>Ga0224512_10000579_pt1 | contig 38066 bp, 34 predicted proteins | sample SF_May12_sed_USG_4_FD_169103 | JGI IMG/M metagenome (GOLD analysis project Ga0224512, IMG submission 169103) | Sediment microbial communities from San Francisco Bay, California, United States - SF_May12_sed_USGS_13 | ecosystem: Environmental > Aquatic > Marine > Sediment | place: USA... | reverse complement strand
CCCGGGCGCCGTTGGCGACGGCCGCCGCGACCATCTTGCCGTCCATGCCGGCGTGGGCGTAGACGACGTCGACCCGCGGCAGCGCCGCGACGCCGGCCACCGAGAACGGCGTCTGCTCGGTGTGGGCGTGTACGGGGCCGCGGAAGTACCGCGCCTCGCCGAAGTGGACCGTGCCGATGAGGCCGCGGCCGGGGCTCTGCAGGGTGTCGACCACGGTCGTGTTGGCCTTGACGACGGAGCGCGCGCCGTGGATCTTGTCGTTGGCGACGACCAGGACGCCCTTGCCGCGGGCCCGCGGATCGGCCGCCACGGCCACGGCGTTGTAGAGATTGAGCGGCCCGTCGGCGGACAGCGAGCTCGCCGGCCGCATGGCGCCGGTGAGGACGATGGGCCGGGCGGTGTGCACGACGAGGTGGAGAAAGAACGCGGTCTCCTCGATCGTATCCGTGCCCGAGGTGATGACGACCCCGTCGACCCTCTCTCCGGCCGTCAGCTCCGTGACGCGGGCGGCGAGCTCGAGCCACAGCGCGTCGCCCACGTCCTGGCTGCCGATGGCCGCCAGCTTCTCGGCGCTCAAGTCGGCGAGCTCGCGCAGCTGCGGCACGGCCGCCAGCAGGGCGTCGACCGGCAGCCCGCCCGCGGTGTAGGACGACCCCGTCGCCGACGGCGAAGCGCCGGCGATCGTGCCGCCGGTAGCGAGAATGGCGATGCGGGGCCGGGTCGTCATCGGGTTCGCGCAGGGAGCGAAGGCGGTGCTGGCTGACGTAGTACCTGGCTGACGCAGTGCCCGGGGACGCAACGCCAAAGGGCCCAGAGCCAGGGAATCCAGTGCCAGGGGATGCTATTCGATTCCGGGTGGCGGCGACGAGGCCTCCTCCGGGAGAGGGGCGTTGTCGACTTCCATGGAGCGCGGGAGACCACTGGCTGACCCGCGGGGGCGCGGCAGACGCACGGTGTAGGCTCGGACGATGGCGAGCGGTAACGAAGCCGCCGGCCGCCTGGTGAGTTGGGAGCCGCCGCCGCCCGGCGAGCGCCGATGAGCGCCGGAACGCCCGGCCGGCGGGCGGGGACGGGGGGGCGGCTCCTGCTGCTCGGCTGCTCGATTCTCCTGGCGCTTGCCGCCGGCGAGATCGCAGCGCGCCGGCTGGGGGTCGACCCGCACCCGGCGCTCCACTACCGCTTCCATCCGCGCTACGGCTGGACGATCGATCCCGCGCTCCCGGACCTGGACAACCTGCAGCCCTCGGGCTTCCGCACGCCCCCGCCCGACCCGGCCGCCGGCTCCCGAACCGGGCCGCGCGTGCTCCTGCTCGGGGACTCCTTCACGGTGGCGGTCGAGCTTCCCTGGCGGCGCAGCTTCGCCGGCATCATGGCGGCCGATCTCGACGGGCGCGGCGGCGCCCTGGCGAGCCTCGCGGCCGGCGGCTGGGGCACGGCCCAGGAGTACCTGGCCCTGCTCGCGGAGGGCCTCGCCTGGAAGCCCGACGTCGTCGTTCTCCAGGTCTTCCCGTTCAACGACGTCTGCAACAACGGCGTGGCCATGGCCTGGACCTGCTCCTGGCAGGACCATCTGCGGCCCTACTTCGTCGCCGGAGCCGGCGGGCTCGAGCCGACCTGGCTGCATCCGCTCCGCGGCCGCGCCCGCGCCGCCTCGAGGCTCTTCGGCCTGCTCGACCGCCTGGCGTGGGCGCGGCGGCTCGGCCCGCTCGGCGACACGCGCGCCGACTTCGTCCGCCGTACCCGCGAGTTCACCCGCCGCAACGGACGCCGCATCGGCCTCGAGCACGAGGGTCAGCTCTACTCCCTCCTGCCCGCCGCTTCCCAGCCGCCGGCCGTGCGCCAGGCCTGGGAGATCACCGAGGCGCTCTTCGGCGCCGTGCACGCCGAGCTCGCGGGCCGCGGCATCCCGCTCATCGCCGTCGTCATCCCGTTCAGCAAGACGTTCGCGCCGGAGTGGCCGGCGTACCGGCGCCACCGACCGCCCGCGATGGAGCCCGATCACGCGACGCGCCGCAGCGAGGCGGCCTTCGCGCGGCTCGGGGTTCCGGTCGTTTCCGTCCGCCGCCGAATAGAGGCGAGCGGCCTCGTGGCGAGCGAGCTCTTCAACCGCCGCAACCGCCACCTGAGTGCCGCCGGCCATCGCTGGACGGCGCGCTGGATCCTCGACGAGCTCGAGGGCGCCACGGCGGCGCGCTGACGGTTTAGACTGGGGACGCGATGGAACGACGGCGACCCATCGTCGGCGTCATGGGCTCGGGAGCGCAGCCCCACGAGGCGCGCGCCCGGGAGGTGGGGGCCCTCGTCGCGTCCGCCGGGGCCAACCTCCTCACCGGCGGCGGCGGCGGGGTGATGGCGAGCGTGAGCCGCGCCTTCGCCGAGCATCCCGGACGCCTTGGAGTGGTCATCGGCGTCCTGCCCTGCGATCCGGCCGATCCGTTGTGCCGGCCGCGCCCCGGATACCCGAACCCGTGGGTCGAGGTCGCCATCGCCACCCACCTGCCCTTCAGCGGCATGAGCGGCCGGGAGCCGCTGTCGCGCAACCACATCAACGTGCTGTCCTGCCAGGCGATCCTCGTGCTGCCGGGCGGCTCGGGCACGGCCAGCGAGGCCAGGCTGGCGCTGCGCTACGAGAAGCCGATCCTCGCCTACCTCGATCGCGACGAGATGCCGCAGCTGCCGGAGGAGATCCCGGCGACGACGGACTTCGCCGCGGTGCGCGACTTCCTCGACCGCGCCCTCGCCCCCTGACCCTGCGGAACGTCCCCAGGTCGAGGACGATCCGTCAGCCCGCGACGATCCGCCACACCTGGGCGACGACGAAGCAGACGGCGAAGCCCAAGGCCACCGGCAAGAGCGCCGAGACGGCCGTCCACTTGACGCTGCGGGTCTCCTTCCAGATCGTGTAGATCGTCGTCGAGCAGGGGTTGTGGATCAGGCTGAAGAGCATGAGGTTGACGGCCATGAGCAGCGTCCAGCCGCCGGCCGCCAGCAGCGCCGCCGTGCCCGCCGAGTCGAGCTCGAACATGACGCCGTCGCCGGCCCCGACGCCGCTCGTTCCGGTGACGAGGACCGTGAGCATGAGGATCGTCGGGATGACGATCTCGTTGGCCGGGATGGCGATGACGTAGGCCAGGAGGATCACGCCCGACAGGCCGAAGAGCCAGCCGAAGCCGTCCATGCCGTGGATCGCGTACTCCGCCAGGCTCGTGCCGCCGGGCCTGACGTTGGCGAGCAGCCAGATGGCGGCGCCGGCCGGCGCGGCGAAGACGACGGCGCGCCAGAGCACGATGGCCGTGCGGTCGATGAGCGAGGTGTAGATGGTCCGCAGGATGCGCGGCGGCCGGTAGGGGGGCAGCTCCAGGTTGAAGACGGAGACCTCGCCGCGCAGCACCGTGCGCGACAGGAGCCACGAGACGGCGAAGGTGAGCGCCACGCCGAGCACGGCGATCGTCACGACCGACAGGGCCGAGATGAGGCCGGCGAGATGGGCCGGCACGAGGCCGCCCACGAAGATCGAGGCGATGAGGATCTGGGTCGGCCAGCGGCCGTTGCACAGCGCGAAGTTGTTGGTGATGATAGCGATCAGGCGCTCGCGCGGGCTGTCGATGATCCGGGTCGAGACGATGGCGGCGGCGTTGCAGCCCCAGCCCATCGCCATCGTCAGGGCCTGCTTGCCGTGGGCGCCGACCCGCTGGAACATGCGGTCGAGGTTGAAGGCGACCCGCGGCAGGTAGCCGAAGTCCTCGAGCAGCGTGAAGAGCGGGAAGAAGATCGCCATCGGCGGCAGCATCACCGCCACCACCCAGGCGGTGGCGAGATAGACGCCGTCGACGAGCAGCCCGTCGAGCCACCAGGGGGCCGCCAGCGCCGCGGCCGCGCTCTTGAGCAGCGGATGGACCTTGTCGATCAAGAGCGTCGCGAGCATCGAGGACGGGACGTTGGCGCCGGCGATGGTGATCCAGAAGACCGCGGTGAGGAGCGCCAGCATGAGGGGGAAGCCGAAGGCGCGGCTCGTCACGAGGCGGTCGATCGTCCGGTCCCAGTCGAAACGGGGCTTCTCGCCGGTCCGCGTCACGGCGCGGTCGGCGAGCCGGGCGGCCTCGGTGTAGACGCCTTCCATGAGCTTCTGGTGGAAGTCCTTGCCGACCTGCCAGCGCAGCTTGCGCGCCGCCGCGAGCACCGCCGGCCCGGCCTGCGAGCTCGGAGCCGGCGCCGCCCCGGCCGCCGTTGCCAGGCCGGAGCCGATCTGGTGATTCAGGTCCCGCAGCTCGCCGAGCGCCCCGCTGCGCACGGCCTCGGCGATCTTGGCGTCCCCGTCGAGCAGGCGCAGCGCCGCCCAGCGGGCGTTCGGCAGCCCCGGAAAGGCCCCCTCGACCTCCGTGGCGAGCCGGCCGACCGCCTTCTCGAGCGACCGCGAGCGGCCGCCGACGCGGCGCGGCCTGGCGGCCGTGCGGCCGGAGGCGACGTCGGCGATCGCCTGGTTGAGCTCCTCCAGCCCCTCGCCGTAGCGCGCCGCGGTGCCGACGACGGGCACCCCCAGGTCGCGGGCGAGGCGGCGCTCGTCGACGGCGAGCCCCTTGCGCCGGGCTTCGTCCATGAGGTTCAAGCAGACGACGGCGCGGTCCGTGATCTCCAGCACCTGGAGCACGAGGTTGAGATTGCGCTCGAGGCGGGTCGCGTCGACGACGATGACGGTCACGTCCGGCCGTCCGAAGAGGAGGAAGTCGCGGGCGATCTCCTCGTCGAGGCTGGCCGACAGGAGCGAGTAGGTGCCGGGCAGGTCGACGAGCTTGTAGCGCTCGCCGGAGAGCGAGAAGCCCCCCTCGGCGCGCGCCACCGTCTTGCCCGGCCAGTTGCCGGTGTGCTGGCGCAGGCCGGTCAGGGCGTTGAACACCGTGCTCTTGCCGGTGTTCGGGTTGCCGGCCAGGGCCACGACGTAGTCGTAGTCCTCCATGTCGACGCCGAGCTTGACCAGGTTGGCGGCGTTGTGGACGGGACAGGTGGCGCAGTTCTCGGGGCTGGGCTGGCTCATCCGTGGCTCTCTCTCGGGGTTTCCTGGCGCAACTCGCGGGACCTAGGCGAGACGCTCGACCTGGACCTGGTCGGCCTGCTCGCGCCGCAGGGCGATGACGGCGCCGCGGATGGCGTAGCCCGTCGGGTCGCCGCCGGGACTGCGCAGCTCCGCCTCGACCTCGGTGCCCGGAATGAGGCCCAGGTCGAACAGACGGCGGCGCTCCGCGCCGCGCAGCGCCGGCGCCAGCGCCACGACCCGGCCGCGCTCGCCGATGGCCAGGCCGGACAGGCGCTCGAACGGCCCCGCCATCTCCTCTTCCTGCGGCAGGGGCAGCACCGAAAGGTTGGCGGCGAGAACCGGCGCCAGGACGTGCTCCTCGGCGTCGGCCTCGAAGCGCACGCGGCGCGGGGTCGACTCGTTGACCCGGACCCGCATGCCGGGGTGCAGCCCCTCGGCGACGAGCTGGGCGTAGATCGCCTCGGGCTCGTCCTCGATGTGGACGATCTCGGCGAGCTCGCCGATCGCAAGCTCGGTCAGCGGCATTCCCCGGGGGGGACCGATCTCGCCGCCGGCGGTCGGAATCGGATCGCCGTGGGGGTCGTGGCTCGGGTGGCCCATCCTCGCCGCCAGGGCATCGGCCTCGGCCGCCGAGGTCGTGTGCTCGAGACGCTCGGCCTCGTTGTGCCAGGCCGCGGGGTCGAGGCCCGTCTCCTCCGAGAGATAGCGCTCCCAGAGGCGATGGACGCGAACGATGCGCAGCGCGTACCGGCGGCCCTCGGCAGTGAGCCGGTAGCCGCCGCCCTCGAGCTCGACGAGCTCCTGCGCCTGCAGCCGGGCCAGGATCTCGGCCGCGCGATTCCCGGAGACGGCCAACGCGCCCGAGACGCTCTGCAGGTTCGCCGCGCGCCCGTTGTACTCGAAGTCGAAGAGGTGCTTGAGCGCGTCCTCGATGGCGACCCGCTCGGTGGCCCGCAACGCCCGCAGGCCGCGCCACAGCCAGCCGCGAACCGGCCACAAGAGCAGCACGGCCACCGCGACCGCGGCGCCGGCCGTCAACAGGGCGATCACTGGATGGGTCATTCGTCGTCCTCCGGGCGTCTCGAGCACTGGTGTCCAGGGCACTGGTGTGCTGGGCACCGGTGTCCTGGGGACTGGCGCGCTCTCGCCGGGCGAGGTACGCGGGCCCGAAACGGATTTTTAGAGTACTCAAAAAATCTCCGCCTGTCAACGCGCCCCTGCGGGCCGATGGTAGGGTCACGACTGCGGGCTCGAGCCCCGATCCGCCGCGAGGCGGGCGGCGCGGGCCCGTCGCCGGGAGACCTGTCATGCGATGCCGACTTGCGGCGCGAAGGATCTGGCCGCTGCTCGCTCTCGCCGCCGCCGCGGCCGCCGCGGCGCCGGGCCACTTCGATCTCCGGGCCGCCGGGCACCGGGACCCGGTGCCGCCCGCTCCCCGCCAGCTCGCCGCCGCGGCGCGGCTGCGCGCCGCGACCGGCGCGCTCGTCACCTGGGACCCCCACCTGGGCGTGGCCCGCTCGCTCTACGACCCGGTCGGCTACCTCACGCCGCCGCGCGACGCCCCGGCCGCCGCCGTCGCCCTCGACTTCGTACGCGGACACCTGGATCTGCTCGGGCTCACGGCCGCCGACGTCGCCGATCTCGAGGTGAGGGCCGCCGTCCCTTCACCGCTCTCGGGAGCGACGCACCTCCACTTTCGCCAGCGCCACGGGGGGCTGCCGGTGTACAACGCGACGCTCTTGGTGAGCGTCAACCGCGACGGACGCGTCCTCGGGGTCGGCGGCACGCCGGCCCCCGACCTGGCGTCGATCGCGAGCCCACCGCGGGCCGTGATCGACCCCGAGCAGGCGGTCGCCCGGGCCCGGGCCCACGTTCGCGAGCAGGGGCTCGAGCCGCGGCCCGACGCCACCGGCGAGCCCGCGGCCATGTGGCTGCCGATCGACGCGGCCACGGCGCGCCAGGTCTGGAACCTGCAGCTGGCGACCGTCGACGGGCAGGCCTGGCTCGACCTCAACGTCGACGCCGAGGACGGGCGCGTCTGGACGCGCTTCGACTGGGTCGCCGACGCCGCCTACCGGGTCTACGCCCAGCCCACGGAGAGCCCCAACCACGCCCAGCCGCCCAACCCTCTGCCGCCGGCCGACGGCCGGACCCTCGAGGTCGACCCGCAAGACGCGACGGCGTCGCCCTTCGGCTGGCACGACACCGACGGCCTTCCCGGTCCCGAGTTCACGATCCCGCGCGGCAACAACGTCCACGCCTACGACGACGGCGACGGGGACAACGCGCCCCCAGCCGTCGAGCCCGAATGCGGACCGCCGCTCGTCTGCGACTTCGCCATCGATCTGACGATGGACCCGACGGCCTACACGGACGCGTCCATCACCAACCTCTTCTACTGGGCCAACGTCGTCCACGACGTCCAGTACCGGTACGGCTTCGACGAGGCGGCCGGCAACTTCCAGGTCAACAACTACGGCCACGGCGGCCTCGGAGGCGACGCCGTGCTGGCCGAGGCGCAGGACGGCGCGGGCGCCAACTTCGCCACCCCGCCGGACGGCTTTCCGCCGCGCATGCAGATCGGCATCTTCGACTTCACCGACCCCCGCCGCGACGGCGTCCTCGACGCCGGGATCGTCGTCCACGAGTACGGCCACGGGATCTCCAACCGCCTGGTCGGCGGGCCGGCCAACGTCTCCTGCCTCACCAACGCCCAGCAGCCCGGCGAAGGGTTGAGCGACTGGTGGTTTCTCGCCTACACCGCGCAGCCGTTCCACACCGGCGAGACGGTCCGCGGCACCGGCACCTACGTGCTCGGCCAGCCCGTCGACGGCCCGGGCGGGCGGCCGCAGCCCTACAGCACCGACCCGGCGGTCAACGACTACACCTACGAGAGCATCGCCGGCCTCTCGATCCCGCACGGCGTCGGCTCGGTGTGGGCGCAGGCCGCCTGGGAGGTCTACTGGGCGCTCGTCGACCACCACGGCTTCGACCCCGACCTCTGGGACGCCCTCGGCGGCGCGGGCAACCAGCGCATGATGCTCTACGTCAACGAGGGCCTCGAGAACACGCTGTGCAACCCGGCCTTCACGGACGTCCGCGACGGCTTCATCCAGGCCGCCATCGACCTCTACGGGGGTGAGGACGTGTGCCGCATGTGGCTGGCCTTCGCCGCTTTCGGGCTCGGCATCGACGCCGTCAGCGGCGGCCCGAACTCGACGACCCCGATCAACGGCTTCGCGGTCCCCGCCGAGTGCGAGCCGGCGATCTTCGCGGACGGCTTCGAGAGCGGAGACACCTCGGCATGGTCCGCGACCGTCCCCTGACCTGCCCCCTTCCCGGTCGGCTCGCTCAGGGCCGCAGGATCGACGCGGCCGGCGGGCCGGAGCCGCGGCCGTGGAGCTCGTGCCAGATCTCCGAGGGCAGCGAGAACCAGCGCAGGTGCTCGAACTGGGCGGGGAGCTCCTCTGCCGGCGGGCACTCCACCTGGTCGGCGGCGGCGGCCGCGGCGACGATCCGGTCGGCCTCTTCGAGGTAGTGGTCGAAGGCCGGCGCCGGGGAGACCGGCCGCGACGCCGCGTACTCGAGACGTCCGGTGTCGTAGGACAGGTCGGCGAGCGCGAGCGGCGGGCGGGCGGCCGCCTCGTGGGCCCAGAGCCCGGTCCGCGAGTCGAAGCGATAGCGCGGCAGCAGCTTCCAGCCGTGGGCCGCGACCCATTCCACCGCCCGCAGGAGGAACTCGACGACCGGCTCGGCCAGGAAGTAGTTGAAGCTGATCCGCACCCAGCCCGGCTTGACCCCCTCGTGGCCGGCCAGGATCTCGCACTCGAACTCGCGGGACGTCTCGGGGTCGATGCCCAGCAGCCGGTGGCCGTAGGGGCCGGCGCACGAGCAGCCGCCGCGGGTCTGGATGCCGAAGAGGTCGCTCAAGAGGGCGACGACGTAGTTGTGGTGCAGGAACCCGCCGCCGTGGCGGACGAGAAACGAGACGATGGGCAGCCGGCGGACCTCCGGGTTGCCGAGGATCCGGAGGTCCGGGTTGCGGCCCCAGACCTCGAGGGCGCGGCGGGTGAACCGATGCTCGCGGGCGTCGATGAGCTCGCTGCCGACGGCCTGCTTGAGCTGGAAGACGAGTCCCGCGCGGATCGACCCGACGATCGCCGGCGTCCCGCCTTCCTCGCGCTCCTCGGTCTCCACGAGATAGCGGTGCTCGCTGGTATTGACGTAGGCCACGGTGCCGCCGCCCGGCACCGCCGGCACGCGGTTCGAGAACAGCCGGCGCTTGGCGACGAGCACCCCCGGAGTGCCGGGCCCGCCGATGAACTTGTGGGGGGAGAGGAAGATCGCCTCCTTGGCCGCCTCCGGTCGCCCGGCGGGATTCATGTCGATCGCCACGTAGGGGCCGGCCGCGGCGTAGTCCCAGAAGGCCAGCGCGCCGCCGCGATGCAGCCGCTCCGTGATGCCCTCGACGTCGGACTCGATCCCGGTGACGTTCGAGGCGGCCGAGAAGCTGCCGATCTTGAGCGGCCGGTCCGCGAACTCGTCGAGCCGCGCCGCGAGCCGATCCTGGTCGATGCCGCCGTCGGCGGCCTCTTCGACCACCACGACGTCGGCGATCGATTCGCGCCAGGGCAGTTCGTTGGAGTGGTGCTCGTAGGGGCCGATGAAGACCACCGGGCGCGCCGCGGCCGGAATCCGCTCCCCGAGAGCCCAGGCGCGGTCGAGGTCGGAGGGGATCCGCAGGTTGAGGACCTCGATCAGCTGGTGCACGGCCCCGGTGGCCCCGGAGCCCGCGAAGAGCACGACGTCGTCCGCCGTCGCCCCGACGGCCTCGCCGATGATCCGCCGGGCCCCCTCGCGGAAGACCGTCGTCTGGCGCCCGGTTCCCGACGACACGGTGTGGGTGTTGGCGTAGAACGGCAGCACCTCGTCGCGGATGAAGTCCTCGATGAAGGTCAGGGCCCGCCCCGAGGCGGTGTAGTCCGCGTAGGTGATGCGCCGCGGGCCGAACGGACCCTCGATGGCGCGATCCTCGCCGATCACCGAAGATCGGATGGTCTCGAGTAGCTCGTTTCTGGACATCGCTCGCCTGACGGGCCGCGGAGGCACCGGCAGTCTAGGACAGCCGCCCGCGCGCCGCCACCCCCCGGGCGGGGGGCGACGCGACGATTCCGCAGCCGGTGTCGCGGGCGCCGGGCGTCTCACCCTTCTGGGTGACGATCGTGTACACTTCGGTGTGCCTTTGGAGGTGGCGCGATGAAGCTTCTTTCGGTCAGAGACCTCAGGAACAAGTCGGCCGAGGTCTGGAAGAGCCTCGCGACCGAGCGCGAGATGGTGGTGACGTCCAACGGCCGCCCCATCGCGGTCCTTTCCACGGTCACGGAGGAGAACCTCGAGGAGACGCTGGCGGCGATCCGGCGGGCGAGGGCGGTTGCCGCGGTGGCGGAGATCCAGCGGCGGTCGGTCGCGGGCGGCGCGGCAGACATGAGCCGGGACGAGATCGACGCCGAGATCGCAGCCGTTCGGCGGCGCCGGCGGCAACGCCAAGCACGCTCGGAATGAAGATCGTACTGGACACGAACGTCCTCGTGTCCGGCCTGCTGCGGCCCGCGGGTCCGTCCGGGCTGATCGTGCGTCTCGTGGCCGCCGGCGACCTCGTCCTGTGCCACGACGCGCGTATCCTCGGCGAGTACGCGGAAGTCCTGCGCCGCGAGCGATTCTGTTTCGATCCCGACCGTGTGGACACCTTGATGGCACAGATCCGAGCCGAGGGCGTCCCCGTCGCGGCTCGCCCGCTCACGACCCGGTTGCCGGACGCCGACGACGAGCCCTTTCTGGAGATCGCGATCGCGGCCCGAGCTCGCTGCCTGGTCACCGGGAACCTGAGACACTACCCTCCCGCGGCCCGGCTGGGCGTCGAGGTGCTCGCACCCCGCGCCTTCGTCGAGCTCTATCGCAGCAGCTAGCGCGCAGCCGGCACGCCGGGGCGCGGGAAGTCACCGAAGCCACCGAAGCCACCGAAGGAGGCACCGCAATGTCCGCTCCACCGAAGCACTCGACCCCTGTCCTCGCCCTCACGGCGGCCGTGGCGCTCCTCTGCTCGCCGGCCTGTACGCGGTCGGCGCCAGCCCCCGAGGCGGAGCCCGCGCCGCAGCCGGAACCGGCGGCCGTCGCGAGCATCGACCCGGCGACACTGCTTCCCAACGGCGCCGAGCCCTTCCCCGGGATCCTCACCGGCGGCCAGCCGACCCGCGAGCAGCTCGACGAAGCGAGCTCGCTGGGGATCCGGACGGTCATCAACCTGCGCACTCCCGGCGAGTCCGACATCGGCCAGGCCGACGTCGAGGCCCGCGGCATGACCTACGTCGCGATCCCGATCGCCGGCGACGGGCTCACCGCCGCCAACGCCGCCGCCTTCGCCGCCGCCCTCGACGCCGCCGAGCGCCCCGCCATCGTCCACTGCGGCAGCGGCAACCGCGTCGGCGCCCTCTTCGCGCTGGCGGCCTACTACCAGGACGGCGCCGACCCCGAAGCCGCCATCGAGCTCGGCAAGAAGGCCGGCCTCACCCGCCTGGAGCCCGCGGTGCGCGAGCACCTGGCGGCGGCAGTCCGGGACTGAGAACGAGCCCGGCGCTCACGTGCGACAATCCCGGCGTCGCGGGCGGTGGACGTCAGCTCTCGGCGCGGGCGCTGGCGAGCAGGTAGCCGACGCCCTTCACGGTGCGCAGCAGGGCTCCCGGGCGGTCGCCGTCGATCTTGCGGCGCAGCCGGTGGATGGTGACGTCGATCACGTTGCTCATCGCGTCGAAGGAGTCGTCCCAGACGTGCTCCGAGATGTCCGTGCGGGTCACCACCTCGTCGACGTGGTACAGGAGGTACTCGAGCAGGCCGAACTCCTTGGGCGAGAGCTCGATGGGCTCGCCGCCGACGGTCACGCGCCGCGCCGCCCGATCCATCTCCACGTCGTCGGCGGCCAGCGTCGACAAGAGAGAGCGCTCGCGGCGGCGGATCAGGCTGCGCACCCGCGCCAGCAGCTCGGCGACGGCAAACGGCTTGGTCAGGTAGTCGTCGGCGCCGCTGTCGAGGCCGTCGACGCGGTCGACGACGTCGCTGCGCCCGGTGAGCATGAGCACCGGGGTCGAGATGCCCTTGGCGCGCCACTGGCGCAGCAGCTCGATCCCCGAGGGGTCGGGGATTCCCCAGTCGAGCACGATCGCGTCGTAGCCGTTCACCGCCACCGCCTCGTCGGCTGAGACACCATCGGAGACACGGTCGACGGCGTAATGAGACACCACCAGCGCTTCTTCGATCGCCGTGGCGATCATCTCGTCGTCTTCCACCAGCAGGATTCTCATGATGCCGTCCGAGCGAGCAAGCCGCGTGCCAGGCCTGGCGCGACGGGGTCCTATCGCGAGAAGAGCGCGTGACGGATTCTACACTCGGAGGAGCGGATCGCGCCCGTGGCGCCCGCCGTCACCGCGAGTCCAGCGCCCGCGCGATCGCCGCCGAGAGCTCGCTCCCGGTGTAGGGCTTGGCCAGGAAGTCGGCCCCCTGCTCGTCGACCCCGTGGCTCAACATCACCCGGTCGGCGTAGCCGGAGGCGAAGAGGACCTTGATCCCGGGATCGCGGGCCATCGCTTCCCGCGCCACGTCGACGCCGTTGAGGCCGGGCATCACCACGTCGGTCAGCAGGAGATCGAAACCCTCCACGGCCTCGTCGAGCTCCGCGATCGCCTCGCTGCCGTCCGCGGCGACCGTCACCTCGAAGCCCAGCTCGGACAGGATCTCCTCGGTCGACGTCCGCAGCCGCTCGTTGTCCTCGACGAGAAGGACGCGCCCGCTGTGGCGGCCGGCTGCGGCCGCCGCCGGCCGCGCGCTCCTCCGCGCCTTGCGGGCGACGCGCGGGAAGACCAGCTCCAGGGTGGCCCCGCGGTCCTCGAGATCGATCGTGGCGATCGTGCCGCGATTCTGGCGCACGATGCCGTAGACCGTGGCGAGGCCCAGGCCGCTGTGCTCGCTCTTGCCCTTGGTCGTGAAGAACGGCTCGAAGATCTTGTCGCGCTGCTCCGGCGGGATACCGGGGCCGGTGTCCGACACCCGCAGCGCGACGCCCTCGACGCCGCCTTCGAGCGGGCTCTCGTCCGCCGCGACGGCGCGGGTCTCGAGGCGCACCTCGCCGCCCGTGGGCATCGCGTCGCGGGCGTTGACGAGGAGGTTCAAGATGACCTGCTCGATCTGGCCGACCTCTACCTCGACGTTGCCCAGCCCGCGGCCGAGCGCCAGCTCGAGGACCACGTTCTCGCCGATCAGCCGCCGCGCCATGTCCTCGAGGCCGATCACCACCTGGTTGAGGCTCACCACCTCAGGCTGCACCGGCCGCCCGCGGCTGAAGGCCAGGAGCCGCTGCAGCAGGGCCGCGGCCCGCGAGCAGGTGTCCATGACCATGTCCATCTTGGCGGCCACGGGGTCGGTCTCCGCCGCCCGCATCCTCACGACCTCGCACTGGGCGCTGATCGCCGCCAGGTAGTTGTTGATGTCGTGCGCCAGGCCCCCCGCGAGACTGCCGATCGCCTCCATCTTCTGGGACCGCAGGAGCTTGGCCTCGCTCTCGCGCAGCGCCCGCTCGGCGGCGAGGTGGCGCCGCTCGCGGGTCCAGATGCCGACCACGGAGACGCCGACGATCGCCGCCCAGGCGACGATGATGAAGCGAAAGAGGGTGTGCGACTGCTCGTGCGCGGCGTCGAGCTGCTCCACGACGAGCTCGTCGAGGGCCCGCAGATCGTCCGCCAGGGCCGAGAAGACGCGGTCGTATTCGATGTCGGCAACGGATCCGATCCCGACGTGGCGGCCGGCGTCGTATCCCGCGAAGCGCTCCCCGGAGAGGCCGATGAAGGTCTCGACCTGGGGCTGGACCCGGCTCAGCAGCTCGTAGATCTGCCGCTCGTCGATCGGGTCGACGGCGACGGTTCCCGGCACCGTCCCCAGCAGCCCGGCGAGGATCTCGCGGCACTTCGCCAGGTGCTCCTGGACCTCCGCGCGGTCGATCGTGTCGCCGGTCACGTACTCCTCCACCCACAGGTGCGCCTTTGCCAGCCGGGTCTGCATCTCCGCCACGTTCCGGGCCCGCTCGGCGTCGCGGACCAGGACCCGCTTGCGGATCGCGTCGTTGACGGAGATGAGGACGAGAGAGACGAGCCCCAGGGCCAGCACGAAGGCCGGTACGCGCAGGCTCTGGCGAGAGGTCTCTTCCACGGCGTCGCCCCGTCAGCGCTCCAGGATAGCGCCAACGGGGCGGCTCGGGGAAGCGCCGGGGTCATTCCTCCGGGGCGAAGGTGCCCTCGCTCACGGCCGCCAGCAGGGTCCGGTCCACCGTGTGGATCCGGAGGTTGCGCATCGGCAGATGGGCGTTGTCGAGATCGACGAGCCACAGCAGGAGGTCGCCGTCGACGGAGAGATAGAGCAGGCCGTCCGCGGCGTCTTCGTAGGCTCGCCGCCACTCGAGCTCGAGCGCTCCGTAGCGCGAGCCGACCGATCGCCATGGGCTCTCGGCCCAGACGTTGGCCTCGCTCACCGCCCGCGCCCTGACGTCGAACGTGCTGCCGCGGCGGCGCGCCTCGAGCGTGAAGCTCGGGATGTCGCGGTCGGTGAGGCCGGAGGCGACGGGCACCGGCTCGCCGTCCTTCGCCGCCCAGTTCGACCCGTCGAGGCGGAAGCTCATCAGGAACTCGTCGCTGCTCGCCACGGCGAAGTCCTGGAACCCGCCCACGACGTGGCTCCAGCGGCTCGTGTCGCCGGTCTCGAAGCCGTCGCTGAAGATCTCGCCGTAGGCCTCGGCCCACATCTCCCAGCCGAAGGCCTGGGTGGGCAGCGACGCGAAGGGCACGAGGGCCCAGCCCGAGATGCAGATCGAGAGTGCGAGCAGAGCTCTCAGTGTCTTCTTCATGGTCTTGACTCCCCGCTTTCCTGTTCTTCCTGTTTCGTTGGGTCGTTGGTCGTTGAGTGGGTGCATTGTCGGTAATCGGGAATTACATCGTCATGACAGCTCACGGCCCGATCTTCTTGGGCGTGAGCTCCGGAGCGTCGTGGTCGTGGACCCTGAAGATCGGGCCCTGGCGCTCCACCACGACGTTGGGGAAGAGGTCGCTGGGCGGCTCGTCGAAGTAGACCGGCTGGCCGGCCGCCAGCCGGTCCTCGACGAGCTGCACGAGATCGTCGGGAAGGATGAGGAAGCGATTGAGCGGCTCGAGATCCAACCGCTTGCCTTCGACCAGCTGCAGGTACTCGACGACCGGCACGGTGCTCCACCAGCCGACGATCAGGGCGTTGGGCTCCGCGCGGGCGAGGATCGCCTGGCCACGCAGGTAGGTGCTGTGGTCGTCGGAGAGGTCCGCCAGGGGGCCGTTCCAGGCCACCGCGAAGAGCACCGCCCCCACGGCCAGCGCCCGCAGCGCCGCCGCCCAGCCCCTGGCGCCGCCCTGGATCAGCCACGCTTCCAGCGCCCGGTAGCCCGCGGCCAGCAGCACCGCCCAGGCCAGGTACGCGGGCAGGAACATCGTGTCCTTGTCGATGACCCGGTAGGCCACGTAGAAGGCCGTCGTCGCCAGAAAGACGAGCACCAGGCTCTCCGCCAGCGGCGCGGCGCGGCGGCGCAGGGCGAAGAACCCGACGACGGCCGGACCGATGCCGATGCCCACGAAGGTGCGGACCAGCTCGGCCAGGAAATGGCCCACCTCGCCGACGAGCTCGGCCGGGGTGTAGCCCGCCATCACGCTGACGAACGCCTTGCCCGACACGAGCCACCACATGCCGCTCGCGGTCGTGAGATCGGCGGCCTGGAAGACCCCCGCGGCGTCGTAGCGGCCGGCGTAGTTGAAGACGGGGTCGCCGAGGTAGACGACGGTCAGGTACCCGTACAGGCTCAGCCCCAGGGCGAGCCCGGCCGCCGCCGCCGCGATCCGCCGCCGGTCGAGGAAGCTCCGGCCGGCGCTGCGCAGAACGAACCAGACGCAGCCCGGCGCCAGCAGCACCGTCGCCACGTGATTGCCGAAGGCGAGCCCGACGGCCAGGGTGCACGCCGCCAGCCGGAAGCTCGACGGAGCGCGCGCGAACCAGACGAGCGCGGAGAGCACCACCGCCAGCATGAAGGTGTGCAGGGTGTAGACCTCGGCGGTCGAGGCCATGGCCCAGAAGTAGCGGGAGCTCGCCAGGAGCCCGAGGCTCGCCAGGCGCGCCCAGCCCGGGATGCCGAGGCGGCTCAGCAGGCGGTCCGCGACGGCGATCGTCAGGGCGGCGAAGACGGCCGACATCAGGTTCATGCGCAGGCCCACGTCGCCCAGGGGCAGCCGGCTCCACAGCCGGCCGAGAATGAGGTACAGCGGATAGCCCGTGGCCCGCACCAGGCCGCCCGTGTAGGCCGCCGTCGTCAGCTCGGCGCTGTCCAGGTTGTAGACGGTGGGCGCGACGGTCGACAGGTAAGCGGCCAGCGGCAGGGTGAAGGCGAGCAGGAAGCGGCCGACGCCGGTCCAGGCTCCGGCGCCGCTCGCCGCTCGCGCCCCGGCGTCCGGGCACGCCGTCTCAAGCGGTCGTTGCATGCTCGCGGCGATCGACATCTACCCGACCCAGAAGCCGTTGGCGAAAAGAGCGGTGAAGAGCGCGAGGAGGAGCAGCGACCCCGCGGTGAGGGTCCGGTCGAACCAGGGGCGCTCTCCCCAGCGGGCGAGCACGATGAAGACCGGAAACAGCACCCAGACGTAGCGGCGCTGGCTCATCAGAAGCCCCGAGCTGAACGACAGGGAGACGCCGAGCACGACGTACAGCCCCTCGCTCCAGCGCCTCTCCGCCAGCAGGAAGCAGCCCAGCACGAGAAACGCCATCACCGCGAGAAAGTCGATCCAGTTGTCGAGATGGATGGCGCCGGCCGAGAGCGCGGCGAGCCAGCCGCCCGGCGGCGTGACGAAGACCTCCCGCATCGTGACGAGCGGCGGCTTGGGAACCCGCCCCCAGGCCGCCGCCGCGTCGGCGAAGGCCAGGGGGTTGCCGAACGCCAGCCACAGGTGGGTCATGAAGAGCGCGAGTCCGCCGGGCGCCAGGAGGCCGGCGAGAACGGCTTTCCGCGGCACCCGGTCCGGCCGGCGGCGGCGCTCCTCCCACCAGGCCACGACGAGCATGACCCCGACGACCACCCCGTGCAGCCGCGCGAGCGACGACAGCGCGCCCAGCACGCCCGCGGCCAGCCAATGGCCGCCACGGGCCCGCTCCAGGGCGCCGATCGCCAGCAGCAGGAACAGCGACTCGGTGTAGATCGCCGAGCCGAACAGGCTCGTCGGGAAGATCAGGAGGTACCACAGCGCCCGCTCCGCCGTCTTCGCGCCCCAGCCGCGCTCGGCCCAGCGGTAGAAGAGAATCGAGGCGCCGAGGAGGGCGAGGTGGCTGATCAGGATGCCGGCGACCAGGGCGTCGACGCCCAGGGCCATCGCCCCCCGCATGAGCAGCGGCAGCAGCGGGAAGAACGCGACCGACGGCAGCTCGACGCCCTCGAGCTTGTACCCCTCCTCGGCGATGCTCACGTAGAAGCCGGTGTCCCAGCGACTCCCGAAGACGTCGACGAAGAGATTCTCCGTGCCCCGCAGATGGTAGACCGGGGGCACGGTCTGGTCGTGCAGCAGCGGCGCGGCTACGTAGGCGACGAGCAGCACGCCGGCGCGGGTGATCGCGAAGAGGCTCGCCGGAACGACGAGCCAGCGCGGCAAGCGCCGTGGGGACCATCGATGCCCGCGCTCAGGAGGCGAAGTCACCCGCGGTCCGCAATTCGACCAGCTTGTGACCGAGCGACCGCCGCACCCGCGCCAGCCCGTTGAGGTCTTCCATGACGGTGCTGGCGATGCGCACCCGGCTGTCCATGTCCTCGACCCACTCGACGGGGACGGAGCGGACGTCGAGGCCCGCCGCCTCGGCGACCAGGAGCAGCTCGGTGTCGAAGAACCAGTGGTTGTTCTCGACCAGCGGCAGGATGTTCCGGATCCGGTCCAGGCGCACGGCCTTGAAGCCGCACTGCGCGTCGTCGAAACCGCGGGGGCGGAAGAGCGCCTTGATCAACAGGTTGTAGCCGCGCGACAGCATCTCGCGCTTGAAGCAGCGCGTCGTCTTCGAGCGTCCCGACAGGCGGGAGCCCACGACCAGATCGGCGCCGTCGTCCAGCAGCCGCACGAACTCCGGCACGGCCGCGAGATCGGTCGACAGGTCGACGTCCATGTAGAGCGAGGCGTCGGCGTCCGAACGGGTCCAGGTGCTGCGCAGCGCGTGGCCGCGGCCCTTGATCTCGAGACGCTCGTAGGCGACCCGCTCGTAGCGCGCCGCCAGCGCCGTCGCCACGACCTGGCTGTCGTCGGTGGAGCCGTTGTCCACGATGACGATCCGCCACTCGGGAAGCTCGAACAGCTCGAGGCGCCGGTGCAGCGTGTCCACCGAGCGCGACAGCGCGAACTCCTCGTTGTAGATCGGGATCACGAAGTCGATCGACCGCAAGGGCCTCTTCCTCGCCTCTGGGGCTCTCTGCTCTGGGGCTCTCGGCTCTGGGACGCTCGTGTCTTGGACTCTCATCTCATGGGCCTTTCGGGTCAGAGGTTCAGAAGATCGCGGCGTCGGATGTACTCTCCGACGCTCTCGGCCGCGACGCGGTGCCCGGTCCCGTGCCAGTGGCCGAGGGTCTTGATGGGCGTGCCGCTCGCCACCTCGTCGCGGAAGCGCGGCAGCAGGTCCAGGCAGAAGGCAGCTCGCTCCTCGCAGTAAGTCTCGAAGAAACGATGCCCCTCCGTCACCAGCCCGGGGTCGGTGAGCTCCTCGCTGTGCGGCAGGTAGACGAAGACGAAGACGGCCTTGGCGGCCACGGTCTCCTCGACCATCTGGTCGAGCAGCGCGGTCGTCAGCGCGTTCATCTGGCGGGTCGACAGGCCCACCTTCCACAGGTAGTTGTCGCGCACGATCGCCAGGAGATCGAGGACGCGGGGGCGCCAGCGGCTGCTGCGCACGATCTCCTCCGGGGTGGGCACCGGGACGTTGCGCAGCGACAGGTCGTCGCCGGCGAGCACGAACCGCGGCTTGGCGAAGTCGCGGAAGGCGAGCATGTTGCGCTCCATGTCGTCGCGGACGAAGCCGAGCACGACGACGTCGGGCTGGTAGCTGAGCGCCTGCTCGCGCAGCAGCAGGAGCATCTGATCGTGGCCGTAGCCGTGGACGCCGAAGTTCACCACCTCGGCCTCGGGCAGGAGCTCGCCCAAGACGTTGGGGTAGGCCTCCTCGTCCCGCACCTCGTCGCCGAAGGTGAACGAGTCGCCGACGACGAGCACCCGCGGCCGGCCGGGCTCTTTCGACACCGTCACCTCGCGGCGCCCGCGCAGGCCGGCGGAGTTCGTGTTGACGGAGGCGGGGCCGAACGTGTTCGCGTCGCGCACGGAGGGGCGGCTCGCCCAGCCGCGGGTCGGGTGGAAGGCGTCGAAGTCGTAGTAGACGGGAACGTCCGGGCGGTGGCGGTCGAGCCAGCGCAGGCGCCAGCCGCTCGAGCTGCGCAGCACCGCGCTGCCGGCGAGCGCGTCGGAGGACAGGATGAGACGGGAGGCGCCCTCCACGAAGAGGAGCATCACGGCGAGGTAGCCAAGGAGGAAGGCCGCTCGTTTCGCGAAGGGCGCCTGCGGGTTGGAAGGGGGCGTGTGCTCCTGGGGTTGCGCGGCCATTGCGGGGGCATCGTGCCGGAGCGCTCATTACAGGATCGTGACGGGCTATCCTGACCGGCTATCCTGGGCAGATGAACGGCCCGCGCCCCGCGGGGGACCGCCCGCGCGGCGGCGGTCTGCCGCCGCGCTACTACGGCTTCGCCCATCTCTGCCTGCTCCTCGCTTTCGGGGCGCTGGCCGCCGCGCCGCGCTCGATCGCCGGCTTCCACTACCACCCGCGGATGGTGGCGGTCGTCCATCTCGTCACCCTGGGCTGGATCAGCGCCTCGATCCTCGGGACGCTCTACCTGCTGGCCCCGCTGACCTTCGGCGCCCGGATCGGGCGCCGGCGCGGCGACGGGTGGGCCCTCGGGCTCCTCATGGTCGGCGCCCTCGGCATGGCGACCCACTTCTGGATCGACGAGCCGGTCGGCATGCTGTGGTCGGCGGCCCTGGTGATCGCCGCCTTCGACCTCGTCGCCGGGCGGATCGTTCCCGTGCTGCGCGCCGCCACGGCTCCGGCCGAGATCAAGGTCTACTTCTATCTCGCCTTCGCCAACCTGGCCCTGGCCGTCAGCCTCGGGTTCCTCGTCGGTCTCGACAAGGTTGTCGACGTGCTGCCGGGCCGCGCGCTCGCCAACGTCTACGCCCACGCCCACCTGGCGGCCCTGGGCTGGGTGCTGATGACCGTGATGGGCGCCGGCTACCGCCTGCTGCCGATGCTCCTGCCCGCCGCCCCGCCCCGCGGCGGGCTGCTGTGGACGGGGGCGATCGCCCTCGAGATCGGGACCTTGGGTCTCGCCGCCTCGCTCGCCGCCCGGCCGGCGCTGGCCCGCTGGTTCCTGCTCCCCGTCCTCGCCGCGCTGGCGATCTTCTTCTCGCGGGTCGTCTGGATGCTGCGCCACCGCCGGCCGCCGGGGCCCGGCACGCCGCGCCCCGACCACGGAATCCGGCTCGTCTTCGGCGCCCTGGCCCTGCTGCTCGCGGCCACGATCCTCGGCGCCGCCATCCTGCTGGCCCCGGACGGCGCCTGGAAGCTCTCGGCGATCCTCGCCTACGGCGCCTGCGGGCTCCTGGGCTTCACCCAGCTCGTCGTCGGCGTCGCCACCCGGCTCGTGCCCCTGTACGCCTACCTGGCGGCGCCGCCCGACGACGAGACCTGCTCGCGCCCCGCCCCGCCGCCCAACGCCCTCGTCTCCCGCCCCCTCCAGGCCCTCGTCACCTGGCTCTGGCTCGCCGGCGCGCCGCTGCTGGTACTGGCTCTCACCTTCGACCGGATCCCCTGGATCCGGACGGGCGCGCTGCTGCTGCTCGCCGCGGTGATCGCGGGGTATCTCTCCCAACGGACGGTACTCGCCCGGGCCGGCACCCGGCGCGCGGCCGCCGGCCCTCCCCCGGAAGCCGCGAAGAAGCGGGGGGCTGACGACCCGGATCCAACCGGCCCGCGCTCGGACCCGCAGCAGGCGCGCGACGAACGGGCGCCTTGACAGCTCGAGCGCCGGCTCGCCGCCGACCTCGCCGGCGGGCGGCTTCGGCAGGCGGACGCCCGCGGCCGGCGGCTCCATCGGCTTGTCAGGTGGCCTGCCTGCCCGCCGGAGGCACCAGCTTCATCGTCCAGGACCGCCAGGCGAAGAAGGCGAAATAGGCCACGGCGAAATAGCTGTACTCGTACGGGAACAACGTGAAGAAGTCGTGACTGCCGATGACCACGACCCACGCGTGGACCGCCACGGACGCCAGCAAGTGCACCACGATGAGCCAGTGGACCATCTTCTCCCACCCGCCGCGCCACGCTACTTGGCCCGCGAATACGATGAGGCCGACCCCACCATAGGTCCCCAGCGCAATCAGGGCCCAGTCGACCCAGTACGGCATGTATTCCCATCCGAAGGCGAAGATCAGCTTGAGACTCTGGGCGATCGTGCCACCGGTGTAGACGACGGCCACGGCTCGGCCGAACGTGCGTCGATAGTGCGAGCGCACTCCGGCCGCAGCTTCGGGCCGCAAGGTACGCTCCTGTCGCCGGTCCATGGGTCTCGCTCCGCCTGGCTCTAATCCTACAGAAGGCACGCAGGATCAGCAGTGTGGTCACCCGGCGGGTCACCCGGTTCCGCAGCGCCAAGGTCCATTCGCTCCATAGATTGCACGGACACCTCGCCCCTCGGGGTCGATCGCCCAGAAAGTCCATGTGGCGGCAATCAGTACCTCCTCGAGGTTTACAGAAGTCCGGCTTCTCAGCCGGTACAATGGTCTCGATTCATCGCGTCCGGTTCTTGCTGACCACGGCGATCGATACCGTCGCTTTGGATACCAGCGTAGATGCCTCCTCTCGTTCGCTGAACACTTCACTCTCGACCACCGTGAGCTGCGAACCGGCCTTGAGGACTCTCGATCTGCATCTCAGCTTCTCTCCCCTGGCGGCTCTCAGCAGGTTGATCTTGAACTCCGCGGTGAGCACCACCTCGTCGGGTCCGGCAAGTGTCGCCGCCGCTCCCCCTGCCGTGTGGTCAGCCATGGTCGCCTGGACGCCGGCGTGAATGTAGCCGTCCTGCTGTAGGTGACGAGGCTCGATCACGAGCTCGGTTTCGCACTCCCCCGAACCCACGGACACCAGCGCGATGCCGAGGCTCGCCACGAACGGCGCCGCGTTGAAGATCCGCTCCAGCTCCTCGCGAGGCAGTTCATGGAGCTTCTTGACCATCGTCCCCCTTCAACCGGCGGTTGGACGGAGCTCTCAGGCGCCTTTGTTCTTGTCGTCCCAGACCATCGGCTCCCAGAGCTCGACCTTGTTCCCGTCTGGGTCCATGATCCACGCGAACTTGCCGTTCTCGTGCGACTCGGGTCCCTGGATGACCTTCACGCCCCCCGCGCGCAGCTGCTCCAGCATTGCGCCGAGGTCGTCAACCCGGTAGTTGATCATGAACGTCGATTCGCTTGGGCCGAACCACTCGCTGTCTTTCTCCGCGAGGTGCCATACGGTAAGGCCTCGATCCTCGGCCTTGTCGTCCGGCCACCTGAGGATGGCGCCGCCGAAGTCTATCGTCGATGCCGGCGCGCCGAAGGCGGCGTCCACGCAGCGCCGCCCGCTGCCTGCGCCTGTCGGGCGGTCGTGAACCCTGACGCGCGTGCGTCCCACGATCGGTAGGAGGACCCCTATCCGGCAGCGACGACGTCGAGCACCGCTTCGCGGATCCGGCGAGGCGCCGAGCCCATCCGGCTCGAGTCGGCGTTGCCCAGCATGACGATGGAAGCTCGGAGATCCGGGTAGTGGCGTGCGTCCGCGGCGAAGCCCGCCGTGCTGCCCGCGTGCCAGAAGACGCGTCGTCCAGCCGTCGTGCCGGTCCACACGCCCAGTCCGTACCCTGAGCCCTGACGCGTGAGCGTGGAGCCGCCGCCGCTCAGCCTGGCGGGCTCGAGCATTTCGCGCAGCTCGACGGATGCCAAGACCGCTCCTTCGAAGAGGGCGTCGTACCACCTGCACAGATCCTCGGCAGTGGACCGAATTGCGCCGCTGGCGCCGACGTACGAAGCCGAGACCGCAGGGGCACGAACCCACCTTCCCTTTCTGAGCCAGCTGTCGTTGAAGCCGTAGCCGATCGCTCGTCCCGACGCCCGCCCCGGATCGGCGTCCCAGGCCGTCTCGCGCAATCCCGCGAGCGCAGCCAGCTGTTCGATCAGGACCGGGAGGGGCGCCCCGGCCGCCCGCTCGGCGATCACGCCGAGCAGCACGTACCCGGTGTTGCTGTACCTCCATCCAGCGCCCGGCTCGTGGACGAAGAGCGGGTTGACCCGCGCCATATACACCACCAGTTCGTCGCTCGAGTAGTCGCGCCCGGCGTCGCGCACCAGATCGTCGAACGGTCGCTCCGTGTATTCCCCCAGGCCGGACGTGTGATTCAGCAACATGCGAAGCGTGAAGTCAGCCGCACGTGGGAACGCAGGCAGCCAGCGTGATGCGGGCTCGTCGAGCGCGAGCGTGCCGTTGCGCGCCAGCTTCAGGTACAGGGCGCCGATGAACGTCTTCGTGACCGACGCGATGCGAAAGAGCGTCCGCGGGGACACCGGCTCCTCCTGCTCGAGATTGGACCACCCCCAGGTCTTGGTGAACACTGGCGCGCCGTTCCGGCTCACCGCGAGGGACATGCCGGGGGCGCGACGGTCGGCCACGAACCTCTCGCAGAGCCACTCGACGCGCGCCCAGGCCGCGGGGGTGGCCGGCAGCCCCGCACGACCGAGATACGCCCAGGCACCCAATGATGCCGGAGCTGCAACGAGGAACTCGCGCCGTGTAAGGCGCATGTCGACCACGGACCAGAAACCGCCTCAGTTGGCCCGGGGCGGCGGCAGCTCGACCTCTTCGAGGTGGACGATGAACTCGTCGATGAGGACCTTGAGGGCGTCCCAGTCGCCGGCGACGCAGCGCTCGCTCATCTCGAGGTTGACGCCGCGGCAGCCGCCGAACTGCTGGTAGGCCAGGCAGGCGCGGCACATGTCGAGCGAGTCGGGGTCCTGCTCCTTCGCCGTCTCGCAGAGGTCGCACATGGCGTTGATCTCGGTCAGGAGCGCCAGCTCGTCGGGCTCGTCGAGCATGCGCCGGATCCGGCGCCACAGCTCCAGGGTTCCCTCTCTCGCCTCTGCCCAGTCCATCGCCGCTATCCTCCTCTGGCCGGTACTCCGACCCGTCGTCCGGCTCGTCGCCGATCTGGCCGTGATTCAGGGCGCATTCTGACAGACCGCCGGGGGGACGAACCAGACCGGGCAGTCGCTGCCGTGCAGGACTTCCAGCGTCGTCGTCCCGAAGAGGAAGCGCTTGAAGGGGCTCTTGCCGTGGGCCGCCATGAGCACGAAGAGCGTCCCGGCGTCGCGGACGTGCCGCAGGATCACCTCCGCCGGCTCGCCGGGCACGGCGTGGACCGTGGTCCGCTCGCGGAGCCACTCCGGCACGAGGGCCGCGAGCCGCGCCCGGGCCTCGTCGACCTCGAAGAGGCCCTCGGGCTCTCCCTGCACGCTGACCCGCGGGCGCACGGCGTGCAGCAGATCGATCCGGTGGGGCATGCGCTCCGCCAGCGCCGTGGCGAAGCGCCAGCAGGCCCGCGAGCGCTCGCTGAAGTCGTAGGGGACGACGATCGCGAGCTCCTCGGCGGCGGGACCCGCGGCGAGCCCGAAGCGGCTCCGCGGGTCGTAGCTCTCGCCCGTCGTCAGCACCGGGCAGGGCGCCTGGAGGATGATGCGCTCGGTCACCGACCGGTGCTTCGCGTTGCTGGGCCCGTGGGTGCCCATCACCATGAGCTGCGCCGGCAGGTTGGCGGCCAGGTAGAGCAGGCTCTTCTCGACCGGCCCGCGGGTGATCTTCGCCTCGTACTCGATCTCCGAGGGAATCTCCTCGAACAGCTTCTTCATGCGCTCGGCGGCGAGGTCGGACTTGTCCCGCTCCTTCGCCTCGCGCTCCTCGGACCACATCCAGCCGACGGACAGGTAGCTGGGCGGGCGGCTGTCGAGGTTGTGCTCGAGAACGAGGCGCGCCCCGGTGCGTCTGCACATCTCGATCGCCAGCGCGAGCGAGCTGCGCGAGAGCGACGTGAAGTCGACCGGGCACAGCACCGCCCCGGCGGGCTCGGCGGTCATCTCCCGGGAGCCTCCTCCCGCCCGACCGTGGCCACCTCGGGATCGGCGGCGTCGACCTGGTCGAGCGCCCAGGAGAGATCCGCGATCAGGTCGTCCGGGTGCTCGATGCCTACCGACAGGCGGATCATCGCCGGGGTGATGCCGAGCGCCGCCTGCTCGTTCTCGGGCACGTCGGCGTGGGTCATCGTGGCGGGATGCTCGATCAGCGACTCCGTGCCGCCGAGGCTGACGGCGAGCTTGATCAGGCGCACGGAGTCGAGCAGCCGGTAGGCCTCCGCCTCGCCCGCGTCGGCGAGGTCGAACGCCATCAGGGCGCCCGGGCCGCTGCACTGGCGACGGTAGATCCGCCGCTGGTGCCGCGACTCCAGCCGCCCCGGGAAGTACACCCGGCTGACCCGCGGGTGGGCGAAGAGCCAGTCCGCGATCCGCTCGGCGTTCTTGCGGGCGCAGGTCATGCGCAGCTTCGCCGTCTCGAGCGAGCGCAGGAGCAGCCATGCCGAGTGCGGGTCGAGCATCGTGCCGAAGATGGTGCGGAAGAGCTTGACGCGCTCGATGAGCTCGGCCGAGCCGAGCGCCACGCCCGCGACGAGGTCGCTGTGTCCCCCCAGGTACTTGGTCGCCGAGTAGACGACGAGATCGGCGCCGTGGCAGAGCGGCTGCTGGTAGAGCGGGCCGAGCAGCGTGTTGTCGACGACGCACAGCGCGCCGTGGCGATGCGCCAGCTCGGCCATGTCCGCGATGTCGGTCAGCGTCGTCGTCGGATTGGCCGGCGTCTCGAAGAAAACGAGCTTGCAGGGCGACCCGCGCGCGGCCAGCTGCGCCATGAGCTCCTCGACGACGGCCGGCTCGCTGCCAGCCGGGAAGTCGCGCGTCGGGATCCCCATCTCCGGGAGGATCACGTCCAAGAGATAGTCCGTGCCCCCGTAGACCGGGCGCGCGAAGACGATCGAGCTGCCCATGGGGACGAGGGCGAGCAGCGAGGTCGAGATGGCCGCCATCCCCGACGCGAAGACGGCGCTGGCCGCGGCCCGGTCCCAGAGGTCGAGCCTGGCCTCCAGGATCTCGAGGTCGGGATTGCCCAGCCGGCTGTAGATGAGGTGCGGCGGCCCCTTGGGCAGCGGCCCGGGCAGTCCGTAGGCCTGGGCGAAAGCCTCCTTGGCCTCGCGGGCGTTGCCGAAGACGAACGTCGACGTCAGGAACACCGGCGGCTTGACGGCGCCCTCGGACCACTCCGGCCGGTAGCCGAAGCTCATCATCAGCGACTCCGGTCGCATGTCCTCCTTGCGGGGCGGTGCCGGGCGCTGCTTCTTCACGGAGACCTCCTCGCGCGTCCTCCTCGAGTCCTCGGTCGGGTCCTGGGTCGGGTCCGGGGTCGCCCTCCCATCATCCTCGCCCGCCGCCGCCCCTGCCACCGCCCACGGGGCGGGGTCCGCGGCCACCCCGGGGGGGTGGAGCCGCCTCCGGGCACCCGTGCAACCGACTCTCGCGGCGCGGCGAAACAGGGGGGACAGGCCGACGTCCGGCGGCATCCGCTCGCGAGGATGCAGAGAACAGACGAGTCGACACCGACGAGTCAACGCTCAGACCAAACACCGAAGCCAACCACCGAATGACCAAATCACCTCTAAGGAGACATGCCATGAACCGTTCCGCGACCATCGCTCTCACCCTCTGCGCCGCGCTGACGCTCGCCGTCGGCGTCGAAGCCGGTCACCACGAAAACAAAGCCGGTCACCACGACAAGAAGATGGACATCGTCGACACCGCCGTCGCCAACGGCTCGTTCGGCACCCTCGCCGCGGCGCTCGAGGCAGCCGGCCTCGTCGACGCGCTCAAGGGAGACGGACCGTTCACCGTCTTCGCGCCCACCGACGAGGCGTTCGCGAAGCTCCCCGCCGGCACCGTCGAGAGCCTCCTCGAGCCCGCCAACATCGAGCAGCTGAAGTCCATCCTCACGTACCATGTCGTCGCCGGCGACATGCCCGCCTCCGCGGTCACCGGAGCCACGGGCGCCGACACCCTGCAGGGCTCGCGCCTGGCGTTCTCGACCCTCGACGGCGCGGTGAAGATCAACGACGCCCAGGTCCTCATCGCCGACGTCGGCGCATCGAACGGAGTCATCCACGTCATCGACACCGTTCTCCTTCCCCAGTAAGGCGGCAGGAGGCGGGCCGGGCGCCGCGGGGTCTGCGACCTCGCGGCGCTTCCCATTTCCGCGGCCGGCCACGATAGTCTTGTGCCGCCCGCCATGGACTCGATCCTTCAGCGCATCGCCCAAGGCGATCCCACCGCCGTCGCGACCTGCATCGACACCTACGGCGGCCTCGTGTGGAGCATCGCCCGGCGCTTCACCGACAACTCGGGAGACGCCGAGGACGCCGTCCAGGACATCTTCATCGCGATCTGGAAGAACGCGGCGAAGTTCGAGCCCGCCATCGCCTCGGAGAAGACCTTCATCACCATGATCGCCCGCCGCCGCCTCATCGACCGGCTACGCAAGGCGAACCGCCGCCCGCAGCTCACGCCGATGCCGGAAGAAGGGCAGGATCCGTCGGGCGATCAGCACGTCCGCATCGAGCGCGGCGCCGAGGCCTCGCTCGCCACCCGCCACCTCGACGTGCTCAGTCCCGCCCAGCGGCGGGCGATCGAGCTCTCGGTCTACTACGGCATGTCCCACCGCGAGATCGCGGAAGAGACCAACATCCCGATCGGCACGGTCAAGTCCCACATCTTTCGCGGGCTCGCGCTCGTGCGCAAGAGCCTCGCCGCGGAGATGGGCGGCGCCGGGGTCGCGGCGACGTGAAGATGGAGCCCATGGAGCACCTCGAGGAGCTGCTGGCGACCCGGGCCACCGAGGGCCTGGCGGCCGCCGAGGGCCGCGAGCTGGCCTCGCTCCTGCGCCGCTACCCAAAGGTCGACGCCGACGGGCTCGACCTCGCCGCCGCCGCCGCCTACCTCGAGCTGGCCCCGGCGGCCGAGCTCGAGGAGCCGCTGCCCGCCGCGCTGCGGCCGCGCCTGGTCGCCGACGGCGAGGCCCGGGTGCGGCGCTCGCCGGCCGAGCCCGGCGCCGTCTCGCCCTTCCCCGCGCCCGCGAGCGCCGCCCCGCGCGCCCTGGGCTGGTGGGCCGCGGCCGCCTGTCTGCTGCTCGCCATCGCCGGCTGGTGGCCGCGCCTGGCGCCCCCGCCGGCGCCCGCCGCCGCGCCCCCACCGGCGGCGCCGACCGCGGCCGAGATGCGCGCCGGGCTGCTGCGGGAGGCGGCCGACGCCCGGATCACGGCCTGGACCGCCACCGCGGACGACGCCGCGGCGGGAGCCGAGGGCGACGTCGTCTGGAGCACGGCGCGCCAGCAGGGCTACCTGCGGATCCGCCGCCTCGCGGCCAACGATCCGGCGGTCGTCCAGTATCAGCTCTGGATCTTCGACGCCGCCCGCGACGAGCGCTACCCGGTCGACGGCGGCGTCTTCGACATCCCCCCCGGCGCGGACGAGGTGGTGGTGCCGATCGACGCCAAGGTCCTGGTCAACGAGCCGGCGCTCTTTGCCGTGACCGTCGAGCCGCCCGGCGGCGTCGTCGTCTCGAGCCGCGAGCGCATCGTTCTGCTCGCCCACGTCTGACCCGGACGGGTCTGAGCCGGGCAGGTCTGGGCCGAGGGAGCCGCGCTCACAGCGCGTCGATCGCGGCGCGCAGCAGCTCCCGCACCTGGTCGGCGACGTCCGCCAGCTCCGGGTTGGCGATCGCCTGCATGGAAGCGACCGGATCCACGGCCGCCACCTCGACGCCTTCAGCGCCCTTGTCCTGCACGATGACGTTGCACGGCAGCATCGCGCCGATCCGCTCTTCGCACTCGAGGGCGCGGTAGGCGAAGGACGGGTTGCAGGCGCCCAGGATCGTGTAGGGACGGAACTCGACGTCGAGCTTCTTGCGCAGGGTGGCTCGCACGTCGATCTCGGTGAGGATGCCGAACCCCCGCTCCTGCAACTGCTCGGTGGCCCGGGCGACGGCCTCGGCGAACGGCAGGTCCACGGTCTTGGCGAAGTAGTAGCTCATGGCGGGCTCACTCCTTGTCGGCGGCGGCAGGGCGCCCGCCGGCGGTCTCGAGGACCATCCAGTAGAGAAGGGGAATCACGAGCAGGGTCAGCGCGGTGGAGACCACGACCCCGGAGATCAACGCCACGGCCAGCCCCTGGAAGATCGGGTCGAGCAGGATGACGAGCCCCCCGACGACGAGAGCCGCCGCGGTCAGGGCGATCGGGCGGAAGCGCACCGCCCCCGCCTTGATGACGGCCTCCTCCAGGGTCTCGCCGGCCGCCAGCTCGAGGTTGACGAAGTCCACCAGCAGGATCGAGTTGCGGACGATGATGCCCGCCAGGGCGATGAACCCGATCATCGACGTCGCGGTGAAGAAGACCCCGCCCAGGGCGTGCGCCGGCAGGATCCCGACGAGGGTCAGCGGAATCGGCGCCATGATGATGAGCGGGGTCACGAACGAGCCGAACCAGCCGACGACGAGGACGTAGATCAGCACCAGCACCACCGCGAAGGCCAGCCCCATGTCGCGGAAGACCTCGTACGTGATCTGCCATTCGCCATCCCACTTGACGGCGTAGCGGGTCGCGTCTTCGGGCATGGAGGACGCCAGGACGTCGATCGGCCCCTGCGCCGGGTCCTCGAGCGCGGCGATCCGGTCCTGCATGTCGAGGATACCGTAGACCGGCGATTCGTCCGCCCCCGCCACTTCGCCGACGACGTAGGACACGGGCTGCAGGTTCTTGTGGTAGAGGAAGCGCTCGCGCCGGGCCGCGACCGGCGTCACCAGCTCGGACAGCGGCACCATGCGGCCGTCCGCGGCGTGGACGTGGACGCCGAGCAGCGCGTCGGCACTCGCGCGCCGCGGACGATCGAGGCGGAAGACGAGGGGTACGGGCTCCCGCGCCGTGTCGTCGCGCAGCAGCGCGACCTGCGCTCCGCTGAGCGCGACGCGCACCGTCGTCGCCACGGCCTCGGCCGTGATCCCCAGCCGCGAGGCCTTGTCGCGATCGAGCTCGAGCTCGAGCCGCGGCGCCCGGTCCTCGATCCACCAGTCGACGTCGACGATCCCCGGCGTCGACTCGAAGATCTCGCGCACCCGCGCCGCCAGGGCCGTCCGGCGCTCGAGCTCCGGCCCGTAGATCTCCGCCACCATCGTGGACCAGACGGGCGGGCCCGGCGGCACCTCCGTCACCTTGACGTTGGCGCCGCTGCCCTGGACGAGCGGGCGCAACCGCTCGCGGAGCTCCTTGGCGAACGGATGGCTCTCGCGGCTGCGATGGTGCTTGGGCAGGAGGTTCACCTGCAGGTCGGCCACGGTGGGACCGGAGCGCAGGAAGTAGTGCCGCACGAGGCCGTTGAAGTTGAAGGGCGCGGACGTGCCGACGTAGGTCTCGACGTCGGTGACCTCGGGCGCGAGGCGGGCCTCGGCGGCCAGCCGCCGGGCCACGGCGGCGGTCGCCTCGAGCGTCGAGCCCTCCGGCATGTCGATGACGACCTGCACCTCGCTCTTGTCGTCGTAGGGCAGCATCTTGATCTTGACCCAGCGCGCCGGCACCAGGGCGATCGAGACGAGGAGCGCCAGCACGACGGCCGCGAGCACCAGCCAGCGACGCCAGGCGCTGTGCAGCAGGGGGCGCAGGAGCCGCCCGTAGAACCGGTGCAGCCGGGACTCGCGCGCCGTCTCCGCCTCCGGCCCCACGGCCGCGCCGGCGTCGTGGCGCCACCGCTCCGCCTTCGCCCGGAACAGCTTGAACGTGAGCCACGGCGAGACGACGAAGGCGACGATCAGCGAGAAGAGCATGGCGGCCGAGGCGTTGATCGGGATCGGCCGCATGTAGGGGCCCATGAGGCCGGAGACGAAGGCCAGCGGCAGGAGCGCCGCGATCACCGCGAAGGTCGCGAGGATCGTCGGGTTGCCCACCTCGTCGGTGGCGTAGACCGTCGCCCGGCGGGGGCTGGTCCAGCCCAGCTTATAGTGGCGATGGATGTTCTCGACGACCACGATGGCGTCGTCGACGAGGATGCCGATGGCGAAGATCAGGGCAAAGAGCGTGACCCGGTTGAGGGTGTAGCCGAAGAGGTACGAGGCCGCCAGGGTCAGGGCGAGGGTCGTGGGCACGGCAACGAGGACCACGACGGCCTCCCTCCGCCCCAGGGCCAGCGCCATGAGCAGGACCACCGCCAGGGTGGCGATCCAGAGGTGCTTGATCAGCTCCGAGGACTTCTCGCCGGCGGTGAAACCGTAGTCGCGGGTCTTGACGACGTGGACGTCGTCCGGGATCAGGGGGCCGGCGAGCGCCGCGACCCGGGCGTCGAGACGGGCCGCGAGATCGACGGCATTGGTGCCCGGCTTCTTGGCCACGGCAAGGGTGACCGCGGGCGCGTCGAGATCGGCCGGCAGGCCCTTCTCGCTCGCCGCGGCCCCGGCCGTGATCCACACGTAGTCGGCCGCCTCGTCCGCGCCGTCGACGATCTCGGCCACGTCCCGCAGGGTGACCGGGCGGCCGTCCTGGACGGCGACCACCGCGGCGCCCACCTCGGCCGCCGAGCGGAAGCGGCTCCCCACCTCGACCTCCACCTCGGCGTCGGCGGCCGTGAACGAGCCGGCGGGCAGGCGCCGGCTGGCCGCGCCCACCGCCTGGTACGCCTGCAGCAGCGAGACGTCGTGCGACGCCAGCCGCTGGGGGTCGAAACGCACCTGGACGGCCCGCCGGCGGCCGCCGAGCACCCGGATCCGGGCGACCTCCGGGTCCTGCGCCAGCTGCGCGCGCAGCTCCTGGGCCACCTGGCGCAGCACCAGAGGGCTCGCCTGCCGGGACCAGAGCGTCACCGCCCAGGTCGGCACGTCGTCGATCGAGCGCGGCACGATCGAGGGCGCCACGGCATCGGGCGGCAGCTCGGCCGCCGCCTCGGCGACCTTGGCGCGCACCCGGACGACCGCTTGATCGGGGTCCGTGCCGACGACGAAGCGGGCGATGACGAGGCCGCCCGACGGCTGCGACGTCGAGTAGACGTACTCGACGTCGGCGATCTCGTAGATCGCCCGCTCGAGAGGCGAGACCACCCGCCGCTCGACCTCCTGCGCCGTGGCTCCCGGCAAGCCGACGAAGACGTCGATCATCGGCACCTTGATCTGCGGCTCCTCCTCGCTGGGGGTCACCAGCACCCCGAAAGCTCCCAGCAGCAGCGAGCCCACGACCAGCAGCGGCGTCAGCTTCGACTCGAGAAACGTCTTCGCCACCCGCCCGGAGAAACCCACCTTCCGGCGCTTCTTCGAGCCTGCCTTGAGGCTATCGCCGGCGGCGCCCGGCCCCGCGCCGCGGTCGGCGCTCACGGCGTGGCCTCCGCGCGCGGCGGGGCCGCCTCCAGACGGGCGCCGGCGGGCGGCACGACCGCCAGATCGAGAGCCACCGTCTCGCCGCCCGCCAGACCCGAGAGCACCTCCACCCGGTCGTCGGCCAGGGCGTCGCCGAGCGTCACGACCCGCGACGCGGCCCGCCCGTCGCCGCCGCGGACCACCACCAGGACGAGGCCGCCTTGCCGCAGCAGCGCGCGCCGCGGCACGGCCACGACCTCGCGCCGGTCGACCGCGAGCCACGCCCGGCCCGAGGAGCCGGCGGCGACGGCCGCGGCAGGCAGCGCGACCTCGACCGCGAACGAATGCGTCCCGGGGTCCGCGCCCGGCGTCACCTCGGCCACCGTGCCGGCGATCGTCCCGAGGTCGGGACGGCTGTCGATCCGCGCTTCCACCGGGTCGCCGACGGCCAGGCCGGCGGCCGCCATCACCCGCTCCGGCACCTCGACCGCCAGACGCCGGCCGTCCACGGACTCGAGCATCACGAGCGGCCGTCCCGGGGCCGCCAGGTCTCCGACGTCCACCATGCGCCGCGCCACGCGGCCGGCGAACGGCGCCACGACTTGCGAGTCGGCCGCCACGGAGGAGGCCGCCGCGACCGCGCCCGCGGCCTGCTCGACGGCGCCTCGGGCCTGGTCGTACTGCATCCGCGCCATGTCCAGCTCGAGCTCGGAGGCGGCCGCGGACGCCGCCAGGGCCGTGAAGCGCTCGTAGTTGCGCTCGGCCAGCGCCAGCGCCGCCTGGGCCTGGGCCAGGGCGCCCCGGGCCTGCGAGAGCTGGCCCTGCGCCGCCTGCGGGTCGATCTCGAGCAGCAGCTGGCCCTCGCGGACGGCCTCGCCGGTTCGCACCCGCACCGCCGTCACCATGGCCATCACCCGCGCGGCGACCGCCGCCGTCCGCTGCGCCCGGACGGTGCCGAAGAGCTCCACCCGGCTCGCCGCCTCGGCGCGCTCGACCGTTGCCAGCTCGGCCTCGATCGCGACGGCCGCGGGCTCCGGGCCGGCGGGCTCGGGGGCGCCGCAGCCCGCGGCGAGCGCGAGCGCCGCGGCAAGCGGCGCGATCGTCGGGGTCCATCGTCGGTTCGTCGTCATGGCGTCATCCTCGTCGTTGGGCTCGCGGTGCTCGGTCCTCGCGCCCCGCCGCTCGGCGGCAGCGCGCTCTCGGGCTCCCGCCCCGCCGCGAGCGCCAGGGCGAGGCCAGCCAGATGCGCCTCGGTGCGCGCCACGAGCTCCCGCATCTCGGCCTCGCGGCGCGCGGTGACGGCATCGAGCAGGTCGATCGTCTTGACGACCCCGCTCGCGAAGCGCTCGCGGGTGATGCGCTCGACCTCGGCCGCCGCCGTCACCCCGCCCCGCGCCGTGGCAAGCCGCTCGCGGGCGCTCGTGGCCCTGACGAAGGCCCCCTCGACTTCCAGCCGGATGCCCTGGCGGAACTGCTCGACGTCGCTACGAGCCGCTTCTGCGTCGGCGCGGGCGGCTCCCGCCGCCGCGCGGTGACGGCCGCCGGCAAAAAGCTCGATGCGGGCCATCGCCATCACCGCGGTGGAGTCGGCGCTCGCGCCGAAGAGGGTCTCGTCGTTCCAGTCTCGGCGGACGGCGATTCCGGTCTTGGGGAGCAGGCCGGAGCGCTGCACCCGCTCCTCGAGCTCGCCGGCCTCGAGCAGCCGCCGGGCCGCCACGAGATCGCGGCGCGCCTCGGCGTCCGCGAGCCAGGCGTCGAGGTCGTCCCCCATGGGCGCCGGGTCGCCGAGCGGCGCGAGGCGCCAGTCGGTCCGCCGCTCGATCGCCAGCCGGAACGAGAGGTTGGCGGCCGCGACCTCGGCCATCCCCTGCGCCTCGCGCAGCAGGTCCTCGATCCGCGCGTGCTCGACCTCCGCCCGCAGCAGCTCCGAGCTCACCAGCATCCCCTGCTCGACGTAGGCCCGCGCCAGCTCGACGTGGCCCGCGACCGTCTCGAGCGAGCGCTCGAGCAGCGCGACCTGCTCGCGCGCCCGGGCCAGGCCGACGTAGGCCTCCGCCGCCGCCAGCGCCGCCCGGTCCGCGACCCAGGCGGCGTTCTCGCCCGCGGCCTCGGCCGCCAGCTCGGCTTGCCGGATGCGCCCCGCGAGCTCGCCCCCGGTGTAGAGCGGCATCGACACCTCGAGCCGCGTCAGCGCGTTCTCGATGGCCGCCGGGTCGTTGGGGTCGCCGGCCGCGAACTCGGGCAGCGAGAAGCGCTTCTGGTTGAGCTGGAAGGCGAAGGCCTCGGCCGGCGAGTCGGTCCGGAACCACGTCTCGCTCAGGCTCAAGACCGGCCGGCGGTAGGCCCGCGCCTCGCGCAGCCGCTCGCCGCCGGCGGCCGCCCGCTCACGCGCGGCCACGGCCGTCCTCGATTGGGCGCGCGCCATCGCCATCGCCTCACCCAGGGTGAGCTCGGCCGCGGCGGCCGGCCACGACGCGGCGGCCAGCGCCAGGACCGCCGGCAGGAAGGTGGCCAGCCGGCGGACGGTGTGTCGTTCGTTCTTCATCGAGACCTCACTCGATCGCGTGTTCCCGGCGCTTCCGGGCGGCGACCGCCAGGGCGCGACCGGCCGCATGGAGAGCGCCCATGTGTCCCTGAGAGGCACTGCGGCGTGCCGAGGTTCCCGCGCGTACGCGGCATCCGGCCGCGACCTCGAGATTCCCCCGGCCCCCAGACTATCGGACCGGCGCGTGCCTGGCCCACAACGAGAGCGCCGGCCTGCCGGCCGGCGAGCTCTCGGGCCGGGCGGGCTAGTGGATCCCGGAGCCGTGGGCGGGGGCTCCCTCGGCATCAAGGTCGTGGACCAGCACGAAGGTGTAGACGGCGACCCGCTCGGTCTCGGTCTCGCTGATCGCCTCGAACACGTACTCCCCGGCGCTCTCCTCGCCGAGCGCCTGCACGTAGCTGACCCGCTCCGGATCGACGACGATCTCGCCCATCAGTCGCTTGCCGCGGATCACCTGCACCACCTCGTTGCCGTCGAGCGGCCCGAGATACCAGTGCAGATCGTCGTCGTCGAAGAGGACGGCCTCCGGGGTCGACACCCGCTGGATGCAGCCGAGGTGGCCCTGCAGCCAGGACCACAGAGCCGTGAACGAAAGCGTGTCCATCGCCGCCTACCGTAGCAGCTCGCAGCGCTGGCGTTCGAGCCCCTCCGGCCTCGGCCCGCCTGCGCCCTACTGCAGCGAGAAGCGCACCGTCAGGTTGTAGAAGACGGGGACCGGAGCGCCATTGCGCAGCGCCGGGCGGAACTTCCACTCGCGGGTGGCGCTCACGGCCGTCTCGCTGAGCCCGAGGGGGAGCCCCTTGAGGACCTTGACGTCGGAGACGTTGCCGCGGACGTCGATCACCGCCTCGAGGATGACCACCCCCTGCACCCGCCCCTGGCGCGCCTCCTCGGTGTAGACCGGCGTGTCGCCGGCGAGCTTCACCGGCGGGACGATGTCGCCGCCCATCCGCAGCGGCCCGGAACCGCCGGAGCTCGGGCCCGGCGGCCCGTCCGGAATGAAGAACTCGTCGAGCCCGATCTCGGCGACGTCGATCTCCGGCAGCGGAAGCTCGATCTCGTCCGGGAGGATCGGCTCCGGGTCGTCCGGCGTCGGGTCGGGAATGGGAATCCGCTTCACCGCCCGGCGTGGCTTGGGGATCGCCTGCTGCGGCACCGGCTCGGGCTGCCGGAAGCGGAGCTGCTGGACGGCGAAGACGGGGCGCTGCGGCGCCGTCCAGTCGGGCCGCGAAGGCTCGAACGGCACGCGCACGACGAAGAGCACGGCGTGCAGGACGATCGCCCCCACGATCGCCAGGCGCATGCGGCGACGCTCGCGAGCCTCGTGGACCGCGACGTCGGGCACGTACCCGAGGTGGATCCGGATCGCCCGCTGCGGCTCGCCGTGGATGCGATGCCAGGTGGGGCTCTTCTCGAACATGGACGTCGCTCCGGGGCCGCCGCAAGCGGTCCTTCTTCTCTCCCTTACGAACCTTCCGGCGGGCGGGTTTCTTCCTCCGGCGGGCGGCCGGATCGCCCCTCGAGGCCGGCGCGGCGCGGCTTCAGGAGAGGATGGCGGCCATCGTCGGGCCGTCGACGTTGCCGCCGCTCAGGATCACCCCGACCCGGCCCGTGACCTCGACGGCGCCGCTGAGCAGGGCGGCGACGCCGAGAGCGCCCGAGGGCTCGACGACGAGCTTCAGGCGGAAGAAGAGGAAGCGCACGGCCTCGACGATCGCCTCCTCCGTGACGGTGTGCATGGCGTCGACGTGGCGGCGCATCAGCTCGAAGTTGAGCTTGCCGACGGACTCCGTCCGCGTCCCGTCGGCGATCGTGGGCGGGTTGCGAACGGTCTGGATCTCGCCGCTGTAGAAGGAGCGCGTGGCGTCGTCGCCAACCTCCGGCTCGACGCCGTAGACCCGGCAGCGCGGCGCCAGGCCCTTGGCGGCGACCGCCGAGCCGCCGAGCAGGCCGGCGCCGCCGCAGGGCACCAGCAGGAAGTCGAGCTCGCCCTTGTCCTGGAAGAGCTCGAGGGCCGCGGTGCCCTGGCCGGCCGCGATGTGGGGGTGGTCGAACGGTGGGATCACGCTGTAGCCGCCCTCTTCCTGGAGCTGCGCGGCGACCTCGCGGCGGCTCACCTCCGCGCGGTCGTACAGGACGACGCGCGCCCCGTAGCCGCGGGTGGCGGCCAGCTTCGTCGCCGGGGCGTCCTTCGGCATGACGATGGTGGTCGCCACGCCCAGCAGGCGGCCGGCGAGCGCCACCCCCTGCGCGTGATTGCCCGACGAGTAGGCGAGGACCCCCCGCCGGCGCTCGTCCTCCGACAGCCGCGAGATGGCGTTGTAGGCGCCGCGGATCTTGAACGCCCCGACCCGCTGGAGGTTCTCGCACTTCAGGTAGACGCGCGCCCCGACCCGCTCGTCGAGGGTGCGCGAGGTGGCGATCGGCGTCCGGTGGACGACCCCCTCCAGCCGCTCGGCGGCGGCGAGGACGTCTTCGAAAGTGACGTCGGACATGGCCGGTTAGAGTAGCACCGGACCCCCGCCACGGTACTACCCGCCGCGAGGTTTCGACGTCGAGCGCCACGGCCTCGGCCGGCGGGAGGATCCGAGCCTCTACCCGGCTCGAGGTGAGCGGCAGGTGGCGCGGCCTGCAAGATCCGGGACTCGCCTGGCGTCCTTCCACCGGACGGCGGCGAGGCGACCCTCGATTGGCCGCGCCTCGCGATCCAACGGACTAGAATCCACGCACGATCAGCCAAGGAGATCCCCATGACCGCGAACGACGCGAACCCTTTCCGCCCGGCCCTCTTCGCCTTTCTGCGCGATCTC
>Ga0224512_10000578_pt1 | contig 38096 bp, 29 predicted proteins | sample SF_May12_sed_USG_4_FD_169103 | JGI IMG/M metagenome (GOLD analysis project Ga0224512, IMG submission 169103) | Sediment microbial communities from San Francisco Bay, California, United States - SF_May12_sed_USGS_13 | ecosystem: Environmental > Aquatic > Marine > Sediment | place: USA... | reverse complement strand
CGGTGACGCCTATGGACTATAGCTTCAGAAAAGAGCCATTGGCATCGATCTCGACGATACACACTTCTGATCAGTGGGATCTTCGCCCACAGCTATTGCGCGCCGCAGTCGGCTACTCTAGGCTAGTAGCGCTAGCGAGTTCATACACGTAGATCGGCGATAAGCCGGCGATCGCGTTAACCGAACATCAGCTTCGTGCTGGGGCTGGTCGGGGGAAGCGACTCATGCTGCGGGCAGGCACGACAAGCGTTGACGACCGTACTCAATCAAGGTGCATGACGGCGTGCAGCTCTCGCCGAGCCTTGATCATCATTAGTCTCGTCATGTTGGTCACTGTTCCCGCGGCGCAGAGCGCTTCGGATCTCAGCGGTGTCTGGTTATCGACGTCGCCGAGGGGCGGGGGCGGTGGGCCGAGGCCTGCGCTCACCCCGAGGGCGCAGGCGGATGCCGACGCGTTCGACCCGCTCGACGACCCCGTCATTCGCTGTGTACCACCCGGGTTCCCGAGAACGGGTGCCGGCGTCTATCCCTGGGAGATCGTCCAGACCGACGAGATGATTCTGTTTCTCTACGAAGCATTCGGCATGGTTCGCCGCATCTATATGGATGGCAGGGAGCCTCCCGAATACTTTCCGCCGAGCCTCATGGGGTTCTCGGTCGGGCACTGGGAGGGCGATGATCTCGTGATCCGTACGACGCACTATGCGCCCTGGCTCCTGACCGGGTCGGGCGTCCGTCAGTACGGTGACATGGTCGTCGACGAGCGTTACCGGCTCGTGGATGACGGTCAGGCCCTCGAGGGTGAGGTGACAATCACGGCGCCGGAAACTTTTGAGGGACCGTGGACTCGAGAATATACCTGGGAGCTGGATCCGGACGGCATGATCTTCGAAGCGATCTGCGATCCGGTCGACAGCCGGTTCTAGCGGGGGCGGTATGCGAGTCGGGATAATCGGTTTCGTCCTGAGCCTGACGGCCTTCATGGCGCAGAACGCGTCTGGGCATCACTCGTTCACCGCGCTATTCGATCCGTCGCGGACCGTAGAGATTGCGGGCATCGTCACCGAGTTTCAGTTCCGGGCGCCTCATTGCTACATTCGTCTCGACGCCGCGGGCAGTGACGGAGTGCGGATCGAGTGGGAGCTCGAGACGACGTCTCCGGGGCAGCTCATCCGTATCGGCTTGACGCCGGAAAACTTGAAACCAGGGGATCGAATCTCAGCAATCGGTAACCCGACCCGCGACGGACGACCCTTGATGCGCCTGTTGACGATTACGATGCCAGGTGGAGAGGAAATCGAGATCCAGTAGAAGGATACAAGCCGTCGGGCGACACGCCCGACTACAACGAAAGGGGGAGTTCATGAAGCGCAAGAGTGATCTATTACGCGGCTCATTGAAGGCGGTGCTCGGACTGGTTTCCGTAGCCATGCCGGGACTGTCTTTGGCCCAAGCGCTAGAGGAGATCGTCGTGACCGCGGAAAGGCGCGAGACGCTTCTCCAAGACACACCGATCTCGGTGCTGGCCTTCGATACCGATACGCTGGACGCGGCCGGTATCGACGACATCGAGTATCTGCAGAATATCTCGCCGGGCCTGAAGATCACCGGTAGCCGTGGTAACCAGAACAGACCTATCTTCCGCATTCGCGCGATCGGTAACACGGGCGGCTCGGGCCCGACGGGCGACCGCGGTGTCGGTCTGTATATCGATGACATCTATTACCCCCGCAGCACCGGCTCGCTGCTGCAAACGCTCGACGTCCAGCGTATCGAGGTGCTGCGCGGACCCCAGGGCACGTTGTTCGGACGGAACAATGCCGGGGGCGCCATACGCTACATCACCAATCGCCCGCATGAGGAGACCGAGTTTCAAGTCAAGGCAACGATGGGCGAGTTCAGCCGCGCCGATATCGACCTCCTCTACAATGCGCCGATCAGTGACCGCGTGTTCTTTCGAGGTCAGATTTCCTCGCTGAACAGGGACGGCTACGTTCAGCGCGGCGACGTGGACCTCAGCAACGTGGATGCTCAGGTCATCCGGGGGCAGCTTCGGTTCGCGCCGTCCGACGACGTCACGGTCGATCTCGGGCTCATGTTGACCAAAGACGAGTCCAATGGCCGTGCAGGCTCGATCATCAATCAACAGGGAAGCACGGGCTCAGGGGAATGGGGCATCGTTCAGCGGGCGATCATCGCCACAGATCCGACGCAACCGCCGTTCGGCGATGATGACCCGCGGTTGATCCTCGACGATTTCACGCTACCGAACTACTGCCTGTTGGACGGCGATGGTGATCCATTCACGCGGCTGTCGCGCGCCGAGGCGCTGGCCGGCGGCTTCGCGTTCCTATCGGATTGTTCGATCGCAACCAAAGAGGAGATGAGCCTCGCGAGTCTCGATATAAATTGGAATATCTCCGACTCCATGTCCTTCCGATCTTTAACCGGCATTCTCGGCATCGAGGCCTTTGTGCCGGCGGATTGGGCGTATTCGGGCGGCTTCATCTCGGAGTCCGTCGAAGACACGGACGGCTGGTCGCAGGAGTTCCAGCTCTCGGGGTCGATCGACGATCGCGTCGACTGGACAGCAGGGGTGTACCTGTTTCACGAGGACGGTACGGAGTTTCGGCCGCGGCTCGACATACTCGATACGGGCGGAAACCTCAGGACGAGTGTCGAGCGCAACGAGAGCCGATTCATCGACACCGACAGTCTGGGCCTCTACGGTCAATTGACCTGGTACATCAATGACGCTTTCTCGCTAACCGCGGGCGTGCGTCGTACCGAGGACGATAAGGCCAACACGATCAACTGGTCGGAGGTCAGATCTGGCACTTTCCTCCCGTTCTCCGGACTGTCGTTGCCGACCGAAGCGAGCTTCAGCTCGAACGACTACCGGTTGACGCTCGACTATGACATCAACGACGACGTCATGGTGTTCATCACAGCATCGACGGGATTCCAGGCCGGCCAGTTCAATGACACTGTCAACACGGGAGTCTGGTTCGACGATGTGGCGGACGGCGGCAATGGTGATGGGATCGCGCAGATCAGCGAGTGCATCGACGCGTGCCGTGAGTCCGTCCGGCCTCAGGAGATCGAGAATCTCGAAATCGGCATTCGTGCGCAATGGCTCGAGAACCGCTTGCGGACCAATCTGACGGTCTACGATATGGACATCACGGATCTGCAGACCGGTGGCCGTGTGCAGATCGTCGAGCCGGACGGAACGCTGACGACGATCACCCGATCAGTCAACGCCGGCGCTGCAAAGGTGCGCGGCTGGGAAGCCGAGATTCAGGCGGGGATTACGGATAACCTGACGCTGAACTTCGCAGCGGCGAAGTACAGCCAGGCAGAGATCACCGAGCTACCTCCGCCCGAGGTCATCGCGGATAGTAATCTCGTGCTGGGCGAGCGCCTTGCGGACACGCCGGACCTGGCCTACACGCTTTCGCTGAATCACGCTATTTCGCTGAGTAACGGCGGCGGCCTCGATACGACGGTCGGCTACAGTTTTTCCGACGATTTCACGACGAATCAATCGCTCCCCGATGCGATCACCGTGCCCGACGTCGGTATCGTCAGTGCGCGCATCAGGTATACGGAGCCGGAAGGCCGTTGGGCCGTGAGTCTGTCCGGAACGAATCTTGCGGATGAGGTCTACTCGCACGGCGGGCAGCATTACGCGGGTGCGCGCGGCCAGGTCGGCGTCGCTTTCATGGCGCGGCCACGCGCGCTCGCGCTCGGCTTCGAGTACTACAGCCGATAGGAGAAGCAATTGGCCCGGCCCGGGGGCGCGCGTCAGCGCGCCCTCGGGTGGCTCGACGCGCTGGCCCTGCAGCGGGCGACGCGGTACCGAGTCAGGGCGTAGCGGGATTGAGCGTTAGGCTATGCCCCGCCGGGCCCGGCAGGAACGGCAGGCGTTCGCCGCGCACCCAGGCATCGTGGCCCGCACTGAAGAACCGCGATAGCGGATGGCCGCTCTGCCCGCCGGGCATATGAAAGTAGCCGTTCGCCTCATCGCCCGGTGAGACGGCGAAGCGCTCGGAGGCACCCTGAAGACCGTTTTGAACACGCGGCGTGTACTGACCGCCCGGTAGCGCGCCCGAGTGCACCGTGAGCCAGCGCGAGACGAGCGGCAGCGCGCGCGCGAGCGGGTGCGCGATTTCTACCCGATTGATCTCGCCCCAGCGACATGCGGTGAGCGCCGCGTCGGGGCATGACGCCATGGTTTCATCGGCCATCGACAGAAGGAACTCCTGCCAGTCTGTGAATCTCGACGGCAGTAGGTGCGCGGGTCGTTCGGTTACGAGACGCCAGATCGATCCTTCGGTCTGATAAAGGCGCCTGAGCTCGATCGGTTCCTCGGCTGTGCCGCAGCCGAACACGATCTGTCCGAAAAGTGAATCTCGCGTGCGCTGCCTGAACTCGCGCGCGAGTCTGTAGCCCGCAGCGTCTGTGCTTGCGCGGCCGTCCCAGGCTTCGAGTACGGCGCGCAGCTCTGCGCGTCGCGCATCACCGCTGTCGTCATCGTGCAGCACGCGTACGAGCAGATCTCGCCAGGCCTGCTGCACGAGGGCACGGTCGTCGAGCTGGATCGCGAGCATGTCGTCGATCGTGACATTGTCGAGCGCCGCCAACCGATCGCGGATCTGCTGCGCGCGGGCGCCGAGCGCGTAGGTGCCACGGCCGACCGTATCGAGCACGGAGTCGTCCCCGGTACGGGCATTAGCCGTCCACAGAAAGCCTGCGCCCGGGTTCTTGATGACCGGGTAGCCGTCCGGCGCGAGCCAGCCGAGCCAACCCGTGCCCGGCTGGGCCCACGAGGCCGGCAGGCGCGAGTCGTAGCCGACGCGCCGCGGGATTCGGCCCATGATCGTCCAGGCAATGTCGCCGCTGCGATCGGCGATCATGATGTTCTGCGGCGGCGAGCCGACCGTGTGCGCAATGCTGACGGCTGTGTCGACATCGCGTGCCTGCTCGAGGCCGATCAGACTCAGGTTGGCGGCCTCGGGCTCGTGCGCTAGCCAGTGCACGACGCGCTTGCGGCCTTGGCGGTCCGTGTCGAGCACCGGGCCCCAGATGCTCGATTCGATCGTCAGCGTCTCGGAATCCGCGCCGCGGATCTCGATGATCTCCTCATGCACTTCGAGCTCGCGGTAGCCGGAGGGTGTGCGGTAGCGGCGCGGGTTGGCGGGGTCCTGCTCGAGCAACACGAGATCGGACCAGTCGCCGTAGCTGTTCGTGAAACCCCAGGCCACGTATCCATTGCTGCCTGCAACGACGACCGGTGCGCCCGGAAGCGTCACGCCTGTTATGTCGAGGGCCTGCTCGTCGTCGGTAGTCGGCTCGACGATCCAACGCATGCGATACCAGATGTTCGGTGCGGCGAGCTGCAGGTGCATGTCGTTGGCGACAATGGCTCGCGCCGTCTTGCTGCGCTCGGCCGCGACAGCCCAGCCGTTGCTGCCGGCCATCGGCTCCTCGATGACGAACACCTCTGGGCCGGTCGGGCGCGCAGCTGCGCGAGCCGCCGTGACGGGGCTTCTGAGATTGCAGATCCCAGGGCCCGGCACGGGCGGTACGTCGATTGCTTCACCGATGAGCGGCGCATCCCAGTGTGTACCCTCGGGTAAGAGAAACGCTGTGAGCTCGGGCGGGAGCGAGTCGTGCAGCAGCGCGTAGCTGGCATCGCGGCTCGCATCGTCGTCGTTGAGATCGAAATACATAGCGAAATTGACCAGCAGCGTGTCCTCCGCCATCCACGGCTGCGGTGTCGAGCGCAGCAGTAGATATTCGAATGGACGGATCGCGAGTGCCGCGAGCCCGGCGTTGACGCCTTGCGTGTATGCCTCGAGGAGCACGCGGTCGCCGGCTGGCATCCGCGCCAGGAGCTGTCCAGCCGCCGCGCGGAAGCGATGCAACCGGTGGTCGCGATCTACGCCGAGCGCGGCTGGTCCGACAAGCGCACTGAGTTCGCCCGCGGCGATGCGGCGCAGCAAATCCATCTGAAAAAAACGGTCCTGGGCGTGCACGAAACCCGTAACCAGCGCGAGATCGCGGCGCGATGCGGCCGCTACGGTCGGTACGCCGTAGACATCGCGCTCGACCGTGACGCGCTCGGCCAGGCCCGTCAGTTCGGCGGTGCCGTCGAGCATCGGGCGACTGAGCCAGACCGCCGTCCAGAGACCGGCGGCGAGGCCGATGCAGCAGAGTACTAATAGGCCGGCGATGCGTTTCATCGATGTATGTGCGTGTCTGAGCAGTCCGCCGAAAATGCGGCGCCGTGCTTTTGAGCGATTTTAGCTCTAGGATATGCGCTTTCGCGAACGCCTCGATCCGCATCGAGCATGAGTGCGCTGATACCTCTTACAGAACCTCCGCAAGCCGTCTGCATCATCCGGTTGTCCGCGATTGGCGATACCTGCCATACGGTGCCTGTTGTGCGAGCGCTGCAGGACGCCTGGCCCCAGACAGCCATCACGTGGATCGTCGGTAAGGTCGAGCACAGCTTGCTCGAGGGGCTCGAGGGCGTCGAGTTCATCATTCTCGACAAGACCAAGGGTTGGGCTGGCTATCGCGAAGTCCGTCGTGCGCTGCGCGGCCGGCGATTTCCGCTACTGCTGCACATGCATGCCTCGCTGCGCGCCAATATCGTGAGCACGCTCGTCTCAGCCAAGGTCCGCCTTGGGTTCGATCGCGCGCGTGCGCGCGATCATCAGTGGCTATTCACGAATAAACGGCTGCCGCCAACGCCGCAGCAACACGTCATGAACGGCTTGTTCGAGTTCGCCGACGCGCTTGGCGTGCCGCACGGCAAGCCGCACTGGGATATACCTCTCGGCGATGCGGATCGCGAATTCGCCGCCGAGCACGTTGATGGATTGCGACCGACGCTGATGATCAGTCCTTGCACAGGGCAACGGTTTCGCAACTACAGAAATTGGAGCGTCGAGCGTTACGCGAACGTCGCCGACTATGCAGCCGCGCACTATGGCGCGCAGATCGTGCTGACCGGCGGTCCGACGGAACTGGAGCGCGAGTACGGTGAGCGGATCTCAGCGAACGTATTCGAGCCTACGACGAACCTGATCGGCCGCACGACGCTCAAGCAGCTACTCGCGATTATTGAGCGGGCCACCGTCGTGCTGTGCCCGGATTCCGGGCCAGCGCACATGGCGACCGCCGTCGGCACGCCTGTTGTCGGTCTCTACGCGACGTCGAATCGTTATCGAACCGGCCCGTGGGCGAGCCAGCACCTGGTCGTCGATAGGTATCCGCAAGCCGTCGCGGCCGAGTTTCATAAGCGCGTCGAGGATCTGCGGTGGGGCGAGCGTGTGCGCGATCCAGGTGCCATGGATCTGATCGAGGTCGCTGACGTGACGCGCAAGCTAGACGTCGCGTTTTCCCAGCAGAACATCGCCCCACGGGTCGAAGACCTGCTCGCTCGGCCGTGAGCTATCGGGATAGTTGGGGTCAGAGTAGACCCCTACGATCCTGAATTGTCGTACGATTGAAGCTATCTAGCTGGAGAAGGACGATGGTTGACCGGTACACATTGCGTCGCTTCGATGATGCGCCACCCGAGGCGATTCAGGAGGCGCTGGAGCGCAGTGAAGTTGTCTACTTCGAGCAAAGCCCCGTGCCGTTGCCGTCGGAGGAAGATCTCGATTTCCTTCGCGAGGAGTTGCCGCGGCAGCACAAGGTCAAGAACGTCAGCTATCATCCCGAGTCAGATTCGATTCCACGATTCGAAGCGTCCACGGAGATTCAAGAGCGGACGAAGCAGATTCTGAAATCTCACCGCGCCGAGGTCGAGGCCTTCTTTCGGCGCAACGCGCCGGCGTGGACGCCGGGTTGGACGGTCGGCACGAGCAGCTTTCGTGCGGTCGAGGAAAAAGGCCGCGATCTGAAGCCGCGCTCCAATAATGAGATCGTGCATATCGATGCAGGGGCCTACGGCGCGACGAACGGCAATCGAATCTTGCGGTTTTTCATCAACGTCAATCCTAGCGTGGACCGCGTCTGGGGCACGAAGGGCAGTTTCGCTGAGCTGTTTGCCAGCCAGGGGGCGTTCGTCGAAGCCGCGCGCGGTAAGCATGGCCGGATTCGGCTCGAGAAATCCGTAGGCGATAGGCTCTTTAGCGGCGTCGTCCGTGGCTTGAGTAAGGTCTATCCGCTGTTGCGGGTCATCGACTCGAGCCCCTACGACCGAGCGATGCGCCGGATCCACAACTACATGAAGGACACCGAGAGCTTCCGCAATGATACGACGGGCTACAAAGAGATCCGTTTCCCGCCTTTCTCGGCATGGTCGGTGTTTACCGACGGCATCAGCCACTCAGCCGTGTCGGGGCAGTTCGCGTTGATCACGACCATACTCGTGCCGCTGGAGAATATGGTTCAGCCGGAGCTTGCGCCGTACAACATTCTCGCCGCCGCGAGCTGACCCCAAAGATTCCAAAAATTCTTCGTTAGCGCTGGTCGTCGCGGAGCTTGGCGAGCGCCAGCAATGCCGCTCCCGTGCGTGAGAAATCGTCGCGGCCTTCGAGCTCGTGCGCGATGAGCCGCTCGGCGAGCTTGCGATCGCCATGACAGGCGCGCAGCAGGTCGGTCTCGACATCGACGCCGCTGCCGGCAGCGCGCCCCGGGTGCCGGCCCCGGTCGCGATAGCGCTTGAGCAGCACGATGACGGCGACGACGATGATCGCTATGAGAATGACGGGGGCGTCGGTCATCAATGCGTCATCGCGTAGATGATGTAGTTGATACCGAAGCGGTACGCCAGTGCCGTCATCGGCTCGGGGTAGGTCGGGTCGTCGGCATGCTCCCAGGCGTCGCCCATGTCCATGTTGAAATTGATGGCGACCATGAGGCGACCGTCGTCGTCGTAGATGCCGCGCCAGTGAGGCGGGCCCTGCATGCGAGCAGCGACGTTGCCGGCTCCCCAGCGTAGATGGCGGTGGCCCGGAATCTGTGTGCGCTGGTCGAGATCGTAGAGGATATGCAGCAGCGCGTCGGTCTCGGGGATTTCGACAATTTGCCGGTCCGGAAGCACGCGGAAGATCGACTCGGTGAAGACCGACCATTCGTACTCACCATGGAAGTCGTCGACGACGAGAAATCCGCCGCGCAGCAGATACTCGCGCAGCTGGTCCGTCTCGGTGTCGGACAGATACCAATGCCCGACCTGCTGGGCGAACAACCACGGGAAGTCGAAGATCCGGTCGTCGAAAGCGCGGGTATGGAAGCTGTCATCGGCAACGTCGAGCCGCGTGAGCCGTTGCAGCCCGCGCGTGATGTGACACTCGGCTTCGGGCCAGTCGATGGCCCACCAGGGGCGCCAGCCGCCTTGAACCCGCCCGCTCGCATCCGTGTACATGAGCCGCGCCATGTGAAACTCGGCCTCGGGCTGGGCGGGGTCGTTGTCGCTCGTCGTCCGGCCAGGGCCGAAGCAGTAGCTGCTGCTGTACCGTTGTGCCATGGCCGGGTCGTTTTGTACGAGGACGGCTACGGCGAGCACGCTCGCAACCAAGCAGGCGGGAAAGGAGCGGCGCTGACCACGCTGAGACGACATTCGGACATTATAGGACTGATCGCGCCCCTCCCTGGAAAATCGGGGGGCGTGACCCGAGTTCTCGGATCTCGAAACTGTGTCCAGAAAAAACTGGGCGCCGGGCTGCTCTCACAGCCGCGGCGCCCGAGTAGCCGGCATTGTGCCTGCGTCCGCTACGGGGTCTCGTACTCGACCTCGTCCGCGTCGATAGCCGTGTCCGCGACTTCCGTACCTTGAACTTTCACGAGCTCGCCATCGGGTGGGCGAGCGAAGAACGCTACCGAGCCGATTGACGCATCGGTCTCGTCGCGGAAATCCATGTCCAACACGTTATCCGTGTCGATCGTGACGCCGAGGATCGTCATCGACGTCCCGGCGACGGTCTCGACGATGCCTTGCAGGATCGTGTCGTCGGTCATCCCGACTTCGCGCTCGAGCCGTGCTGCGAGCACCTCGCCGGGCGCATTCGGGGCTTCGCTGCCGCGGACCGCAATGAAGTCACCCGCGACAATGTTGCCCAGACCGAATGGCTCGACATCATCACGTTTGTCCTCGATGCGTGTCAGGCTGTCGACGTGAATCGTGATACCGAGCACGGTCACGGTGCCGGCACTCGGAGGGGAATCCACGAGTCCCTCGATTTCCACGACGCTGTCGCGGCGAATGTCGACCTTATCGGCGACGAGCACGCCGGCCGAGTTTAGATCGCCCTCGACCTCGACCTTGACGTTGAGAGCGAGGTCATTCGCACTGGCGATACCGATAGGCTCGAAGACCGTCTGATTGTTCGTCGTGACGGGGTATCCCGAGACGTCGAAGTCTGTCGCGTCGTTGAAGCGTGTGATCAAGCCCTCGATCTCGACGTGATCGTCGGCGTTGCCGGCGATCTGGGCGCCCTTGAACTCGACCTCGGTCGCTGTCAGCGTATTGCTCGCGATTTCGAAGTCTATGCCCTTGGCCTCGACGAGATCGCCGTCGTCGATATCGCCGCCCGGGAAGTTGCGGATGCTACCCGCCGTCGAGTAATCCACGACGAGCCCGTTGATCATGAACGTCATCGCGCCGGAGAGGTGACCTTCGACGATGCCCGTAACTTCGAACTCATCGCCCGGTAACAGATTCTTGAGTTCGATACGTGTTGCGAGAATGTCGCCGTCGGAGTTGACGAAGCCGGATACCTCGACGACGTCAGTCACAGCGAGGCCATCGATCGAGGCCGGCACTATCGAGTCGTCGAAAGACGTATCTGCTGTGATGCGCACGGTTTGGCCGAGGACGATGAGCGTCGATGCGTCCGGTTTGGCGCTGATCGGCCCTTCGACGTTGTCGTTGAACGTGACTGAGGCGGCCGTGCCGGTCGTTCGGGACGCTGCAAGCGTGCCCTCGATCAGCACGACGTCGCCGACCTCGAGCTCAGCTTCGGTGCCCGGCGAGTCGTCAATCGTGAACGTCGCCGTGCTCGTGTCGTAACGCACGCCGTTGACGATGATGCTGCCGAAGCCCGAAATCGAGCCGTACGCGAACGCAGCGCTCGGGCTGCCCGTTCGATCGATGCCTGCAACGGTGGGACCTGAGGTACCGCCGCACGCCGCAACTAGTACGGCCGCGCCGATGACGCTAACTATCTGTAGTGATGTATGCGGTTTCATGGCTTTCTACCTTTTGGTTTCATCGTGTATCAGATAGACGCCGGCCCCGAGACGGACGCTCTCTGACGTAGAAGATTCGGTTTCGTTGACTTGATGTTCGGACAGCCAGGCGTCGATCTCTTCGAGAAAGGCCTGGCCGCGGGTGTCGAGATATTTTCGGAAATCTTCGAGGTGACTTCGGGCAACACGCGGGTTCGAGGCCATGCCTTCGAACCGCGGTGGCTCCGTACGCTCGCTGTCAACGTTGTGCGCGAGCGTCATACCGTGGTCGTGCAGCGCCACGCCGACCTGACGCAGCATGTCGGGATCGAGCGGGCTGCGGATGTACTCGCGCGCGCGCACCTCGTATACGCTCGGCTCGACCTCGGCAATGAGCTCGAGCTTCAGCAACTCCTTGGTCAGCGCGCCGTGCGGCGTGTCGCCCGCGTAACGTTTTAGCAGGGTTGCGAGGCTTGCGCCGTTGCCATCGGCCGGAAGCCTAGCGGGGTGTCCGCCAGCATTAAGAAAATCGGTATCGAGATGCCAGCCCGAAAGTACTTGCGCGATACTGCTGCCCGCGGGCTGTTTCGGATCCTCGACCCCGGCCAGCGTTTTGCGTACGCGGGTGACCTCGCGCCGGCTCAAGCCCGTAATCATGGCTACGCGCGAGGCATTCGTCGGACGCCCCTGTAGCCCATAATCTCGTCCGGCGACAGCGACATAGACCTCTTTGCCGAGCTCGGCAAACTCCGCCCATGTGATGCCGCTGCGCTGCAGCAGGCGCACGACGGGGACGAGCAGGTGGCGACAGGCCTTGAGTAGCGCGGTTTTGGTCATGCGTAGAGGGAATATATATGGGCTACGCTAGCACATATGGTCGATCTATTGTGCGAGCGGCAACATAAGGTCGAATGGTCGCGTGTCTTCATTCGAGGGACCGGAAACGCCCCGGCGGGTACGTACCCGCCGGGGCTTCAGGTCGCTACGGGGTCTCGAACTCGACTTCGATGGCGGCGATGTCCGTCACGCCCACCTCCGTGCCTTTGGCCTTGACGACCAGGCCATCCGGTGGGCGACCGAAGAATCCGGCCGAGCCGATTGGCATATCGTTCTCGTCCTCGAAGTTCTGGTCCGTCACGCCGCTCGTGTCGATTCTGACGCCGAGGATCGTGATCACGGGCTCCGCTACCGACTCGACGATGCCCTGCAGAATCGTGTCGTCGGGATCGTCGCGTTCGAGCCGGGCTGCGAGCACCTCGCCGGGGGCGTTCGGGTCTTCGCTGCCGCGCACGGCGATGAAGTCGCCTACGACGATGTTACCCAGGCCGAACGTCTGCATGTCGTCACGCTTGTCCTCGATGCGCGTCAGGTTGTCGACGTGAATCGTGATACCGAGCACGGTTACGGTACCGGCACTCGGGTCTAAATCCACGAATCCCTCGATCTCCACGACGCTGTCGCGGCGGATATCGACTTTGTCCGCGACGAGCACGCGGTTAGCGTTAAATCTGCCTTCGACCTCGACCTTGACGTTGAGGCCGAGGATATTGACGTCGCCTTCGAACAGGGCATTGCGAGCATCGACCGTGATGCCAGAGACGTCGAAATCGTCCTGGGAGCCGAAGCGCGTGATCAGACCCTCGATCTCGGCGTGGTCGTCGGCGTCACCGGCTAGCCCGGCTAGCTGATCGTCCTCGAAGTCGACCTCGGTCGCGACGAACTCGCCGAGTCCGTTGATGGTCAGACCTTTTGCCTCGACGAGGTCGCCATCGGTGATGACGCCACCCGGGAAGTCGTTGTCGAGCATGGCTGCTGAATAGTTGACGACGAGCGCGTTGATCATGAACGTCATCGCACCCGGGACGTGGCCTTCGACGATGCCCGTAACTTCGAACTCATCGCCCGGTCCCGGATTCTTAAGCTCTATACGCGTCGCGAGAATATCGCCGATGGAGTCGACGAAACCGGATACCTCGACGATGTCGGTAACGGCGAGGCCATCGATCGACCTCGGAACGATCGAGTCGTCGAAAGACGTATCTGCCGTGATGTGCACGGTTTGGCCGAGGACGATAAGCGTTGTGGCGTCCGGGATGGCGCTGATCGGCCCTTCGACGTTGTCGTTGAACGTGACCGAGATCGCCGTGCCAGTCGTTCCGGATGACGAAACCGTGCCATCGATAATCACGACGTCGCCGACCTCCAGATCGTCTTCTGTACCCGGTGAGTCGTCGATCGAGAACGAAGCCGAGCTCGTGTCGTAACGTACGCCGTTGACGATGATGCTCCCGAATCCCGAAATCGCACCGAACGCGACCGCGGATTCCGGAGGAACCGCACCGACATTCGGGGTGTTGGAGCTCGCGCCGCCGCCGGAGCTGCCACCGCAAGCTGCTGTGAGTGCAGCGGCGCAGACCAGAGTGAAAAATTGAAGAGCTGTTCGTGCGTTCATAGTTGTCTACCTTTCAGGTTTCATCGTGTGTCAGATACACGCCGCCCCCCAGACGGACGCTTTCCAAGAAATCTTTGACGCGGCCTGTGACTTCGCGCCGATTCGCGATCGGATGGCTGTAGGTCTCGAGTGGCGCGGCCATAGTCATATGTCAAAACTCTGTATATGGGCCAAATTAGCACATATACAGACAAAGTCAACAGTCTCGTGGTCCCCGAGTAACGGTGGGCGTCGGCGATATGCAGATCGCTTCGCTTGCACCGGAAAGCGCTCCTTGTGTCCGCGTCGGGCTAGCTGGCAAGCTAGCCCGACGATACGGGGCTTAGGGCAAACGGAGACGTTCAATGTCGGGTTATGTCAAAACGGGCCGAGAACTCGTGCTAGCAGGCTGCCTTGCAGCGCTACTCGCCGGCTGCGGATCGCCCGACACTGAACCCGTTGGAGCTGCCGATACGGTCGCGTCAACGAACGATGCGGACATCATTGTCGTTGGTGCGGGACTGGCTGGTCTCTCGGCCGCGATCGACGCGGCGAGCGGCGGCGCGCGCGTGCTCGTCATCGATATGAACTCGGTCTTCGGCGGTCACGGCATTCAGTCCGGCGGTGTCGCGTTCATCAACTCGACGATGCAAGAAGAGCTCGGTTACGAAGACGACCCCGCCGTCGCCTACGCGGACTGGATGGAATGGACCGTTGACGGGCATGCGCAGTGGAACCGTTTCTACGTCGAGAACTCGCGCGAGATGCTCTGGGATTGGCTCACGGGACTCGGCGTTCGCTTCGACCGGATCCGGCCCTCGCATGGCAACAGCGTGCCGCGCTTCCACATGACCCACCGGCGGGGGTTGAATCTCACCCGGCCGATTTTTCTCGAGGCGCTGCGTTACTCGAATATCGATTTCCGCTGGAACGCCGTCGCCGATCATCTGACCAAGGACGGCGACCGCGTCGTCGGCGTCGAAGGTCTCGACTACCGAACGGGCTCGCGCTTCGCTCTCCGCGGCGAGACAGTCATCCTCGCGACGGGCGGCTTTCAGAGCAACATCGATATGGTCAGGGCCAACTGGCGCGATGACCTGCCGGCACCGGGGCCGGTCTACAGCATGTCCGGACAGAACTCGCGTGGCAGCGGTCATCGCATGGCCGAGGAAGCCGGCGCGGCGCTCGTCAACCTCGATCGCCAGTACAACGGTTACACGATTGTTCCCGACATGTTCGGTCTGGACGAAGCCCGCGGCTACTACGGCGGAAACGCCCGCTCGATCTGGGTGAACTCGGCGGGCGAGCGTTTCGTCACAGAGCTCGGTATCGACCGCTACGTGTTCGACGCCGTCATGCGCCAGCAACCCGAGGGCCATTGGTCGATTTACGATTTCGACGACAAGGACGGCTTCCGGCTCAACGGGCCGCACTTTGTCTCGGCCGACGCCGTCGACCACGAGAAGATCCAGCGCCTCGCCGTCGAGAACCCGGACATCACGCAAAAGGCCGATACGCTCGCCGAGCTTGCGGCGCTCATCGGCGTGCCGCCCGATTCGCTCGAGGCGACAGTCGCGCATTACAACGCACTTGTGGCGAACGGTGAGAGCACGGACGTCGACGGCCTGCCGCCCGAGGACACGCCGCCGGTGTTCACGATCGACACACCGCCGTACTACGCGACGAAGCTCTACCCGATGGCGAACAAGAGCGCCGGCGGTGTCTCGATCGATATGCGAACCCATGCGCTCGATGCGTCGGGCACCCCTGTGCCGGGCCTGTACGCAGCCGGCGAAATCACTGGCTCGGCCGGCATGAACGGGCTCAACGGTCTCGACGGCATGTTCACGGGACCGTCGATTCTGACAGGGCGCGTGGCGGGTCGGACGGCCGCGGCCGAGCTCGCCGAGATTGCGGGCTGGGAACCCGTCGAGTTCACGCGGCGCGGCGCGGACTGGGATATGACGCGACCGGCCGATTCGTCATGGACACCCGCGCTCGGACCTGCCGACGTGCAGAACATGCTTGCCGACAGCCGCGACGGTTACTGGCATTTCGAGCGCGTGCACAATCTCGTGCTCGAACGCGGTTACGGGTGTACAAACTGCCACTCGGAACGCGTGCCGTTCTATACGGCGCTCTCGCGCGAGGACAAAGCCATGCAGACGCAGATCTGCGAGACCTGCCATCTCGCACCAGCCGGCACGCTGCCGGGCGCCGACGTGCAGCGCACGCCTGCTCGTGTTAGCAACTGATATGGCTGCGCTCCATATCCGAGGTTACGGGCTGAAAACCTTACTATGGTCTTGTGAATAACGGCTGTCCGGGCCGCGGCTGCGCTTGGAATGCCGAGGACCCGCGCCTATTCTGGCCAGACAAGGGTTAGAATCGATCAAGTACTTTCAGCGGTGAGAATCGAAACTGCGGCCTGGGATTCATGCGATTGCCCCAGGATCGCGAGGAGTGAAGATGCAGAAATCGAGAAACCGAACGGCAATGCCGGTCCGTGCCGTCCTAGTGCTAACGCTTGCGATGACGACGTCGATATTCGCTCACCATTCCGGGATCGAGTACGACCGCTCGATGCTCGTCGAGCTCGAAGGCGAGGCGCGGACGGTTCACTGGCGCAATCCTCACATCCTCATCGAACTCGCTACGACCGATGCAAGCGGTCGAGAAGTCGTCTGGAGTGTCGAGGGTGCGGCCCTCAGCAATCAGCGCCGTCGCGGCGTCATGGAGGGCATGCTCCAGGAAGGTGATCAGGTACGCGTGGCTGGATATTCCTCGACACGCCGCCCCGCGCACATGACGGCCGAGCACATTCTGCTACCGAGCGGCACGGAGCTGCTCGTCGGCTCGGCGCGCGAGCCCCTCTGGTCCGAGGATCAGGTCGGCGGCAGCGCCCAGACCCCGACCACAGCAGCCGCAGCCGCGCCCACGGGCAGCGGAATCTTCCGTGTCTGGACGCGTGCCGGTGGCTACTGGCCGTGGTATTTCACGGAGCCGCAGGAGTACGAGCTCACGGAATGGGCCGCGGCGCACGTAGCCGAATACGATACGTTCGAGGACAATCCGCTGCTCGACTGCACGCAGCCGGGTATGCCTTCCGTCATGGGCAACCCCTACCCGATGGAATTCATCGACCACGGCGACACAATCGAGTTGCGCTTCGAGGAGTTCGACGTCGTGCGTACGATTCACATGAACGATGCGCGTAACCCAGCCAACGTACCGTTGTCTCCACTTGGCCATTCGGTCGGGCGCTGGGAGGGCGATACGCTCGTCGTCACGACGAGCCGGATCAACTGGCCGTACTACGGGCGCATGGGCCTTCCGCAAACCGAGTCGGTACACGTCACCGAGCGGTTCACGCTCGTCGCCGCTGAGAACCGTATCGATTATGAAATTACGAACCGGGACCCCGAGGTTTTTGCGGGCACCGAGACCTGGTCGGCCCCCTATGTCTGGCGCCCGGGCGAGGAAGTCGGCGTCTACGCCTGCACCGTCGCAGAGTAGGCAGAACGCGGCCACCGTCGGTCCCGCGCGCGCGGCGGCCCCAATAACGTTGGGGTAGCCGCCAGGAATGTGAACTGCGTCCCTCAATATGTTCAGCTGCCTGCCGATACAGGGACAGGTTCTGAATTCGAGTTGAGGATCGCGGCAGCATGATCAAGCCACCCATACCGGCGGATGAGTTCCGGCGTTTAGAGAGTCTCCGTAACCTGAAGCTCCTCGACACGCCGCCGGAGGAGCGTTTCGACCGCGTCACCCGCCTCGCCAGGCGGATATTCGGCGTCCCGATCGCGCTAGTGAGCCTCGTCGACGGCGACCGGCAGTGGTTCAAGTCCCGCCAGGGGCTCGACGCGACCGAGACGCCGCGCGACATCTCGTTTTGCGGTCACGCCATCGTCGGCGAACGCATCATGGTCGTCAACGATGCAACGGGCGATGAGCGCTTCTGTGACAACCCGCTCGTCTGCGGCGATCCGAACATCCGTTTTTACGCCGGCTATCCGCTCAACGCGCCGGATGGCGCCAAGATAGGCACGCTGTGCGTGATCGACAGCAAGCCGCGCGATATGTGCCAGGAGGACCTGCGCCTGCTGCGCGAGCTCGGTCGCATGGTCGAGGAAGAGCTCCTGCTCGCCACGATGACGACGACCGACGGCGTGACGGGCCTGTCGAATCGTCTGGGCTTCTCGCTGATCAGCGAGCACCTGCTCGCGATGTGCAAACGCATGGATGCTCCGGCCTCGCTGCTCATCTTCACGCTCGTGAATCTCCGCGATATCGACGAATCGTCCGGTCGTGAGCTCGCTGAGCGTGCAGTCGTCGAGCTCGGCCAACTCCTGCAAACCTGCTTTCGGGACTCCGACGTGATTGCGCGCCTCGGTATGGACACGTTCGGCATTCTGCTGGCTGGGAGCAATCTCGATGGTGCCGACCGCGGTCGCGAGCGATTGAGCAACCTCGTCACGCAGCAGAACCTCGACTCGGAGGCCGACTACGAGATAGAGCTGCGTACCGATGTCGTTGCCTACAACGTCGAGCGACACCCGAATCCCGATGCACTCGTGCGCGAGGCGCAGGAGCGCATGCGTCAGACCCAACCGGATTCGGAAGACCAAGCGGCGCGTGCGCTGCCGTAACCCCCGTTTCCTCCGGCCAGCGCACGCAGCGCGCTCTGCTGACGGCGAACTCAGCTCTCTACAAAACGGACGAAGTCCGCGAGGAATTTCTCCAGACGCTGGCGAGTCTCGTCGTCGTGCAGTCGTCCATCGTCGTCGAAGAGGCTGCGCGCCCCGGAAACAAGCATTCGGCCATCCCAGCACCGCATGCCGAGCGAGTGCAGTATTGGGAGCCATGCGGTCTGGGAGAGCAGGGTGCCGAACCTGCCCGGTGCGGCGCCCATGATTGCAACCGGACGGCTACGGAATACACGCGATCGGTCATCGGGCGGGCGCGAGAGCCAATCGATCGCGTTCTTCAATACGCCCGGAATCGAGTGGTTGTACTCGGGCGTGCTGATCAAGAGCGCGTCGGCCGCGGCAATCGCGTCCTTGAGCTGCGCCACGGGCGCTGGAATTCCGCTGTCTGACTCTAAGTCCCCGTTATAGAGCGGAATGTCGGCGATCGATTCGATGCGCAGAGAAGCATTCTCCGGAAGCACTTCGTGGGCGGCCAACAGCAGGCCCGTGTTGAAGGAGTTGCTGCGAAGGCTACCGGAGATTCCTACGACGGATATCATGCGGTGTTTCTCGATCGAACGACGGCTCGACCCGTCCGACTCTGTGTCGGCGGCGACTCAAAGACCAAGGCGTTCTCGCAACCGATCCTCGAGTTGATCGCGAACGCGGTCCCGCAGAATCTCGCCATAGTCGGGCTCGATCTCTGGCGCTGTGATTGCTCCGGTCGCGCGCATCGGAATTGAGCGGCCAATCAGCGGGTCCATCGTCTCGCAGCCGTCGATGCCGACGCTGTTCGTGAGCGTCGCGATGAGATTGTAGTTGATCTCACGGCTCACGAGGCTCGACTGTCCCCGCCCGCTCACAGTCATGAAGTCTGTCGTTGCCTCGAGATCTTCCGTACGCGCAATGCCCTCGACGACCTCGGCGCCAGCGCGCAGAAGCCGGTAGCGCGTGACCGGTTGGCTGGGCCGTGCCGGTCGAGGCAGGCGCTCTCTGGCGTTGTAGACCGTGCAAAGCGTGTTGCCGACGTCGACGCCGCGGATGAGGCCGTCGCGCAACGAAAACGCAATGTTGCCAGCCGTGCTCTCGAGCACGGCGCTGAGGACCTCGCCGCTGCCTGTCAGGTTCAAGTCGAAGCTGCCGGTCCCGCTCATGTTCGCTTCGCCGCGCAGGTCCGCGAGCAAGGGCTCGATCTCGACTGACGTTGCCGTGCCGTCGAGCGACAGCGTTGGGGAGTCGCCGCGCGCATCGAGCTCGAGGCCTCCCTCGAACTCACCGCCATAGAGTGCGGCACGCGCCGAGTCGATAACGCCTCGGCCACCGCCGACTGCCAGTGCCGCGGATACGTCTTGTAGCTCCAGCCCAGTGATTGTTAACGCACCGACCTCGAACGTGCCGTCGAACCGTTGGTTGTGGAGGATATCGGTCGGCAGTGCAATCTCGGCTGCGACGGGCGCCGCACCCTGCGGTGGTGGTGGCTCGGCTGAGGCGGGCATATAGCGGTCGGCATCGAGGCGGTCTATCGCGAGATCGAATGCGTAGGCGTTCTGCGGCGCGAGGCTCACCGTGAGCTCGCCCGTCACCGTGCTGTCGTCCAGCACGACGTTTAGATTTCGGAACGTGTTCCGCGACGCGTTGCCTTCGATTTGCGCCGTGGCGCGGATGTTTTGAAAGGCCGTGGGGTCCACGCGCGCGGGCATCGGTCGGTCGAAACGCTCGAGCAGCGCCCGCGGATCGAACGGCAGAACTTCGATACGACCTGTCCAGTTAGGTGAGTCGGCCAGACTCGTGACGCGCAGGGCACCCTGCAAATCGAGACCAGCGGCGCGGGCTTCGAGCGCCGTGAGATCGGCCGCACCGGCTGCGTAGGCGAACTCCGTGCTCAGGGCGAGATCGCCGAGCGCATCGGGTGGCAGGCCTGCCGGCATGAGCTCGCCGAGCACGCGCGCGAGCGCGGCGGCATCGAGCGCCGGGATCGTGACGTTTCCGGCAAAGCCCTGGCCGCCTTCGAGCCGGCTGACGTTGCCGTTCAGATTCGTGCCGAGAGCACCGATGTCGAAATCCTGGACCGACAACTGCTGCGTGGCCGGGTTGTACTCGATAGATCCTGCGGCCGTCACTGGCCCCAGTGCGCTCACGTCGATGCGTGCAAGCGTCTCCTGCGGCACGAGACTCAGCGCCTGTGCGGGGTCGAACTCGTTCGTCGCAAGCCGGCCGCTCATGACGCCATTCTCGCTTGTCGTGATCTCTCCGCTCACTGTCATTCCGAGCAAGTTCGCGGCGATATCACTCAGGGATGCCTGGCGGGTCAGTGGCAACAGCGTGAACGCAGCCTGCAAGTCGACGTTGCCGAGATTCGTGGTCGCTGTTTCGTCGATCTCCAATGCGAGCGTGTCGATGACCGAGGCAAGCGGCTGCGGTGCGACGCGGACCGAGCCGGTCAATTCCGGTTGCTCGAACAGGTTTGCGCCGCTCAGATCCCAAACGGCCGACATGCCCGCAAACTCAGTCGCGAGTCCGGTCACGCTCAATGCCGCCGATTCGCGCTCGAGCAACATGGAGCTCCAGTCGATTCTCACCTCGGCTTCTTCGGGTCCAATCGGCGGTGATGTGAGTGCAGCCGTCAGGTTGCCGCGAGAGAGCCCGATGTCGTTTTCGGCCAATGCCACGCGGAGGTTGTCTAGCTGCAGCGCGCCGGCGGCGCGCTCGTTGCCACGTCCGTCAGCGAGATTGAATCCGACGCGCAGGTCGCGCGTCTCGACGGTGTTGCGCGCCGTATCAATTACGGTTGTGCCCGACGCATCGATCTCGGCGCTGAGCTGCGGCTCGACGCTGACGAGGCGAAAGCTCAGCTCGCTGTCGACGGGCTGCCCGGGCGCGATCGCGCCGGTTTCGACACTGAGCTCTGAGAACACGTAGCGGACGTCGCTCGTGTTCTCGCGCCAGAAAATCAGCCCTTCGTCAATGTCGATGCCAGCAATGTTCAGTGACTGTAAGAACGGTTCGCGATCCGCGTTGGTCGTGGCCGGCGCCACATCGGTTGATTCGGCTGCGACGAGATCGCTCCAGTTAGTCAGGCCTTCCGCATCGATTGCGAGATTGAGCTCGAGGCCACCGAGTGAGACGGTACCGATCTCGACCTGCCTGCGAAGCAACGGCATGAGCTGCACGCTGACGGAGAGGCTATCGACGCTCGCGAACGGATCCTCGCCGAATCCCGGCGCATTGCCGAGGCGCACGTTGCCGGTCGTGACACCGAGCCAAGGGAAGAACATGAGCTCGAGATCGTCCTCGATGATGAACTCACGTCCCGTTCGGCTCTCTACCCAATCGGCGATATAGCCCTTGTAATCGTTCGGGTCGAACGTGAGCCAGATAATGATGGCTGCAACGGCGCCCAGCGCCACTGTCGCGGCGATCGCGGCTCCGAGGATCTTCAAAAACTTCCTCATACGCCCGCGCGCCCTACGTGAGCCACTCTGGGCGCAAAGTCGCGCAGCCGAATGAAGAGATACCGAGACACTTGATTGAGTTGACGTTTCTCATCACCGGTAAGTTCCAGGATTCTACGCCGCAGCGCCTATTAGAGATAGACTATGCTGAACGGCTCCTGAACGGCAGCAGCGCGATGGACGATCTGCACTACGCAACCCTGACCGAGGCCGGCGCAGCTCTGCGTGCCGGCGACACGACATCTGTTGCCCTGACCGAGCGACTGCTTCGGCGCATCGAGAGCCTCGATGCTGCGCTCAACAGCTACATTACCGTGACGGCCGACCATGCGCTCGCGCAGGCACGTCGTGCGGATGCCGAGCTGCGCGAGGGCCGCGACCGCGGCGCGCTGCACGGCATTCCCATCGCCGTCAAGGATCTGATCGCGACGAACGGTATCCGTACGACCGGCGGTAGTCTCGTGTACGAGAACTGGGTCCCCGATCACGATGCGACCGTCGTCCGCAAGCTAGACGAGGCTGGCGCCGTCATGCTCGGCAAGACGGGGCTACACGAGCTGGCATTCGGCTCGACTTCGGTGAATCCGTTTTTCGGCGCGATCGCCAATCCCTGGAAGATCGATCATCACTCGGGTGGCTCGAGTGGCGGCTCCGCCGTCGCCGTCGCGGCCGGTATGGCGTATGCGGGCATCGGCACGGACACGGGCTGTTCGGTCCGCCAGCCGGCGCAGTGCTGCGGCATCGTGGGTCATAAACCGACGTTCGGTCTCGTCAGCAAGGCGGGCGTGCTGCCGCTCGTCGACAGCATGGACCACGTCGGGCCGCTGGCGCGCACCGTGCGCGATGCCGCGCTCGTCCTGCAAGCCATCGCCGGGCACGATCCCGACGATCCGCATTGCGTCGATCGGCCGGCGCCGGATTTTACCGAAAAGCTCGAGCGGCCGATCGACGGGGCCGTCATTGGTGTGCCGCGGGGCTTTTTCTACGAGGGCGGCGACGAGGAAGTCTGCGACATCGTCAGCGCATCGCTCGAGGTGTTCGGCTATCTCGGCGCGCGCGTCGAGGATACCGAGCTGCCGGATATCGACCGCGCGTACAAAGCTGGTGATGTGACGTTTGTCGAGATCGTCGAGGCCAACGGTGAGGCGATGCGGCGCGACCCGAGCCTGTTCAGCGAGGAGTTCCGGCGGCGTTACGACGGCGTCGCGCGCAGCACGCCAGACGACTACGCCCAGGCACAGCGCTTTCGTGAGCAATTCCGCGCGGAGGTCGCCGAAGTCATGACGGAGTACGACGTGCTTGCCGTGCCGACCTCGACGGTTGCGGCCGCTCCGATCGCGAGTCAGCCGCCGGAGCATTCCGTCGAGCGGCGCAAGAACGCGAGCATCTTCAACTTCACGGGGCAGCCGGCGATCTCCGTGCCGTGTGGTTTTACGCGCGCGGGCTTGCCCGTCGGGCTCATGCTCGTCGGGCGCATGTTCGAGGATGCGACCGTGCTCCAATTCGCTGCTGCATTCGAGCGTGCGACCACGTGGCATGAGCAGCGCCCGCCCGTGGGTTGAGGCGCGGGCGAGCCCGTTCTCGTATACTGCCCCATGATTTCTCGAGGGGTTTCCATGACGAGCGAGACAGCGACGACGAGTCGTGTGCGGCAGATGCCGCTGGCGGTCGTAGCGATACTGCTTGTGGCCGCGTGCAGCGAGGCACCGCTCGGTCCGCTCAGCGTCACGGAGCTCGATACGCCTGCCGGAGAATTCAGCGGCCCGTCACATCTCGCCGCCGCAGCCGACGGCACGGTCATTTTGAACTGGCTCGAATCGACGACGGGCGAGGCCATGGCGCTCAAGTACACAACGCTGGCTGCCGACAGCGAGACCTGGGCCGAGCCCAAGACGTTGGCTGAATCGGAGAACTGGTTCATCAACTGGGCTGACTTTCCGTCCATTGTGCCGATGTCCGACAGTCTCTGGGCCGCACATTGGCTCGTCTATCGTGAGGACTACGACGGTTACGATATCCACGTGGCGATATCGAGCGATGCCGGGCAGAGCTGGGGCGAGCCATTCTTGCTCAATACTGACGGCACGGGTGCCGAGCACGGTTTCGTGACACTGTTTCCGCTGGATGGCGACATCGCCGCCGTCTGGCTCGACGGACGCAACATGATCGTCGACGGCGAGTTCATGTACGAAAGCCCCGCAGGTGTGTTGCTCGGCACGAGCCTGCGTTACGCACGCTTCGACCGCGACGGCGAGCGCCTGACCGATGTCTCTCTCGATGAGCTCGTCTGCGACTGCTGCCAGCCCGACATTGCGCACACGGCGGACGGGCCGATCCTGATCTATCGCGATCGCACGACGGATGAGGTCCGCGACATCGTCGTGCGTCGCATGATCGATGGAGAATGGCAGGCCGTGCAGGCGCTGCCGGCCGACAACTGGATGATAGAGGCTTGCCCGATCAACGGCCCGGCGATCGCAGCAGATGACGACGATGTCGTCGCCGCCTGGTTCAGCGCCGTCGACAATCAGCCGTTGGTGCACTTTGCGCGCTCGACCGACAGCGGCGCGAGCTTCGGCGCGGCGATCGAGATAGATGCGAGCGGTAGCTTCGGTTATGTTGACGTCGAGTTGCTCAGCAACGGCGATGCGATCGTCAGCTGGTTGCGCTCGAGCGGAGACGATCTCGCGCTCGTGACGCGGCGTGTGTCACCGGCCGGCGAGCTCATGGCCGTCGAAACCGCCGTCGATATCGACCTCTCCCGTCCGCTCGATTTTCCGCAGATGGTTCCGGCTGGCGAGCGGCTCGTTTTCGTCTGGACGGACTATACGTCGGGCAGCAACGTCAAGACCGGTCTCGGGCGCTTCGGCCCTTGACCGTGAACGACCGTCCCTAGACTCACGCCGTTGCAGCTTCATCAATGACGGCCCAGGTCCTCGCGCTGGTCCTGCTCGCGGCCTGCATCCACGCGACCTGGAACACATGGCTCAAGCTCTCCGGCGACCGGCTCGTCGTCATGGCGCTCATGGGCACGGGCTGGGCGCTGTTTGCGGCTTGCTGGTTGCCGTTCCTCGAGCCCGTAACGGTCGACGCATGGCCGTATCTCGCTGTATCAGTCGTCGTGCATCTCGCCTATACGTTGCTGCTCGTGCCGGCCTATCGGCTTGTCGATCTGAGCGTTGCCTATCCGATGATTCGCGGCACGGGCCCAGTGTTTGTAACGCTCGTCTCCTTGCTCGCACTAGGTGAAGCGGTTGGGCTGTTCGGTTGGACAGCGGTGTTGCTCATCACCGGCGGCGTGCTCGCGCTTGGGTTAGGTGGAGTCGCCGGCGATTATCGAGCGCTGCTGTTTGGATTGCTCGGCGGCGCGCTCGTCGCAGGGTATACCGTCATCGACGGCGTCGGCGCGCGTGTGAGCGGTTCGGCGCTGACCTATGCAGCGTGGTTGTTCTTGCTGACGGGCATCCCGTTGCCCGTGATCGGCGTAATCGCGCACCGCGGCGACTTTGTCAGGCTCGCCCGGCCCATCGCCGCACGCGGGCTGATCGCCGGGGCAATCGCCTCGACCGCGTTCGCAATTGTGATCTGGTCGCTGACGCAGGCACCGTTGGGTCTCGTTGCAGCCGCGCGTGAAACGAGTGTCGTTCTAGTGGCGATCGCCGGCGGCGTGCTGCTGAAAGAGAAGGTCAATTGGGTCGCCATCGCCGTGGTATTCGTTGGCGTCGTGCTGTTACGTTTTGCCGGTAATTGATCGATGATCAATACCATTCGGCAGCTGGGCCTCAGCGCTTCATCTGACCGAGGACAGGTAATCAGCTTCGACGCTCGCTAGGAAGCTGTCTTGCGCAAGGGATGAACTAACCCGTACTGCCAGCCACGAATGACCAATACGATGATAAGCGCACGGCGCTGCTCGGCGTCGAGAAATGCTTCTGCGCGCCGCCGGCTCCAAGTATTATCTGTGAGTACTTTTTTCGGTCGAGGTTGCCAATGCGGATTCAAGAGCTCGGTATCTTGCTAACGTTCGCCGCTGCGCCGGCACTCGCTCATCATAGCGTTGTGGCTAATTTCGATGCGGGAACGACAGTAGAAGCCGAGGGCGTAATCAGCAACATTGCGTGGAGGAACCCTCATATCCTGTTCACGCTGACGACCGCCGACGGCGCTGAGTTGACGCTCGATACGCACTCTTTGAGCATCATGCGTCGATTGGGCGCGGCCGAGCCATTCATCCACGTAGGTGACTCCGTCAAGGTCGCCGGCTGGCCGTCGCGGCGAGGTGAGGGAATGTTCGTTAACAACATGCTGCTGCCCAGCGGAGAAGAGTTCGTTTTCGATTTCAGCGCAGAGCCCGCAGATCTTCGTTGGTCAGACCGGATGTGGGGAAGCAATGAGAATTGGTTTGCCGAAGGCGGCGACTCCTCGGCGGAAGAGCGCGGAATTTTCCGCGTCTGGAGCACAACGCTCGCGGGTGGTGGCGCTTTTTTCTTTCAGCAGCGAGCCTATCCGCTCACTGAGGCAGCGCAAGCATTCAACGATGCATTCGATATCACCACTGAAGACCCGTTGTTCAACTGTGCCCCGAAGGGTGTGCCGGCCATCATGAATGCACCTTATCCGTTCGAGTTCAGCGATCGGGGTGACATTATCGAGCTGCGTATCGAGGAATACGACACGTTGCGTACCATTTATTTGAATCCAGAGACGGCCGCTGCATCATCACCGTCGATTCTCGGGCACTCAACGGGTCACTGGGACGGCGAGACACTCGTTGTCGAAACCACGAATGTGAACTGGGGGCATCTCAACGGTCGCGGGGTGCCCATGAGCGAACAGGCTGTGATCGTCGAGCGGTTTACGCCTACGGAGAACGGCGGACGGCTCGAATATGAGCTGACGGTCACCGATCCAAGGAACTTCACCGAGCCTGTCGTCATGGGGAAATCGTGGGTCTGGTTACCCGACGTTCGCGTCGAGCCGTACGAGTGCACGCTTCGCGAGGAACTTGGATAGCGATTCGCTTCGATGGCGGAGGCAGTCGCGCTCAGCGCGTCCTGCTCGCCAACGTTAGAATGACGGTCGTGGTAATTTCGTCCGCGCTTGCGCCGCGTGACAGATCGCTGACCGGTTTCGCGAGTCCCTGAAGGAGCGGCCCGAGCGCTGCTGCACCGGCCAGGTGCTGGATCAGCTTATAGGCGATGTTGCCCGCGTTCAGGTCAGGGAAGACCAGCACGTTTGCATTTCCGGCGACGTCGCTCGCATCCGTGATCTTGGACGCTGCGATTCGTGTGACGAGTGCGGCATCGGCTTGCATTTCGCCGTCGATGGCGATGTTAGGCGCACGTTTCCGCGCAAGCGTCGCGGCTTCACGGGCTTTGTCTACGCTGGCGTGGCGGCCGCTACCTCGTGTGGAGAACGATAACAACGCAACGCGTGCGGCATCGCCTGTGAGCCGTTCGAAGCTCTGCGCTGACGCTATTGCGATATCTGCGAGTTTCTCGGCATCAGGGTCGACGTTGAGCGCGCAGTCGGCGAACAATAGCGGTCTTGTCGCCTGCGTTGTGGCGTCCGGGACGAGCATCATGAACGCACTCGATGGAGTTCGGATTCCCTCGGCGAGGCCGATCGTCATGAGGCTCGCCTCGATGACACGCGCCGTAGGCGTCGTAATGCCCGCGACCATGGCGTCGGCTTCCCCGGCGTTGACCATGGCGCCGCCGAAGAAAAGAGGTTTAGTTACAAGACGCCGCGCGACCTCTGCGCTCGCACGGGGGCGGAGCTGTCGATACCGGCTCGAGTATTCGCTAATCCTATCCGAGCAGGTCGGGTCGATGATCGTAAGGCGTTGAGGATCGATGCCGGCCGTGCGCGCCGCTGCGACGACTTCGTCGTCGTGCCCAAGGAGAACGACGCTCGCGACCCGTTCATCGATGAGCTGGCCGGCCGCGATAAGAATCCTCTGATCGGCGCCCTCAGGGAACACGACCGTCCGCTCGCGGTTCCTCAGCGAGTCGGTGAGGTCATTTATGAACGGTATCCGCGTGTGCGCCAGTGCTGACTCCCGGTCGGCGATGCTGTCAGGTCACGGTGTAGTCGCGGTACTTTGCGAGATGCCGAACCGGTTTTTTCAGCGCATCTCGCCGGAACGGTTCACCGAGCTCTTGATTGACGACGACCTCGAGGATTGTTGCCTTGTCCGATGCGGTTGCTGTGCGCAGCGCGTCGCCGACCTCATCGGCGCTCGAAACGCGGATGCCGTTCGCTCCCATCGCCCGCGCGATTTCGGCAAAGCTCGGATTGTTCAAGTTTGTGCCGACGAATCGGTCAGCGTAATAGTCGATCTGGTTCTTTTTCTCTGCGCCCCACTGGCCGTTGTTGAACACGACAGCAGTTACGGGGATGTTCTCGCGCACACAAGTCAGCGTTTCCTGAAGGCTCATGCCCCAGGCGCCGTCGCCGACGTACGCCACCGCGGGGCGGTTCGGCGCCGCAACCTTGGCGCCGATTGCCGTTGGGAACGCATAGCCGCAGTTACCGAAGCTCATGGCCGCAAGGAAGCTCGAGGGCTGCTCGAAGCGCAGGTAGCTGTTGGCCACGGAACAGATGTTGCCGATATCGGTCGACACGATGGCGTCCTGTGGCATCGCGCGCTCGAGCTCCCGCAGCGCGCGCCGCGGCGAGAGTTCGCCTTGGGCGCCAACGCTCATGCCGTCGAGCTCTTCCTTCCAGGAAATTTTCTCGGCCGCGACCTGTTCGAGACGGGGTCCGGACGTTGCGATACAGGCCGGCGCGTCGGCCCCGGCTTTGAGCCTCTCGAGCAGCTCATTCGCTGCACCCGCAGCGTCCCCGTGGACGCCGACCGTGACGGGTTTGACGAGCCCGAGCACGCGTTGGTCGCTATCGACCTGGATGACCTTGGCGTCGTCCGGCCAGTATTCGAGCCCGTACTGCGGCAACGTGCCGAACGGCCCGAGACGCGTACCGAGCGCGAGCACGACGTCGGCCTTGGCGATCGTGCGCATCGCAGCCTTGGAACCCTGATAACCGAGCGGGCCACATGACAGCGCATGGCTTGCCGGGAACGAGTCGTTGTGCAAATAGCTCGTCACGACGGGTGCGGATAGGTACTCCGCGAGGGCTTGCAGGGCACCGACGCCCTCGGCCATGGCAACGCCGCCGCCGGCAACGATGACCGGAAAGCTTGCACCTCGGAGCAGCGCTGCGGCCTCGTCGAGACTTGCTGCGCCCCCCGGGGAGCGCTCGACACGCAGCGGCTCGCGCAGCTCGACGTCGATATCCCCGTAGAAATGATCGCGCGGGATATTGACCTGCGTCGGGCCCCGCTCAGCCAGCGCGATATCGAACGCCCGGCCCGTGAGCTCTGCGATCCGATCCGGCCGGCTGACGTGAGCCTGGTACTTCGTAATTTTCTCGAAGAACGCGAGTTGCTCGACTTCTTGAAAGCCGCCGAGGCCCATCGTGCCCGAGCCCGATTCGGGCGTAATGCAGACGACGGGCGAATGCGCCCAATAGGCTGCGGCGATCGCCGTGACGAAATTCGTGATTCCTGGGCCGTTCTGCGCGATGCAGACGCCGTGGCGGTTGCTGATTCGCGAGAAACCGTCCGCCATGTGCCCAGCGCCCTGTTCATGCGCGACCGAAATGAAGCGAATTCCGGCCGGCTCGAAGATATCGAGCGCATCCATGTAGGCCGAGCCCACGATGCCGAACACGTGGGTCACTCCACGCGCAGCCATGGTTTCGACAAACGCTTCGCTAGGCGTCATTCGCGGCATAGTCATTCCCTCTTTTCATTTGTAAGCCGGTGTCTCAAGTCTTCGTCGGCGTTTCGGCATCGTTGCCCGTAAAGAATTTGGCGAGCTCATGGCGCAGAACCTTCCCCGTGGGGCCTTTCGGGAGCTCATGCATGAACAGAATTGTACGCGGCGCTTTGAAGCCACCCGTGAGCTTTCTGCAATGTTCGATGAGCTCTTGTTCGTCAACGGGCATATCGTCTCTGACCACGACGCAGGCGGCGACATCCTCGCCGAGATCGTCGTCCGGAACACCTAAAGCGCCCGCTTCGACGACAGCAGGGTGCGAGAATAACGCGTCATCGATCTCCCGTGGCGAAATATTCTCTCCGCCCTTGATGATGAGCTCTTTGAGCCGTCCCGTGACAAACACGAAGCCATCGTCGTCTTTGTGTCCGAGATCGCCGGTACGCAGCCAACCGCCCGAGTCGATGGCAGCCGCCGTAGCCTGCGGGTCTCTGAGATACGCTCGCATGACGTTCGGTCCGCGTACGAGGATCTCACCCTGGTTGTTCGGGCCGATCTCGATGCCTTCGCCGTTCGCGATAATAACCTCGTTACCGTACGGTAGGCCCGGCGAGCCGATTCTGCAGGGGGCCGGTGGCAAGGGATTCGTCAGGATCTGTGCCGCCGCTTCAGTGATCCCCATGGTCTCGACGATCGGGATGCCGAATCTCGACTCGAACTGTTCGTGCAAGGCCGGCGGCAGCGGCGCGGATGCCGAGCGGCCGAAGCGAACGGCCTGCAACGCCGTGCGCGTGCGCGTATCCAACTCGGTATGCTCGTGCAAGAGATACGCGATGATCGTCGGCACGACGCTGAACCACGTGCAGCGGTGATCGGTCACCCACCCCCAGAAACGGCGCACGCTGAATCCGTGCGGCAGGACCATGGTTCCGCCGCTGACGAGGATTCCGAGCAAAGAGACGATTTGCGCGTTGATGTGGCATAGCGGTAGTACGCAGAGTCCACAATCCTCCTTGCGCAGCGCATGCGCGCCGGCAACGTTTCTGGCACCGCTCAGCACGTTCGCGTGCGTCAGCAAGACCCCTTTCGGCTTGCCCGTTGTCCCTGACGTGTACATGAGCATGGCGTCATCGTTCTGCGTTAGCGTCGGCAATGCGCTGTCGGTCGTGTCATGCGCGGGCCAGTCGGGGCCGCGATCCACATCGGTCACGATGATCCGAACCTCGCGGCCGGCGATTTCGAGCGCGTCCGCGAGTAGCGCTTCGAATTCCGGTGAGACGAAAACGACGCTGGCTCTCGAATGATCCAGGACGTAGCCAAGTTGCGCTGCGCCGGCCGCCGTATTGAGAGGCGCGCAAACACAGCCGGCGTACATTACGCCGAGAATCAACTCTGCGGTTGCCGCGCCGTTGCCGAGCATCAATGAAACGGTGTCGCCTTTGCCCAAGCCAAGCGTGTCTAGATGTCCGGCGATTTCACGCGCCCGTTGCAGCAGTTGTGCATAGGTCAGTGTCTGGTTGCTCTCGGGTGCAACGAGATAAACGTCGTTTCCGGCATCGACCGCTTGTCGCGTGATGAGCGCTCGCACGGTAGGGTCTTCGTGGGCGGACTCCGTCGTGCTCGAGATGTCTTGTGTCGTGCTCATTCGATCGAATCGTGATCGTCACCCGGCGATAGATGCGTGGCGCAGAGATCACCCGCCCAAGCTTCGAGGCCTGGACTTACTTTCCGTACCGACTCCAGTATGCGCCGAACAGAGCGGTCTCACTCGGCTTGTCCTCGGGGATTGTCATGGCCAGGTGCGTGATGTTGATAAAGTGACGATAGTTCAGGTTTTCGCTGATGCTGTTGCCTTGCCATGTGCCGCAGCCCATGCTGAGGGTGAAGTTCAGTCCCGTGTCGAAGCCGCCCCCGTTGCCAAAAGTATGCGCCATGTTGACGAGCACTCGGGCAACGTCGAGCTCTGCGGCGAGTCGCCGCGCATGATCCATATTGGCAGTATGGATGCCACAGGAGTGTCCTCGTCCCTTGAAATCGAGAATCTCGCGAACCTTCGTGAGCGCTTCGTCGAAATCGCTCACTCGGTACACGGTTAGCACGAGCGACAGCTTCTCATCAGAGAACGGGAAGCCCGGTCCTGTACCGGATTCCTCGACCATAAAGAATTTCGCATCCTGTGCGCGCGGGTCTAGTGCTGCTTCGCGCGCGAGTGTCGCTGCGTCCTTGGCGAGCACTTTACGGTTGAGGTGTCCGTCTACCCATAGAGTCTTCTCGATCTTGTCTTTGTCTTGCGCATCGACGAGAAAACCGCCGACCGATTCTAGTTCCCGGATCGCATCGTCGTACACGGCACCCAGGATAATCACCGAGTTCTCCGACGAGCACGATGTCGCGTTGTCGAAGGTTTTCGAGGCGAGAATTTTCCCTGCAGTCGCCTTGAGGTCAGCAGTGTCGTCGATTATCACAGGCACGTTTCCGGCACCGACGCCGATCGCCGGCGTGCCGCTGCGATAGGCGGCGCGGACGTTATTCTGGGAGCCCGTGACGACGACGAGGTCGCAGGATTCCATGAGCGCATTCGTCAGCGACTTCGATGCGGAGGCCGGCAGTATTTGGATCAGATCCGCAGGCGCATCGATTTTCTCTAGCGCAGCGCGCATAAGCTCGACGGTGCGTGCGGTGGCAGATCGTCCGGCCGGTGACGGCGACACGATGACGGCGTTGCGGCCTTTGATGGCCATCATGGCCTTGTTGACGGGCGTCGCGCTCGGGTTCGTCGCGGGCGTCAATGCGGCGACGACGCCGACGGGCTTGGCGTATTTGACGATGCCGAGAGCCGGCAGATCTTCGATGACACCGACAGTCTTGACGCGCAGCAAGTCGCGCAGCGTGCCGAAAGTCTTACGTTGGTTTTTGGTGACTTTGTCGGGAATGTTGCCCATTCCCGTGTCGCGCACGGCAAGCTCTGCCAGCTCGTGCGCGTGCTCGGGTTTGTAGACCGACCAGGCCAACGCAGCAACGGCGTCATCCACGCGCTGCTGGTCGGCTTCGGCGAACTCCCGCATCGCCGCGCGGGCACGTGCAACGAGCGTATCGACCTGCTCGCGCTCAGCGAGATATTGCGCGTCGGCCGCCAAAGGCTACTCCCCGAGATCGGCGAGCAGCGCTTCGAGTGCTGCTTGATGCCGTTGCCACAGCGTTTGCACCTCTTCCCGGCCCATGATTCGCATGGACGCGCCACCTTCGCGCATTCGCCTCAGAACGCCCTCGTCGTGGAACATCGCGGGAAGCCGCTCTGCGAGCACGTCGGTCACCTCTGCGGGTGTGCCCCTGGGCACCATGAAACCGCGGAAGTTGACGCTCGAATCGTCAATATCGATGCCCCGCTCGAGGAACGTTGGCACGTTGGGTAGGAACGCCGCATCTCGGTCGAGGTCGGCGACTGCGAGGATCTTCAGCCGATCGCGGCTGCGATACGCGTCGGAGAGGTTGTTGAAGCTCGCCTGTACCTGTCCACCAATCAAACTCGTGAGCGCAGGCACGGCACCGGGGTAGGGGACATAGGTTAGATCGATTTCGGCAGCACGCTCGAGTTGCAGCAGGGCGATGTGATGGCCTACGTAAAGGCCCGCACCGGAGATCGTAACTGCGCCCGGATTCTGTTTCGCATGGGCGATGAAGTCCTCGACGGTTTCGATCGAGCTGTCGCGGCTGACGGCGAGCACGGCCGGATCAGCGCCGAAATTCGCGATGGGCTCGAGCGTGTCGAGACCATAGTCGGCATTGAGCGCGATGGACTGAGCAAGCACGTGCGGCAGGTTGTAGACGGCGACCTCGTAGCCGGTCTTCTGGGCTCGTGACGCAAACCAGCTCCAGGCCACCTTGCCGCCCGCGCCTGGCTTATTGACGATGATCATCGGGCGGCCGAAGTAATCGCGGTCGGCCGCGGGCTGACTGACGATTCGCGCCTGTAAGTCCGTCGCGCCGCCGGGCGAGTAAGCAACGGTCAGCATGATCGGCCGTGACGGGTATTCCTGAGCGCTCGCTGGGCCGGGAAGCGCAGTCATGACCAGCGCGATGATTGCTGCGACGATCGTGGTTGCGTTATCTCCGCTCATTGTCCCCCTCTTTCCGGCTGCGCGCGCGCCTGCTTACGGAACATTCTAACCCAAGCGTCCGGACTCGGACGGCCACGGGGCCGCTGTGAGCCGCCTTATAGCAACATGCCGCGCGGCGTCTGAACTCGGAGGAGCAGAGAAAACAGGGCGAAGATCGCGACGGTAAAGACGGCCGATATCGCAATGCGCTTGGATGCGGTCCGGTAGGACAAAGGCTCGGGCGCATAGAGCCATACGATGATCAGAAACGCCGCGAACGCGGACGAATAGAAGCCGAACGTTTCCATGGCCCATCGATAGGCTATGAACACCGCTAGTACTGGGAGGCTCTTGAGCCATGCTCGACCGGCCCCGCTGGTGCTCGCTGTCGGCAGCAGCACGCGACTGAACGTCGCAGCCGCGATCACGGCACCGAGTAGACCGATTGCGACGGCAATGAACCGCGGAAACAAATACGCTTCGGAGTCACCGGCCAGTGAATACAGCACGATGCCGAGCAGGAGTGCGCCGAAGCCGGTCAGGCGGTCCGTGTTCATGCCTGCGCTCTGCGTGGCCGCGCCGAGCGAAGCTCGGCCAAAAGGCTGTAGCCGACTGAGGCCAGGCACAAGCCGATCAGCGTGATGTTCAACGGACCGGTGAGAAAGTACCGCGCCATCCCTTCGCCGACCTCGGCTATCAGTTTGCCTTGCGTGTAATTCATCTCGGCGATTGGGCCGAGAATGATGCCCAGCACGACAGGCGCTGGACTGACGCCGACCTTCGCCGCGAAGTACATGCCCGTGCCGAGCGTCAACATCACGATCACGTCGGACAGGCTGTTCTGGACGCTGTACGCGCCAAAGACTGCGAGCACCGTGACGGCCGCTGCCATGTAGTGCGCCGGAACCTGCATGACGAGGCGCGAGTGGCGACTGATATAAAGCCCGAACAGAAGCATCAAGACCTGGCCGAGTAGCAGGGAGCCGATAAAGGTCCATGTGACTTCTGCGTGGAGCGTGAACAAATTCGGGCCGGGAAAGAGACCGTGGATGAGCAGGCCACCGAGCAGCACGGCGGCCGTCGGGCTGCCTGGAACGCCAAGCGTCAACAGCGGTACGAGCGAGGGGCCGACCATTGCATTGTTCGCCGACTCGGCTGCGATGATGCCTTCAGGCTCGCCTTTGCCAAAGCTGTCTCGATTTGGGCTGAGCTTGCGTGCCTGATCGTAAGCGACCAGACCGGCGACTTGCCCACCCGCGCCGGGGATCAGGCCGATAAATATGCCTACGACGCTACCGATCGCCAGTGCCTGCCATCTCGACAATGTCGCCGCGATCGAGGCGGCGAGGCCGTGGCTCTCGAGCTGGTAGGTGGCGGTCGGGCCCGTTGATCCAGCGCCCTCGAGCATGCCAAGCACCTGCGGAATCGCGAAGAGCCCGACCAATGCAGCGATGATATTGATGCCGCCGGTGAGGTGATCGCTGTAGACGAAACGCTCCTCGCCCAGCACGGGGTCATAACCGATTGTCGCGAGCCAAAGGCCTATCGCGCCGGCCAACAGGCCCTTGACGACCGATTTGCTGCCCAGGGACCCGATGACGGTGACGCCGAGGATTGCCACCCAGAAGAGATGCGAAGGCCCGAAGCGTAACGCGACCTCCGCGAGCGGCGGCGTGAAGAAGATGAGCACGAGAATGCCGATCAGTCCGCCGACGAACGAGGATAGAAAGCAGTAGTGCAGAGCCTCGGCGGCGCGCCCTCGCTTCGCCAGCGCATGCCCGTCGAGCGTCGTTGCGATGTTCGCAGGCGCGCCGGGGATGCCGAGAAGGATTGCGCTGATGGCGCCACCTGCCACCGTCCCCGTGTACACGGCGCCGAGCAGTATCAGCGCTGCTGCGGCTTCCATGTTGAAGGTGAAAGGAATCAGCAGAGCCACGGCGAGCGTCGGGCTCAATCCTGGTGTGGCGCCCAACAGCAATCCGCCGATCATGCCGAGTGACAGTATCGCAAGGTGCCACGGCGTCAGGACGTCAGGAAAGTATTGAAGGAGCTCCATCGACTGAAATCAGTTCCACACGGCACGGCCTCGGAATACTCGATGATCGGATTTCCGAACGCAACTGCTCGCACGCTCTTGAGCGCGTGGGCCGTCGGGTCGAAACATTCCGCCTGCCGCCACAGTGATATAGTCTGCAGCCGCAAGAAGAACTCACGACTATAAGGCTCGGTCATGCGAATCGCGTTTATCGGACAGTCCGCTTTCGGTGAAGCAGTACTCAAAGCCCTGGCAGGTAGCGAAGAAGACGAGATCGTCGGCGTGTTCCTTACGCAGGGACGTGGAGGGAAAGAAGACCCCGTCGCCGAGACAGCCAGACAGCTGGCGTTACCCGTATATCAGTGCGCTCGATTCAGAGATGCGCAAGCGATTAGCCAGTTCGAAGCTCTCGAGCCCGAGCTTTGTGTGATGGCATTCGTCACAGACATCGTGCCGATGGAGATGATCAATGCGCCCGCTAAAGGCACGATTCAATACCATCCGTCGCTGCTGCCGCTGCACCGCGGTCCGAGCTCGATCAACTGGCCGATCGTCAACGGCGAGACGCAAACCGGGCTCTCCATCTTCTGGCCCGACGAAGGTCTGGATACCGGACCGTTGCTCATTCAGAAAACCGTCGAGATCGAGCCGAACGATACGCTCGGGAGCCTGTACTTTGGAAAGCTGTTTCCGATGGGCGTCGAGGCCATGGTCGAAGCCGTCGAGCTCGTCCGCGAGGGTAAGGCGCCGAAGATCGTGCAGAACGAGGACGATGCGACTTATGAAGGCTGGTTCAAAGCTAAAGAAGCGCGCATCGATTGGTCGCGCCCGGGGGGGGAAATCTATAACCTTATTCGCGGCAGCGACCCCCAGCCTGGCGCGAACTCCACGCTCGATGGCGAGACCGTGAGTTTCTACGACGCTTCGTTTGCGCCAGGCGACTCGACTGACGCTGGAGGTAGCGTTGTCTCGGTCGGGGAGCAAATCGGCATCGCCGTGCTTGACGGAACGATCAGCGTCGGGCGTGTCCGCGGCGCCGACGGCAAGGTCCCGGCCGCCGACTTCGTCGAGGCTACCGGTCTCAAGGCTGGCGACCGTTTCGGGGATTAGAACCGGGACTTCCCTGTCTGCGAGGACCTGTCCGGCCCGTTCCAGCACGCCCGTCAGGCGGACCATTGGCGCATTGCTATGAGCAACCGCAGCACCGGCGACAGAAAAGTATTAATAATTGATACGACAAGCTTCTTTATAGGCTACAAGTAAAATAGATGTATCGTAATTAGAGACTTATGGGCAGTCTGAGCTCGTACACGCGAGCCGGAGCATGACCATGACAACTCGAACACGATCCATGAATATGCCGTCCACGTTGCCGTCGCGTCTAAAAGCCGTCGCGCTGGCGTCGCTCGTAGTCCTTCTGGTCGGCTGCGGTGGCGGCGGTGGTGACGATGCGCCTGCGGACGCCCTGAGCGGTAATTCTGGTCCCGCCGACTTCTACTGCGCGCTCGGCACCGTGCTCCTCGGGGGTGTTTGCGTGAGCGAGAGCGGCTCGAGTAGCTCGAGTAGTCCCGGTAGCGCCGGCGTTGCGCTCAACTCCGGGGACTGCGGCCCGATTACTCAATATGCCCTGGCTGGGGACCCAAGAGTTTTCTGCGGCGAGCCTCCGTTCGCCTATCCTGACGAGGAGGCCTTGTCGGCGATGACGACCCTGGAGCTCGTGCTCGACGTAGAACCTAACGATGTCGCGACCGCTGCGGCAATGCCGATCGATACGCTAATCTACGACGTCCTCAAAACGAGCATTGCGACGCCCGGCATGCTTTCCGCCGGCTCCGATGACATCGACATCTATATCTTCACTGCGTCGCAGGGCGTGCGCATCGACGTGGAGCTCTGCTACGACCGGCACTATCCGTGCGGTCAGCTGACACCGGAATCCACGATCGACGTGGATGTTGCGCACATCGAGGTCATGGATCAGTTCGGTACGCTGCTGGCGACGACCGCGAGCGATTCGGCGAACGGCAATCTGCTCTCGATAACAGTCGACGGTGGTGTGCCGTATTACGTGGCCGTCGTCGCCGGCAACCTGCCGACGACACAGAGCTACTACCTTCGCCTCTCTCGAGCCGCCCCGCCGGCGGAGCCGGCCCCCGCCGGATCATCGCAGCCGAATGCGCCAGACCTCAGCTTCTACAACGAGGCATCTCTGACAGGCGAGACCACGTTGACGGCGACCATTTACTGGGATGCACCGACGCTCAACACGGACGGCACACCATTGCTCGACTTGCAGGGCTACGTGCTGTACTACGGCAAAGTGCCAGACGATTCGGACCCTTATCAGCAACCAACCTACGATTATCAGCAACCGCTAGACCTCGGACTGTCTGCTTACACGCTGACGATACCGGACTACGGG
>Ga0224512_10000576_pt1 | contig 38213 bp, 30 predicted proteins | sample SF_May12_sed_USG_4_FD_169103 | JGI IMG/M metagenome (GOLD analysis project Ga0224512, IMG submission 169103) | Sediment microbial communities from San Francisco Bay, California, United States - SF_May12_sed_USGS_13 | ecosystem: Environmental > Aquatic > Marine > Sediment | place: USA... | reverse complement strand
GGGCTCAGCGGATCGATGCTCGGCGTGACGATGAACTGGGTGTGGGGAAGCGACTGGGCGAACTCGCACATGGAGAATATGCTGACGTCGTACTTTTCCAGCATCGTTCGCAACACCTTCCACACCGGCCGGAACGGGCGGCTGATGTCGATATGCCCCCGCCAGATCCATTTCCCTTTTCTCCCCTCGCACAGCGGCAGGAGGAACGCAGGCTGGGGGTCGTGCACGACGACGATATCCGCGCTCTTCAGGACCGGGCCCAGCCTGCCCATGTTGGCCTCGTTCACGTCCTGGAAGATCTTCCAGTCCTTGTGGGAAATGTTTACGGGCCTTCCCTGCAGTCCGTTGTGAATGTTCTTGGTGACCTCGAAAAACTCATCCGTCCCCTGGAGGACTTCCCACGAGGCGTCGAGCCCCACATCGCGCATGAGGGGAACCATCCACTCGAGGATTTCCGCTACTCCTCCCCCCTCCCGCGTGGAGTTCACATGGACAATCCGTCTCCCCTTGAGTTTCTTGCCGAGGCGGTACAACTGCGTGATCGCGGAGGGTCCCACGATCCTCTCGTATGCCGTTAGCGTCATGCTCATCGTTTGCGTTCCACCTTGGCCAGCGCGGCGATGATCTCTTCCTTCAGGTTGCTGAGGCTGTGAAAATAGAAGTCGATCGATCCCAGGGTGCGGATGTACTTCGCGTTTTTTTTCTCCTCTCCTTTCAGCCATGCGGAGAAATCGTCCATCCCGACGGGGACGCGGCGACGCGCCTCCAGAAAATGAAAAAAGAGGCTCCCGTTCGTCATTTTCCGGATGGCCGCTCCGAGCTCCTTCGGGGAATTCACCCGTTCCCCCGTGTCGATGACGACGGTCGTCGCCTCGAGAAAGTAGAACTCGTCACCGGGAGCGGCTGACGGGATCATGACCACCTCGCTGAGCCTCTCGTCGATGATGTCCAGCGTGATCGCCCGGAGTTCCTCGAGGGATTTCACGCTATAGGGGTCGAGAATGCCCAGGCGCTCCGCAAGCACCCGGTCCGACAGGTACCATTTCGCCCAGACCGCGAAATCGTTCCGGTAATCGGGGTGGTCGAACGCGGGGCGGAGCAGCGATTCACAGAAGTGATGGAACAGGACGTTTTCGTTGCAGGCGGCCACGCGCTCCCGGAGTTCCCGGAGATTGATTGCCGGGGGTAACCCGCTCATGCGGACAAGGAGGGCGCAATCTTTTACTGCGAAAGGTTTCATCCGTCTCGTCCCCTGGTTTTCTCCCCCCCGTTCCCGGCATGACAGGCAAGGGAGCGCACGACACGCGCCAGCGCCGCGGGGCCGGAAACGACCCGCGCCCCGGCAACCCGGGGGCGGCTTCCCACGGCAAGGGCGATCCCTTTCCGGGAGAGTGCCCAGCGCATGGCGGTGCCGTCGTTTTCGTCATCCCCGGCGTATACGATCCGTCCTCCCGACGGGTCGAACCGTAGAAAATGACAGAGATTCTCGAGTCCCCGCGCCTTATCCCACCCGGGCACAAGCTGGATTTCGGCGACGGCGGGGCCGTCGAACACGCGCACATCTTCCCGGCGCCGCACCTCGTCAAGAAGAGGTGTGAGAGTAGACCGGGCGTCCGGGGAGACCTTCCGGTAATGGACGGCGATGGACCAGCGCTTGTCCTCGATGTCCGTGCCGGAAACGGACGTAATTTTCTCGAGCACGGGCAATAGGCGTGTCAGGGCTTTCTCCCTGCTTTCCTCCGCTTCCCGCCCGGGAGCGATGCGCTGCCCGCCGGGGAGCCGCCACTCCAGCCCGCTTCCCCCTCCCAGGAACAACCCGCGCACCGGCACCCGGGAAACCAGGTCATCGAGCGACCGGCTCGAAAGCACGGCGGCAAGCGTGTCGGGGGATCTTGCCAGGTCCAGAAGCAGGGACCGGCAGGCGGGGTGGAGCCGGGCCTCGGTGCGAACCGGGACGATGGGGGAAAGGGTTCCGTCGAAATCGAATGCCCAGATACGGCGATACCCCTTCCCTCCCCTCACGACATTCCCTCCAGGGAGTAGGTTCGCTCCACCTCGGTAAAAATGTTGCCTCCCCACTGGTACACGTTGTTTTTTTCGAGGATGGTGCGCATCCTCTCCATCCGCTGGCGACGCTCCTCCTCTGGCATCAGAAACGCGGCGTACATCGCGTCCGCCATCTGGTCCAGATCGAACGGGTTGACCTGCAGCGCGTCCGGGAATTCCCGGGATGCTCCGGTGTACTGGGACAGAACGAGGATCCCGTCCCCGTCGGTCCGGGCGGAGATGAACTCCTTCGCCACCAGGTTCATCCCGTCGTGCAGGGAGGTGACAAGCAGGATATGGCCCAACCGGCATGCGGCGAGCACCGCGTAATAGTCGTGATGGGCCCGAAGGAAATGGACGGGAACCCAATCCTCCGTCTGGTGACGCCCGTTGGTCTGCTCGACTTCCTCGTTCAGTTCCTCGTTCAATTGCCGGTATGCCGCCACGGCCGTCCTGCTTGGGGCGGCCAGCTGCACCAGGGTGACCTTCTTTCTCGTGTCGGCGTACCGGGAGAGCATCAGGTCGAATGCCCGGACCCGCTCGAGGATCCCTTTCGTATAATCGATCCGGTCGGCGCCGACGTAGACCGTCGTGTCCTGGACTTCCTCTTCCAGCTCCTTGAGAAAACGATTTTTTCTCTTTTCCACCTCCGGGGATTCGACGTCCTTTCCGATCTGGTCGTAATCGACGCTGATCGGGAACGGCCGGACGTAGGTGGGATGACCTCCGCGGAAGATCCGGAAATGCTCATAGTCCACGAGCGATTCGATCGCCCTTCCCACCGTCTCCAGGAAGTTGTTGCAGTGGTTCTGGATGTGAAAGCCCAGGAGGTCGTTCCCGAGAAGCCCGTCGAGCAGTTCCTCCTCCCACGGAATGATTCGGAACGCCTCGCGGTTCGGCCACGGGATGTGCCAGAACTGGATCACGCGGAGGTCGGGTCTCGCGTCCTTGATCATCCGGGAAAGGAGGGCGAAATGGTAGTCCTGGATGAAAACGATCGCGGGATCGGTGCCCGCCTCTTCCAGCACGGCGTCGCAGAACCTCCGGTTCACCGTCTTGTAGGCCTCCCAGTCCCTGCGGGAGAAATCGGGCCGTTTGTAGACGATGTGGCACAGAGGCCAGAGAGCCGTGTTGGACATCCCCTGGTAATATCCCTTTTCCTCGGTCCGGCTGAGCCACACTCTCTTCAGGGTGAATTTCGGGTCGTCGGGGGGGAGGGCGATCCGTCCTTGCGCATCCACCACGAGACGGTCGGCGCTCCCTCCTCCGTAAGCGATCCATGTGCCGCCCACCGCCCGGACGATCGGCTCGAGTGCCGTCACCATCCCGCCTGCGGGGCGCACTACCCGGATCTCCTCTTCTACCCGTTCATGAATGTAAGGCTCCCGGTTGGACACAACGATGAGCTTTGCACCCGCCGAGACGCGAGAAACGATTTCCACAAGCTCCGAGGGGTTCACGCCGGTTTCCTCTTGATCATCCCTCTCCCGGTTTTTCCGCCCGTTCGATACCGCCGGATCGTATTTCCCCGAAGAAAACGTATCTGGTCATTGTAATACAAGAAATTCTCGTTGTAATATGATCCCTTACCATACAGGCATTTCGGGCCAAAATCAAATTCCCCCGGGTCGGAATGCACGCAGAGAACCAGGTGCCCGCAGGAGGACCGACGGCCATACCCCCACATCCCCAACGCGTCCCTTCCCGGTGGTTCGACCGGGACTACCCTCCCCGCCCCCCGGCCGACAGCCCTTCCCGGGGGAGGGTCCTCGGGGAGATCCTCCGTATATGGTAAAACAGATCCGTACGGCAGTCCTCGCGGCAATGGATCTCCCGAGGCTATGGATTTTCCGGATGGTGGAGCGGTTCCGCATCGGGCCGCAACTGTTCCTCGTCCTTCTTGCCACTGTTATCGGAGCGCTCACCGGCCTGGGAGCGGTCTCCTTCCTTCTCCTGATCCGCCTCGTGAAATTGCTCTTTTTCGGGATTCTCTTCCCGACCATGGCATCGGCCCCTTACCTGATCTTCCTGCTCCCCGCACTGGGCGGCCTGCTGATCGGTCCCCTCATCCACTATTTCCCAAAAGAGGCGAAGGGAGACGGCGTCCCCTCCGCCATGGAAACGATCGCCCTCGGCGGCGGGATCATCAAACCCCGGACCGTCGCTCTCCGCACCATCACATCCGCCATCACGATCGGTTCGGGCGGGTCGGTCGGCCGCGAGGCGCCGATCGCCCAGATCGGGGCCGCCATGGGATCCGTGGTGGGCCAGTTTCTCCGGGTCTCCGGTGAACGGATGCGAAATCTCGTGGGCTGCGGCGCGGCGGGAGGCATCGCTGCGGTCTTCAATGCGCCCATGGGCGGGGTGTTCTTCGCTCTCGAGGTGCTCCTGGGGGATTTCTCCGCCCAGACCTTTCCCCCCATTGTGATCGCTTCGGTCACGGCCGTTTCCGTCTCCCGGGCGTTGCTCGGGAACGTTCTGGTCTTCCGCGTACCGCATTTCGCTCTCTCCAGCCTCCCCCAGATTCTTTTCTGCGCCCTCCTCGGTATCGCCTGCGGGGGAATCGCAATTCTATTCAACCGGTCCCTGGATCGGACGGACCAAAAATTCTCTTCCTCGAGAATCCCCGTATGGCTGCGTGCGGCGATCGGCGGCGGGGTGACCGGGATCATCGCAATCAAGTTTCCGCAGGTCCTCGGGACCGACGAAATCGCCCTCGATCAGGCCCTGCGCGGCGAACTGCCCTGGCTTCTCCTGCTGGGGATCGGATTTCTTAAGATCGTCGCCACCTCCTTCTCCCTCGGATCGGGCGGGTCGGGCGGGGTCCTCGGTCCCTCGCTCTTCATCGGCGGCATGATCGGTGCGCTCGGGGGCACGGCCGCGAACGCCCTCTTCCCCGCAGCCGCGGGTTCGGTGGGAGGATATACCCTCATCGGCATGGCGGCGTTCCTTGCGCCCGTGGTGGGAGCCCCTCTCACCGCCATTCTGATCCTGTTCGAGATTACGGGCGATTACGCGATCATCCTTCCGCTGCTCGTCGCGGTGATCTCCGCGATGCTCGTTTCCGGACGACTATCCCGTTTCTCCCTCTATACCTACCACCTTCACAAGAAGGGCGTGGATCTTGTGAGGGGGAGGGAGGAGGGTGTGCTCAAGACACTGAAGGTCCGGGACGTGATGCGCAAGGAGGCCTCTACGATCCCTTCCTCGGCCTCCTTCCACGAACTCTCCGAGAGGTTCCTGGCGGAACGCGTCGACTACTTCTACCTGAACGATGCGGACGGTGCGCTGAACGGCGTTGTCTCCTTCCGGGACATCCGGCCCTATCTGATGGAGGAGAGTCTGTGGGACCTCGTACGGGTCAAGGACATCGCCACCACGAACCCCGTCTCCGTCACGCCGGGAGAATCCCTGTTCGACGTATTGATCAAGTTCGGGTACAAGAACGTGGCGTTTCTTCCCGTGGTTTCCGATCCCCACGCCCGGAAGCTGATCGGCACAATCCACAGGAAGGAAGTCCTGGAAGCGTACCAGAGGAGAATCATGACCGCGATCCGGGAAGAGTAGATCGGCCGGCCTTTTCCCGGCGAGGATGCCCGCCCCCCCCTGTCAGGGGACGGAAGAGGTCCCGGATTCCAGGCGGAGATACAGTTTCCCGGCCAGCAGATAAAGGACGCCGCCCGCTGCGACGGTGGCATGAAACCCGATCCACAGGGAGCCGACCGAAGCGACGGATGCCCCCGCCACCGAGAAGAAGCCGTTCACGCCCCACGCATACGGGATGGCCGCGGAATTCGCGACGATCATCCGGGACAGGGCCGCGGGAAACGGCATTCCCATCAGGAACGCCGCCGGGGCGAGGGCTGCGAGAAAGGCGAGAAATCTCTCTCCTTCCCCCTTTGCCAGAAGATAGGGGGCCCCGTGAAAGAGGGTGAGAAACCCCGCCGCGGCAAGGACGGCGATGCCGGGAAACACCCACCTTCTCATCGTTGCCGGAGACTCCCATTTCCCCGATACCGCGCTTCCTATCCCTGAGATCAGGGAAAAGCCCCCGACCGCCGCAACGGCGGCGCGGATGGGGTCGCCGAGAAGGAGGATGCCGATCTTGAGGAAGGTAAGCTCGATCAGCATGTATGCCAATCCGAGGGCGGAGAAGTAGATCGCAACGGGGAGCCCCCCGCTGCTGCCGCCGGCCGGGGAGAAAGGAAGGGGAAGCAGGAGAAAGACGGCGGCGAGCATCACCGATACGGCAAGGGACAACGCGAGAAACACGATGCCCCATTCCAGGAAGGGGAACCACTGTTCGCCGAGGAGCCTCCGGAACGCCGGGAGGGATCGCAACCGGAGGAACCGGTGAAAATACGGCGAGTCGTCGGTGACCGGACGAAGATCGAATAGTCCTTCCCCGGGGGACCCGTCCGAGGGCCCCGCCAGTGCGCTGTGCACCGCCTCCCGGAAACCCGCCTCTTCCGGGCCCCGGCTGTCCGTCGGCGTCCCCTCCTCCGGCCACACCAACGCAAACCCCGTGTCCCGGCAGAATCGTTTCGCCGCGGCAAGCTCGTCCGCGGTGAACGGGTCCCTTCTCGCAACGGCAACGAACGATCCCCACCCCCGGACCACGATGAAGCGCGCCGGGACCGGGGCCGCTTCCTCCTCTTCCAGCACCGCGCGGAGCGTGTGTAACATTTTCACGCTTTCCCTTGGGGGGGATTTCAGCCACCCGGACACGGCCAGCACTCCCCGATCCGTGAGCCGCGCCAGGGCGCCCCGGATCCCCTGCCGGGTAAGCAGGTAGGTCTCCCCCGTTGCGTGGATCCCGAGCGAGGAAAACGTCAGGGAGGACACATCGGACAGTTCGACGATGTCGTATCTCCGTCCTCCCCGTGCGAGGAAGTTCCTCCCCCCCTCCTTACGGATCTCCAGACGGAGGGCGGGAGGCATCCCCCCGGAAAACACCGCCAGGTCGTGCTCGATCATCCTGATATATTCCGCCGCCGGTTCCACGACCGTGACAAGGGACGCCCCGTGCCCCGCCGCCATCAATATCCTCTCGGTCCCGCGAAGGGAAAACTGCACCACGGCGGGACGTTCCATGATCCGGTAGGGAAGGGCTGCGGGAAGATAGCCGAGATAGGCGGGAGGGTTCTTTCCTCCCTCCCGGGGAACGATGCCGCGAAGCTCCCCGTCGGCGAATATGGCCGCCTGCGGTGGTATCTCTCCCTCGAACCGGAAGCTCAATCCCGGCGCATAGTGGATCCCCGGAGCGAACAGGGCCCGGAAGTCGCCCGTCATGCCGGCGCGCGCCGAGAGCATTTGCGCGGCGGGCAGCCTCCCCGTGATCGCGAGGTCCTTGTAGGGGGACAGCGAAAGGGAGACGGGCGGAACAAGGAAAAGAAGCGAGGAGAATCCTGCGCACAGGAACCGTCCCACGGGAAACCGGCGGTACGGATACGAAAGGACAAACGAGGAGGCGAGAAGCCCCAGTCCCAGGGGGACCCGAAGGAGCAGTTCGGTAGGCACGAGGCAGAATGCCGGGAGAGCGAGAAACGCCCCGGCGGCGGTTCCTCCGAAGCTCGCGGCGTACAACACGCCCACCCTGCCCAGGGGGAAGGATAGGGAAATGCCGACCGCGGCACCGGCCAGGAAAAACGGGACGGCGAGAAGGAAGAAGAACAGAGCGAATGCAGGCCAGGAAGAGGGATCCCACAGAAGCAGAAAGGGGTCGAACGGGACGTGCTGCGATGCGCGAAACGCTAATTCGAACGACGGTGCGGTGAAGAGAACCACCCAGGCGAACACCGTTCCCGGCTTTTTCGCGATCCGCGGACGCAGCAGGTGGAGAGCGACGCCGGAGGCGCCGAACCCGAGCATCGCCTGGGAAATGATGAGCGGTACGAAATGGGGCCAGAACCGCAGCGAGAGCAGACGGATCAGGAAGATCTCGTTCGCCAGGGAGGCGGCGGAGACGAGAAAGACCGCCGGGACGACCCGGCCATACCGGGCGTCAGTGACCAAGGAGACGCACGAATACCACCGGCAGCACGTTGCGCTGGGAGAGGGCGCCGTCGGCGCCCTTCTCGAGGAAAACGAGATTCTGGGTCAGGAAAGGCCCCCCGACCGGCATGATCATCCTCCCCCCCTTTCGCAACTGGCGCAAAAGCGACGGCGGGATGTGCCCTCCCGCGCACGTGACGATGATGGCGTCGAAGGGGGCTTTCTCTTTCCACCCGTAATACCCGTCCCCCTGCCGGACGGTGACATTTTGGAACCCGAGGGATGCGAGGTTTCTTCGCGCACGCTCGGCGAGTGTAGGGAAAATCTCGACGGAGTACACCTCACCGGCGATCCTCGCGGCAACTGCCGCCTGGTAACCGGAACCCGTCCCCACCTCCAGAACGCGGTCCCCGGGTTTCAGGCGGAGGATCTCGGTCATGAAGGCGACGACGTAGGGCTGTGAGATCGTCTGCCCTTCCCCGATCGGGAGCGGACGCGGTTCATAGGCCATCGGGCGGTATTCGGGCGGGACGAGCAGATGGCGAGGAACCTCCCGCATCGCCCCGAGGACTCGGGGATCCGAAATCCCCTCGCTCTCGATCTGGTCCCTCACCATCGCCAGCCGTTTTTCGAGGTACGGGTCCGCCTGTCGGGCCCCCGGAGCTGCCCCGACACAGAGAAAACCCGTCAGAAGGGCAATGGCGAGCCGGCCCAACCGCATCGTTTTGCCCTCGAACCGCCGGTCGTCAGGAGGCCCCGAGCACCTTGGCGGCCTTCCGTACATCCGCCGCTTTCACCCAGAGGAGGGCGCCATAGTGCCCCTTCCCGTCCGTAACCGCGTCGATGGCGGTCGCATTGATACCGGCTTTGCCCAGCGTGTCCATGACCTTGTGGATCGCCCCCACCCGGTCGCCCCCCTGGATGAGGAAGACGGTCTTCTTCGCGCTCACCCGCAACCCGGCCCGTTTCATCGCCTTCCGGAAGGCGGCGCCGTTGCGGGGGACGAAGTCCATCTGGGTCTTCCTCCCCCTCGGGAAAGCGGTGAACGCCACGAGACTTACTTTGGCGTCGCGCAGAACCTTGAGGACCCGCGCACCCTCCCCCGGCTTGTCCGGCGTTTCCAGCTTGTAATACTCGGCTTTCCGAATCCGGTCCGCCATCGCTTTCCTCCTCCGGGAGGTTGCCCCCCCACCGTTACTGGTTGTTCTCCTTGTTCTTTCCGCTCTCCTTCCGTCCCTCCTCCCTCTTGGACGCCTCCCGGAGCGCCGCGAGGCGGTCCTCTACGAGCCGGTGAAACGTCCCCTCCGGGTATGTTCCGTCCGGTCCGGGCGTTCCCGGCGTCATCCCCATCAGGATTTCGATGCCCTCCTCGACGTGATCGATGGCGTGAATCCGGAATTTTCCCTCCCCGATCGCCTCGACGACGTCTTTTTTCAGCATCAGATTCCTGACGTTCCGTTCCGGGATGATGACCCCCTGCGAGCCGTCGAGACCCCGGGAACGGCAGAGGGCGAAAAACCCCTCGATCTTCTCGTTCACTCCGCCGATCGGCTGCACATTCCCGCCCTGATCCATCGACCCCGTAACGGCGAAGCTCTGCCGTACCGGGACTTGCGAGATTGCGCTGAGAAGCGCGTAGAGCTCTGCGCAGGTCGCGCTGTCCCCCTCGATCATGCCGTACAATTGCTCGAAGGTAAGCGACGCGGCGAGGCTGATCGGCCTCCGTGCGGCGTACTTGCTCCCCAGGTAGTTCGAGAGAATGAGTATGGCTTTTTCGTGGATCTTCCCGGAGAGCTTCGTTTCCCGCTCGATGTTCAGCACCCCCCCCCTTCCCGCGTACACGGTCGCCGTGATCCGCGACGGCTTCCCGAAGGCGTAGTCGCCCGTGTTCAGGACGGCGAGTCCGTTGACCTGGCCCGTCGTATTCCCCGAGGTCTGCACGATCAGCGTTCCCTCCTTCATCACCTCTTGCAGCCGGTCCTCGATACGGCTGTGGCGATGCGCCTTCTCATCCATCGCCTTTTCGACGTGTCCGCGGGAAACGACCGAAGCTCCCGCCTTTGCCGCCCAGTAGTGGGATTCCCGGATCAGGTTCGAGATGTCGCTGAACCGGGAGGAAAGCTTTTCCTGGTGCTCCGCCAGCCGGGAGCCGTACTCCACCACTTTCCCCACGCCGCCGGGATCGAAGGGAAAGAGATTTTCCTCCTTCGTCTTCGTCGCCACGAAGGAGGCGTATTTTCGTATGTTCTCTTCCGACCTGCCGATCCGGTTGTCGAAGTCCGCCTTTACCTTGAACAGTTCCCTGTACTCTTCGTCGAGGTTGTAGAGCAGGTAATAGATTTCGGGATTGCCGATCAGGATCACCTTTACCTCGAGAGGGATCGCCTCGGGCCTCATCATCGCCGTCGGGACCGGTCGGTACGGTTCCCACACGTCCTCGATCTTCACCTCGCCGTTCCGGATGGCCCGCTTGAGGGCATCGTAGGAGAAGAGATTGCGGAACAGATCCTGGGCGTGGATCACGAGGAACCCCCCGTTCGCCCTTTGGAGGGCCCCTGCCTTGATCATGGAGAAGTCGGTGAAGGCGGCTCCGTACTGGAACTTGTGCTCGATCCTGCCGAAGAGGTTGTAGTAGGTGGGGTTGCTTTCGAATACGCAGGGGCTGCCTTTCCGGTCTCTGTTGTTCACGATCACGTTCACGGTATATTTCTGGAAATCCGGCTCCTGCTTCGGCACCTTCAGGAAAGGCATCGTCGTCGCGGCAGACTCCTCGGGCGGCGCCTTGAAGTCCTCGATATTCTCGAGGATGTCCTCCCTCACGCCGTCCAGGAAGGTCATCAGTTTTTCGTCTTTCCCGTATTGGGTCCGGATTTCCTCCAACGGGGGTCCGAGCACCGACAGGGCCGCGTATCTCCCGAGGTCCCGAAGCTTTTCCTTCGTCGTTTTCTCCATCTCCTTCAATATTCTCTTCACGTCATCGATCTTTTCCTGGATGTACTTCCCGTTTTCCAGGAAAACGTTCCGAGCCTCCTCGCCCAGGGCATTGTACTCCTCCTCCGTGAGAGGCTCCCCCGTTTCGCCGACCGCAACAATGGAGAATCCGCCCATGGCCGAGCGAACCTTGAACCCTTTCTCCTCTGCATCCCGCTCCAGCGGGGAGAAGAGTTCCTTCTGCCGGGACTGGAACTCCTCCACGATAATGTTGTTCTGTTTCTTGTAATCCTTTGACTCGAAGATCCTCGGGATTTCCACCTTGAGGGAGGCGATCAGTTCCGCCAGGCTCTTCTGGAGCGCTACTCCCTGGCCCGGCGGGAGGGACATCGCGATCGGCTCCGTCGGATCCCGGAAGTTGTGGACGTAGCACCAGTCGGGCGGAACCTCCTCCTGCTCCGCCTTCTTCGAGATGAAGGAGCGGATCGCCGACGCCTTTCCCGTGCCGCTTTCCCCCAGCACGTATATGTTGAACCCCGTGCTGGGAAGGTTCAGGCCGAAGTCGATGGCGTCCAGCGCCCGTTCCTGGCCGATGATCCCGTCCAGCGGCGGGACGTCGCCCGTCGTGCGGAAGTCGAACGTGCGCTCATCGCAGCACTTGTACAGGTCATCGGGGGAAAGCACCCTCGCCACGGATCCCTCCTTTCAGCTCTCCTCGTCCTTCCTCGGAAATCCGCCCGCATCGATGAACTTGAGCTCCAGCGGCCGGGTCGTGTCGAGGTGGACATCCCGCTGCGGGAACGCAATGACGATCCCGGCCTCCTGAAACAGGTCATCGATGCGGAAGCGGAGGCTGCTCTCCAGGAGAAGCCGCTCCGTCATCGTCTCCATGGTGAGCCAGAAGTAGAGGAAAAAGATCAGGGCGTTGTCCCCGAAATCCCGGAAGAGCACGAAAGGCTCCGGTTCCCGAAGCACTTTCTCGTTCTCCCTCGCCGCCTTCACCAGAAGCCGCTCGACCTCGCGGACCGGGGACCCGTAGATCACCCCGACCGTCACGTTTGCCCTCACCTTCTGGTCGGACAGGGTCCAGTTCACGATACTCTTCTCGAGGAAATGGCTGTTGGGGACAAGGATGTGGATGTTGTCCCCGGTCCGGATACGGGTGCAGCGCGGGCCGATGTTCTCGACCTTCGCGAAACTTCCCTCGATTTCGATCAGGTCGCCCAGCCGGATCGGCCGTTCCGCCATGATGATGAATCCGCTGATGAAATTGTTGAGCAGGTTCTGGGCGCCGAAACCGACACCGATGGCGAGCGCTCCTCCCAGGAACGCAAACGCCGTGATCGGCAGATGGAGCAAATGCATGCACAATAGGAAAATGAGCAGGACCCCGAAGTAGTAGATGATCTTCGTGAGTGCAATCGCCTCGTTCGGCTTCAGTGTGGTTTTGGGCAACACCCGCTTCCGGAACAGCCGGAGGCCTTGCTTGAGAAGAAGAAGACCCCCCAAGAGGACGATCAGCACCATCAAGAGCTGCCTGACCCTGATTGCACGCTCGTCGATGGTGAAAAGATGCGTGTCCAGGATCTCCGAAAAGCGGCTTTTCTCGGCGACATTCATCGCCAGGGAAGGCTCCGCGGTGCTCTCCAGGACGGTCGAGGACGGAAACAGGCCAGGGGAAAGCGTCTCCGCATCCAAGCCGTAGGAAGAGACCGGGGGAATCCCGACGAAGAGGCTGGCGAGAAGGAAGAAAAGGACGGACAACGAGGGAAACTTCCGGTTTGCCGACATCATGCCCTCCCGGGGTATGCCCCGTACCTATGATGCCACGCCGACCGGGAACGGACAAGAAACCTCCCCGCGTTTCCTGGACGGGTAAGCCATCGAGGTCCCGACAGATCGAATGGAAAATACGAAATATGCTATATTCGGGTGTTGAAGGTGTAGCTTACCCTTCGTTGCATCCCGAAACGGGGAGATGATGAGCCGGGGAAAAATCCGCAAGGTTCCTTTGGTGTTCGGGGTATCCCTCCTGTTATCGGCCGTGTTTTTTCTTTTCGACTTGTACAAGCCAACCGATATCGCCGTCTGGTTGTTCTATCTGATTCCCCTGCTCTTTACCGCCTACGTGGCCCCACGGCGGACATCCTACCTGCTTCTGTTGATATGCACGCTGCTGATCGGTCTCGGACACCTTGCGAGCACACCGCAAGGCATGCCCAACGTGGCGTTCCTCAACCGGTTGATCGGGGTCATTGTGCTCTGGCTTGCCATCGTCATCCTGCTGGAGAGAAAACGGGCGGAAGACTCCCTCCGGGAGAGCAAGGAGCAGTACCAGGACCTGGTGGAACTTTCGCCGGAGACGATCTACATACAGCAGGAGGGAAAATTCGTTTTCATCAACGGCGCGGGAGTGGAGCTTTTCGGCGCCGCCAGCCAAAAGGATCTTTTGGGGAAGCCGGTTCTGGACTTCCTCCACCCGGACAGCCGGAAGTCGGCTGCGGATCGGGTCCGCATGGAACAGGAAAAGGGGCAGAAAATTCCTTCGATCGAGGAGACATATCTCCGGCTCGACGGAACTCCAGTGGAAATGGAGATATCGGCCGTACCGATCGAGCACCTCGGCAACGCCGCTCTCCAGGTCTTCGCCCGCGACGTGACCGGACGGAAGCAGCTCGAGGAGCAATTGCGCCAATCCCAGAAAATAGAGGCCGTAGGAAGGCTGGCGGGTGGAATCGCACACGATTTCAACAATCTTATGACGGTAATCACGGGGTACGCCGGGCTGACGAAGAAACGCAGCGGAAACCCCGAACACGTCTCCAAGGGACTCGAAGAGATCGGGAAGGCGGGTCAACGCGCCACCCGGCTGACGAAGCAGCTGATCGCCTTCAGCCGCAAGCAGATCCTCCAGCCCCAGATCCTGGACCTGAACCGGATCGTATCCAACATGGACAAGATGCTCCGACGCCTGATCGGGGAGGACATCGAACTCGTGACGATTCTCGGCAGCAATGTCGGGAAAGTGAAAGCGGATCCGGGCCAGATCGAGCAGGTGGTCGTCAACCTGGCGCTGAATGCGCGGGACGCGATGGCAAAGGGGGGCAGGCTGCACATCGAAACCGCGGAGGAGATCCTGGACGAATCCGCCATCGCCCGACACGGGAATCTCCCGGCAGGTCCCTACCTGAAGCTCATGTTTCGCGACGACGGGATCGGGATGGACGAGGAGACCATCTCCCATATATTCGAACCGTACTTCACCACCAAGGAAGTGGGGAAAGGTACGGGTCTCGGGCTGGCGACGGTGTACGGCATCATCCGGCAGACCGGTGGGGACATCCAGGTGGAGAGCGAGCCAGGAGGCGGGTCGACGTTTACGATCTGGCTCCCCCGGGTATCGGATGCGGAGGCAGTGTCGGAAGGCGTAGAGTCCTACCAGGAAATCCCGCGGGGGGTGGAAACGATCCTTCTGGTGGAGGACGAGGAACCGGTCCGGACAATCGTAAGGGAAACCCTGGAGGATGCAGGGTACACGGTACTCGATGCTCCCAACGGAGAAGAGGCGCTTGCGCTCCTGTCCCGGTTCAGTAAACCGGTACACCTTATTCTTTCCGATGTTGTCATGCCGCGGATGGGAGGAAAGAGCCTTGCCGAACAGGCCGCTTCCCTTTATTCGGGGATCAAGGTGCTGCTGATCAGCGGCTACCCGGAAGCCGTCCTGGGGCAGCGGGACGACCTGATTGAAGATATTCCCTTTCTTTATAAGCCGTTTACACCTTACGACCTCACCAAAAAGGTAAGGGAAGTTCTCGATAGCTGAAGGGAAATCGGTTCGGCTATTTTCTCCTTTTCTCCTCCAGTTTCGCTTTCAATGCCTCTCCCAGCGACCCCAGGGGAGGAGATTCCTCCTTTTTGAAGTATTGCCGATAATCCTCCGAATCGGCCGTTCGCCCCTCTTCGGTCTCGTTCTCCGGAAGGGAAAGGGAGATCCTCCTTTTTTCCTTATCCACCCGATCCACCTTCACCGGAATTTCCTCTCCCTCTTTACCGGCCTCGCCCATGTTGCGGATCCGCTTTCCTTCCCCCAGTTGGGAGATGTGCAGGAGACCGTCCACCCCCGGTTCCAGGCTCACGAAGATCCCGAACGCGGCCCGGCGCGACATCTTCCCTGTGTGCTGCGATCCCTCGGGGTACTTTTCCTCGATACGCTCCCACGGGTCGGCCAGCGTCTTCTTCATGCTGAACGTAAAACGCTCGTTTTCCCAATCGAGATGCATGACCTCGACTTCCACCTCCTGCCCCGCGGTCAGCGTCTCCCGGATATCGCCCCCCCGCTCCCAGCCGACCTCGGACGCCGGCACCAACCCCTCGAGGGGGCCTGCGGTCACGAAGGCTCCGAATTCCCTGACGGAGGTGACCCTGGCCCGTACCGTCATCCCTTCCCGTAGCCTTCCCTTGAGGGATTCCCGTTCCTCCCGGCGTTTTTCCTCCAGCACGGCACGGTGCGAAAGGACGATATTGCGGCCTCTCCCGTCATACTGCGTAATGCGGAAGAGAAGCTTTTTCCCGATGATTTCTCCCCGGCTCTCTGCCGCAGCGAAGCCTGCCTGGGAAAACGGGCAGAACCCCCGGAGTCCTCCTGCGATCCGCACGGAGAAGCCCCCCTTGACCTCTTTGTCCACATGCCCCTCTACCGGGATGCCGTTTCGCCAGGCGTCTTCCATCTGGGTCTGCCCGACCGCTTCGCCGCCGATCTTCGTGGCAAACCACATCTCGTTGTTTTTCATCCCGAGAAAATACGCCTGGACGGTTTCGCCTTCCCGGACGGAGAGATTCCCGTCCGCGTCAAGGAATTCCTTCCTTTCGAGGCATCCCTCCCCTTTCCTTCCCAGATCGAGAAAGATGTACTCGGAGGTGATTCCGATGATCCTCGCTGTGACCTTCTCACCCGGCTCCAGTCGGGCAGGCTCGGGGAAGGCCCCCTCCAGCAGGTCCGGGAAGCTCTCCTCCCCCGGCCCCTCCTTCCTTCCCTGATCATCCCTGTCCATCGAACCCCCTTTCCCCGAACCGTTCGCCTTCCCTGAGCGAACGAATCAATCCGTCTTCACAACGCCGATATACGGCAGGGCGCGATGGCGGTCCGCGTAGTCCAGCCCGTATCCCACGACCCACCGATCGGGGATGTCGAACCCGAGATAATCGATACTCACGTCCCTCTCCATGCGCTCCCGCTTCCGCAACAGCACACAGGTCTTCAGGGAGGCCGGCTTGCGTGGAAGCAGGGTGCTCTTGAGATACGCGAGCGTATTTCCGGTATCGACGATATCCTCGACGATCAGAACGTGCTTCCCCGCGATGTTCGTTCGGAGATCCATGACGAGGCGTACGGCGCCCGACGGCGCTGCATTCTTGCCGTAGGCGGCAAGGGCCATGAAATCGATCCGCCGCGGAACGGTGAGGAGCCGGGAGAGATCCGCGAGGAAAATGAAACAACCCCTCAGCACACCGACCAGATGCAGCTCTTCCGCTGCCGCGTAGTCCGCGGACACCTGCCGGGCGAGCTCCTCGACCCGGCGCCGGATCTCGTTCTCGGGAATGAAAACCGGGGGTTCTTCCTGCATCATCGCCATCTCCCCGCCTCTCAACCCGGCTTCGCACGGAGACCGCTTTGCGTTACCCTGATCCCGTGGGCTGCGCGCATGGACACCATTTTCTCACAGTTTCCGGCAGTCCAAAAGGCCGCGCACAGGAGGTTGGTGAGTGGCCCGGCCGATCGAAGGCAACATCGTAGACGTCGTGACGGGGAAGATCTTCCCCGGGAGGATATTCCACGAGAACGGCATGATCACTAGGGTCGAACCCGTATCCGGCCTTTTCTCCGGGTATCTCCTCCCCGGATTCCTGGACGCCCACATCCACATCGATTCGTCCCTGCTTTGCCCCTCGCGGTTCGCCGAGGCGGTCGTTCCCCGCGGGACGACCGCGGTCATCACCGACCCCCACGAAATCGCCAATGTCCTCGGCCTTCCCGGAATCTCGGCTATGAGGGAGGACGCCGCGACGGTACCCCTGCGGGTCTTCTTCACCGCCCCCTCCTGCGTTCCCGCCACCCCGTTCGAAACAAGCGGAGCGTCGATCGGGGCCGAGGAAGTCGAGGCGCTGCTTCGGGAAACCGACGTCGTGGCGCTCGGCGAAGTGATGAACTACCAGGGAGCGATCGCAGGAGACCCCACCATCATGGCGAAGATCCGTGCCGCGGTGCGCGCGGGAAAGCCGATCGACGGTCACGGCCCGATGCTCACCGGGGAGGAACTCCGAACGTACGCGGGTCTCGGTATCTCCACCGACCACGAGTGTACGAATGCATTAGAGGCCAACGAGAAGCACGCTTTGGGGATGCGGATTCTTGTCCGGGAAGGATCGGTGGCGAAAAACCTGGCCGCCCTCGCCCCCTTCGCGAACGACCACGATTTTTGCCTGGTGTCCGACGACATGTTTGCCTCCGATCTGCTCGAAGGTCACCTGGACACCTCCCTCGCCCGGGCCGTTTCCCTCGGGATCGACCCGCTCCGAGCGATACGGGCCGTGACCATCACGCCCGCCGGTCACTATGGCCTTCCCCTGGGATCTCTTGAAACCGGCCGCCTGGCGGACATCGTCAAGGTGCGGGACCTGTCGGCGTTTTCCGTGGAGGAGGTCTACATCGGCGGCACGCTGGCCGCCAAAAAAGGGCGCCCGAATTTCACGGCACAGCCCGAACCGACCGCGAAGTCGTTTCCCGTTTTGCCAAAGCGGTCCCCCGACTTCTCCGTTTCCGCCCCGGGCCGCACGGCCACCGTCCGGGTAATCGACCTGATCCGGGACGAGATCATCACGGGAAGCAACAGGGCCACCCTTCCGGTAATGGGAGGGCAGGTGAACCCCGACCCCGAACGGGACATCCTCCTCGTTTCCGTGGTGAACCGGTACCGCGACTCCCCGGTGGCGAGCGGATTCGTCAGGGGCTTCGGGTTGAGAAGCGGTGCGATGGCGTCGAGCGTCGCCCACGATGCCCACAACATCATCGCTGTCGGAGCCGACCGGGAAGCGATGGCAGGGGCGGTGAACGCCGTCATCCGGGAATCCGGGGGGCTCTGCTTCACAGCGGGGCAAACGTCCCTACTGCTCCCGCTCCCGATCGCAGGCCTGATGAGCACGGAACCTCCGGGGGATGTGCGGGACCGCCTCTCCCTACTCCACGAAAAGACCCGGGCGGCGGGCTGCCATCTGGACCGGCCCTTCATGACGATGTCGTTCCTGAGCCTCCTGGTAATCCCCCGGCTGAAGATCGGGGACAGGGGGCTGTTCGACGTCGACGCCTTCCGGTTCGTCGATCCGGTAATTTCGCCGGGGACCTAAGTACTGCGCCCGGGATTACCCGCGGGACGCCGTCAGATTCCGGTCGAGGTTATGGGCCGCGCTGATCAGGCCCAGGTGGGTGAATGCCTGGGGATAATTTCCCAAATGCTCCCCGCTCGGTCCCAGTTCCTCCGAGAAGAGCCCCAGATGGTTTGCGTACCCGAGCATCTTCTCGAAGAAGAACCGCGCCTTCTGGACCTCCCCGGCACGGGAAAGACACTCGACGTACCAGAAGGAGCACATGGTGAACGTCCCCTCTTCGCCCGTAAGGCCGTCGGGGGACCCACCGGCGATCCGGTACCGGTAGACGTGCGAGTCCTCGACAAGATCCTCCTCGATCGCCCTCAAGGTGGAGAGCCACCGCGGATCCGTTGGCCCCAGAAACTTCACCAACGGCATCAGCAGATTCGCGGCGTCGAGCACCGTGGAGCCCTTCGACTGGACGAAGGACTTTCGACGGGAGTCCCAGAAGTTCTCGAAGATATCCCGGTAGATCGTGTCCCTGGCCTTGTACCACCGGTCGAGCGGGGCGGGCAGGGACCGCTTCCGGACAAGCCGGATTCCCCGGTCGACAGCCACCCAGCACATGAGGCGGGAATAGAGAAACTCCTGGCGCCCGGACCGGATCTCCCAAATCCCCTCGTCCTTCTTCCGCCAGTTCCTGCACACCCAGTCGATCAGACGAACGAGATTTGCCCAGAGATCGTAATGGATCGGCTGGCCGTACTTGTCGTACAGGTAGACCGAATCCATGAGCTCGCCGTAGATATCCAGCTGGAGCTGGTTGTAGGCGCCGTTCCCAACCCGTACCGGAGAGGATTTCCGGTATCCCTCGAGGTGGGGAAGGATTTTCTCGGTAAGTTTGTGCCGGCCGTCGATCCCGTACATGATTTGCAAGGATCCGTCGGGGTTGAGCTCGCCGGCGCGCGCCTCGATCCATCGCATGAACGCCGCCGCCTCCTCCGTGTACCCGAGACGGATCAGCGCATACAGGGTGAAGGAGGCGTCGCGAATCCACGTATACCGGTAGTCCCAGTTGCGCTCCCCCCCGATCTCCTCCGGGAGGCCGAACGTCGGCGCCGCAACGATCGAACCATGAGGTAGGGAAGTCAGAAGCTTCAACGTGAGGGCGGACCGGTTCACCATCTCGCGCCACCGTCCCCGGTAGGTAGAGCGGGCCACCCACCGATGCCAGAAGTTGAGCGTCTCCTTGAACGCGCGGGATACGTAGTCTTCCCCGCGGGAGGGGGACTCCCCACCCGCCCGTGCCTCCTCCAGAACGAAGGAGGCGGTCTCTCCCGCGCGAAGCGTGAACTCGGCGGTCGCCGCCCCGTTATCCCCCCGAAGCGGAATCTCCGACCGGAGTCGAAGCGCCTGGAGCCCTTTACCCTCGGGATGGAAGATGGCCTCCCCGTCCCGGATCTCCAATCGGTGCCCTCGACGCCCGTAGTCGAACCGCGGATCGCACACCATGCGGAAACGAATCTCCCCCCTTACGGTCTTCACCCGGCGGACGAGGTCGTGCCAGTGCTCCTTGTTGTCCCCGATCACCATGAAATCCGATATCTCGGCGACACCCTCCTCCGAAAGGAACCGGGAAAGGAGGATATTCGAGTCGGGGAGATAGAGTTGCTTCTGCCGCGCACCGTCGAGAACGGGAGCGATGCGAAACCGTCCTCCTTTTTCGTGGTCGAGGATCGCAGCGAAGATCGTCGGGGAGTCGAAATGGGGGAAACACATGAAGTCGATCGACCCGTCCATGCCGACGAGGGCGACCGTGTGCAGGTCTCCAATGACACCGTAATTTTCGATCGGCTGGTAGATCATGCTCTCCCCTTTACGGGTTTCCGCAGCCCGGGAGATCCCGGGGAAACCCCGGCGGGAGAATGCGGAATGGGGAATACACCGTAACCCGGCGGGGACATTCGTTTCGCTACGGGTCGCATCAATTTGGCGGGCGGGGCCGGCCGCCGTGGGTCAGCCCCGCCACTTCCTTTATTCGTATATTCCTGCTCCTCCGAGTCTACTCCCAGATCCCGGCGCCGGCGTACACGTCCTTTCCAGGCACACGGAAAATATAGCTGATCTTCTTCCGGGGCTTCGGGTCGCCGGGGTTGGCCCACATATAGCCGACCCAGCCTTCCCCCTTGTTCTTGGCCACTTCAGAGAACTCTTTGAAGAGCTTTGTCGCCTTCGCCGGGTCCTCCGACTTGTCCCCCATGTCGATAACGTTCTTCCCGATCAGAGCCGGGCTCTTCGGGTGGGCAAGCATCTTCCCGTCGAAGTCCACGAGAAAGACATAGGAGTCCTTCCACACGAACTTGCCGTCCTTCTTGTTGATCTCGGCTACCCCGGCGTCGAGCCCCTCCTCGTTGATCATCTTCGCCGCTTCCTTGGTCTTCGCGATGCATTCGTCTTTGGTCGCGCTCTCGGCGAAGACATTTACCGCCAGGCCGAGGCAGAGCAGAATGGCTACCATCGTTAATGCTGCGTTTTTCATCTTCCCTTCTCCTCCACGCATTCGTTCGGGTTGGTTCCCGTGTTGACCGTCCCTTACCGCCGTCGGAATCCTTCCCCGGTATCACCTCCTTTTCCCCCGGCTGGAGGCAAGAGGACAATCCGCCGCCCTATTCCCCTTTAGACAACCTTTCGAATAAAAAGTGTCAATAAACGGAAGAAATGTTCCCGGAGGAACGGCAGGGGATCGAACCGGGCCGGATCAAGGCACGGCTGTGCCTCAATTCTTCTCCTGCTGCGCCTCCAGGGTGGAGCAGACCCCGTCCCGCGTCCGGTAATAGAGGGAAAACCGGAGGTCGCGGGCCGGCGGGTGGAGTTCGTACATCTTCCTGGCGACGTCTTCCGGACGGCTGATCGGTTCCCACCGCGCGTTGGTGTTCGGACGAACGAACCGGCCGCTTAACAGCAGGCGGAAGAACATGATGTCGCACAACATTCCCTCGAGCCAGGGCACCCAGTTCTCGTAGCCGGCGACCCACTTGATGTAGGGCGAGTGGTCCAGGAGAACCTGAGCCGTCCTTCGATTGGCAAAGTCGCACGCGCCGAAAAATATTCCGTCGTAGCTGGTAAGAGGGGCGACGATATTCTTGAGCTTTGTCCGGCTGATATCCTTAACGGCGCTGATCGCCTTCCGTTTTCCGTGGCAGCCGACGTAGGCGATCTTGGCCCGGTTGTTCACCCCCTGGTCGTACCGGGAAAGAGCGTCCTTCAACCCTTGCGCGTTCTGGAATACGGTGTAGCTGAACAGCGCGTCATGTCCGGGACGGTCCAGGCGATACCCGTTGCGTCGCGCGTAGGTCTCTTCCGTATCCCGCTTCAGCTGCTCGAAGAACGGCTTGACCGTTTCCGCGTGATGCTGATCCCATTGCGCCTCGAATACCTTGATGACGTACCTGTACCCGTTCCTCGTCCGCATGGTGACTCCCCTGCTACGGCTCCTCGTAAAGAATCGGCCGACAGTGTCCTGCGAAGAAGCCGTGGACCCGCGATCGTCGTCCTTTCCATGTTGAAGATTCAGAGATCTTCGGAGGTTGCGCCGGTTGCCCCCATTATACGACAAGAGGGCCGAAGAAAAAGGAAGAGATAAATAATTTATTATGTAAGAAAATACATATAAACAGATAACGTTTTCGTTATCGCTTTGAGGATGAAGATACCGGTCTCCATATTTAACAGCTTGATTTTCCTATTATTTATCTCTCTCCCGGGGAAGTGACAAATATGTTTCTCCATTTGTATTGAATTGTTATATTATAATTTTATATCTTTATAATGAGATATAATGTATTAACATTAAATAATATTTAATTAATATCGTTTTCAACCGTTCCTTTCGGCCTGGCTGGCATTGGTCCGACTATCGCTTCGTAGGGAAAATGGGCGTCACCCTCAACGGGAAAGGACGGGGCCGAGGTTGAATGTCCGGAGATCGTAGGAATTGGCATAGGAGGAGTCCGGGTTGTCCCAGGCGACGGACTCGCCCTGTTCCGCGGTCTTCACCATGAGCTGATCGCAACTCAGGTCAACCGTTTCCAGATACCGATACTCGTTCCAGCAAACCGGGTTCGTTGCGGTGTCCTTTACAACCACGATCATGGTGTACCCTTCCTGTTCCGCAGCCTGGTACTGGGGTTTCATGAGGAAATCTTTCCTGCACGCCTTCATTGCTCCGTACAGCGATCCGGCCCGGAAGATCGGGTAGACCGAAAAGTAGTTTCGCCCCCCCATATTCACCTTGCCTCGGATGACGATCACCGAATCCTTCGGGGGAATCGTGGCCAGAAGTTCGTCCGTTGATTGTTTCGATGCGACGATGGCCGGCTCGATAGCTGTGGGAGGGGGCCTGTCGGAGGGCGACTTGAGGTATGCGGGGAGTCCGGCGGGCCCCCGGCCTTCCTGGGCATGCGCGGAAAAAGGTACGGAAAAGAACCAGATGGCGGTGATCATCATCGTTATCGTTACGCCTGCTCCCTTCATACTTCCTCCCTGCGTTATCGTTGCGGCGGAACCGCCTTGATATCGACCCCGGTAACGCTCCTGGTGGCCGCCGCTTCCCGCCGGCGTTCCGCAATGGATTTTCTCACGGACGATGGCGACGCCGCATAAGTGACACCCCGGATATCCCTTCGGCCGCCCCGGGACGCGCCTTCGGCGGTGGCGGCCCTTTCCATTCGTCCGGACGTTGCCGGATCTGCCGCGGCGAAGTCCATCCCCTTCACCTCTTTCCTGCCTGTCCCGACAACGGGTACAGAAGGGGGAACCGCGACCGGAACCGTGTTCCTTTCCGCAATCGCACTCTCGGGGATGGTTGCGTCGTAGTTCATTCCCTCGACTGCCCGCTTTCCCGAACCGGTGGCGGGAACTTTCTCCTCCTGCACTTCCGTTTCCGCGGGCGGGGGCTTCCGCACCGAGGCCTCTTGCTTCGCACCCTCCGGCGGTGTATCCGTCCGGCGCGGTGGGAGGACGGGCTCCCGCACAAAGCGGGACACCGTCTCGTCCGATTTTACGCCGGAGACGCAACATCCGTCCTCGACAGGCGGGGGAACACCGTTCTTCAGCCAGCATCCTTCCAATCGACCTGCCACTCCTTCCCTGACATAGGTATAGGATTTACATTGGGGATTCTGGGCACATGCCTCCTGGCACGCCTCCACGCCCCCCCGAAGCCACAGGATCTTGAAGTCCGATCCGGGTCGATCGACATCCGGCTCCACCCAGGCCGGCTTCCGGGGTGCCGGCTCCCCATCTTTTGCGTGAACGACCGTTACGGAGAACAGGGAAAGTGCCATCCCGGCCAGCGTACAGACAAAAAATGGTAATGGAATCTTTCCCATTGCGGCTACTTCTTTTTAGCGCATCGCCCTTCGGGCGTCAACGACGGTCCGCAGTACCTCCTCCGGTCTTTCCTGCGGGAGTCTCCCCTGCCCTTGCGGACGCCTCTTCCGATGGTTACCCTATAGGAAAAGGATCCCTTTACCCGGCTCCTGCCGGTCAGGTCGCGTAAATAATCGATCGCCGGGCCGCGGACCGGATACAGGCGGTGTCGTACCGGCGGGCAATCCGCTTTCCGTGAGGGGGGCAATTCGCCGTGTGGTTGCGGTGGTTTCCCTGGAAGCAACTGGTGAGCCGGGCGGCAAGGGGACGGGGCTTCGTGGACCCGGTGAAACTCCTCTCGCGCCTCGAGAGCTTCGCCCAGCCGCTCGAGGTAAAGGAACCCCTCGAGATGCTGCGTGCGGGCATGGTGTTTCACGCCCGGGGACTGCTGAACACCAGCGCGATCCAGCACAACATGGACTGGATCTGGCCTTTCTGGGTCGAGCGTCAGTTCGACCCGAAAAGCGACGCGTTTATCCCACGCTCCTTCTCCCTGACCCATGTCAACCTCACGAACCGCAACTGGACCGCCGTGGGGATCCCCGACTTCGACGAACTGCCCATCGTGGACCCGAGGGGGCTGCTCACCCCGTTCTGGGACAGCTGGTCTCTCGACGTCTGGATGGCGTCCGAAAACGGACGCCGCCTCGTACCGTCACGCCTCGATTGTGCGGAGCAGCATCTCGACCTGGACGAAGGACTCGCCGTGGTCTCTCGATTCTCCCTCGAGGGGTGGATTTTATCTTCCCGCGTCGAGGTCGTAGATAGCGATCGGGGCCCCTGCTGCCGGATGACGGTCGGCGCCCGGAGCGACGAGGATTCCTGGCTTGTGATCGCCTTGCGGCCGTACAACCCCGAGGGCGTAAGCTTTATCCATGACATCCGCGGGGAGCCGGACGTTTCCGGCTGGCGCGTCGGTCGTCGCCGAGAGGTGTTGTTCGATACCCCTCCCGATCGTTGCCGGTTCTCCGACTACCGGGGCGCCGACGTGCACGCACGGCTCTTCGAGCCGGACAGCCGCACGGGTATCCATTGCAAGGTCGGCATGGCCACCGCCGCCGCCCTGTTCGCCGTCGGGAAGGGGAGAACAAAAGAGGTCCGCGTGAACATCCCCCTGGAGAGAAAACCCCGTCCCGGTGCGGCAAGGCCCGGGAGACCGGATTGGCGGGAGGCGCTCGCGGGCCGCACCTTTCTCCAGGTCCCCGATCCCGGGTTCGTATACCTGTACGAAACCGCCGTCCGATCCCTTGTCCTTCATTCTCCCGGAGAGGTCTACCCCGGCCCCTACACCTACAAGAGATTCTGGTTCCGCGACGCCGCCTTCATTCTGCACGCACTGCTCTGCGTCGGCCTGGCGGACCGGGTAAAACGGGTCCTCGACCGGTTTCCCGACCGCCAGACCCGATCCGGTTTCTTCCTTTCGCAGGAGGGGGAGTGGGACTCCAACGGGGAGAGCCTGTGGATCATGAGACGCTACTGCGAGCTTACGGGACGCATGCCCGATACCAGTTGGCGAAGGCCCATCGCGCGGGGCGGCCGCTGGATCCTTAAGAAACGCCTTTCGCCGGAGGGAGGGGAACTCCACGCGGGGCTTCTCCCGCCCGGGTTCAGCGCGGAGCACCTGGGCCCCAACGACTATTACTACTGGGACGACTTCTGGGGGGTGGCGGGTCTCCGCGCGGCCGCCTGGCTCCTGAAGGCGCAAGGCGACGCGAATGCGGCGGCCGACTTCCAACGCGAGGCGGACGGATTCCTCGCTTGCATCGAAGCAAGTCTGTCCGGGGTATCCCGCCGTCTTCACCGCGCCGGGATGCCGGCCTCCCCGTACCGGCGGATGGACTCGGGATCCGTGGGTTCCCTGGCAGCCGGATACCCTTTGCGGATCTTCCCTCCCCGCGACCCCCGGCTCCTTGATACGGCCGAGTACCTCCTCTCCTCCTGCCTCGTGAACGGAGGCTTCTTCCAGGACATCATCCACTCCGGAATCAACCCGTATCTGACCCTTCACATGGCGCAGGTCCTTCTTCGGGCGGGGGACCTCCGTTTCCAGGATCTCGTCCGGACGACAGCGGACCTCGCTTCCCCCACGGGGCAGTGGCCGGAGGCCGTCCACGTGCGGACACGGGGAGGATGCATGGGAGACGGGCATCACGTCTGGGCGTCCGCCGAATGGGTTCTCATGATGCGGAACGGTTTCGTCCGGGAGGAGGGGGACCGTCTCGTCCTGGGATCCGGCATCTTTCCCCAATGGCTGAACCAGCCGGAGGCCCTCACCTTCGGCCCCGCCCCCACGGAGTTCGGGCCGGTATTCGTCAGGATCGTGCCGAAAGGGACCCAAGCGGAGGTCCAGTGGACCGGCGACTGGCGGGGCGTCCCGCCGCATGTCGAGGTGCGCCTCCCCGGGTTCGCGCCTGCCGATGCCGACGCCGGGAAGCGTTCGGTCCTTCTCTCCCGGGAGGATCCGCCGTGAACATCCTGATGGTGACCAACACCTTCCTTCCCCACGTAGGCGGGGTGGCCCGCAGCGTCTCGGGATTCACCGCCGAATTCCGGAAGCGCGGGCACCGCGTCGTCGTCGTGGCCCCGATATTCGAGGGAATTCCCGAGCGGGAGACCGACGTGGTTCGCATCCCCGCGGTGCAGAACTTCAACGGCAGCGACTTCTCTGTTCCCGTGCTCTCAACCGGGAAAGTGATCGCTGCACTGAAGAGGTTCACCCCGGAAATCGTCCATTCCCACCACCCGTTCCTTCTCGGGGATACGGCCCTCCGCGTCGCGGCCACCCGGGATATCCCCGTGGTCTTCACGCACCACACGATGTACGAGAAATACACCCATTACGTTCCGGGAGACTCGCCCAGGCTCAAGCGTTTCGTGCTCGACCTGGTCACCGGGTACTGCAACCTCTGCGACGCGGTCATCGCTCCCAGCAAGACGGTGGCGGAGGAAATCGTGAGCCGGGGGGTGAAGGTCCCCGTGAACGTCATTCCCACCGGTGTGAACGTGGAGGTCTTCGGCGAAGGAGACGGGGGGGCTTTCCGGAAGCGGATGGAAATCCCCCCGGACGCCTTTCTCGTCGGACACGTGGGACGTCTCGCACCCGAAAAAAACCTGGAATTCTTGACAAGGGCGGTGGTCCGCTTCCTCCTTGAAAACAGGGGCGCCCGCTTTTTCCTCGCGGGCGAGGGCCCCTTGAAAAAGAAAATCGAACAGACATTTGCGGATCAGGGGCTTGCGGACCGGTTTCATTTCCGGGGCGTCATGGACTTCCCCGAACTTGCGTCAGCCTACCAAAGCATGGATGTCTTCGCCTTCGCTTCCTGTTCGGAAACCCAGGGGATGGTGCTGACGGAGGCGATGGCGGCGGATACGCCGGTCGTCGCGCTGGACGCCTCCGGAGTGCGGGAAGTGGTCCGGGACAAAGAGAACGGCCGGTTGCTGCCCCGGGAAGACGAGGAGGAATTCGTCTCCGCCCTCTCCTGGGTCGCGGGGCTGTCCCCGGAAGAACGACAACGCCTCGGGGAAGGGGTCGCAAGGACGGCGGACTCCTTCTCCCTTGCGAATACCGCGGAACATACCCTTGCCCTCTACGGATCCCTTATCGGGGAAAAACCTGCCCGGAAAACGATCGAGCCGAGTCCCTGGGCCTCGGCCCGGAAACTCGTCGAGGAGGAATGGAAGATCGTCCGCAACATAGCGCACGCCGCCGGTCACGCCGTGTTGTCCCTGTCGAAGGAGAAAAAATCGGCATAAACGGAGATCCGTTTCCCGTCGTGTCGATGCGCTTGCCGCAATTCACCGGGGACATCTCCTGATTCATCTCCGGGATGCGGGAGAGGAGTGTCCCCGCCCACCTAGGAGTACCAGTCCGCCCGGGACAGGGGCAGGCCGCTTCTCCCTCCGTCGGACTTTACGAGGAGAGACTGGTAAACGTTGTAGAAGCCCACCCGGAACCGATAGGCCGCCGCGTTCAGGAAAAGTCGCCACACGCGGCAGGTAACCTCGTCCGTGGCGCGCCGCGCTTCCTCGTACCGGGCCTCGAGGCGGCGAATCCAGTGGCGGAGCGTGATGAGGTAATGCTCCCGCAGGCTCTCCACGTCGCGGACTTCAAAACCGCAACGCTCGGCGGCGCGCAACGTGGTGCTGACGGGGATGAGGTCGCCATCCGGGAAGACGTAATGGTCCGAAAAATACGGCCCGGGACGGATCGGCTGACTCGCGTTCGATGCGATTCCGTGGTTGAGAAAAACACCCCCGGGTCGGAGCAGCCGCCAGGCCCGGGCGAAGTACTCCTCCATGCGGATTTCCCCCACGTGCTCGAACATCCCTACGCTGGCGATCTTGTCGAAGTGCCCCGGCGCGTCGACATCCCGGTAATCCTGGACCTCCACCCGGCAGCGGCCCGTCAGGCCCTCCTCCCGGATGCGCGCAGCTGCCAGTTCCGCCTGAGGCCTGCTGAGCGTGATTCCGACCGCCTCCACGCCCCTTGTTTTCGCCGCGTGTATGACCAGTCCGCCCCATCCGCAACCGATGTCCAGCAGTCGCTCCCCGCGGCGAAGGCGAAGTTTCCGGCAGATATAGTCCAGCTTCCGCTCCTGGGCTGCTTCCAGCTCCTCCCCCGGATCGGTGAAATACGCCGAGGAGTAGACCATCCGGCGATCCAGCCACAGGGCAAAAAAATCGTTGGACACGTCGTAGTGATACCGCACGGCTTCCCTGTCGCGCCCCGGGGAATGGGGTGCTCCCGACAAACCGTCAGCCCTATTGCCCGCGGGAGGACGGTCTTCGGAGGGCAGCTTCATCATTTGCCTCGTGCAGAGGAGCCGGTCGGCGACCCCCAGACGCAGATCGCCCAAGTATTCCCCAAGCGCAAACGCGGACTCGAAATCTCCCTCGACGTCGAAATCACCGTAAATATAGCATTCGCCGAGCGCGAGATCGGACGTCCGCCAGAACATCCGGCGAAGCGCTCCGGGACGGTTGATCACCAGGGTGAAAACCGGTTCCCGCCCCGCCTCGGGCTTCTGAACCGTCCCGTCCCACAGACGGACGGCAAAATTTCTCGGGTGGCAACCGGAGAAGAGGATTTGGAGAATGCTCAAGCCGGTCTGGACGAAACGGTCGGGAAGGACCGAGGTTGATTCCGACATCGCTGGCTCCTTTCCTATCCCTGCGTCATTTCGTTTCCGGATGGAAAAGGTCATTCATCTTTTCCAGGTTTTCCTTTCCCTTTGCATCCCCGTGGTCCGCCGCCATGCGAAACCACTTCGCCGCTTCGGCATAGTCCTTCGGCAACCCCTGGCCCGTTGCGTACATCACCCCGAGGTTGTTCTGTGCTTGGGGGTCTCCCTGGTCGGCGGCTTTCCGGATCCATTTCGCCGCCTCTTCGTCATTCCGTGTCACCCCTTCTCCATTGGCGTACATCCACCCGAGGTCTCTCTGGGCATCCGCATAGCCCTGTTCCGCCGACTTATGGAACCATCTCGCCGCTTCGGCCGGATCCCGGCTTACTCCCTGTCCCCCCGCGTACATCGTCCCGAGGGCATATTGCACTTCGGGGGCACCCTTTTCCGCCACGGACGCGAGCCAGTCAAGGGCGCCTGCGTTACCCTGCTGCGCGGCCTGCCGGAACCACCGCAACGCTTCCGATGGGTCCCGACGGACGCCGACTCCGTACGCGTATGCCCTCCCGAGGCTGCTTTGCGCCTTCGGGTTCCCTCGTTCCGCGGCCTTGCGGTACCATTCCACCGCTTCCGCGCGGTCGCGCGGGGCACCGAGGCCGTTGGCATGCAGAACGCCGATGCTGTACAGGGCGTTGGCATTTCCCTGTTCCGCCGCCTTCCGGTACCAGACCAACGCCTCGGCGTAATCCTGCTGGTGGAACGCATAGGCATCCCCGAGACTTGCCTGTGCCTCCGGATTCCCCTGTTCCGCCGCCTTCCGGTACCATTTCATCGATTCGGCCGGATCGCGGGGGACGCCGCGTCCCGCTTCATACAGATCTCCCAGGCTGTGCTGGGCAAGGGGGTCCCCTCCCTCCGAAGCCACTTTGAGGCACCGGAAGAGCGCCGCGTCATCATTTTTCACCTTGTCGCATCCGGGGTATGCCGGGCCCGGGCTCCTGCCGCCGTACCTCTCCGCGGAAACCCGATCCGCCGCCCCGGCGATCGACTGCCCCCCCGCCATCAGGAGCAGAATCATCGCCGCGAACAAGGGCGTTTTCCCGGACCTCCCCTTCTCTCCGTACACCGAAAGCACCTGGGTCATCTCCTCTCCCCACCGATCCTGTTCGGGATGACGCCGCCGGCCCCTACCCCGATGGTAGCAATTGCAAAAAGCAATGAGAAGCGGAAGGAGAAAAGCCGCGGAAGGAGGTCAGATCCGATGGTTTTTCAGTACCGGAATCCACTGCCCGTCGCGCCAGATGGATACGTCGAGCTCCGTGATTTTCAGGGCGTCCGTGCCATGGTGCCGTGCCAGCGAGAGGAGTTCCTCCTGGCAAACCCAGGATTGCCCATAACCGGGTGCTGGCGTTGTCCAGATCCCCATGGCATTTACGATAACGACGAGGAAAAGCCACAGGGTCAATGTCGTCAGAAGAATGCGAACGATACGTTTCATCTTTCCCTCTTCCCCGGAACGCAAACCGGACCTCCATCCCGTAGGAAGACCCGTAGGAAGAAGGCGGTAGCTTCAGGCAATTGTTGGGTAGTCCGGCCAGTTTGTCGGAATAGTAGAATGATACCAGGGATGCGATCGGGCGTCAACCGTTTCCCACAACTTTAAGGAAGGGATACAGGCGGTTCCAGTTGGCACTAGGCCGAGATTGACATCACCTCTTATTTGGGCCTATGCTCTGTCGGTATACAGAATACAACGCAAGCGATTCGAAACGAAAAATCACAAGAAAAGGGATGGAGCCATGCAGATTCTCTCCAATACCGTAGGCAGAAAGATCCTGATGGCGGTGAGCGGGCTTTTCATGCTCTTCTTCGTCATCGTCCATCTGCTGGGAAACACCACCATCTTCTTCGGCCCGAACGCGCTCAACACCTATGCCGAGAAACTGCACAGCCTGGGGCCGCTTGTCTGGGCGTTCCGTTGCTTCATGCTGGCCATGCTGGGGCTACACGTCGTCTTCGGCGTGCTGCTGACCCTCGAGAACTGGGCGGCGAACCCGGGCAAATACGCCGTCAACCGGAAACTGAAAGCCAACTTCTCCAGCGAGACGATGATCTGGACGGGCGCCATCCTGCTCGGGTTCCTCGTCTATCACCTCCTGCAGTTCACCCTTCGCGTCACCCCCGACATCCTTCCCGAGGCGATCGCCAAGCGGCCGGGAGACGTCTACTCGATGGTGGTCAGCAGCTTCGGTCACAAGGCCATTTCTCTTGTCTACGTCGGGGCCATGGTGGTCCTGTTCCTCCACCTGAAGCACGGCATCCAGAGCTTCTTCCAGTCTCTCGGGTGGAACAACGAGCAGACCCTGCCCCGGTTCGCCACGCTCGGCACGGTGCTCTCGGCGCTCTTTCTTTTGGGGTACAGCGCCATTCCCATTCTCATACTCGTCGGTTTTTTAACCAAATAGGGGGTCCACAGTGATACTCGACGGAAAATGTCCGACAGGACCGATCGAAAAGACGTGGGACAAGCACCGCTTCGACATGAAGCTGGTGAGCCCGGCGAACAAGCGCAAGTACAAGATCCTGGTGGTCGGGACAGGGCTGGCAGGCGCTTCCGCCGCCGCGTCGCTCGGCGAGCTGGGATACAACGTGGAGTCCTTCTGCTACCAGGACAGCCCCCGCCGCGCCCACAGCATCGCGGCGCAGGGGGGGATCAACGCCGCCAAGAACTACCCCAACGACAGCGACAGTATCTACCGTCTCTTCTACGACACCGTCAAAGGCGGCGACTTTCGTTCCCGCGAGACGGATGTGTGGCGGCTCGCCCAGGTGAGCAACAACATCATCGACCAGTGCGTCGCCCAGGGCGTGCCCTTCGCCCGGGACTACGGGGGCTACCTGGACAACCGCTCCTTCGGCGGCGCCCAGGTCTCCCGGACCTTCTTCGCAAGGGGACAGACCGGACAACAGCTTCTCCTGGGCGCCTACTCGGCCCTCTCCCGCCAGATCAAGGCGGGAACGGTTACGATGTTCCCCCGGACCGAGATGCTCGATCTCGTGGTGGTGGACGGGGAGGCGAAGGGGATCACGATCCGCGATCTCGTCACCGGCGAGATCCGGGTCCATGTGGGCGACGCGGTCCTTTTGTGCACGGGCGGCTACGTGAACGTCTTCTACCTCTCCACGAATGCCATGGGGTGTAGCGTCACCGCCATCTGGAAGGCCTACAAGAAGGGAGCGTTTTTCGCCAATCCGTGCTACACGCAGATCCACCCCACCTGCATTCCGCAGGCGGGCGACTACCAGTCGAAGCTGACCCTCATGTCCGAGTCCCTCCGGAACGACGGCCGGATCTGGGTACCCAAGAACAAGGGTGACAAACGACCACCCAATGAGATTTCCGAGGAGGACCGTGACTACTACCTGGAGCGGAAATACCCGAGCTTCGGAAACCTGGCGCCACGCGACATCGCCTCCCGGGCGGCGAAGGAACAGTGCGACGACGGTCGCGGCGTCGGCCCGGGCGAACGTGGGGTCTACCTCGACTTCCGGGACTCCATCGCGCGTCTCGGGGAGGAGACGATCCGGGAGCGGTACGGAAACCTCTTCGAGATGTACGAACGGATCACCGACGAGAACGGATACAAGGTGCCGATGCGCATCTACCCGGCACCCCACTATGTCATGGGCGGGTTGTGGGTCGACTACAACCTGATGAGCAACATCCCCGGCCTCTTCGTACTGGGCGAGGCCAATTTCTCCGTCCACGGGGCGAACCGCCTCGGCGCCAGCGCCCTCATGCAGGGGCTTGCCGACGGCTACTTCATTGTCCCGTACACCGTGGCCCATTACCTAACGCAAACCAAGCCAGGGAAAACTGCGTCGGACCACTCCGAGTGCAGAAAGTCGATCGAGGAGGTCAAGGACTCAACCAAGAAGCTCCTGTCCATCAACGGACGCCGGACGGTTACGGAACTGATGCACGAGCTCGGCACCCTCATGTGGAACAACGTCGGGATGGCCCGCAGCAAGGAGGGGCTCACCGAGTGCATCATGAAGATCCCCGCAATCCGGGAGGAGTTCTGGGGAAACCTGAGGGTGACCGGCAACGGCGGGGAGATCAACCAGCAGCTGGAGAACGCGGGACGCACGGCGGACTTCCTCGAGTTCGCCGAGCTGCTCTGTCGCGACGCCCTTCACCGCAACGAGTCGTGCGGCGGCCACTTCCGCGTGGAGTACCAGTTCGAGGACGGCGAAGCCAAGCGCGACGATAAAAACTTCTGCTATTCGGCCGCATGGGAGTTCAAAGGAGTCGACAGCGAGCCCGAACTCCACAAGGAGCCGCTGGAATTCAAGGAAGTCAAACTCGCGGTGAGGAGCTACAAATAATGAGCGGACAGAACGAACATAAAACGATGACCCTCAAGCTGATCGTCTGGCGGCAGAAAGGTCCGAACGAACCTGGACGGTTCGAGACCCTGACGGCCCGCAACATCACCGAACACCACTCCTTTCTCGAAATGCTCGACGTCGTGAACGAGGACCTCATCCGGGAGGGGAAGGAGCCGATCGTCTTCGATCACGATTGCCGGGAGGGGATCTGCGGGGTCTGCTCCCAGGTCATCAACGGCTTGGCGCATGGCGGGCAGGAGCGGACCACCGTCTGCCAGCTCCACATGCGCAAGTTCAAGGACGGCGACACCATCTACATCGAGCCGTGGCGCGCCCGGGCGTTCCCTATCCTGAAAGACCTGATGGTGGACCGGGGCGCCCTCGACACGATCATCCAGGCGGGAGGGTACATCTCCACCCACACCGGCGGCGCTCCCGACGGCAACGCGATCCCCATCCCCAAGCCGGACGCCGAATATTCGATGGACGCCGCCGAATGCATCGGATGCGGCGCCTGCGTGGCTGCATGCCCGAATGGAGCCGCCATGCTCTTCACGGGCGCCAAGGTGGCCCAGCTGGCCGCCCTTCCCCAGGGACAAGTGGAGGCCAAGGAAAGGGCCCTGGCAATGATCAAGGCCATGCAGGAGTGCGGCTTCGGCAACTGCACGAACCACTACGAGTGCCAGGCCGCCTGCCCGAAGGACATCCACGTGAAGTTCATCGCCCGGCTCAACCGGGAATACCTGAGGGTCCTTTTCGGATAGGCGAAAGCGTTCCCGGGAAACACGGGAGGGCGGGGATCTCCGGGTCCCCGCTTTTCCGTCTCCTGCGGACCTTCCTTGAGTAGTGCTATCGCAATTCCGACAATCGAATATCCAATTCCTTCTCGAGGATCGAATAGGCCTTCTTGTTCAGGTGGGGGTCGAACGGGTTCCGGGCAAGATCGGATCTCAGGTTCCCCTTGTCGTCGGCAAGCAGCCCGAACAGGTCGAACACCGCGATGTCACCGCTTCTTCCCGCGTATTCCCCGATCCACTTGTTGTACTCTCTCCTGAGCCGCTGGGCATATTCCCCCGGTTTCAACACGGGCAGCGCATTGCCCAGAATCAGCTTTGCCTTCTCCTCCCTGGCGAAGGCATGGACATCCGTGATCAGGGACGTCATGCCATCGAACAGTTTCTGTTTTGTGGTTTCATCCTTCAGCTTCCTGTCCCGGAAATCGACGAAACACAATTTGAAAAACATCGCATCGTATCGCTTCCCCTCGACTTGCGCGCGCAGGGAGGTAAGCGTCTCCTTCCCATAGGAGGGATTCGCCTGATCGGGATCCGGAGGGACGATCCGGACGTATTCGAGCCGGTACCGATCCTTCACGCGCACCTGATACGGAATCGGCCAAGGAATATAGATGGCGTACCTGCTCAGCACTTCGGGAAAGTTCCAGAACTTGAACCAGTGCCCCATGACCGAGCGGCCGGCCATCGCCACGCGGAATTTCCCGTCCGTACCCCCTGCACCTCTCATCATCCCCCGTTCCCCTTTCCCGTGCCGTTTACCGTCAGGAAACCACTATATCTCTTCGGAAAAGAAGGCACAAAGGAGATCAGCGACGTTTCGTGAGAACAGCAGCCCGAAATGGAATGCGCGCGAGGTCACCAGCCTCGCTCCTTCGATACGGGTTTCCGATACCTGAACCCACCCGTCATGGGGACGCGGCAGGCCGGTCAGGAGGCCGATCCCCACCGGAAGGGTCCCCGCCACGACGAGCAGTTCCCGGTCCACGGGCGCGCGGGGCCTTCTTTCCACGATCCCCTCTCTCGCCACGGGGCCGAGGAGACGGCGGCCAAAGCGATTCCCGGAGAGCGCCGTGATCGCCGCGCTTCCCCCGATGGGGCATCCCAGGAACGCCACCCGTCCCACGTTCATCGGCGGAGTTGTTTCCAGCATCTTCGCGATGACGATTCCCCCCAGGCTGTGTCCCAACAGGTGTACCTTCCTCCCCTCCGTGCGCGTTACCGTCTCGGCAAGTCCCCTCGCGATCTCCTCCAGGTTCCCGGTCCGGGAAGGATAATGATGGTATTGCACCGCCAAGCCGGCTCGGTCAAACCGCCTGCCCAGGTACCGCAGATTCCAATCCTTCCCCCCGAGGCCGTGCAGAAGGACAACGGCGTCGGTATGGTCCGTATTCTTTGGATTGCGGTCCGACAAGACTCTCCTCCCGGGAAAATGATCTGGCGCGGGGATTTCCCTGTCCTGCCGCCTCGCGCGAAGGAGGCGGCAGGAAGGAACCGCGCTTTTTCATTGAACCCGCTCCTTGGTTTCGCCTATTCTTGCAGAACCTCCTGCATCTCCGAATCGAGGAGTAAACCATGGCTGACGATATCGAAGCCGCAAGGAAAAGGGTGAAAGAGTTCATCGCGGGACCGGAGCGGTACCTGAAGATCCCTTATGAGGGAACGGACCTCAACCCGCGGGCTTACTGGCACAAGATCGTTTTGCAGAGCCGGCTCCGGTTTTTCTGGCAGTCCCTCGTCATCTTCGCGTGCACGATCCTGCCGTCGGGGGAATTCAAGAACCGGCTTCTCCGATCGATCGGGATGAACATCGGGAGGGATGCGTTCATCGCTCCGCTCGTCTTCATGGATATCGAATTTCCCTCCCTTCTCACCATCGGGGACGGGGCGGTCGTCGGGACGATGACGAAGATCCTGACCCACGAGGTGACGATCAAAAGCGTACGACTGGGTAAAACGGAGATCGGGAAGCAGGCGCTCGTGGGAGCGGGTTCCGTCATCCGGTGCGGTGTGACGATAGGAGAGGGCGCGGTGGTGGCGATGAACTCCTTCGTGAACCGGGACGTGCTTCCCTTCCAGGTAGTCGGAGGAAGCCCTCTCCAGGACGTGAAGAAGCTGGATAAACTGATCTGACCGGGGATCGTCCGGTCCGCCCGAGGTCCGTCGTAATCTCCCGCGTGCTTCCGGCAGGGAGTCACCCCCCCCTGTGGTCATCGATGAGCGGGAAGGTGTTGCCGTAGACGATCTGCCGCACCCGGTCGAGAAACGCGAGGGGGAAGCCCAGATCGACGCGGCTCACCTCGTCCAGCCGTCCGAGCTGCTCCGCGGAAAGGGCGACATCGAGGGCCCCGAGGTTGTCCTTCATCTGTGCGGTCTTCGTAGCCCCCAGAATGGGGATGTACACTCCCTGCGGGCGATGCCGGACCCAGGCGATGGCGACCTGCGAAGGCGATCTCCCGATCTCCTCTGCTATCCGATCGACTTCTTCCGCGATGCGCAAATTCCGTTCCGTAACGAAGATATTCCCCCATTCTTCCTGGGAGCCGTACCGGGCATCTTTCGGGCGGGGCTTCCCGGCCTTGTACTTCCCGGTCAGCACTCCTCCTCCGAGCGTCCCCCAGGGCGTGACCGCGAGGTCCAGGGCCCGGGCCATAGGGAGGAGTTCCCGCTCGGGCGTCCGCTCGATGAGGCTGTAAGGGATCTGCAGCCCGGCGAAGGCGCTCCACCCCATGAGGTCCGCGAGGGTATTCGCCCGTGAGACGACCCAGGCGGGTGCGTCGGAGATCCCCACATAGAGGATCTTTCCCGCGCGAACCATGTCGTCGAGCGCCCGCATCGTTTCCTCCACGGGAGTCATGGGGTCCCAGGCGTGGACCCAGTACAGGTCGACGTAGTCCGTCTTGAGACGCGCAAGGCTTTCCTCGAGAGACTGGACCATGTTCTTCCGGTGGTTCCCGCCGGCGTTCGGGTCGTCGGGCCGCATGTTCAGGGTGTACTTCGTGGCGATGACGAACCGTCCCCGCTCGGGGGCGACAAACTCCCCCACGAACCGCTCGCTCGTACCGGCGGTATAGTAGTTGGCGGTATCGATGAAGTTGCCTCCCGCCTCCGTAAACGCGTCGAAGATCCTGCGGCTCTCCTCTTTCGACGCCCCCCAGCCCAACTCCTCTCCGAAGGTCATCGCGCCCAGAGACAGTTCCGAAACCCGCAATCCGGTCCGTCCGAGAAGCTTGTAGCGCATCTCCGTCCTCCTGTAAGGGATACCCTAGTTCTTGCTGGATCTTCGATAGTTGTTCCGTGAAGAACTCACGGTGATGGAACAACGCTTGCCTTATTTGACGAACGTTCCGTTGCGCAGATCCGACAGCGCCTGATCGATTTCCTCCTTCGTATTCATCACGAACGGGCCGTATCGTGCGATCGGTTCGCCGAGCGGCTTTCCCGAGAGAAGCAGGAACCGGACGGGGTGGCGACCCGTGCGGACAAACACGGAGTCCCCGTCTCCGAAAACCACCAGGTTCGGTGAGGAAACCTCGATCCCCCCTCCGTTGACATTCGCCCCGAAAACCCCCTTCCCCTCGAACACGTACGCACAGGCCGCGTGCCCCCGGGAAACGGGCTGCCCGAACGACCGGCCGGCAGGGATCGAAACGTCCAGGTAACCGGGATCGGCGTGGATTTCCGCAACCGCTCCCCGGACGCCGTCCACTTCCCCCGCGATCACCCGGATGCGGACACCCCCCTCGCGGGTGATCTGGGGGATACGGGATGAATGCACCTCCTGGTAACGAGGCCTTGTCATCTTACTCTTTGCCGGAAGGTTGACCCATAGCTGGAACCCGTACATCTTCCCGTTCTTCGGCCGGGGCATTTCCTCATGGAGGATCCCGCTACCCGAGGTCATCCACTGGACGTCCCCGGCACCGATCGTACCGGAATTCCCCAGGCTGTCCTTGTGGTCCACGACCCCGTCCAGCATGTAGGTCACCGTCTCGATACCCCGGTGGGGATGCATGGGAAAACCCGGCAGATAGTCGCCGGGGTCGTCGGATCCGAAGTGATCGAAGAGAAGGAAAGGATCGAGGTAGTCGAGCCTCCGGGTGGCAATGCTCCGGCGAAGCCGGACCCCTGCCCCTTCCCG
>Ga0224512_10000575_pt1 | contig 38231 bp, 35 predicted proteins | sample SF_May12_sed_USG_4_FD_169103 | JGI IMG/M metagenome (GOLD analysis project Ga0224512, IMG submission 169103) | Sediment microbial communities from San Francisco Bay, California, United States - SF_May12_sed_USGS_13 | ecosystem: Environmental > Aquatic > Marine > Sediment | place: USA... | reverse complement strand
GGCGGGCCTCTCGGCGCTCGAATCGGTGGTCATGGCCGAGGAGTTCCAGAAGGCCGGTGTTCCGACCGGCGGACCGAACGACGTGTTCGGAATCCAGATGGTCGGCAACACCATCATCCAGTGGGGCACCGACGAACAGAAGAAGCACTTCCTCCCCCGCATCATCTCCGGTGAGGATCTGTGGTGCCAGGGCTATTCGGAACCCAACGCCGGGTCCGACCTCGGCAACCTGGGCTGCCGGGCCGAGCTCGACGGCGACGAGTGGGTCATCAACGGGCAGAAGATCTGGACCTCGGCCGGTCATCTGGCCAACTGGATCTTCGTGCTGACCAGAACCAACGCCGATGAGGTCAAACACCGGGGCATCACGTTCCTCCTATGCCCGATGGACCAACCAGGTGTCGAGGTCCGGCCGATCAGGATGATCTCCGGTGAGTCGGAGTTCAACGAGGTGTTCTTCACCGACGCCCGGACCGCCCGTGAGAACGTCGTCGGGGAGATCAACGGTGGTTGGGCGGTGGCCATGACGCTTCTCGGCTACGAGCGGGGCGAGGCGGCCGCTACCAATCCGGTGGCGTTCGGCACCGAGATCGAGCGGCTGTTCGAACTGGCGCGGCAACACGGCAAGAACACCGATCCACTGATTCGTCAACGTCTGGCCTGGTGCTACTCGAAGGTCGAGATCATGCGCTACATCGGTATGCGCACCCTCACCCGGTTCCTCGCCGGAGAACATCCGGGCGCCGACGGCTCTATTTTCAAGCTCTACTGGTCGGAGTACCACCGCGTCGTCACCGAGCTCGCCGTCGACATCCTGGGGGCCGACGCGCTCCACATCGAGGGCAAGTTCCCGTCGAGTGCATTCTCGACCGATGCCCCCGGCGCGCCGAACGAGTCCGGTTCCTGGATCGGCACGTTCCTCAATGCGCGGGCGGGAACCATCTATGCCGGCACAAGCCAGGTCCAGCGCAACATCATCGGTGAGATGGTGCTCGGCCTGCCCAAGGAGCCGAGGGCCGATCGCGGGCCGTGGAAGGACATCCCGAAGTGACGGCGACAACCGCCACGTTCCGCACCCTGCTCAGCGCGGCTGGGGCCTTGCGGAGCCGCCCGGACCTCTGGCCGACGGCGATCGCCTCGTACCGGTCGCTGCTGCCGAACCGCTGGTGGCGGACCCGCCCGTTTCTCCCGCTGCCCGACCCCGATTGGCTGCGCTTTCGGTTGGTGACCGCCTACGGCGGCGATGGCACGGTCGACGGCGGTGTTGCATCGGATGACCTGGTGCTTTGGCTCGAGTGGCGTCGCGCCTGGCCCAGCTGATCGCCGGTTGACCGTCTTCCTGACGCAACCCGACGATTCTCACGGACGTAAACGGTCTATTCTGGCCAATCCCGATTCCACATCGCGCCCGGAGACCGATAGCCTCAAGTTTTGGGCACATTTTCCCGGAGGAACCTGTCAGTGAGCACAACTGAGGCCCCGCTGTTCGACGAGACACGAGCTCACCAGTTCGCATCGGCCTTCAACACGATCCGTGACAACATCCAACAGGTCATCCGCGGCAAACAACAGGTTGTCGAGCAGACGTTGCTGTGCCTCATGTCAGGCGGACACGTCCTCGTCGAGGACGTTCCCGGCGTCGGCAAGACCCTCCTGGCGAAGGCACTGGCCGCCTCGGTTGGCGCCAAGATCGGCCGCATCCAGTTCACGCCTGATCTCCTTCCCGCCGATGTCACCGGCGTGAACGTGTGGAACCGCAACACGTCGACCTTCGAGTTCCGGCCGGGGCCGGTTTTCACCGAGCTTGTTCTGGCCGACGAGATCAACCGGGCCTCACCGAAAACCCAGTCCGCTCTACTCGAGGCGATGGCCGAGTCCCAGGTGACGGTCGACGGGGTCACCCACACGCTGAGTTCACCCTTCATGGTGGTGGCCACCCAGAACCCGATCGAGCAGGAGGGAACCTATCCCCTGCCCGAGGCCCAACTCGACCGGTTCCAGATGAAGATCTCGGTCGGCTATCCGGCCCGCTCCGACGAGCTGCAGATGCTGCAGACCCACGAGGTCGACGGCGTGGTCAAGCGGCTGCGCCCCGTCGCCAGCCTGCAGGACATCATGACGATGACCCGCATGGTCACCGCCGTCCAGATCGCACCCGAACTTCGCAGCTATCTCATCGATCTGGCCGACGCCAGCCGACGGCACCAGGCGGTGGCGCTTGGTCTCTCCCCGCGGGGCACCCTCAGCCTCCAGCGGGTCGCCCGTGCCCGCGCCGCCTCCCAAGGTCGGATCTACGTGACCGATGATGACATCAAGGCGATGGCCACCTCGGTGATGGCCCACCGGGTCCTCATCAAGCCCGAGGCCGGCCTTCAGGGCGTCACCTCGGTGGACGTCGTCCAGGACGTTCTGCGGGCGGTCCCGATCCCGTACGACCGGAAGTAGCGTCGCCTCGACATGTCTCCGACCAAGGCCGGGACCGCACTCTTCACCATCGCGGTGGTCAGCGCCCTTGCCGGCCGCCTCCTCGGTCTCGTCGAGCTCCTGATCCTCGCCTCCATCGCGTTTCTGGCCGTGCTGTTCTCCGTGGTCTACACGGCCACGGCCCGCCTCGACATCGGAGTGAGCCGCATCGCCACCCCCGCCCGGCTGCGGGCAGGGACCACCGCCAGGATCGACCTCATCCTGCGCAATCGGGGCCGGCGCCGAACCCCGGTCATGTCGGCTCACGACCAGCTGCAGGACGGCCGGGGAGCCACCGTGCACGTCGCCCCGATCAGTACCGGAGCCGAGGCCCGCCTCGCCTACCGTCTGCCGGCCCATCGCCGCGGTCGCTTCAGCGTCGGTCCGCTCGACCTGACGTTGTCGGATCCGCTCGGCCTGACCAAGGCCTCCGTTCGAGCTGCTCGCCAGACCGATCTCATGATCCATCCGAAGCTGATCAATCTTCGGCCCCTCACCGCTATCGCCGGCCTCGATCCGACAGCGGATCATCAGCCCCGACGGGCCATCGCCAATTCGGGCGACGAGTTTTTCGCGCTCCGGCCGTATGTCGTCGGCGACGAGCTGAAGCGGGTCAACTGGAGGGCCTCGGCCCATTTCGACGACCTGATCGTCCGCCAGGACGAGCGGCCTCGTACCGGTCGGGTCACCGTGCTGCTGGATCGACGATCGGAGGTCTACGACGACCCCGGCTTCGAGCGGGCGGTGTCCACCGCACTCAGCGCCCTCTATGCGGGTTTCCGAGGGGGCGACTCGCTTCGGTTCCTGACCACGGCCGGTGCCACGGTCACCGACATTCGGACCCGGTCCGAGCTCGAGGCGGTCGACGAGCAGCTCGCCCTGATCGACGTCTCCCCCAACGCTTCGCTGCCCCGAAGCCTCGACCAACTCGGTCGGGTGACGCGGGGCGGAACGCTGGTCGTCATCACGGGCTTCGTCTCACCGGAGATCGAGCTGGCTCTCGGCCGGGCCCAGAAGAGGTTCGGGCTGCTGGTCCCAATCTCCTGTCAGCGGCCCCGCCACGATCCGGCACCCTGGCTGGTCGTCCACGACTCCGACGACACCCTGGCCGGCAAATGGTCCAACGCCCTGGCCGGCCGGCAGGCTGCCGAGGTCAAAGCCGGCGCGGTGGCCGGGTATGGCCGGCGGGCAACGGAGGCCGCGCACCAGAATGGCTCCGGCAACGGGAACGGCTCCGGTGGCCCCAGGGCCTCCGGATCGACCTCGTCGTCGCACGACACCGGGTACGGCAACGGCGGCACGGCGCCGGGCTTCGAGCCGGGAGAACCACGATGAATCGGGGCACCAACCCGCCGATCTGGTTGGAGGTGGCCGCCGCACTGCTCGTTCCCGCTGCGGCGGTCGGGTTCAGCAGGGTGTTCGAGCTGAGCGACACCGTGTTCCCGATCATCGGCGCTGCGCTCGTCTCGTCGGCCATTGCCATCATGTGTCGCCGACTGCGGCTACCCCTTCTCGTGACGGCCATCGTTTCGATGAGCCTCCTGTCGCTGCTGGTGATGAACCGGTACGCACCGGGCACTGCCCGCTTCGGGGTCGTTCCCACCGGCGAAACGGTGACCGCCCTTCGGGCTGTGGTCGACGAACTCGTCGTCAGCTTCCAAGAGCTGAAGTCGCCCGTCCCCGCCGTGCCGGCGTTCGTGGCGGCCGCCATGGTCGGTGCGTGGATCATGGCATTCCTCACCGACTGGGGCGCCATGCGACTCCGCTTGGCCTTCGAGCCGGTGTTTCCCAGCGGCCTGCTGTTCATCTTCACGTCCATTCCGCCGGTTTCGGCCGAGCAGAACCGCATAACGTCCACCTTCATCTATGCCACCGCCATCGCCGTGTGGGCCGTGGCCCAGCGGGTCTACAAGCTCATGCAGGAAGACCTGTGGCTGCCGAACCACGAGCGTCGGGGCCCCTTTGCCGTCGGCCGCCTCGGATCGGCGCTGGCCGCCATGGCCGTGATCGCCGGCACGATCATCGGTGCCAACCTGCCATGGGCCGATGCCGATCCGGTCTACAGCTTCAGCCCCCAGCAGGATCCGACCCGGGTCGTCGTCAGCCCGTTCGTCAACATCCGGAGTCGACTGGTCGATCAGACCAACGTCGAACTGTTCACCGTGACCGCCGAGGAACCCAGCTACTGGCGGATCGCCGGTCTCGACACCTTCGAGGACGACATCTGGAAGGTGGCGGGCAACTTCTCACCGGAGGACGGCGACCTCCCGGGCCAGGACTTGGGTGGCAACCGTACCGAGCTGGTTCAATCGGTGAGCATCAAGGCACTCGCCGCCATCTGGCTTCCGGCGGCGTTCGCTCCCTCCAGCATCAACGAAGCCAGCACGGAGGTCACCTGGAACAGCGAAACAAGTTCGCTGACAGTGGCCAACGACGTGCCCGACAGCGACGGTGTCACCTACACGGTCGTGTCCAAGGTGCCGGCCTTTTCGGCCGACGAGCTTCGAGCTGCGCCGAACGACATCCCGGACGAGATCGCCGAGCGCTATCTCGACGTACCCGATGGCATCTCCCCCACCATGCTCAGCCTGGCCCGGGATCTCACCGCCGACTCGACCAATCGCTACGACCAGATGCGGGCGCTGCAGGATCACTTCCGCGGCTACCGCTATGAGGTCCAGCTCGGCCCACGGGGAGACGACCCCATCGAGACGTTCCTCGCCGAGCGCCAAGGGTTCTGTCAGCAGTTCGCCGGTACGTTCGCCCTCATGGCCCGATCGCTCGGCGTGCCCAGCCGGGTGGCGACCGGCTTCACCTGGGGAGACCAAGGCGTCGACGAGCAGGGCCGGACCGTCTACACGGTCACCGGCCGTCACACCCACGCCTGGCCGGAGGTCTACTTCCAGGGTCTGGGATGGGTGCCGTTCGAGCCGACGCCCGGACGCGGTCTGCCCGGCGCCTCCCCCTACTCGGGTCACACCCCGGCCCAGGACTCCAACACCGAGCCCACGCTCGACGCGCTGCCGGCACCCCCGATCGACCCCGGCGTCCTCAACCCCGACCCCGGGCTCCGGGACAACCTCAACGAACCTGTCGGCGGCGGCACCGCGGCCGACCAGCCGCCGATCTGGCAGCGAATCGATCTGCGGTATCTCCTGATCCCGGCAGCCCTCGGGGCCTACATGGTGTTGGTGCTCGGGTTCCAGGTGCTTCGCCGGAGGCAACGTCGGGCCCGATCCACGTCACCCGATCAGGAGGTGACCACGTCCTGGACCGAGGCGGTCGAGGCGATCGAACTCGGCTTCGAGACCCGGCGCCGACCGTCGGAGACCAGAACCGAGTTCGCCGGGCGTCTGCGCGACGGCAGTGTCCCGGGCGGTGAGACAATGCAGCAGCTGGCCGAGCTCTCCACCGTGGCCCGGTTCCATCCCTCGTCGGTGACCGCCGATCAGGCGCACCAGGCATCGGTTCTGGCCGCCGAGGTCGCAGCGACCATGGGCGAACACGTGCCGATACACACCCAGATCCTGCGCCGCCTCGACCCGCGACGCGGGCTGTCGGCCTTGGCCGCACGAGCGACCGGAGCCACGAGAACGATCACCACGGAGCGGATCAGCCGCCCACAGCCGACCGATCAGGAGGATCTGATCGACGTCAGCTGATCGCGCTGACAATCGGAGTGTCGACGAGCGAGGTTCAGTCGAGGTCGGGCTCGTCGGCCCGATCAGGATCCTCGTTGACCTGGGTCGGGTTCGCAGCCCGGAACGCTCTCGTGAACTGGTTGATCCCCGCTTTACCCATGAGGCGGAGGTTCCGCTCGAAGCCGACGGCAGCAGCCATCATCACCAGGAATCCGATGAATGCGAGCAGGTAGTGCACCGGCAGCGCCGCGACCATGGCCACGGTGCCGACGACAAACCACAGGATCGACCATTTCAACGAGCCGAGGGCATGGCGGTAGACGGTCGTCTCACCGACCTCCCGAGCCAGCCGAGGATCACTCTCATGCAGATTCCGCTCGATCTCGGCGAGTATCCTCTGCTCGTCTTCTGAAAGTGGCATGTGGTGTTTCCTTCACCCTTCCGACCAAATGAAGGTTTGAGCAACTGCTACCAGTTTCGCGCAAGTCTGACGGTTGAACAACGCGTGAAGCCTCGTTCGGCAAAAAATCTTCCGGATTCCTTACATTGTCGGCTTATTGTCTACACGGTGCCGGCCCGTTCCCGGGCCTAGCCCGGAGCCGGGTCGGCTGCTGTGACCTGCCGATACGGGTTGTGATCGGTCAGCGTCCCATGTCTCCTGTCTTCATGGTCGGCGTCGAACAGGGCTCCTAAAGAAAATCGCATCATTCGGCCTCCGCGTCGCCTTCGTCGGGACCCCAGAGCCGGGCACCGGCGATTTTGGGTTCGAGTCCGGTGCGGCCGAGGAGGCGGGCCGGCCCGATGGCGGCGGAGCCGAAACGGTCGCGAATGAGGTCCACGGCGTCATCCGTGGCGCCGGACTCGGCGCCTGCCGCTGCGCCGGACATGGCACCCGAGAGGACCTCGTCGATTGACAGCTGATGAACGACTTCGTCCACCAGTCCCGAAACACCGACACCCAGCAGGCGAATTCCCTCGTCGAGCACCGCTCGCTCACCGACGAGCGTGGCGGCGAGATCAGCGGCGACGGTTCGGATCGCTCGACGTGACGCCGTCGGCTCCGACACGGTCCTCGACCGGGTCAGCGTCTCGAAGCTCGACACCCGGACCTTGATCGTGATGGTTCGACCGAACAACCCGGCTTCTCGGAGCCGCGACGCCACGGCATCGGCCATCCGTGCGATGTGACGACGAACCTCCTCGGCATCGGTGACGTCGACGGCGAAGGTCTCCTCGTGGCTGATGGATTTCGTGGGTCGGTTCGGCTCGACGGCCCGATCGTCGATGCCGTTGGAAACGGCGTGAAGGTGGCGGCCGTTGGCCTCACCGACGGCTCCGATCAGGACATCGAGCGGCAGGTCGGCCAGCTCGCCGACCGTCGTGATGCCGAACCGCTGAAGCTTCTCACCGGTCTTCGGCCCCACACCCCACATGGCCCGCACCGGCAGAGGCCGGAGGAACTCGGCTTCGGATCCGACCGGTACCTCCTTGACGCCGAGACCGGCGACGACTCGCCGTCCCTCGATCCGCGGCTTGGCCGCCTCCGAGGCCAACTTCGCCACCAGTTTCGATCCGGCGACCCCGATCGAACACCTCAGTCGCTCCCGTTCCCATACCGCTTCCCGAATCTGATGGGCGATCCGCACCGGTGCGCCGAGGAGACGGACTGCTCCTTCCACGTCGAGGAAGGCCTCATCGAGGGACAGCGGCTCGACGAGCGGGGTGATCTCTCCGAAGATCGCCATGATCCGCCTGCTCACCTCGCCGTACAGGCGGTGATCACCCGGCAGGAAGATGGCGTCGGGGCACAGCGCCCGGGCTCTCGAACTCGGCATGGCAGACCGCACCCCGTACACCCGCGCCTCGTAGGATGCGGCGGCCACCACACCTCGGCTGCCGCTTCCCCCGACCACGACCGGCTTTCCCTGCAGCCCCGGCTTTTCGCGAACCTCCACCGAGACGTAGAAGGCGTCCATGTCGACGTGGAGGATGGAGGCCCGCTTCTCAGCCATCGTGGAGCCGAAGAACGCGACGTTCACCGGAAGGCCCGCCCGTCAGTCGGTAGCGGAAGCGGTGCCGCTCCCCGGTCTCGCCTTTCAGGTACTCGACAAGCGGTTCGGCCACCCACGGCGGCGAACCGTCGAGCCAGTCGGCCACGAGATCGATCGACACGTACTCGACGGCGATGACGATCCCGTCAGGATCGTCGACAACGATCGAACCGGCGAACTCCTCGGCCCGATGACACCAGACCTCCAGATGGAAGCCGTGATCGGGTGCGATCACCTCGACCTGGTAGGCGATGTCGCTCCACGAGGTGACGCCGATACCCGTCTCCTCGAAGACCTCGCGGGTCAGTGCCGACAGTGCGGTCTCGCCCGGATCGATGACACCGCCCGGGGTCGACCAGTCGACGCCGCCGTTGCGTCGGCGGTTGGCAACGAGCAGCACGCGGTCGTCGGTGATGATCACACCGCTGGCGACCCGCCATTGCCTGAGACCGACGATCTCGTCCATGGTCCCACCGTAGCAAGGTCTGGAAATCCCGATCCTCCGGGAATCCCTTCAGAGCCGATCGACCGATGACCGCCACTAGCCTGTAGGACTGTGGACGACACGACGGCTGCACAACCCTCGGAACCGCCGGACGGCGCCGAATCCCGGGGATCCGACGTCGTCGGGGCCCCGTCGGCCGCCTCACCGGTGCCGACGCCCGGCTTCACCAATCTCTCGGCCCCGGATCCCGTCGTCGCCTCCCCTTCCGAGTCGGCTCGGGCCCTGGCGTTCGCCGCCATACTCATCGGTGGATTGCTCGGGGGCCTCGTCGGGTTCGGAATCGGTGATGTGTTGTACCCGGATTCGACCTGGTCGGCCGTTGGGGCGCTGGCCGGAGCACTCACCGGGGCGGTCGGGCTCGGCGTGCTGGCCAACCTCACGTTGCGGGCGATGAACGAGTGGAAGACCGCGACCCACCCGGAGTCCGACGAGCAACACGACTCGACGTCGAGCGCCTCGTGAACAGCGCCGTCAATCGTGATCGGCTACTCGAACTGGCCGTCGCCCTGGCCAGGGTGGCCGGGGACACCGCCCGTGACACGCGTTCTGAGGTTCTCACCTCGATCGAGACCAAGTCCTCACCGACAGACCTCGTCACCAAGGCCGATGCCGCCGCGGAACAGATCATCGTCGACGGGATTCGATCGGAACGGCCGCACGACGCCATCGTCGGCGAGGAGGGCACGAACCGCGGCGGCACAACCGGCATCACCTGGCACGTCGACCCGATCGACGGCACCACGAACTTCGTGTACGACATACCGGCCTGGTCGGTTTCGATCGCCGTCGCGTCCGCCGATCACACGGAGGTCGGCGTTGTGTACAACCCGGTCAACAACGAGTTGTACACGGCCATCCGAGGCGGGGGCGCCTTTCTCAACGGCCGGCGTGTCGAGGTCAACGATCAAGCCGACCTGGCGCTCTCGCTCATCGGTACCGGGTTCAGCCCCCACAGCGGAGTTCGCCGGGTGCAGGCCGGAGTCGCCACCTCCGTGCTCCCCCGCATCCGCGACTACCGCCGGTTCGGGTCGGCGGCCCTCGATCTGTGCGCCGTCGCTTGCGGCCGGATCGACGGATTCTATGAAACGGGATTGAACATCTGGGACTACGCCGCCGGAAAGTTGATGGTCGAGGAAGCAGGCGGCACCTGTCGGCTGCTGCCCCCGAACGATCATCACGGGGCATGGCTGGTGGCCGCACCCCCGCAGCTCGTCGACCCGCTCCAGGATCTGGTGGAAAAGGCGCTCGGCGAGCTGGGCTGACACCCCGGGAAGATTCTCGGAGGAGCTACCCCTCTTTTGGCCCGTGGGCAACTAGCGTGGATGCAGTCGAGAAGCGACGTCCGGGGCGATACCGCCCGGTGTTCCGGCGGGACTTTCTCGACACGATCAATGCACCCCTATCGGCAATCGGGCATCATTCATACTTGTGGGAACTCGAATTCTAACCGTCGAAGACGACGAACGTATCAGGCAGGCCGTGACGATGGCTCTCGAGGAGGAGGGCTGGGACGTCACCGAGGCGGGTACCGGAGAGGCCGCCCTGGAGTCGTTCTCCGACGACCCGGCCGACGTCGTCCTGATCGACATCATGCTTCCGGGCATCGACGGATTCGAGGTGTGCCGTTCCATTCGCCGCGGTAGCGACGTCCCGATCATCATGGTGACGGCCCGAGCCGACACCCACGATGTCGTTGCCGGGCTCGAAGCCGGTGCCGATGACTATCTGACCAAACCGTTTGCCCCCAAGGAGCTGTCGGCTCGTATCAGGGCGATGTTGCGGCGGGCCCGTAGCTCCGAGCCGGGCGACATGGAGCGTATCAAAGTCGGTGAGCTGGAGATCAGCCCGGAGGAGGGTCTCGTCCTCAAGAACGGTGAGGAACTCCATCTCACCAAGACCGAGTTCAAGCTTCTCGTCGAGCTGGCTTCCCAGCCCGGCAAGGTCTTCAGCCGGGAAGTACTGCTCGAACGCGTGTGGGGCTACGACTATTTCGGTGACGGTCGACTCGTTGACGTCCATGTTCGCCGGCTGCGCACGAAGGTCGAGAGTGACCCGGCGAGCCCGCGTTACGTCGTCACGTCGCGGGGGCTCGGCTACAAGCTGCAGCCCTAGCGGCCCAGCGATGATGAGACACTGATGGCCGGAACAAGTTGGTGGCGGGGCCTCCTGGCCCGGCTCACATTGGCCTACGCCATCGGCGCTCTCCTGTTGTCGACCGTGGTGGCGCTGGCAAGCTTCACCATCGCCCAGAACCGGCTGCTCGAGACCACCCGGTCGAACGCTCGGGAGCAGTTCCACCGCAACGCACTGCAGGTTCGGACCGGCCTCGAGCGCATCCCGGCCGATGCCGACGAGGACATCCGGGCCACCGCCTATCGCGAGATCAACGACGGGCTCCGGCGGTCCAATGGCAGTGTGTCGCTGATCCTGCCCCCCACCGGACCAGGTGTTGGCGTTTTGACCGAGGCCGAGATCCCGTCCGACTTCCGAAGCGCCGTGCTCGTCGATCGTCTCGCCGAATACCTCTACGAGAGTCCCACGGACACCGACATGGGAGCGGCCAACTACATCATCGGCGTGTACATGGAGAATCTCGAAGCCCAGTACTTCGAGGTTCTCAACCTGGCGGAGCTGGAGGCCACCACCTCATCGCTTCGCCAGATCCTGCTGGCCACCGCCATTGCCGCCAGCCTTGCCGGGGCCGGTCTCGGCTATTACTCGGCTCGCCGAGCCCTGGCCCCGGTGTTTCGTGTGTCCGACGCAGCCCAGGCCATCGCCGACGGTGACTTCAAGACGCGTCTCGACCCGACCGTCGATCCCGATCTCGCCGTGCTGAGTCGATCGTTCAACGGCATGGTCGACGCGTTGGAGGCTCGCATCCGCCGGGACGAGCGGTTTGCCTCCGACGTGAGCCACGAGCTCCGCTCGCCGTTGATGACGTTGACTGCGTCGGTCGAGGTGCTGGAGCGCCGCCGCGGCTCGCTTCCCGAGGTGGCGCAGCGGGCCGTCGACCTTCTCCGCCAGGATCTCACCCGCTTCGAGCGGCTGGTCGAGGATCTTCTCGAGATCTCCCGGATGGACGCCGGCGCCGTTCAACTGCAACTCAGCCACTTCCGGCTCAGCGAATTCCTGATCAACGTGATCGCCCAATCCCGGAGCCCGGAGATCGAACTCTCCCATCCCAACAAGGACCGGAACCTGTTCGTGACCGCCGACAAACGGCGGTTGGCCCAGGTCCTGACCAACCTCATCGACAATGCGCAGAAGTACGCCGGCGGGGCAACCGCGATCCGCTACCGCCGGGTCGGGGATCGGGTGCTGATCATGGTCGAGGACGACGGACCGGGCGTGCCGCTCTCGGATCGTGACCGGATCTTCGATCGGTTCAGCCGGGCCGGCTCGGACGCCGGTCGCCGATCCCGGGATTCCGGCGTTGGTCTCGGCCTGTCACTGGTCGTCGAGCACGTTCGACTACACGGCGGCCGGGTATGGGTCACGGAACGCACCGACGGCAAGGACGGAGCCCGATTCGTGGTCGAGCTGCCCGTCGGCGAACATGATGACGACATCGAGGAGATGGCTGTATGAGTCGTCGATCGACGACGCCGACTACCTCCCGGGTCGCGCCCCACCGGTGGCTTGGCTCGCTGGCAATCGCCGTCGCCCTTGCAGCGTGCTCGCTGCCGGTCGGCGAGGAGATCGAGCCGCTGGATGTCGAGGAGTACAGCGACGTGGTCTATGGCCTCGACACGACCACCACCACCGAACCACAGGCGGGGACCCAAATCCGCCTGTACTTCGCCAGCGACCGGGGTCTGGAACGGGTTTTCCGACCGTTCCTGGCCGAGCCGACCATTCCCGAGATCCTGACTGCGCTGCAGGACGGTCCGACCGAGAGCGAGCAGGCCGAGAATCCGACATTGCGCACCGAGCTTCCGGCGGGGTTGAATCCCAATCCTCGAACACGGGAGGAAGGCCAGGAGACGGTCATCGTCGAGGTGAGCGACGAGGGAGGTCTCCGGCTGCTCATCAACGACAATCCCGTCAAGGCCGACCTCGTGCTGACCCAGCTCGTCTGCACCCTCACGAAACTCAACCTGCTGAGCGGCATCCCGATCACCGGGGTCGAGTTCCACGACTCCCAGGGTCGCATCCCCATCGTCGATGCAAACCGGGCCTCGATCGAAGGTCCCGCTCGGGCGTCGGACTTCAATGACTGTGTGACCCAGGATGAACTCGACGCCATGGCCGAGGAGGCCGAGAACGAAGACCCCGGCGACGGGTCGACCTCGACAACCGGGGGCTGATCCTCGGTCGACCGCCCCGGCCGCCGGAGGAATCAGGCGAAGAACTGCTTCGCCGTGTCCCAGAGTTCGGGGGTGACGTGCTTGAGTTCGGCCACGGCCTCGTCCAGCGGCACCGTGACGATGTCGTCGTGTTGGAGGGCGACCATCGAACCCCACTTCTCATCGTGGACGGCGTCGATGGCGGCCACCCCGAAGCGGGTTGACAGCACCCGGTCGAACGCCGTCGGGGTACCACCACGCTGAGTGTGCCCGAGAACGGTGACCCGTGTCTCGTAGCCGGTCCTGCTCTCGATCTCGGCGGCCACCCGATAGGCGATGCCGCCAAGGCGGACGTGCCCGAACTCGTCGTACACGTCGGGTGGGATCTCCATGGTGCCGTCCTGGGGTTTGGCACCCTCCGCCACCACGACGACCGAGAAGAACCGATGACCCTCCTCGTGGCGTTTCTTGAGTGAGCGGCACACGTCGCCGATGTCGAACGGCTCCTCGGGTATGAGCGTGCGGGTCGCTCCCCCGGCGATCCCGGCCCACGTGGCGATGTGGCCGACGTGTCGGCCCATGACCTCGACCACCATGACCCGGTTGTGACTCTCGGCCGTGGTTCGCAGCCGGTCGATGGCATCGGTGGCGATCGTGACCGCTGTGTCGAAGCCGAAGGTCCGCTCCGTGATCCCGATGTCGTTGTCGATGGTTTTGGGGACACCGATCGCGTTGAGACCGAGCCTGTGGAGTTGCTGCGTGCACGACAGCGTTCCCTCGCCGCCGATGGCGATCATCGCATCGAGGCCATGCCGCTCGACGGTCTCGAAGACCGCCCGGGCGTCGGGATCGTACGTGAAGGGGTTGTAGCGACTGGTTCCGAGGACGGTGCCACCCTGGTTGAGCGTGTATTGCATTCGATCGATGTCGAGCATCTCGTAGACGTCGTCGACGACGCCCTTCCAGCCGTCGTGGAAGCCAAACAGTTCGTCGTCGTAATGGCGGATACCCTTCCGAACCACAGCGCGGATCACCGCGTTGAGGCCGGGACAGTCACCACCACCGGTCAGGACTCCAATTTGCACCCGGTCAGGCTAGCGGCTCACATCGCGCCGACCCCGCAGGCCTGTCGGCGCCATCTCGGGAAACTCGAGGCGACGGGCTCCGTCCCGTCGCACCTAGACTGCCGATCAGCGCCGCCGCCCACCCGTGGACGGCGAGGACGGAGGAGCAAACATGGGAATCATCGTCGCTCTCGATGCGGGCACCACCGGCGTCCGGGCCCTGGCGGTCGACCAGGCGGGAACCGTTCGAGGCATAAGCTACCGGGAGTTCACCCAGCACTTCCCCCGACCCGGCTGGGTCGAACACGATCTCGACGAGATCTGGACCGGCATCCAAACGGTCATCGCCGAGCTCGTCGAGGCGGTCGAGGAACCCGTCGTGGCGATCGGCATCACCAATCAGCGGGAGACGGTCGCCGCCTGGAGCCGCAGGACCGGTGAACCCCGTCATCGGGCCATCGTGTGGCAGGATCGACGCACGGCCGCTGTGTGCGATCTGCTGGCGGAGACCGGCCACCTACCTCTCGTCCGCTCGACGACCGGCCTGGTCCTCGACCCCTACTTCTCCGGCACCAAGTTCGCCTGGCTCTTGACCGACGGCGGGGTGGCGGCCGACGACGACCTGGCACTCGGCACGATCGACTCGTGGCTCATCTGGAAGCTGACCGGTGGCGAGGCCCACGTCACCGAGCCGTCGAACGCGTCGCGGACGCTGCTGTTCGACATCGGCAAGCTCGAGTGGTCGGCCGAACTCTGCAACGTACTGGGCGTCCCGGTCGGCGCGCTGCCCGAAGTTCGGCCGTCGAGCGGCCGGTTCGGGGTGACCGCCGACTCCACGGCGTTGGGCGCCGGGATCCCCATCTCCGGCGTCGCCGGGGATCAGCAGGCCGCTCTGTTCGGACAGGCCTGCTTCGAACCCGGGATGACGAAGAACACGTATGGCACCGGCAGCTTCGTGTTGATGAACGTCGGCTCGCAGTGTCCCGAACCGGTCGACGGGCTACTGACGACAGTGGCCTGGACACTCGGGCCCGATCAACCCGCCACCTACGCCTACGAGGGCGCCATATTCGTGACCGGGGCGGCCATCCAGTGGCTGCGGGACGGACTCGGCATCATCGACGACGCAGCCGAGATCGGGCCGTTGGCGGCCAGTGTCGAAAGCTCGGGCGACGTGTACTTCGTGCCCGGGTTCGCCGGCCTGGGCAGCCCTTGGTGGGACGCCTATGCCAGGGGAACGATCGTCGGCCTGACCCGGGGAACGGGCCGGGCGGAGTTGGCCCGAGCCACGGTGGAGTCGATGGTGTACCAGACCCGTGACGTTGTCGATGCCATGAGCCGGGCGTCCGGTCAAACGCTGACCGAGCTCCGTGTCGACGGTGGGGCGTCGGTCATGGATCTTCTGTTGCAGCTCCAGGCCGATCAGCTCGGGGTGCCCGTCGCCCGACCGAGCAGCCAGGAACTGACGGCGCTGGGGGCCGCCTACCTGGCCGGTCTGGCCGAGTCGTTCTGGGACTCCCCCGCCACGGTGTCGGAACGTTGGCATGCGGCCAAGACGTTCACGCCCGACGCCGACCGCACCGCGGCGGACGCTGGCTACAGCCGCTGGCTGCAGGCCGTCGAGCGATCGCGGGCCTGGGCCACCGACTAGCGAGGGCCCGTCAGGAGGCCAGATCGGGCAGCGCCCGGCGCAGGTTGCGGATGGCCTGATTGGTCCGCTGTTCGTTCTCGATCAGAGCGAACCGCACGTGGCCCTCTCCCCCGGGCCCGAAACCCACGCCCGGCGAGGTGGCCACGTCGGCTTTCTCGACGAGATGGGAACTGAACTCGAGCGACGACATGTGCCGGTACGGCTCGGGAATAGGAGCCCAGACGAACATCGTTCCTTTCGGACGGGCGATCTCCCAACCGATGCGGGACAACCCGTCACACAGGGTGTTGCGCCGGCTCTGGTAGATGTCCTTCACCAGTTTCGGATGCTCGGAGGCCTCGTTGAGGGTGACGGTTGCCGCGATCTGGATCGGCTGGAAAGCGCCGTAGTCGAGATAACTCTTGAGCTTCGTCAGAGCGGCGATGATCTCCGGGTTGCCCACCAGGAACGCCAGACGCCAGCCGGCCATCGAGAACGACTTGGTCATCGAATACAGTTCGACACAGCAATCCTTGGCCCCCGGAACCTGCAGGATCGACGGCGGGTCGTAGCCGTCGAATCCCAGATCGGCGTAGGCGTTGTCGTGCACGACGACGACGTCACGTTCCTTGGCGAACTCCACGATGCGACGGAAGAAGTCGAGGTCGACACAGACCGTCGTTGGGTTGTGGGGGAACGAGATGACCAAGGTGCGGGGCTTGGGCCACGAGTACTCCCAGGCCCGCTCCAGATTGGCGATGAACTCGTCGCCCTCGGCCAGCGCAACCTCCCGGATCGCTGATCCGGCGAAGATCGGCCCCCAGATGTGTATCGGGTACGACGGGGCTGGAACCAGGCAGGCATCGCCGGGCTGGAGCAGCACCCACATGAGATGGGTGAACCCCTCCTTTGCGCCGATGACGTTGATCACCTCGGACTCGGGGTCGAGATCGACGTCGAACCGGCGCTTGTACATCGCGGCGACCGCCGCCCGCAACTTCGGGATGCCCCGGCTCGACGAATACCGGTGGTTCCGAGGCAGACGGGCCGCGTCGGTCAGCTTGGTGATGGCGACATCGGGTGACGGTAGATCGGGGTTGCCGAATCCGAAGTCGATGACGTCGTTGCCGGCTCGTCGGGCCTCGATCTTCAGTTCGTTGATGATCGAGAACACATACGGCGGGAGCTGGTTGATGCGCCGGAATTCCATGCGGTCGAGCCTAGCGCGGGTCGGTCGGCTCGATTGCTCGCCGGGTCAGCCGTTGATGACGAAGTCCCTGGCCCGCAGGGCGGCGCCGACCGCACCGGCCTCAGGGCCGAAGTCCGCAGCGACGATCGGCACCACAGGCCGGTGATCACCGCCCACCACGGTCTCGGTGATCTGACGGGAAACGCCGTCGATGAACCCCTCGGCGATGGCCGACAACCCACCGCCCAAGACGACGATGCTCGGATCCAGCAGGGCGATCAGGCTCCCGATCCCCTGGGCGATCCACCACGAGAACCGTTCGAGTACCTCGACCGCATCCGGGTCATCGTCCGAGTAGGCGGCCGACACGTGCTCGCCACGGATCAACCCGGGATCTCCACCGGCGGCGGCCAGAATCGCTTCGCCCTTCCCTTCGGCGATGACGTCCCGGGCGAGGTTGGCCAGGCCGGCACCGGAGGCCACGGCCTCCCAGCAGCCGGTCCGCCCGCAGGCGCACAGGTGACCGAAGCGGTTGATGAGCATGTGGCCGGGCTCGCCGGCAAAACCGTTCGCCCCCCGCAGAACCTGACCGCCGACGATCAGCCCCCCGCCGATACCGGTTCCCTGGGTGATGACGATGGCGTGGTCGTGACCCCGGGCGGCGCCGAGTCGATGTTCGGTGAGCGCGGTGAGGTACCCGTCGTTCTCGGCGACGGCCGGCACCGGGAACCGTCGCATCAATTCACCGGCGATGTCGAGGCCCAGCACCCCCTGCACGTTGGGACCGTAATGCAGCACCCCGGCGTGATCGACCAGACCGGGGACGCCAACACCGACCCCGGCCACATCAGGCACGGTATCGAGCAACCCCCCGACCACGGCCAGAATGCCGTCGGCGAACTTGGCCGGATCCTTCGGTGTGGCGGCCAATTCCCGATATTCGATCGTGGCGGTGACGCCGTCGGTCGCGATACCCAGGATCTTGGTTCCGCCGACGTCGACGCCGATGAAGTGGGAGCCAGGCCGAGGGGCCGTTGCGGTGTCCGACCCACCGACGCGGGATCGCCAAACCTTCATCAGACCTCCTCGAATGGCCGAAGTGGGAACGTGTCCATCGGTCACCGAAGGGTAGTGGCTCGCCGTCGTCGTCCGCCCACCGGGCGGACGTTGGCGCGGTTAGACCCCTCCGGACACCCCGTTGCAGAGCACGGCCCGCCGGAGGCCGACCTCGCCGGCCCAGCTGATGGCCTCGGTGCGGTTGGTGACAACGATGATCTGCACGTTCTCGGCCGTCTTCTCCAGTTCCGACATGAGGATCTGCATCTCACGGGCGTCGAGGTCCGGCATCGATCCGGTGACCACGACCGGGATCGATTCACCGGCGTCGAGTGAGACGCGATCGAGGACCGGGCGGATGAAAGCGATCACGTCGTCGGCGGTCGACGGAGCGGTTCGGGTTTGCCGCTCGGCCATCTGGAGCTGAAGGCGTTCAAGCCGCTCGGAGGCGGCCCGGGCCGACTTCTCCGCCCGTTCGATGCGGATCAAAGCTCGACGATGGCGCAGCAGGTGTTCCTCGGCCCGTGCCAGTTCCTGTTTGAGGCTTTCGAGCTCCTCGGCGCCGCGATTCGAGTCCTCGTCGCCGCTCTCCTGCAGACGGGCTTCGGCCTCCAACCAGGATGCCGTCCAGCCCAGGATTTCGTCCGGCTCGTAGCCGTACGGTGGACGCAGGTCGTTGCTGGCCAGGACGTCGCGCAGGTCGTTCAACGCCGCCAACCACTCCGGGCTCTCGACCTCGTCGATCAGACCTTTGAGAGCCGCCCCCAGGTCCTTCGGGACCACGGCGCCCAGATACTCCTTCGACTCCTTACGGATGCGATTCAGCGACACGTCGAGTTCGAGGTACACCTGGTCGGATGCGGCGAGCTGCTCGACCCGCTGCTGCCGTTCGATGGCGAGTTCGAGCTCCTTGGTGGCTTCGGCCACGGTGGCCCTCCGCTCCGCAGAAGCGGTCGGAGCCGTCCGGAAGACCCAGTATTCGGTCCAGCTGTTGACCCCCACCTTGTCGAGCAGCGCCTGCATCTCGGCCTGCTCCTCATCGGTGAGCCCCTTGCGCCGCCAGCCCTTGCCCCCTTCGCTGTCGAGCTCGGACAGCGCCTCGAGCCTCGCTTCCTCCTGCGTCGTCAACAGGACAGGTTTGGCCTCGGATTCGGCATGAGCCTTTTTGGCCCTGGCCTGTTCGACGGCCTGCTTGGCCCGCTCGACCTCGCCTTCGAGGTTGGCGAGATGTTCCTCGTTGTCGCGTCGTAGCGTCTGATAGCGATCCCACTGTTCGATCAGATCGGCGACGACCGGATCGACTTTCCGCATGTACCGTTCCGTCGCCTGAACCCGCTCGTAGGCGTTGCGAGCCGCCGCATAGCGCACCTGCTGCGTCGACGCCTCCGACAGATCGTTGGTTTCGACCCCCATCGGGTCGACCAGGCGGCGCAGCTCGACGACCTTGGCCTTCAAGGAGGGATCGAGATCGGCACGGATCTCCTCGACGACGACGTCGGCGATCGCCGTACGGCGCTGCCACTGGTCGATCTCAGCCTGCAGTCCCACGAGGCGGTTCGCCGAGTCGGCCGCGCCATCGACGTAGACGACGACGTCGGAGGTGGTGTTGAGGGAGTCGAGGCTGTCCTTGGACCGTCCGTCGAGCTCGACCAACTCACCGTCGTGTTCGATGAGGCCACGAACACCGGCCGTGCTGCCCGTCGAGAACCGACGGACCGACTCGAACAAGTGACGCTGATGCTGGGGGGACAGACCGGACACAACAGTTACCAGCGGATGCAGATCCAGGCTGTGCAGATCATCTCCGAAGTCGAGACGAAGGAACCTCATGGGCTACTAATCGACCGGTTTCGGACCCAACTCAAGAAATAGTGGTCAGAACGTGTGGATCATCCGCCGACGGCGACTCGTTCGACTTCCATCTTGAAGCGTCGGAGTGCGGCTTCCATGATCTTGTCCTCCGCCCGACGCTTCACGAATCCGGGCAGCGGGACCGCCAGGTCGATCGAGAGTTCGTAGTCGACACGGGTGATGGGAGCACCTTCGATCTCCGTGACGTCGGAGAACCGGTAGGCCCCTTCAATGGCCCGGGCCAGGTCGCCGCTCACCAGCGTCCAGCCGAGCACGGCCGGTCGTTCGGTCAGATCGTAGGCCAGGACATAGGACGAGCGCCGGCCGAGGCCGGAGGCCTCGAATCGAACGCGGGCCGGGTTGCCGTCGGCATCGGTGGATTCGATCACCACCGACTCCAGGCTTTCGATCCAACTTGGATAGGACACGACGTCGACCCCGACGGCGTAGCACTGCTCGACGGTGGCCTGCACCGTCGTGGAAGCGGCCCGACGCTCGATGGAGCTGGTTGTTCGATCCGACATCGCCAATGATCTTACACGTCGGCGGTGACCAGGACCCGCACTGGCTGTTTCCGGACCGCACAGGCCCCTATCACCGATCGCCGGCTCACGGGCGACGAGCGGGCGTCACGAGTTCGCAGTCGTCCAAGGCCCGGGTCAGGCGACGGGCAAGCTGGTTGTAGTCGAACTGGTCGACGGCACGATGGCGGGCGGCATCCCCCATCCGCATCCGTTCATCGGGGTGATCGATCAGCCGGCCGATCGTTGCGGCCAGAGCGGGAACGTCGTCGGGGTCGTCGAGAATCAGTCCGGTGACGCCGTGTTCGACCGCTTCGTGTGCTCCGCCCGAGCGACCGGCGATCTGAGCGATCCCCGCCGCCGCCGCCTCGAGAAAGGCGATCCCGAAACCTTCCTGCTCGAGACCGAACCAACGGCTGTTGCAGGGCATGACCATCAGGTCGGCGGCACCGTAGAGGTCGGCCACGTCGTCGTCGGACAACCGGCCGGGTAGCTGCACGGGAACCCGTAGCTGCTCGACCTGCCGCTGCAGGCGGCCGTACTCACGGCCCGTACCGGCCACGACGGCACAGACCCGCCCGGCCGCGGGTCGATCCGAACTCGAGGCGGCCGAGACTCGATCACGCATCAGGTCCAGCGCCGCAATCAACCGATCCATGCCCTTTCGGGGCACAAGCCGGTTGACCGAGGCGATCAGAAAGTCGTTGCCGCTCACTCCCCACCGGGTGCGTACCTCCCGGCGCCGCGGCTCGTCGAGTGGTGCGAACCGTTCGGTATCGACACCGGGCGGGACGATCACCGACGGCAGTTCCCGGCCGGCGCATCGTTCGGCTTCGGTCAGCGGGTACCGACCGGCGGCGATGACCAGCGAGGACGCCCTCAGCGTCCGAGCCATGACCGATCGCAGAATCGGAACCCGCCCCGGGATGGTGACCTCGGCCCCGTGGAGGATCACCGCCGTCGGTCGCTCCAACCCGGGTCCGATGGCCCCCAGCGGTATCGCCGGGTCGAGGACCACCAGGTCACTGCCGGTCCGACGGGCGAGACGATCGATCCGGCGGGGCAGCCAGGGATAGGGAATGAGAAACGGTTCGGGACATCGGTGAACAGCGAAGGGTTGCTCGGCGTCGAAGTCGTCGCAGCCGGGATACGGGGTGGTGTAGACGGTGGACTGTTCGGGCGGGAGACGGCGCCACAGTTCCCACAGGTAGTTCTGGATGCCGCCGACCTTGGGCGGGAAGTCGTTGGTCACCAGCAGGTGCCGGCGCGATCCGTCGGCAGCCGTCACGACACACCCCAGGCTTCCGGTTCGATGCGTCGTTCAACCGGTTGGGTCAGCTCCCGGTGGAGGCCGGGGTCTTCGCAGGGATCGTCGCCACCGAGGCCACCGTGTGGGCCCGACGCGGTTCGGCCGCAACACAGCGGCAGCTCCACCGCTGCTCCGTCCAGACCGAGGCGGCGAGCCGCCCAAACGGCGTGGTTCCGCAACACCGCATTGCCTGCGGTGAGGTAGCGGTTCAGCAGGTCAGCCACGAATCGTCGACTCCACGTGGGCACGGCGGTGTTGCCGAGCACGACGAGTGCCGTCCTGCGGATGACATCGACATTGCGGTCGGCGATGTACCAGCGGCCGAGGCGCTCGAGGATCTCGTCGTCGGGGGCGGTCAGCACCCAACCGAGATCCACCTTCGGTTCGGTCGGCGCCGCCGTCGGCGGGTGAGCCCGGTTCGGCGGACAGACCTCCTGGCATTCGTCACAGCCGTAGAGTCGGTCGCCGACCGCGACACGAAACTCCGACGGGATCTCGCCTCCGGCTTGAACCAACCAGGCGATACAGCGCCGGGCGTCGACGATGCCGGGAGCCACGATCGCGGCGGTCGGGCAGTCGTCGATACAACGTTGACAGGGTCCGCAGCCGTCGTCGAGTGGGCGACCGGTTGGTTCGAGGGGCGCCTCGGTGAGGATCGAACCCAGGACGAACCAGCTCCCGAGGCCGGGAATGAGAAGGTTGGCGTTCTTGCCGTACCAGCCGATCCCAGCCCGCCATGCGACATGACGGTCGACCAGGTGATTGCTGTCGATCAGTATCTGACACCGATGTCCGGCGTCGAGAATCGGGCGGGCGAGGTCGGCCAGGATGCCGGCGAGGAGGGCGTAGTGGTCCTGCCAGGAGTACCGGGCGATTCGGCCCGCGGTCTCCGGCCTGGCCGGTCGTTCCGGTTGCGCCGTCTGCTCGGCGCCGGCCGTCTCATAGGCCAGGGCGGCCACCACGATCGAACGGGCCGACGGCATGCGATGAAGCGGATCCGTCGACCGCTGCGGGTTGCGGTACGTGAACTGCATGTCGCCGGCCAAACCGGCCTCTTTCCGCATGGTCAGCACGGTTCGGGCCGGCTCGGCCACCTCGGCCGGGGCGACGCCGACCGCGACCAGGCCAAGTTCGAGACCGCGCCGACAGATCTCCTCGGAAGAGATCCCACCATGCACTACAGGCTGACCGAACTCGGTGGTCATGCCGTCCATGGTGCCCGACCAATGTGTCGGTGCCTACCGAAACACCGGTGTCGGGCTCGTCGCCCGCTGCGGTCAGCCGCCGGTGGCGGCTTCGGCGCCACCGACCTGATCGTCGCGACGTCCGTCGTCGTGCAGCAGATCAGGCACCAGGCCGGCCCGCTGCAACCGCCGAACGGCGGCGAACTCGGCGGCGTCGACGATGATCGCGTCGTCGGGCTCCCGACCGACGATGAAGGTGACCACGCAATCCTGACACGTGGGGGTTTCCGAGCGGGTGCAGGTTCCGCAATCGATGGTGAGTGACATGAACAAGAACCTACTCAGGGCCTGTGACAGCCAACGTCGTCCCCGACGATCGTCGTTCCGGGCCCGCCACCCGATGCCGACGGGCTCAGCGTTCAGGCGCTAGCGTTGCGGGAGTGAAGGCGCTCGAGTTCACCCGAAACGAGGTCCGCTATGCGGCTGCGGCCCTGTCGTCCCGTCTGCGGCCGGGAAGCGGAGCCGGAGCTGGTCCGCTCCATCTGATCGAGCGCGAGCCGTTCGATCTCCCCGGCGAGGGCTGGCATCGGGTGACCACACTGCTGAGCGGCATCTGCGGTTCCGACCTGGCCACGGTCGACGGCAAGTCGTCCCGCTACTTCGAGCCCTGGGTTTCGTTCCCGTTCGTACCCGGCCACGAGGCGGTCGGCCGTCTCGGCGACGGATCCCGGGTCGTCGTCGAACCGGTTCTCGGTCACCAGGCGCGCGGCTTCGACGCCCCGTTCAGCGACGCGGCCCCCGGTGACGGCACCGACTACCGGCATCTGGTCAGCGGCGACCTCGAACCCGGCATCCAGACGGGCTACTGCGCATCGACCGGCGGCGGTTGGTCGAGCGAGTTCGTAGCTCACGAGTCGCAGCTTCATCCGGTGCCCGATCGCCTGAGTGACGAGGCGGCCGTCATGATCGAACCGACGGCGGTCGGTGTCCACGCGGCCCTCAAGGCCAACATCACCGACGGTGCGATCGTGGCCATCATCGGCGCTGGAACGATGGGGCTCACCACACTGGCCGCCATCCGCCACTTCACCCAGCCCGGAACCGTGATCGTGGGGGCCAAGTATCAGGAGCAGAAGGCCATGGCCCGCGAACTCGGGGCCGACCTCGTGGTCGACCCCGGTGAGCTGCAGCGAGCGGTTCGGCGGGCGTCGGGCAGCTTCATGATCGGCGACGACCTGTCGGGGGGCGCCGACATCATGATCGACGCCGTCGGCACCGCGGCGACGATCGATGCGGCCATCGGCACCGCCCGCCCCCGCGGCCGGGTCGTCCTGGTCGGCATGCCGGGCAAGGTCTCGCTTGATCTGACGGCGCTGTGGCACCGGGAGACCGAGCTGGTCGGTGCCTACACCTACGGCACCGAGGAGCTTCCCGACGGAAGCCGGCGCCGCACGTTCGACATGGCCACCGAACTCGTCGACGCCGCCGATCTCGGTCGGATGGTGACCGACCGATTCGATCTCGAACGCTACACCGACGCGCTGGAACAGGCGGCCCAGGCCGGGCCCCGCGGTTCGATCAAGGTCTGTTTCGACCTCCGCTGACCGGCGAGGTCCAATCCCCGGCTCCCACCGGCCCGGTCACGACGACTACGATGTGTCCATCGATCCGGGTCAGAAGGATCCGGGTCACGGCACAAGGACGTTGATTCGTGACTGAACCAGTCTCCCCGTCAACCGCCCTCGACGAGCATGCGCCCGACATCGACGACGACGCGGTCGAATCGGCCGATCAGGAACTCGTGGTGGAGGATCTGCTGGTGGAGGAGGTCTCAATCGACGGCATGTGCGGTGTCTACTGAGCCACGGCCCAGCGATCCGACAACCGGGCGATGGCGGCTTCACGAGCGGGTGGCGCTGCGTCCAGAGCCATTCGGTGCGCTGGCCTACCACTACGGCAACCGCAAACTGAACTTCCTACGCTCGCCCGAGTTGGTTCGACTTGTCGACGATCTCGAACACTTCGACTCGGCCCGGGCCGCCTTCGACAATCTGGATCTCGACGACGGCAAGTGGCCCGTCTACGGGCAGGCGCTCGACGCGCTGGCCCGATCCGACTTCATAGAGCCGGTGGGGTCATTCGGAGGGGATCGAAAGGTCGACCGGTGAGCGCGCTGACCGACGAATTGAAACGTGGCCTCGACGCCCCCATCTGCCTCACCTGGGAGCTCACCTACGCCTGCAACCTGGCCTGCATCCACTGCCTCAGCTCCAGTGGACGGCGTGACCCCCGGGAGCTGTCGACGGGCGAAGCGAAGACCGTCATCGACGAGCTCCGAGAACTCCAGGTTTTCTATGTCAACATCGGCGGTGGGGAACCCACGATCCGAACCGATTTCTTCGACCTGATCTCGTATGCCACCACCAGTGGGGTGGGCGTGAAGTTCTCGACCAACGGTTCACGGATCGACGCCGAGACGGCCCGCCGGCTGGCGGCCGTGGACTACACCGACATCCAGCTGTCACTCGACGGAGCAGATGCGGCCACGAACGACACCGTTCGTGGTATCGGGTCGTTCGCCACCGCCATCGCGGCGATGGATCACCTCGCCGCCGCCGATTTCGGGCCCTTCAAGATCAGTGTGGTGATGACCCGCCACAACATCGCCCAACTTGACGACTTCGCTGGCCTGGCCGACCACTACGGCGCTGAACTCCGGCTGACCAGGCTGCGGCCATCGGGCCGCGGTGTCGACAGCTGGCACGAGCTGCATCCCACCCAGGATCAGCAGATCGAGTTGTACCACTGGCTGCTCGACCGGCCCGGTGTGCTCACCGGCGACTCGTTCTTCCATCTCAACGCCCTCGGATCCGGCAATCTGGAAGGCCTCAACCTCTGCGGGGCCGGACGGGTGGTCTGCCTGATCGACCCTGTCGGCGATGTCTACGCGTGCCCCTTCGTCCTCCACGACGAGTTCAAGGCGGGCAACGTTCGAGATCCTGGAGGATTCCCGACGATCTGGCGGTCCTCTCCCCTCTTCCTCGAGCTGCGGGAACCCCAGTCGGCGGGTGCCTGCGCCAGTTGCGGGCAGTTCGACGCCTGTCAGGGCGGCTGCATGGCCGCCAAGTTCTTCACCGGCCTCCCGCTCGACGGCCCGGATCCGGAGTGTGTGAGCGGGCACGGGCAGGAGGCGCTGGCCGCCGTCGGGGCCGGCCGGCGGCCGCCGTCAACGTCGGACCACTCCAAGCCGACTCCGGTCCGCTTCATCCCTCGAACCTCGCCCGCCCGACCGTGACCAGCGACTCGAACACCGACGACGGCACCGACACCCCGGTCGAGTCCAGTTATCCGACCGGCTTCAACCTGTCGATCCTCGGTAGCACGGTCCGGCATCCCGTCGATCACGTCGAATGGTTCCCCGCTCCCGACGGATGCACCTCGGTGCGGTTCTCCACCGATGAACTCATGTCGATGTGCCCGGTGACGTCACAGCCCGACATCTCGTCGGTCGTCATCGAGTACATCCCTGATCAGCGTTGCGTCGAGTCGAAGTCGCTGAAACTGTTCCTGTGGTCGTTCCGCGACCGGGCGGTGTTCGCCGAGGCGCTGGCGGTGCAGATCGCCGACGAGATCTTCGCGTCGGCCGAACCCCACCGGGTCACCGTCACGCTGACCCAGCGGCCACGCGGTGGGATCGAGCTGCAGACCGTGAGCGAGCGCAGTCGCTGACGACTGGGCAGCTGAGCCCCGAGGAAGGAAACCCCAGATGTCGGATGCCGGCGCACCGGCGCTCGGTGGCGGAGGCAAGGGCAACGGCGACCAGCGGGTTGGCTGTCTGCTGGTCCCCCTCGGTGCCACCGAGCAGCACGGCCCCCATCTTCCGCTGACGACCGACACCATCATCGCCACGGCCTGGGCGACCGCCGCCGCGTCACAGGTGGATGGCGCGGCAGTGGCGCCATCGCTCCCCTACGGGTCATCGGGCGAACATCAGGACTTTCCCGGCACACTGTCGATCGGTCGGGACGCTCTGGAGCGGGTGATCATCGAGTTGGTGCGCTCGGCGGCCCACTTCTGTGACCGGGTGGTCCTGGTGTCGGGCCACGGTGGCAATGTTCCCGTCCTCGCCCCGACCGTCACCCGACTCAACGCCGAGGGCCACAAGGTGAGCTGGGTGAGCCCCCGATGGCCGTCGGGAACCGGGGTCGACGCCCATGCCGGGCACACCGAAACCTCCCTGCTCCTTCACCTCCGTCCCGACCTCGTCGGGCCGTTCGACGACGTGTCGGGCAACACCGAACCACTGTCGGTACTCCTGCCGCTCCTTCGAACCGACGGCCTGGCCGCGGTCAGCTCCAGCGGGGTCCTGGGCGACCCCCGAGGCGCAACGGCAGAAGATGGTGCCGCTCTGTTCGAGCATCTGGTCGAGTCGTTGGTCGAGCACCTCTTGTCGGTCCCGTGACGCCCGACACCGCCGGCCCAATTCGATGACCCCGTTGGCTCGTCACTAAGGTGGACGGCGGGCCACCGCCTCGATTCGACACCGGCCCGAAGGAGACAGGTGAGCAATCAACCGGTGTATCCCATGGAGTTGGGGCCGAACACCGTCGAGCAGATGGAGGCGAGGGTCATCGGCCGTCGCCGCGAATGCGAGCTGGTGGTGGCTGCGTTGCTGTCCGGTCGCCACCTGCTCCTGGAGGGGCCGCCCGGCACCGGCAAGTCGACCATGTTGCGGGCCATCGCCGACACCACCGGCATCGAGATGGATTTCGTGGAAGGCAACGCCGAGCTGACCCCGGCACGCCTCATCGGTCATTTCGATCCCGCTCAGGTTCTCGAACAGGGTTACCGCCCTGACATCTGGATCGACGGTCCCTTGGCCCGGGCGCTGAGAGGCGGCCATCTGCTGTATGTGGAGGAGATCAATCGGGTTCCGGAGGAGACGCTCAACCTGCTGGTCACGGTCATGTCCGAACAGGAGCTGACCGTGCCCCGATTGGGCCGCATCAAAGCCGAACCGGGCTTTCGGTTGGTGGCGGCGATGAACCCGTACGACTCCATCGGCACGGCTCGAATCTCCGGCGCCATCTACGATCGGATCTGTCGTCTGGCCGTCGGCTACCAGGACGCCGATCACGAGATCGCCATCACCCGGGCCCAGACCGGGACCGAAGCACCCGAGCGGCTCGTGGAAGGCGCGGTACTCGCCGTACGGGCGCTGAGGGACCACCCCGAGGTGCGGATCGGGCCGTCGGTCCGGGGAGCGATCGATCTGGTCAAGATGGCCGAGAGCCTGAGCGTCATCCGCAGCCGTCCAGCCACCGATCTCGAAGTGGGCCTCGACGCCGCCCTCACCGCCCTCTCCGGGCGGCTCCAGCTCCACGATTCGGCCGCCGTCACGGCGGAGGAAGTGGTCGAGCAGGTCTGGCTCCGGATCATGAGTGCCCCGGAGACCGCCCCGAACGGCGAACCGGGAGACGGAAGCGGAAACGGTGAGGGTGGTGGCGCTCAGGAGGGAAAAGCGAGCAGCCGCAAGGCGGCGATTCGGATCTCGACGACGAGCAGCTAGAGAAGCTCCTCGACCCCGACCAGACGGCGGAAGCCTTGGCCGAGGAGGCCCGGCGTACCACCAGCCGCCGGCAGCTCGAGTACCAGCCTGCGTTCAACCTGCTGTCACCGGACATCGGTCAACTCGATGAGGATGCCTTCGACGAGCTGTGGTCCGAGGATCCGGACGAGGCGCTGGAGATCCTGGCCATGATGAGCCACGCCACCGACCGGACGCTCGCCGCGCTGGCCCGGCGCCTGGCCGGGCGACTACTGATCGACCTGACCACCGCCGGCCCGGCTCGGTCCGGTGGGACCGGTCGCCTCGTCCCCCAACGGGCGGTGCCGGATTCGAGCGACATCGACGTCGACGCCAGCCTCGACGCGATCCATGGCGCCATGGTGGAACGTCGGCGTCCGTCGATCGACGATCTGACGACGAGGACGTGGGCCCGACCGGAAACGGCGATCTGCCTCGTCGTCGACCGGTCCGGCTCGATGGACGGGGCTCGGCTCGCGACCGCCGCTCTGGCTGCCGCGGCCTGTACATGGCGGGCTCCGGGTGAACTCGCCGTGCTCGCGTTCGGTGATCGGGTCCTCACCCTCAAGGATCTCCATCAGGATCAGCCGCCCGAGTCGATCGTGACGTCGGTGCTGCGCCTGCGAGGGCACGGGACCACCGATATCGACCTGGCTCTGAAGGCGGCCCGGCGGCAACTGCTCGCTTCGAGCGCCCGCCGCCGGGTTGTGGTGTTGCTTTCCGATGGTGAGACGACAACCGGGGACGACCCGATTTCGGCGGCCAGATCGATCGAGGAACTCGCGATCGTCGCCCCGGCCGACGAACCCGAGCATGCCCTCCGCCTCGGACGCGAGGCAGGCGCCGGGGTGGAGCTGGTCAGTGGACCACTCGATGTGGTGTCGGCCCTCAACGCCGTGTTGAATCACCGGCGATGAGCCGACGAGTCCGACAATCCTCGTTTCTGTTGCGCCCGGTGCCCGGCCTGTCGATCGATTGCGGCGGTCGACGCCTCATCGGTGGCTCGCCACACCGGATCCTGACCCTCTCGCCGACGGGTGCGGAGCTGGTCGCCCGGTGGTTCGACGGGGAGCCGGTTGGTCCCGAGCCGGCCCATCGAGCGCTGGCCCGCCGCCTCGTCGAAGCCGATATCGCCGCGGCGACGAGCAACGAGCCGACGTCTGGGTTGAACCTGGTCGTCGTCGTTCCGGTCAAGGACGATCCGGACGGCCTGGCCACGACGTTGGCCGCCCTCGGAACCGGCGGGACAAACCGCACCGCCGACCGGTTGAGCAACGATCTGGTCCGGCGAATCGTGATTGTCGACGACGGTTCGCAACCCGCCGTCGATCCGGCGATCGGTTTCGACGTCGGTGTGCCCGTGACGGTACTTCGCCGGTCGGCTCCCGCCGGTCCCGGCAACGCCCGCAACCTCGGAATTCGCCACGGTGACGAGGCGGCGACCGTGTTCATCGACGCCGGTGTCATCATCACCGCTGAACAGCTGCAGCTGCTGGCCGCCGAACTGACGGTTGATGACACGGTTGCCGTCGCCCCGCGCGTCCGCTCCGAGGACCGCCCGACCCGCTTGGCCCGCTACGAACGGACCTGGTCGCCGCTGGACCTCGGACCGGAACCGGGCCTGGTCGGCCCCGGCCGGCGAATCTCCTACGTTCCGTCGACCTGTCTAGCCGTGCGCACGTCTGAGCTGATCGCGTCGGGAGGATTCGACCCGGATCTGCGCTTCGGTGAGGACGTCGATCTCGTCTGGAGGCTCGGATCCCGGGGCTGGGTTCGCTACGTCCCCAGTATCGAGGTCACCCACCCGCCCCGATCGACGGTGGGCGGCTTCGTCCGGCAGCGGTACCGCTATGGCACCGCGGCCGGTCCGTTGGCCCGGCGACACGGTTGGGCTGTCGCCCCGGCCCGGCTCGACAGCCGTTCAGCCGTGACATGGGCCGCACTCCTCACCGGCTGTCACCTGCCGGCGGCTCTGGTCGTCCTGTCGTCGACGGCTGTCTATGTGGCAACGTTGCTTCGCCGCGGGGTTCCGGCTCGACGAGCCGCCCGGATGGTCACCGCCGGTTGGATCGGAACATGTCGCGGTCTTGCGCTGTCGATGGCCCGCACCTGGTGGCCGCTCGCGGTGGTCGCCGCGACTCGGTCCCGGTTCCGGCTGGCACCGTCGCTCCTCGTCTTGGGATGGCTACGTCGGTTGCGGCGGCGACCGCCGCAGTCAGGTACGAACCGAGCCCGACGCACCGTCATCGACACCTGCACCGACCTCACCTTCGGCATCGTCGACGACTCCGCCTACGCTCTGGGCGTGTGGCGAGGATCGGTCGGCGCGCGAACAGTTCAACCGCTCGTGCCCCACATCCCGATCGGCCGAACTGCTACTGGGCGATGAACAGGTCGAGCAGTTGCCCGTTGTTGAGCACCACGGCACCCCGGTCACGAGCCGAAGCCGCCAGCGCGGCATCGTCGGTGACCAGGGCGATCGGCCACTGGTCCGGGTAGGCGCTCACCAGCTCATCGAGGGCTGCAGCCGGTTCGGTCGGCGGTGTGCTGAGACGGATCCGTACGGCGCGGGAGATCGGCAGCGAGTCGTCGTCGCCGATTCGGCCGTCGAAGACAACGTCGGGGGCGGCTCCACTGCTCGCCGAGAGATCGGCCAGATAGGTCACCAGCGCATCACGCTGCTGGGCCACGGGGAGGCTGGGCCAACCGAGTTTGGCCACGGAGTCGCCGTCGACCAACAACACGACGTCGGGCGACGACACGACGTGTTGGGCCACGGCGATTTCGTCGTCGACGATCTCAGGCGGAATCTCGATCTGGCGCCGGCTCGACACGCCGTATTCGGCTGCGCCCTCACCCAATCCGTCGTCGAAGGCCGACGGCGGTGCGGCCGCATCGCCACCGAACACGCTCGGGGGTTGACCGAGGTTGTCGGCGAAGGCGGGCGGCGGCTCGACGAAACCGGGGGGCTCCGAGATCGGGGCATCAACCGGTTCGTCGAAACCCGACACCGTCCGGGAGATCAGCTCGCTGATCTCGTCGAGCTCATCAGGCTCGCTGTCGCCACCAACGGCCTTCCAATCATTGTTGAACGGGCCGGCCTCCTCACGGCGGCGGTCCTCCATGTCGACCACATCGCTGACCGGCGTGAAAGCCGGCATCGTGTCCGGAGCGGCCGCCACCGGTTCCTCGACCGGTTCGGCACCCGGCGACACGGCATCACCCTCCGAGTCCGGCGGCAGGTCGAAGGCGGGCGGCAGGCTGTCGCCGACCGGCGCAAGATCGTCGGCGACGTGTGAGTCGGAGCCGAGAATCGAGGGCACCTCGTCGTCGAACACGGTGGGGGGTACCTCACCGACTCCCGCCATCGCCGCGACGGCTTCCTCGGTGACCTCGGCCTCGACCTCATCGGCCACCTGCTCCCCGCTCGGTGACTCCGCCGGTGCCTCGACCTCGACCGACGACTCCACCTCCGGTTGGGGCTCGAGGGCATCGGGCGTGTCGGACGCAACCTCGTCGACGGTTGGCGTCTCGATGGCATCCTGGTCGGGTTCGGATGCCTCCGGTTCGGCCTCCGCCTCGACCGAGACCTGAGCGACCTCATCGGGCTCCTCCCCGGCATCATCGGTCTCCGACACGGGCTCGGCCTCGGTGTCGACCCCGACGTGGGGTTCCGGTTCAGGTTGGGATTCCGGTTCGGCGGCCGATGTCGCCGGCTCTTCGACGAAGGACGTGAACGACGCCTTCTCGGCCGCCGCGGCCTCGGCTCGATCCGCTCGCGATTCGGCGGCTGCGGCGCGAGCCGCCGCCTCTACCTCACTCTTGCGGGCTTCCTCCGCCGCTTCGGTGGCCTCGGTCACCGAAGACTCGGCAACTTGGAGATTGAACCGCAGCTTGGCGTTCTCCCTGTTCAACTCATCGATATCGGATCGGACCCGGCCGAGTTCGCTCTGAGCTTCCGAGATCTGATTCTCGAGTGCCGTCTTCGACGATTCAAGAGCGGCCACCTGTTCGGTGAGTTCGGAAACGGCGGCGACCCGCTTGTTCGACTCGTCGTCCCGCTGGGCTTCGGTCCGCTCGACGCTGGCAAGCAGATCGTCCCGCTCGGTGCTCAACTTGTCGATGTCGACCCGCTCGGCCTCGAGCTGTTCCAACTTCTCGTCGAGCTCGATCCGTTCGGCGGTGAGACGATCGCGTTCAGCGGTCAGCTCCTCGATCGCCGACTGGTTGTTGGCGGCGATGTCGTCGAGTTCGAGCAGCCGGTTGGCCAACTCCTCCCGCTGACGGCGTTCTGCCTGCAGCTCGACTTCGAGCGGGCCGAGCTTGTTCTCGAGCGCATCGATCTTCTCGAGCAGTTGATCCCGAGCCGCTGCGACGGCTGTCATCTCGCCCCTCAGCTCGCCACGCTCCGCCATCAGGTCGTCGCGGGCGGTCATCAGGTCGTCGCGTTCCTTGCCGAGCGCGCTGATTCGATTCTCGTAGCTGCGATCGGCCTGCTCGATGTCGTTCATTCGAGCGAGCAGTACGTCGCGCTCGACCCGCAACTCGTTGAGCGCCTTCCGGTCGGCGTCGTTGCGGTGGCGGATCTCCGCGTGCTCGTCGAGCACATCCGACAGGCTTGCCTGCAGCTCGGTCAGCTGGCTTTGCAGGCTATCTCGTTCGGCTCGAAGCGTACCGACCTCGGCCGCCAGCCGCTCGGCGTCGTCTTTGAGGGCGCTGTGCTGGGTTCGCGTCGTTTCCAGCGCCAGTTCGACATCGGCCAACCGGGAGGTCAGCTCGATTTTTTCGGATTTGAGCGACTCGGCGGTGCTAGTGGTCGTCTGGAGCTGCTCCTCGTAGGTCTCCACCTGTGAGATCATCCGAGCCAGCTCACGGCTCGTGGCCTCCAGCTCCTGGGTCAGCGAACGGTTTGCCGCGGTCAACTCGCCGACATCGACGCCGCCGGTCTTCTCGTCGACCTCCGCCAACCTGGTCTGCAGGTTGTCGCGTTCGGCCTTCATGGCCATGCGATCCTCGCGGATTTGATTCCGCTCCGCCGTCATGGTCTCGAGCTGGGATTGCACGACGTTGCGTTCCCGCACCGCCTCTTCGAGATCGCCCTCGATCCGCTTCAGCCGATCCTCGATCGATATGAGCTGGGCCTGCAACTCCGAAGCCCGGGTTTCGACCTGGGCCCGATCCTCCCGAGCCGTGGCGAGCTCCCGCTCCACCTCGACCTGGCGCTTGAGCGCCTCGGACTGCTGGCGACGGGCCTCCTCGCGTTCGTTGCGGACGGCAACGAGATCCTGAGTGGCCCGAGCCAACTCGTCGCGGGCGTACTCGAGCTCCGACGACATGGTCGCCAACTCGTCCTCGAGAAGAGATGCGTCCGGCGTATCGGGCGTATCGCTTGTGGATCCGGACATAACCAACTCCCGCTCCCCGGCCAGCCGGTCCACCAAACCCCGGAGGCTCGTAAGCTCGCTTTCGATCGCATCGGCCTCAGGGTCGAGATCCGACACCATGGCCATGGCGTAGCCGTCGCTCGCGTCGTTCGATCCATGACCGACGCCGTTGACACCGGCGTCGACCGGCTCGAGAATCGAGGCCGGCTCATCGACAGTCGACGGGTAGGTGGGTGACAGACTCTCGACCTCTTCGAGCTGAGCCTCGAGATGAGCCGTGAGCCGCTCGGCCGCCAGATCATCGTCGATGGGAACCTCGACCAGCGGTGCATCCGGATCGAAATCTAGGGATCCGTCGTCGGAGCGGGCGGCCAACTCCTCGAACTCGGGGGCCCAGCCAATGGGTCGATGGAGCCACAGATAACCGGCTCGGCCGACCTCATCCTCGGTGGCCCGGGCGGCGACCCTCGACCGAAAGTCGGGGTCGTCCTCGATCGCCTGCCGGGCGACCGTGATCGCCCGCCGGGGAAGCCGGGCAAGGTAGAGAAAGCTGCGCATGTCGCCAGGCGGTTCGACCGCCGGATCGGCCTCCGCGTCCTCGCGGGCCACGGCAAAAGCCAGTTCACATGCCCGTTGGAGAAGGGCCTCGGATCCCATAGCTTACCTTTCCTCGCTTATCTCGTCCGCCTCGTATGTCACGGCAGACGACAAGCAGGGTCCAGCCAAATCCCCACTGCCGTTGCTACCGGCGCCCCGGGGCACCGATGTTTGCCAAATTAGATTGACGCAATTCTTGTCGGTAGGCAATATCTGGTTCCTCACAACGTTGTTACCAATGCGTCGTTCCATGGATTGGGCGACCGACCGGACCTAGCAACAGCGTGGTCAATTTCGCCCACGGCCAGTCTAGGTGTGATCCGGTCGAACTTTCACCCGAATCCTGCCGACGATGTCTCAATCGGCAGCACCACCGCTCTCGAAAGCCCGAAGCCGGTCCAACTTCTCCTTCGCCGCCCCCGAATCGATCGCCTCGTTGGCCAGGCTGACCCCTTCTTCGAGGTCGTCGGCCAAGCCGGCCACCACGAGACCCGCCCCGGCGTTGATGACGACGAGGTCACGGTGAGGCCCGGCCTCACCGTCGATCATCCGCTCGAAGATCGCCACGTTGTCCTCCGGTGTTCCACCGGCGACGTGTGACAGCTCGACCCGGTCGACACCAACCTCGTCGAGGTCCACGGTCAGGCGCTCGATACCGGCCGGTGACACGTCGAAGATGATCGACGGGCCAGATGTCGACACCTCGTCGAGACCACCGGCGCCGGTGACGACCCATGCCCGGTGGGACCCGAGCTCGGCCAGCACGGCGGCGACGGCGGCCGCCTTCTCCTCGGTGGCGACACCGACCAACTGCCGCTTGATGCGGCCAGGATGAGCCAGCGGGCCGAGGGTGTTGAAGACCGTGGGAATACCGAGTTCGGCCCTGACCGGGCCGGCGAACCGCATAGCCGGGTGGAAACTGCGGGCGTAAGCGAAGCCGACACCCAGCTCCGCGACACAGCGCTCGAGTTCCGACGGTGAGATGGTGATGTCGATACCCAGGGCCTCGAGGAAATCGAAGGACCCGGAGGTCGACGACGCCCGCCGGTTGCCGTGTTTACAGACGATCGCACCGGCCGCCCCGGCCACGATGCAGGCCATCGTCGAGGCGTTGACCGCATGGGTGCGACGATGAGGTGAGCCGCCGGTGCCCACGATGTCGAGGGCGTTCTCGGGAACCGAGAGCGGCTCGGAGGCGGCCAGCATCGATTCCACGAAGCCGGTCATCTCGTCGGTCGATTCGCCCTTGACCGCAAGCCCCATGAGGAGCCCGCCGATCTGGGCGCTGGTGGCATTGCCGCTGAGGATCTCGCTCATCACCGCGTGGGCTTGGTTGCGGTCGAGGTCGGCGCCGGAGCAGATCCGGCCGAGAATCGCCGGCCAGCCGCCCGCCTCGTCGAACGCCGATGCTCCTGTCATGCCGATATCTCGTTCATCGCGACACCTCGCTCCTATCTGAGGCTTCAACCCTAGGATTTCAGCTCGCATTCTGCTCGCCATGTGCCGGGTTTGCGATACCGTTGTGATCGTCGGGTGAGCCCATCGGGTGACCGCGGCCGACAGCACTGTTCATGACATTTGTTCACGGCAGCGCACGGCGGCTGAGGAAGGTCGGGGCTCCACAGGACAGGATGCTGGCTAACGGCCAGTCGGGGTGACCCGCAGGAAAGTGCCACAGAAAACAGACCGCCGGCCCTCGGGCCGGTAAGGGTGAAACGGTGCGGTAAGAGCGCACCAGCGGTCGGGGTGACCCGATCGGCTCGGTAAACCCCATCCGGAGCAAGGTCAAACGAGGCGGCGGGCGGTCCGTCCGGCGCCGGCAACGGCGCCACGCCTCAGGTGGACCGCAGAGATGGATGGTCACCGAACGGAGGTCGGCAACGACCCCGGGAACAGAACCCCGCCTACAGATGGACTCACCCGACACGGGCCTCTGGAGAAACTCGATGCCAACCCCTTCCCCGGATCAGTGGGAGTTCATGGGCTCGGCCCCGGCAAGGATCTGCTGCTCGAGATGAAGCACCACATCGGTGACCTCGAGACCGGCCTCGGCCAATATCCGGCGGAGGCGGGCACAGTGGCGCATGGCCTCCACACGGCGACCGTCGCGCAGTAGCGCCGTGATCAGCAGGTGCCACAGCCGCTCGCGGTAGGGGTACTCCTCCACGAGGCTCTCGAGCTCGGCAACCACCAGGTCGTGCCGGCCCAGCTCGAGCTCGGCTTCGAGTGACAGCTCCATCGTCGCCATTCGCAACTCCTCCAGGCGCATGGCCTCCAGGCGGAAGGAGTCCTCGTCGCAGAGCTCCCCGTAGGGCGGTCCCCGCCACAGATCGAGGGCCTGACGGCACAACGCGAGGCACTCCACCGGGTCCGAACGGCGCTCGATTGCGTTGAGCAACAGTCTCTCGAACTGAAGTGCGTCGACGTCATCGGGAGCGACGACGAGTGTGTACGACCCGTTGTCGCTCACGACGGCCTCGGTCCCGAGGACTTGACGCAACCGCGACACGTACGACTGGAGCGAGCTGTCCGCCGACGGGGGCGGGTTGTCGCCCCAGATGACCTGCTCCAGCCGGTCAACGGACACGGCGTGGCAGGCCGACATCACCAGCATCCCGAACAGGGCCCGCAGGTTCCGGCCGCCAATCGACACGACCCCGTCGAGGGTCAGCAGATCGATGGGTCCCAAGACCCGGATGCGACCATTGCGAAACATCGCTGACTCCAATCGCTCGACCCGACGATATCACTTTCGCAGAACGGCACCAGAGGCGAACGTCCCGCCACCTCAGGCAGGTGCCAAGCCTCTCGCAAGGCGGCGTGGAGCGCGCTGCAAGCGAGGCGTAATCGCCGCGTGTGCGGCCATCCGATACGACGCAGGCCCCCTATGAGGTCGTCGGTGCATGCTGATATCGAACAAGAAAGACAAGAGAGAGAGAGGAGGCGAAAATGACCGACCTGCTTGAACGGACACCAGTCCAAGACGTACGGCTCGACGAGCGGAAGCCGGAGCCGATGGTTGAGCCGCCGCCTCGTGAGGAGCGAGGCATCGAAAGGCCAACCGCAAAGCGCCCGGTGCGCTGGATTCGCTGGATGATCGGAGCGCTCGTACTACTCGTCGGCGCAACGGTGCTGACCTTTGCGCTCCGTGATGACGGAACGACGGTGGTGCTTGACGCCGACGGATCCTTCCAGGTCAACGAGACTCAGCGAATGGAAGGGTTTGTCCCCGACGTCATCACCCTCGACGGTTCCTTTCAGATCAATGAGGACCAGCGGATGAAAGCGTTTGCTCCCAGCACCGACGTCACCGTCCTGGACGGCTCGTTCCAGGCCAACGAGACTCGTCGGATGCAGAACCTGAACCCGGGTTTCTGAGCCCGTCCGCCTTGCATGAACGCATCACCGGGAGTTCCTCGCGGTGGTGCGTTCAAACGTTGGCCGGCTCAGGCCGGCAGCTCGGCCAGATGCGCTGTGTCGTTGAAGAGATGGAGCGACGGACCGGCGACGCCGGATCCGATGCGGGTGATCGACGCCTGGGCCACGAAACAGCGCCAGGAGATGGCGATCGACGCACCGAGTGCCCAGGCCACCGCCGCCTTGATCGGCGAAACATGGGTCACCACGGCGACGTCGTCGACGACCGCCCGGGGCCACAGCTCATCCAAGCAGCGACCGACCCGATTCCTCAACTCCTCCAGGGTCTCGCCCTCCGGCGGGCGGAAGTCGGTGTCGGCCTGCCAGTCCCGCCACAGTTCGTTCGGCACCTCCCGCAGCGGTGTCAGATCGAGGGTGCCGTAGTCGATCTCGATCAGGCGATCGTCGACGACGAACTCGTCGACCTGACCGTGCTCGGCGATCAGCTCGGCCGTCTCCCGGCAGCGCGCCAGCGGGCTGGTGACCACGATCGAAC
>Ga0224512_10000574_pt1 | contig 38274 bp, 35 predicted proteins | sample SF_May12_sed_USG_4_FD_169103 | JGI IMG/M metagenome (GOLD analysis project Ga0224512, IMG submission 169103) | Sediment microbial communities from San Francisco Bay, California, United States - SF_May12_sed_USGS_13 | ecosystem: Environmental > Aquatic > Marine > Sediment | place: USA... | reverse complement strand
CGTCCGGCCGCGTCATAGCGAAATCCGTGAAACGGGCACTCGATAGCGCCATCTCGAACTCTTCCCTGGCTTAGCGCAGCGCCACGATGTGGGCAGCGGTCCTCCAGGACCACTGCCTGTCCGGCGGCATCCCGCCAGATAACCACACGCTGGCCGAAGCGCGTCCTCGAAATGGGATTTTTTTTGAGCTCTCTGGAGCTCAAAATCGGGTACCAGTGTCCACTTGAAACCGTCATTGCGATATATCTTGCGATACTTGCCGGACCGCCGCAATCTGCTGCACTCTTTGCAGCGCGCGCCAGACTGTGGCGTAATCTCCCGCCATGCAGTTCGCGGTTGCCATTTATGAGCGGTTTGTGCTGGATCAACCACGCCTGACGCTCGTGGCTGTCGTGGTGATCGTTGGCTTCTTCGCCTTTTTTGCGCGGGATTTCCAGCTCGATGCCTCGGCAGATTCCCTGTTATTGGAACGGGATACCGATCTTCGCTATTACCGCGGTATTCGCGCTCGTTATGGTTCTGACGATTACCTGGTAATCACCTATAAGACGAAAACCGACCTTTTTGCGCCGGAAACTCTGGCGGATATCAAGCAGCTGCGGGACGAGCTGGCGGCGCTCGAGAGTTTGACCACCGTCACCACGATGCTGGATGTGCCGCTGATCAGCAGCCCGCCGACGACGCTGCAGGAACTGCAGAAAGAGGTACCCAATCTGCTGAGTCCGCGAACGGATATTGAACTGGCGCGTCAGGAGCTCACCGGCAGCGCGTTGTACCGCGAACTCATTATGAGCCTGGATGGACACACCACAGCGCTGCTGGCTGTGTTTCGCAAGAATCCTGTTTACCTGGATCTTCTCCATCAGCGGGATGCTATTCACGAGCGGCAATTGATTGCGGATTTGTCCGAAGACGAGCAACAGACATTGAAAATGCTCGATGACCGGATTGGTATCGAACGAGCCCGGCTCACGGATCGGCAGCAGATCGAAATTGACACCATACGAAAGATACTGGATCGACATCGCGGCGCCGCGGAGATTCGGCTCGGCGGCCTGCCTATGATCGTTACCGATATGCTCGATTTTATTCGCCATGACGTGTTGGTGTTTGGCATCGGTATTCTCGTTTTTCTGATCGGCCTGTTATTCGTATTCTTTGTTCGCGCGAGATGGGTTGTATTGTCGATGCTCTGCTGTTTTATGTCGGTCATCACAATGGTTGGATATCTGGGGTTGACCCGCTGGCCGGTCACTGTCGTATCGGCCAACTTCGTTGCCCTGTTGTTGATTTTTTCGCTGTCGATCACAGTGCACATTATCGTGCGATACCGCGAGCTGCACGGCCTGAATCCTAATCGAAATCAGCGTTGGCTGGTCCAGGCTGCAATCAGAGACAAGTTCATACCCTGTTTGTTTACCGCTGTGACAACAATGGTCGCATTTGCATCTCTGCTGGTCAGCGGGATTCGCCCGGTTATCGATTTCGGCTGGATGATGACCATTGGAATAGTCGTCGTGATGATCATGGCATTTACGTTGTTTCCGGCCGGACTGATGCTGGTAACGCCTGGTATACCGCAACATCATCGTGTGGCTACCGGTGCAATCACAGGTTTTCTGGCCATGCTGGTACAGCGGTGGCCCGGAGGAGTTGCGCTGTTTTATATGCTGTTGGCGGGCGTCAGCATCTGGGGTGCTCTGCAGCTATCGGTGGAAAACCGATTCATCGATAACTTCAAGGATACGACGGAGATCTACCAGGGCATGGTCACGATTGACCAGGAATTGGGCGGTACGACTCCGCTGGACGTCATTCTGGACGCGGATCCGGCATTTTTTCAGGCCGAGAAGACGATGGACGCTTCTGGCGAGTTCGATGATGAAGTCGATGATGAGTTCGAGGATGAATTCGGCGATGAATTCGGCGATGAATTCGAGGACGAATTCGAGGACGAATTGTCCGAGGACGGCGGAGATCTCGGCTCGACGAGTTATTGGTATAACACCTATCGACTGGGTGAGGTGCGGAAGGTTCACGACTACCTGGAAAGTCTGCCGCAGACCGGCAAGGTGCTCTCCATGGCGACGACGATCGAGACCCTTCGTGCTATCAATGAGAATAAAGAGCCATCGACATTCTGGTTATCCATTCTTTATAAGCGCCTGCCGGAACAAGTAAAGCAGGCGTTGTTCGACCCGTACATGTCGAAAGACGGTAATCAAATGCGGTTTGCGGTGCGGGTTTTTGAATCTGACCCGGATCTCGAACGCAAAGCCTTACTAGAGGAGATCCGCACGCACTTGGGCGAAGAAATGGGGCTCGCTCCCGAGCAAGTGCGCATCACGGGTATGCTGGTGCTTTACAACAATTTGCTGCAAAGTCTTTACCGCTCGCAGATTTTGACGATCGGATTTGTGTTCCTGGCCATGATGATCATGTTCTTATTTCTGTACCGCTCGATACTGACGGCACTGATCGTTCTCGTGCCGAATATGTTAGCCGCCGGGTCGGTGCTCGGGATGATGGGATTGTTGTCGATACCGCTTGATATCATGACGATCACCATAGCGGCGATCATCATCGGTATCGGCGTGGACGATTCGATTCATTACATGCATCGGTTTCGTACCGAATTCGCAGATTGCGGTGATTACATTCTTGCGATGCAGCGTTCGAACGGCAGTATCGGGCGAGCGATGTACTACACCTCGATCATCATTTCAGCAGGGTTCTCAATACTCGTGCTGTCCAGCTTCATACCGACGATATTCTTCGGTATATTGACGGCGTCCGCGATGTTATTTGCGATGGTGGCGAATCTGAATCTGTTACCGCTGCTACTGATCTGGATTAAGCCCCTCGGTAAAGAAAACGCAGTCTAGTTAACCCTGTTTTTGACCGCGTCGCAGTTCCGCGGCTCGCTGCCGGGCGTCTCCGGACGGTTGATACCAGACGGTGAATTCCTTTGTCGCCCTCTCGAAATCAGCCAATGCATTGTCGCTGTCGATTTCCACTGAGTTAAACCCCACGCGCTCCATGAAATGGATCTGATCCGGCAGCACCTCACCGACGGCGCGCAGTTCACCCGTGAACCCATAGCGCTCACGCAGAAGTCGGGCGTAAGAATAGGCTCGACCATCCTTGAAAGTCGGAAACTCCAGTGCAATGACGGTTAAAGACTCCAGGTCATCAGCGATTATTTCCGGATGTTCATGACTTTTCAGCTGTACGCCGATCGGATCAGGGCGACGAACCAGTTTCTCCCAATGGTCCTGCCACTGCGCAACTGAAACGATCAGCGCACCTGACTTGGGCAGGATGTGCATCTCTGTGCAGTCAATGAAAGGGTCTTCAACAACATTTCCGTTTTTGATCAGTGTCATCATGCTACCTGCTTTTTTGAGTTGACCGGCCCGTAGACGGCTTGCTTGAATGGCTCGATACCGACCCGACGATAGGTGTCGAGAAAGCGCTCATCGTCTTGTCGCTTATTGATGTAGGCGTCCACTATTTTTTCGATCGCTTGCGGCACCTCTGCCTGCGGCAGGCCGGGGCCCAGACGATCGCCCAATGATGCATTCTGGTCCGAAGACCCACCGAGGGTCAGCTGGAAAAATTCCTTGCCGCGTTTGTCGACACCCAGAATGCCGATATTGCCAACGTGGTGGTGACCGCAGGCATTCATGCAGCCGGAGATATTAATGGTCAGTTCACCGACCTCCTGCAGTTTTTCTGCTGCTGCAAAGTGCCGACCAATGTCCTGAGCCACCGGAATGGAGCGTGCGTTCGCCAGCGAACAGTAGTCCAGGCCAGGGCAGGCGATGATGTCCGAAACCCGGCCGATATTCGCTGCCGCCAGATCCAGTTCCGTGAGTTGCTCCCACAGCGTGTGCAAGTCTTCCTGCTTGACATCGACAAACACGAGATTCTGCCGGTGAGTGACGCGCAACTCGCCCAGACTATAGGCGTCGGCGAGATCCGCAACGCCGTCCATGGTCGTTGCCGTCATGTCGCCGGGAACCCGCCCGGGGGCCTTCAGGGAAAGCGATACGATTGCATAGCCGGGCACTTTATGCGCTGCGACGTTACTCGTCATCCAGGCATCGAAATCCGGATCCACGCGACGCAGGGAAGCCAGCTCATCGTCGAGGTCGGGTAGAGACTCGTAAGCCGGCGGCTTGAAATACGCATCGATGCGCGCCAGCTCCTCGTTCGAAACTTTCAGCTGGCCGTCGCGGATGTTTTCCCATTCCGCGTCGACCAATTCACGAAAACGCTCAATGCCCAGGGCGTTGACCAGGATTTTGATGCGTGCTTTGTAGATGTTGTCACGACGACCATAGATGTTGTAGACGCGGAGAATGGCCTCGACATAGGAAATGACATGTTCAGGTTCTATCCATTCGCGAATCGTCTTGCCGATCACCGGCGTGCGGCCTTGACCGCCGCCGACGATAACTTCGAAGCCGCGATCACCGCGGGCATTCAGATGCAGGCGCAGGCCAATGTCATGCACGGCTACCGCAGCACGATCATTGGGTGATCCGGTCACGGCAAATTTGAACTTCCTCGGCAAATAAGAGAATTCAGGATTCAAAATCGAATACTGGCGCAGCAGTTCACACCAGACTCGTGGATCCTGTATCTCGTCAGCGGCCCTGCCGGCCAGTGGATCAGCCGTGATGTTGCGCACGCAGTTACCGGAAGACTGGATCGTGTTCATTTCCACTTCGCCAAGTTCGGCGAGAATGTCCGCCGTGTCTTCCAATTTGATCCAGTTGAACTGAATATTCTGGCGCGTCGTAAAATGACCGAAATCCTTGTCGTAACGTCGCGCGATATCAGCCAGCTTGCGCAGTTGTTTCGCTGAAAGGCAGCCATACGGCACATTGACGCGCAGCATGTAGGCATGCAGCTGGAGATACAGGCCGTTCATCAAGCGCAATGGCTTGAATTGATCTTCGGTCAGTTCTCCGTCCAGCCGCCGCTGCACCTGGCGCCGAAATTGTGCGACGCGTTCGCTGATCAGCTGCTGATCGAATTCATCGTATCGATACATGGGTCAGGCCGTTTTCGGGCTAAGCGTTCCTGCCGGTTTGCACCGTCGGACCTGCGGCGCGAATGGCTTCGCGAATCGAAACGGGCATGCGGACACCGTGTTGTTCGGTCACCTCGATCAGATCCGGACCGATGACCTGGTTCGCGTATTGCGCTTCCATGCTGCGTTGCAGTGCGCGCGTGCGGTCGGGTTCGTCCTCGGCCAACCAACCGCGGGCTATGGAATCTACCCACGATCCGTCCGCGGCGAGAAATACGACCAGCCCGTCGTGGAGCCGATTAGCGATAACCATATGTGACATAAGGAATTTATCCGTTCAGGCAAGATGCCGGCGACAGCCCTGGCAAGTGCGGACCAGTTTAAGGCGCCGCGCCGAACCCTGCTAAACAGATTGCTTAGAACGAGATAAATATTGGTTATAAGGCCGCAGCGGCCGCCGCTCAAAACTTGACGATCGGCGGCACGTTGGCGAGGAACCAGGTTTCAAACGGCACGGTTTTGCTGGCATAGGGATCAGAAAACAGCTGATCGATCAGCCATCGCTTGCGCATCTCATCCTGCGCCGCCAGGTCGGCGTCGGTGAACGGGTCGTCCGCGCGCTTCTCGGTGATATCCAGAAACGAGCCCACGAACTGGTCGAAGAGTTCCTCGATAAACGCGTAGGATTTTTCGGTACTGTCGCGATAGACCGGCGGACCGTAAAAACTGACACCCGAACATGACGGCTTTCTGCGGTATTCGAAAACAGTGTCGTGCGTGCCCTTGCACATGAGGTTTCGATAAAGTTTTGAGTCTTTGTCGTGCTTGGTGAAGTGCTCATCGACGAGCTGATGCAGCACCTGAATATCTTCTTCGATACGTGTGCCGGGCATAACATCCAGCCAACCGCCCGTAGATGATTTGCCCGTTTCGAAGAACTGCAACACGATAGTCGCGTGCAGCATGCCCACCAACGGGGTTTTCGGATGAATGTCGAGCGAATAAAAACGCCCCCAAACCAGCTCGCCGTTATCGGGCCCGCCTTGCGGCGAGGCTTTCTTGCCGAACGCAAGCATGCGTCCGGTTTTCTCCACGACCGGTCCACGTGTGACACGAATATCATAGTCAGAGTATTCACCGGTCTTGATCAGGGTCTCATAATCGCCGCCGCCGTTGATCGATTCGACGCGCGCGAAATATTTATCATCCATGCGGGCGATGAAATTGGTCATGCTTTGCGCCAGCACCTGCTGTTCTGCCGGCAAGCGCTTTATGCGCTCGTCTGGGGGGGGCGACTCGGCTGTTGCGTCAGGACTCATCATGCCGAAGCTGACAGCCGTGAACAGGACGCCAGAGATCAGCAGGGCAGATGATATCGGGGTGCGCTCTTGAATATTCATGCGGCGGCGGCACGGCGTTTCTTGCGTTTACGGCCGATGTTTTCCGGCGCATTGGCATTGCTGTGCTTCATGCGCTCGAACTCAAGATCCGCATCAAGGGTTTGGCCTGCCTGACGCGATTTTTCATCCCAGGACTTGACCTCTTCAAGAATTTTGCGAATCTGTTGAACCTGCCACTGTCGCTCGTCTTTACCTTTTTGGGTCAGCACCAGCTTGCGCCGGCGACGGTCCTTGGAGTCGATGACCTCCTCGATCATATCCAGTTTCATCTGCGCCGAGACATATCGTGAGATCGAGGACTTCGGCAATCCGGTTGCGTCGCAAAGATCGGTCACCGTCGGTGGCCGGCCGAGTTCATTCAGGACCAGCGTCGTCAGGTCGACGAGCATCTGGCCTAATGGAACGCTTCCGTAGCGCGACATAAACATGTGCATGATGCGCCAAAAGGAGACCAGCTGTGCTTCTGCGCTGGGTGTCCAGCCAGCCAGTCGGGTGGTGATGTGATTCGTAGCTTTAGTGACCATTTCCATGTCCTTAGCAAAAAACGTCATATGCTTATAACGCGATAAGTGCTAAATGGTAATCGTGTCCGTCGATAAATACAATTTTTTTGGAACAGTCTCACCCGGCCGCTGCAGAGCAACGAACTGGCTGCGGCGCTTGCCGAAAAAACCGGGTGGTCATCATCAAGCCTTATTGCACAAGGGCTGCCGTGAACCCCGGCGGATCCCCTCGCATCGGGCCAGGGCGGCTTATATCGAGAGATATTTTCAAGAATGGGACAAAAAAGATCGGCGTAGAACAGCTAGAATCCGGCATGATCTGCAAACCGGCTGACCCTGAGCGCATCGCATGAAATCCGTAGTCCTGATCTCGTTTTCTATTTCAATCTTGCTGGCGCACCCGCTGTCCGGCATGGCCGAGCCGCTGCCCACCGATCTGACTGAATTCTGTACCGAGGTCCAGCACCTGATTGGCGCCACGGCCCTGCCCGCGGCGACCGTTGTTTATGATGACTTTGACGCCTTCGTGAAATCCAAGGCCGCGCCGAAGCCATTGATTACTCGACAGTTCGTTCACTTTGACGCGGACCACCCGGGACGGCCGAAAATGATTTCCTGCAAACTGAAGTCGGCGGACCAACTGAATTTTGAATATGGTGCGGGCAGTGCCGGCCACGAGGGCACCTGCCGGTCGGTGAATGGGTTGACGCTCGAGCGGGTTCGAGCGGCGCGCGGCAATCCCGAGCGGCCGGCGGGTGTGTTCACGAAAGTCGTGCTTGATCCGGACGAAGTCGGCCCGTCGGGCGTCGTCTGGTTGAAACCATTTACGATGGTCAGCGTCGATGATGGTAATGCTCTGCACATCAAGGCCAAGGCGCTGTTCGTATCCTGGCACGATGAGCGATTCCTGAAAATGCCGGCGCGTTTTCGCGGCACTCATTATTGCCACCTGATCGCGCCGTCCTATCTGCGGCGTTTGCTCGATGGCGAGGTGGTGGTGGGCAGTGCCGATATGTGATCATTAGCGTTTATGCCTCCACATCAACCTAAGATCGATCGACCCAAAGGCCGCAATCTGCGGCCCTTGTGGTCTTTGCTGCCTTTTGTTCGCCCGTACCTGGGGACGCTGTTTCTGGCTATGGGCGCGTTGCTGGTGGCTTCGGGCGCATTATTGCTGACGCCGATTGCGGTTCGCTATGTGATCGATTTTGGCTTTACGTCGCAGGACGCCGCGAGCATTGACCGCTATTTCTTTTATCTGCTGGGTGTGGTCGTCTTGCTTGGCCTGTTCGGCGCCGCGCGCGCTTATTTCCTGACCTGGTTAGGCGAGCGTGTTGTCGCGGACATTCGCGATTCGGTCTATCGGCACGTGATCCGGATGGACCCGAGTTTTTTCGAAATCACGAAGATTGGAGAGGTGTTGTCGCGGCTGACCGCCGACACGACTTTGATTCAGTCGATCTCGGGCGTTGGCTTGTCGATTATCCTGAGGTCGTCGATTCAGTTCGTTGGCGCCCTGACTCTGCTGGGCATAACGAATCTCAAGTTGATGGGCTACATCGTCTTCATCATGCCGCTGGTGCTGATACCAATTCTTGCCATTGGGCGCTGGGTGCGTCGCCTGTCGCGCGATTCTCAGGATCGCATCGCCGACGCGAGCGGGCTGGCAACCGAAACATTGACGGCGGCGCAGACGGTACAGGCATTCACGGCCGAGGAGATGGAAAGCCAGCGCTTCGGGGACATGATCCAGATCAGTTTTGAAACCGCCGTGCGTCGCGTAAAAGCCCGCGCGCTCTTTTCCATGGCGGCCATCACGGGCCTGTTTAGTGCTTTGATAATCGTCTTGTGGATCGGGGCCCGGGCGGTCCTGGCGGGCGATATGAGCGGCGGCGAACTCAGCCAGTTCGTTCTCTACGCAATGTTTGTGGCAGTGTCGGGCGCATCGTTGAGCGAACAATGGGGCGAATTGCAAAGGGCAGCCGGGGCGATGGAGCGATTACTCGAATTGCTGCACGCCGAACCGCAGATCAAGGCGCCGGAAAACCCGGTCGAGCTGCCGGCGGTCAGGCAAGGCCGCGTGCGGTTCGATAATGTTTCGTTTAACTATCCATCCCGTCCCGATACAAAGGCACTGGACGCATTTTCCATCGACATTAAGCCGGGTGAGAAGGTCGCTTTCGTAGGTCCGTCGGGTGCTGGAAAAAGCACCACTTTTCAGTTATTAATGCGATTTTACGATCCACAGGTGGGCCGTGTGCTGGTCGATGGCGTGGATGTCGCCCAGGCACGTCCGGAAGATGTTCGGGCGCGCATCGGCGTTGTGCCGCAAGAGACCGTGATCTTTGGCGCCAGCGCCCGAGATAATATTCGTTTCGGCCGGCCGGGGGCGACCGACGAGGAAATAGAGGAGGCCGCCAGGGCGGCCGCGGCAGACGAGTTCATCCGCCAATTGCCGGAGGGTTACGAGACTTATCTCGGCGAGCGGGGCACGCGTTTATCCGGCGGGCAAAAACAACGTATCGCCATCGCGCGGGCGATTCTCAAGGACCCACCGATCCTGTTACTCGACGAGGCAACCAGTTCCCTGGATTCCCAAAGCGAACGGCTCGTGCAAAAAGCGCTCGATTACCTGGAAACGGGTCGCACCACTGTCATCATCGCGCACCGCCTGGCCACCGTTTTGAAGGCCGATCGTATCGTGGTTATCAGTGAGGGCCGGCTGGTTGATATAGGCAGCCACGAAGAACTCGTTGGCCGGGATTCTTTGTATGCGCGGCTGGCCGAACTGCAGTTCGGCGAGGCCGCGGAAATGCTCGATGTCGAGGCAATCGCGGACGCGGAGGGCCTGGCCAAAGTATCCGTGCGATGAAGCGGGCTTTGGCGTTCATTCTCGGTTTCGTCGTTCTTATGGTGCTTGGCGCTATCGTCGCCGTGAATTTTTTCATGCCTCGGCAGCGACCGGCGCTCGATGTCCAGGTTGAGATAACGCCCGAGCTGTTGGCGCGTGGCACCTACCTGGCCGAACACGTATTACTCTGCAATGACTGTCACTCAGAGCGGGACTGGACACTCTACAGTGGCCCGGCCAAGCCGCCGTTCGGCGCCGGCCGCGAATGCATGACCCGGCAGACGCAGACGATCGGGATTCGCGTGTCAGAGGGTCAGGGCAACTTTCCGGGAATTTTGTGCATCAGGAATATCACGCCGGACCCGGAGTCGGGTATTGGCAACTGGACCGATGGAGAGATCATCAGAGCGATCCGCGAAGGGGTCGATCACCGCGGATTGGGTTTGTTTCCGATCATGCCGTACTTTATCTACCGCAGCATTTCGGACCGGGATGCCGAGGCGATCGTGGCTTATATGCGGAATCTTGAACCGGTAAAGGCGCAACGCCCGGAACGGGAGATCGATTTTCCGATGAGTACCCTGATTGAATTATTTCCGGAGCCGCTGGATGGACCGGTGCCGCACCCTGACGAAACAGATACGTTGGCGTATGGGGAATATCTCGCCACCATCGCCAGGTGCGGGTTCTGCCATACGCCGCGGCAGAATCGGGGCAAGGATGGCATTCCGGGCAAGCACTATGCCGGTGGTGTGCCGTTTGCCTTGGGCAGCAAGGTGACGCCATCGAAGAATTTGACGCCGCATGCCACCGGCATCGGCACGTGGACGAAAGACGCTTTTATCGCGCGCTTCAAGCAGTTCGGAGATCCTCGGCCCGTCGCGAGCCTCGAGGAGAACACCTTGATGGACTGGTCAGCCTACGCGGGGATAACGGAGGCGGATCTGGGTGCGATTTACGATTTTTTGCAGTCCTTGCCGCCGGTTACATCAACAATGGATTTCGACCCGGCGAACTAATCGCATCCGGCGAATCACCGTATGTTTCGGCGCGTTTTGAAGCCGCGTACAGGGTCTCGACAGCACTGCGCAATCTTGGCACCGCCGCTGAAACCGCCGGTTCGACATCGCGAGCCTGCACAATGCCGCCACCTTCCAGCTGTAAACTGAGTTCGCTCAGCAGGCTGTATACTTCGTGCAGATCGGTTGCCAAATAGCGAAGCTGCCGGTTTGCAGAAATGGCTTCTGAATCAATTTTTTTCATTATGAATCCTCCAATTCCGAACGCACTGAAACGATGCCTCGTGTCAGTCACATAGAAACAGAACTATTTATTTTCGTGCGTGAACCTCTCCCCGGGATGCGTACACGCGCTACCCGAGGATACCGCGCGAACGGCCAGCCTGTAGCGCAATACAACATAATCTGGCAGAACCGATCGGGCTGATAGAGAATAATGCGCGTCTCTGGCGAAGTATGCCGTCGCGACTTCACCGGCGTTATCGAATGATAGTGATCGTATAAATATCGAGCCATGACATGGGTCAAAGGGGTTTGCGATGTTATCCGGCAAAATAAAGGCAAGTGCCATCGGGATGGTCTGGGTTTCAATGGCTTTTATCGTCACGGCTTGCCAGGCGCCTGCAGATGACGGGCCGTTTTCAGCGGCTGGTGAGAAGGCAGTCGCAGCAATCAATGAAGCGCGGTTAAGCGGCGTTATCGAGGTTCTCGCCAGTGACGCATACGAGGGGCGGGGCCCCGCCACCGAGGGCGATAAACGAACCCGACAATATCTTGCCGAACAGCTCGATGCGATCGGATGGGTGCCGGCGGGCGACGATGGCGGTTGGGAGCAGTCGTTCGACATCGTTGGCATCGACGCGCGCGTGCCTGATCAGTGGTCTTTTAAATTCGGGGATGAAGAACTGTCGCTGCAGCGCTGGGATCAGTTCATCGCGGCGAGCGGCGTGCAGAACACAACAGCAGAAATTGACAGCGCGGATGTCGTGTTCGTCGGCTACGGTATCGAGGCGCCCGAATATGACTGGAATGACTTCAAAGGTCAGGATCTGAACGGTAAGGTTCTGCTAATCGTCAACAACGATCCGGATTGGGATCCGGAGCTGTTCGCCGGGGATACGCGCCTGTACTACGGGCGCTGGGATTATAAATATGCGACTGCGGCCAGCCAGGGGGCGGTCGGCGCCATCATCATTCACACGGCACCATCGGCCGGCTATCCGTGGCAGGTTGTGCAGACCTCTTGGACGGGTGAGCAGTTTGAATTACCGGCTGGCGATGAACCCCGCCTGCAAGTGGTCAGCTGGGTTACCGAAGACGCGGCGCACGCGTTGGTGAGCCTGGCTGGAAAAAATCTCGCCGCGCTCGTGGAATCGGCCCGGGAACGGACCTTTCAACCGGTGCCGCTGGGCATCACGACATCGCTGACATTAACCAACGCATTGAGCGAGGTCAGCACCGCAAACGTCCTCGGCTTGATGCCCGGCAGTGATCCTGAGCTCGCGGAAGAGGTCGTTATTTACACGGCGCATCACGATCATTTAGGCATCGGTGTCCCCGACGACACCGGTGACGACATTTATAACGGCGCTCGGGATAATGCAGCCGGTGTGGCGCAGGTGCTGGCCATTGCGGACGCGCTGCAATCGCTGCCGCAAGCGCCAAAACGTTCAATCATGATGTTGTTTGTGGCAGCCGAGGAGCAGGGCTTGCTGGGCTCTGAATACTATGCCGCCCATCCAACCTTTCACCCCGGGCGGATCGCCGCCAACATCAATTATGATGGCGGCAACATCTGGGGCAAGAGCCGCGATGTTTCGTATATCGGGCTCGGCAAGTCATCTTTGGATGACATCGTAAAAACGGTGGCGGAGCGGCAGGCACGCGTTATAAAGCCGGACTTATTTCCCGACCGCGGCATGTATTATCGCTCGGATCAGTTCAGCTTTGCGCATATCGGCGTGCCCGCGATGTACCTGGGTAAACCCACTGATTTCGTCGGTCGATCGCCGGACTGGGGACCCACGCAAATCCAGGAATATGAAGACGTCCGTTATCATCAACCGAGCGATGAGTTGAATGACAGCTGGTCGTTCGACGGAATGCTGGATGACGCGGAACTTGGATTCTGGGTTGGGCTGATGATCGCGAATGCCGCAGAAATGCCATCCTGGACGCCCGGCGATGAATTCGAAGCAGCGCGGAAGCAGGCGATCGCTTCATTAGTCGAATAGATGGTGTGAAAGGGGGGCAGTTTTGTTCTTTGCCGACCCGAATTCAGACACGCAGCGGGAAAGGGGACAGGCACCTTTTTTTCATAATGATCTGGATGTTTGCGAACGTCGCCAAAAAAAGGAGCCAGTCCCCGCTGGACTCTTTATATTGTTTCGAGAAGCCGGGGACTGGCTCCTTTTTTCAAAGTTGCTCAAGAATTTCCCGACTTTGATCGGGAAAAAAGGTGCCTGTCCCCGTTTTTGGCCCGCATCGGTGGCCGACTCGTCAGGATGGCGACGTTACCGGCCAGGGCCAGCGCCACGCCCAGATAAATGTGGAACTCCAATTCGAGTCCTTCGAACAGGGCGGACAGAATAACCGCGACCATCGGGAACATCACGACCGCGTAGCCGGCCCGTTCGACGCCGATCCGGCCGAGCAGCGTCAGGTAGCAGCCGAAGGCGACGACGGAACCGAACACGGCCAGGAATAGCAGCGAAATTATATAGCTCGGTGAGTTGTCGAAGACAAAAATTCTACCCTGTGTCAGCGCGACAATCACCATTAACAGTCCGCCGTAGAGCATGCCCCAGGCATTGGATTGCATCACGGGTATCTTTTTCTGCTGCGCGGATTGGGACACGATGTTGCCGATCGAAGCCAGGTACGCGCCCGTCAGCGAAATTACGGCACCAATAAGAATCTGGTCCGACCATGATACGTCCTTTATTTCGGGCCAGAACAACACGATGATACCGACGATTCCCAGAACCGCGCCGATATAAGTACGTGGTTCGATTCGTCTGCCGAGAAACATGCGCGCGTTGATGATGTTCATCCACAACATCGCGGAAAAACCGATGGCGTTGAGCGCCGACGTAATATAGATCTGCGCGGAGTATGCGGCCAGGTAGTTCAGGCCGAACAGAAAGCAGCCCATCAAGATAAAATATCGATGCGTGGCCCGGTCAAAGCGCAATGATTTGCCGCGCAGTCCGCACCAGGCGAACATTAATGCCGCTGCTAACAGGTAGCGATAGGCGAGCGATACCTCGATCGCCACGATGCCGAGCTGAAACTCGATGGCGTACCACGTCGAGCCCCAGATCAGGACTGTCACGGTATATAGCAGCAGGTTAGTCATTGGCTGACGTTTGCGCGTCGCATCATCATCAGCATCAATACACAGCACGGCAACATCACGGCAGCGCCAAAGAAGTACGGGCTGCTGTAGCCGATCTCGGCAAAAGCGAAACCGGCAAATGCCGGACCGAAGACGCGCCCGAGACCACCAATGCCCTGGAATATCCCGAGCACCGTGCCGCGCTCTTTGGGCGGCGCTTTTTTGGACGCGATGCTCGTGACCATTGGCGTGAAAATACTGTGTGCGGCAGCCAATATGCTGGTTGCAACAATTGTCATGGTCAATCCGGTCGCCGCGCCGACCAGCAGCAGTCCGATCACCATCATTGTTACGGTGGCAAGTATCACCGGCATTTCACCGAAGCGCTTCTCCAATGGCCCGATCAAGGTGAGCTGCGTGATCGTGCCAATCATGCCCATATACATGAACAGAAAGCCGATTTCCCTTGGCCCGTAATCCAGAACCCGATTGGCCCAGAGCGCGAAGATCGCCAGCAGCATCGACCATGCCGCATATAACAGAAATGAAACCAGGCTCAGGATTGCCATACTTTCCAATTTCAACGTCACCTGGATCTGCTCAAGCATGCTGACCTTGGCGGCATCCCGATGGCCGTCACGATCTTCCTGTTTGAGGGTTTCGGGCAATACCCACAGAATGCACAGCAATCCAATAAGTGCCAGACCCGCCGCTGAAAATGCCGGTAACATGAAATTCGCTGTTTGTAAGTCGGTGCCGGCCATCAATCCACCGATGCCGGGTCCGAACATAAAGCCCATGCCAAACGCCGCGGACAGGGTGCCAATGGCTTTGGCGCGCTGACTATGCGTGGTGATATCGCTTGCATAGGCAAACGCAACGCCAAGATTGCCGGCCGTGATTCCAAGGACGGCCCTGGAAACAACCACCAGCCAGAGACTGTCCGCTATACCCAGCAGTAAATGCCCGAGTATCGTGCCGCACATCGTCCATGCCATGATTGGCCGGCGGCCGTATCGGTCGCTCAAGCGGCCGATCAATGGCGACGTCACGAACTGCAGCAAGGAATACAGGGCGATAATAAGGGTGACGGCTTCAGGTCCTCCACCCAATCGTTCGACATAGAACGGCAGCAACGGAACGATCAGTCCGAATCCCAGCACATTTACAAAAACAACGAGGAACAGGGTAGGCATCACGAAAGCTTACAGGAAATCAAGAGTCTGCATTTTTCGGCACATGGATCCGCATAGTGAGACATTTGGGCTAGCCGATAAGCGCTTCCCTGATTTACCCGCTAAGGAATTTAGCGCCCGACCGAAATTGACCAATACTTGACCTCCGTTAACCAGATGGCAGACGCGGCAATCGATAAGGTTTCAATTTCACGCGGTACCGCACCAGATTGTTTGCGGTTTGGAGAATCTAATGAGCAGTATTGGTGAAAGAATGAAGCACAAGCGCATTGAGCGTGGCCTGAGTCAAAAGCATATTGCGGACATCGCCGGCGTCACGAATGCGGCGGTTTCAAAGTGGGAAGCCAACGGTGGCGATTCTATGTCCGCCGTCGTCGCGCTGAGAATTTCGCGGCATCTGAAGGTCAATCCGTTCTGGTTGATACGTGGTGAGGGCGAGCCGACGGACACTTTGCACGTGCCCGATATCAGCGCCGAGGCGCAACAATTGGCGCGAAAGATCGACAATTTGCCGGCCGGTTTTTGCGATGCGCTGCACCGCTTACTCACGGTGATTCAGTAGAAATCGAATCTGCGCTACGATGTGTGTCCCAATGGCTTGATAAGCAAGGATTTCGGCAATGGGACGCCGCACCGATCGCCACGTGCTCATTCTCAGTGTTTTGCTGACCCTGCTGCAAGTGGGTTGTATCCAGCTGGATTTGGCGGCTTCTGAAGAAATTGCGCTGGGTGCCGGCGACTCGGCCACGATCACCGCATCTGATTCGGTTTTTCCTGCATCAGCGCGCGAAATCGAGGCGGCCGTCAATAACCCGTCCCGGCGGAGTTCTGATCGACGGCAGGACGATAAGCGTCGCGCCTCGGCAGTGCTGGCTTTTTTTGGTATCAATCCCGGCATGACGGTGCTGGACCTGTACTCGGGCGGAGGCTACTACACCGAGCTTTTATCGTATCTGGTCGGTGCTAATGGACGTGTCGTAGCGCACAATAATCAGCCGTATCTTAGCTATGCGAAGGATGAACTCGCCGGTCGATACGATGACAGCCGATTGCCCAACGTCGAGCAGCTGATTGCCGAGAATAACGAGCTGCAGCTGGCGTCTGAATCATTCGATGCAGTGCTTATGATCAAGGCCTATCACGATCTGTATTACGTCGATGAGGATGCCGGTTGGACGAAGATGGACATCCCCAAATTCCTGGCGGAAATTTATGCTGCTCTGAAGCCGGGCGGTGTGCTCGGCATTGTCGATCATAATGCCGCCCCCGGCTCGCCTGTTTCAACCGGGGGTACATTGCATCGTATTGACCCCGCCGTGATCAAACGGGATTTGACGGCCGCGGGTTTTCTATATGCCGGTGAAAGTAGTGTGTTGCGAAATCCGGACGATGATCTGACGCAAACCGTGTTCGCTGAAGCGCTTCGCGATAAAACCGATCGAAGTGTCATGCGCTTTTGGAAACCCTGAGGTACGCTGTCGGATTTTTTGCGCGGATGCCCGTTGCCGCTTAAGCAGAATCGATTGGCAGCGTCGTCGTATATTTGAGTGATTCCATGACAAAGCTCGAACTCACGTCGAGCAATTCGACGGCCTTGATCAGTCGCTTGTAGACGGCGTCGTAGGCTTTTATATCTTTGGCGACAATGCGCAATAAATAGTCTGCATCACCGCTAAGCCGATAAAACTCGAGTACCTCCGGCATGGTATCGATGGCGTCGGTGAACCGGGTGAGCCACTCGTTGCCGTGCTGATTGGTTTTGACCAATGCAAACACCGTAACGCCGAGATTGACCTTCTCCGGATCGAGCAATGTCACCCGGGTGCGAATCGTGCCCTGGTCTTCGAGGGCCTTAATGCGTCGCCAGCAGGCGGTCTTCGAGACGCCGACCAACTCGGCTACGGCGGACACGGACAGTGTGGCATCGCGTTGCAGATGCTGAAGAATCGCGACGTCAGTGCGGTGCATGTCTGGCTCCTTTTAGCGCATATCGTTCGTCTTATACCCCAAATTTACGCTACATAATAAGCAAAATACAACAATATTAGAACGATTGTTCCGTTTTTCCTGGAAAATCGGGAAAGATGGGGACAATGTTCCGGGTCGATTGGCCTATGCTGATGGCCGGATTATCTAAGGGGTGTTCAGTGACGAAACTCAGACGCTTATTCACGGATCATCCAGCCACGGTAGGCGAAACCTATGCGCAGCATTTCGTTTCCGCGCTGGGGTTTTCCACGCAGATGATGATTGGCGCGATGTGTTGCATGGTGCACGCGGTGTTGCCGTTTCTGTTTCAAACTTCGGGCAGTGGCACAATCCGGCGCCTGCATTCGGCGATGGTCACGCACCGGAGCCGCGGCGAATCGACTCAGGTGACCGAACCGCAGACCAACGAGCCCCAGCGCGCTTAGTATTGCGCCGGGTCCGGCCCGCGGCAAATTACGATCACCGGATCGGTCAGTTTCGCGCGCTGTACGCTTATTCATCGCGATTCCATATAGAATCTCGTTCGTGGGGATTTCTTCAGGAGAAGAATAATGAACGGACGAGTAAGCCTGCTGGCATGGTTCACGGTGCCAATCGTGATGCTGAGCATCGGCATTGCAGCCGATGCGGCGCTGGCGGCCGATGCGCCGACAGTACTGATCACGGGCTCGAGCCGTGGTATCGGGCTCGAAATCACACGTCGGTATGCGGAGCAAGGTTGGCGGGTTATCGCCACCTGCCGCACGCCCGCGAAAGCAGCGGCTTTACAGGAAATTGCTGACGCGCACCCGAATGTCAGTATTGACGCGCTCGATGTCACCGACTTTGCGCAGATCGACGCGCTCGCAGCAAGGTACGCGGATACGCCCATTGATGTCTTGCTTAACAATGCCGGAATTTCCGGCGGCAGTGATGCGCAGAATTTCGGTGAATTCGACTATCCGGTGTTCGACCAGGTCATGGCGGTCAACGTGCTCGGTCCGCTCAAAATGTCCGAAGCGTTTATCGGCAATGTTGCCGCCAGCCAGCAGAAGAAGATCATTAACATCACCAGCGGGCAGGGCTCGATAACCCGGAATTTTGGTGGCCAGTATTTTTATCGGGCCAGCAAGGCAGCGCTCAATATGGTGATGCGAACCTTGTCCATCGAGTTGAAGAAAAAGGGCATCACAGTTGGTTTACTGTCGCCCGGATTCGTCCGCACTGATTTCACCAAGGGCCTCGACTTCCCGATGATGATTACCCCGCAGGAGAGCGCAGCAGCAGTGGTCAGTTTGATTGAGAGCTACGCACTGGCTGATACTGGGACCTATGTCAGAAATAATGGCGAACCGATCCCCTGGTAGAGATTCGCGACCGCCGTACTCACTATCGGCGGCCAATCGGATAAAATGCGGTCTCGAACTCATATAAAAGGATAACAACATGAAACTCATAGGCGCACTCGCTTCACCCTACGTCGCTCGGGTCGTGATGTTCGCCAACCTGAAAGGCATCGCATTACCACTCGAGCCTGCGCCGGGCGGGATGGGTTCCGATGAATACAAGGCGATCAACCCGATCGGTAAAATCCCCAGCCTCGTCGCGGATGGCAAGTGTATTGCCGAGTCTGAAGTCATTTGTGAGTATCTGGAAAGCCGTTATCCCGAGCCGCCGTTACTGCCGGGTGATCCAATGGAGCAGGCGCACTCGCGCATGATTTCGCGGATAACCGACTTTTACGTTGCGCCGCATAACACGCCTTTAACGCGCATGAGATCGAGGGGCGAACGTGATCAGGCGATCATCGATAACGGTGTGGCTGAGTTTGCCAAGGCATTCTCTTATGTTGATTTCTATATGGGACCGGGACCTTTCGCAGCCGGTGACGCGCCATCGTTTGGTGATTGCGCCCTGGTGCCGTTTATCGTCATGCTCAAACGCAGCGTTTTTGCAAATTTCCCGGAAGTTGCCGATCCGACTGAAGCGGGTGGCAGAATCACGGAGTGGTGGCAGGCTGTACAGGAACACACGATTTGCAAGAAGAGCGCCGATGAATATGACGTGGCCCTGGAAGCATTTCTGAAATGGTTGCATGAAAGGCTGGCCAAGCGCGCTGCATCAGCTACGTGAGTCGATATCGTGCACATTCGAGAAGCAAAAAAGGACGACTGTCCAGCCATTTATAAGGTGCATAGCAGCGCCATTCATGGCTTGCCGCGCGGCTCTTCGGGAAGCGAGGGCGTTTTGGAGTGGCTTAAGACCAGAAAGCCGAGTGCTTACGAGCAGGAAATGCAGAGCGAAACATTCGTCGTCGCCGAAGACGATGGCGAGATTGTCGGCTGGGGCGCATTGAGCATTCCGACGGCGGAGATCACCAACGTATTTGTCGACCCCGCTCATCATCGCCGCGGAATTGGTACGGCGCTATTGGCTGAACTGGAGGCCGTTGCGCAGGCATCGGGGCTGACCGCCGTTGAGTTAAAAGCGACCGGTACCGCGATAGATTTTTACCTGGCAACCGGTTATCGGTCTGACAAGCCGATCAAGGGCGACGCAGACTGGGCGTTGATGAGGAAAAGCGTGTCATGAAGCCCCGGTCCTACCAACATATCGAAGTTCGCCCGATGACCGGCACCTTCGGCACGGAAATTTTCGGTGTCGATCTATCCGCGCCGCTGAGCGATGCAGTGTTCAACGAGGTCAAGCGTGCATTACTCGATTATCACGTGATCTTCTTCCGTGATCAGGACATCACCCCGCGACAGCATGTCGACTTCGGCCGACGGTTTGGCGAGTTGCATATTCACCCGTTTATCCCGGCACATCAGGACCAGCCGGAAATCATTGTGCTTGGCGGCAAGACGCCCGGGCCGGGCCCCTACGCGCGCAATTCAAACGTCTGGCACACGGACCTGACGTATTCGCAGGAACCACCGATGGGTTCCATTCTGCACGGCGTAGAAATACCCGAATCCGGCGGGGACACGATGTTTGCCGATCTGACTGCGGCCTATGATGGCCTTTCGGACCGCCTGCAAAGCCTGTTTTCCGACATGATTGCCGTGCATAGCATGAGTGCGACCAAGACGCGGCAGGAGTTGACGTCCGCGCAGCAAATCAAAGAGGTGCAATGGTCATTGGAAAAAGTGCCCCCCGCGGAGCATCCGGTGGTGCGAACGCATCCGGACACCGGCCGCAAATGCCTGTTCGTGAGCCGGCATTTCACGTCCTACCTGAAGGATGTGACGGAGCGGGAGAGCGATGCCCTGTTGAGCCTTCTGCACGGTCACATCGATCAACCTGAATATCAGTGCCGCTTTCGCTGGCAGAAGAACTCCGTCGCGTTCTGGGATAATCGCTGCACGCAACATTACGCCGTAGCTGATTACCATGAAATTCGCCGCATGCACCGCGTGACTATTTGTGGGCCGCGGCCTTCCTGACGGATCTGAGCAATGAAAAGAGCGTTCGCGCGTCATCTTCAATGAGCGCTTGCAGCGGATGTTTGATAAATATTTTGCTGCGGGCCTGATGGACAATGAAAATGCAATAGACCGTCTCGGGACGCAGGGTGGACGGTTTTAACAGGGTCGGGTTGCGCAATGCGATCCGCAATATTTACCTGGAAGTCTTTCCAGCCGATGGCGTAGACGAGAAGCTGGCAAGCCTGCCTGACCGGGCTTACCTCGGAATCACCTGCTCGCCGAGTAAAGGCATCAATGCGACTCTGGAACTCGTTGAACGATTAAGTGGGCATGACTTTCACCTCGTTCCGCATATCGCCGCGCGTCAGGTCCGCGACGCAGCGCATTTGCGTGACGTTCTTGCACAGCTCGATGACCAACATGTCAAATCCATATTCGTGCCCGGTGGAGATCTGCGCGAACCGGCGGGACAATTCGATTCGGCACTGCAGTTGCTTCGCGTCATGGCGGAAATCGGACATGGCCTGACGAACATTGGCGTGGCCGCGCACCCGGAGGGACATCCGTTTATTGACAACGGAACATTGCATTCGGTCTTGCAGGATAAACAGGAACTCGCGAGCTACCTGGTGACGCAGATGTGTTTCGACGCAGGCAGGGTCATCGAGTGGCTCACGGATATCCGCCGGCGAGGCATAAAGCTGCAGGCTTGGATCGGTTTGCCCGGGGTCATGAATCGCAGCAGGCTCCTGGCGACGTCCCTGCGTATCGGCGTGGGTGAGTCCGCAAAGTTCGTGCTGAAACAGAAAACACTGGCGGGCAAGTTGCTGAAAAGCAGGCGTTACCGGCCGGACGATCTGCTGTTTGAACTGGCGCCGCACCTGGACGATGAGGTCTTGAACATCGGTGGCTTTTACCTGTTCAGTTTCAATCAGGTCGAAGATACGCTGCGTTGGCGGGCTGAGATGCTGGAGCGGTTGGCGTAGAGTTTGCGCGATGAGTAATAAGAATAATTCTGCTCCGGCGCTGACCATCGGACCGCGCGTCCGCAAATCACCGTATTTCGACGCGACCCTGCGCCATGGTGCTAAGGCGTTTAGCGTTTACAACCACATGTACATGCCAACCGTTTATACAGACCCGATTACGGAGTACGGGCATTTGGTTACGGACGTCACTTTGTGGGACGTCGGCTGTGAACGACAGGTGGAAATCACCGGTCGCGATGCGCACAAATTTGTTCAGTTGATGACCCCACGTAACTTGTCCGTGTGCCCGATCGATGCATGCCGCTATGTGCTCCTGACGGCCGAAGATGGCGGAATTATCAATGACGCGATCTTGCTGCGGCTGGCGGAAAATCATTTCTGGTTGTCACCGGGTGACGGCGATCTGTTGCTCTGGGCGCAGGGGATAGCCACTCACGCAGGGCTGCAGGTGAATATCAGTGAGCCCGATGTTTCGCCGCTGCAGTTACAGGGCCCGAAGGCACCCGAGGTTGCGCGTACACTGTTCGGCGATGTCGCGATTGAGCTCGGGTATTTTCATATGCGCCAATTGGATCTGGACGGTATCCCCGTGGTGTTAAGTCGCACGGGCTGGAGTGGCGAGCTGGGTTATGAACTCTATCTTCGCGATGGTAGCAAGGGTGACGAGCTTTGGGATAAAGTCATGGCAGCAGGGCAAGGACAGAATATTACGCCGGCGGCACCGAACACCATCCGCAGTATCGAGGGCGCCATTCTTTCTTATGGTTCCGATATCACACGGCGCGATAATCCGTGGACCATAGGCATGGGGAGACTCGTGGATCTGGATCAGGAGGCGGACTTTTTAGGCAAGGGTGCGCTGCACAGAATTCATGCCGAAGGGATAAAGCGGCGCCTGGTCGGGGTGGAAATTGACGGTGAGCCAATCGGTGGCAACGACACAATGTGGCCGGTGCTAAGTAATAAACAGCTAATAGGTCACGTCAGTCGCTGCGCATATTCGCCGCGGCTGCGGAAAAACATTGGGTTCGTCAACGTGCCGACGGAGTGCGCCACTGAAGGGACGCATCTGCGGATCGAAACACCAGTTGGGCTTGCTGACGCGCGGGTCGTCGCGCTGCCCTGGTTCAAGCCGGTAACCAGGATTACGGTGACACAATAGACGCAATGAACGGGTATTGATCCATGGCGAAGCCAAAGACATTTGATCTGGAAACTCTGTCCCTGCATGCGGGCCAGCAGCCTGATGCCACGACTGGCGCACGTGCGACGCCGATTTATCAGACGGCTTCTTATGTATTCAGAGATACCGATCATGCGGCATCGATTTTTAACATTGAACGCACAGGCCACGTTTACTCGCGGATCTCCAATCCAACCAATGCCGTGCTCGAGGAACGCATCTCGGCATTGGAAGGCGGCGTCGGTGCAATAGCCACGGCCAGCGGCCAGGCGGCAATCCACTTGGCGATCATGACCCTGATGGATGCCGGTTCGCACATTGTTTCCTCCCAATCTTTGTACGGTGGCACCCACAACTTGCTGGCCTACACCTTGCCGAGGTTTGGCATAGACACGACTTTCGTTGATCCCCGCGATCTCGATGCATTTCGCAATGCCATCCAGCCGAATACCCGGCTGGTATTCGGCGAAACCCTGGGGAATCCGGGTCTCGAAGTGCTGGATATTCCCAATCTATCGGCCGTGGCTCACGAGTCGGGTCTGCCGCTGATGATAGATTCGACATTCACCACCCCTTATCTTTGCCGCCCGTTTGATTTGGGCGCTGACATCATCGTGCATTCGGCGACTAAATTTCTGAGTGGCCATGGTGTTGTTATCGGCGGACTACTGGTGGATGGCGGGATTTTTGATTGGGAAGCGTCCGGCCGTTTTCCGACTCTGACGGAACCTTACGCAGGCTTTCATAACCTGGACTTTGTCGAAGAGTTCGGCCCGGCCGCGTTTATTACGCGCGCGCGCAAAGAAGGGGCACGCGACTTCGGTGCTTGCATGAGTGCAATGACCTCGTTTCTGATTTTGCAGGGTGTCGAGACCTTGCCGCTGCGCATGCAGCGCCACGTCGAAAATACGCGCACACTCGTCAAATTTCTCGATGCGCATGCGGCTGTCGATTGGGTCGTGTATCCGGAGTTACCCGGGCACCCTGATCATGAGCTGGCGAAGAAGTTATTGCCGAAAGGCTGTGGCGCCGTGTTCAGCTTCGGTGTGAAAGGCGGCCGCGCGGCCGGGCAGCGCTTTATCGAACGCCTCGAGCTGGTATCTCATCTGGCGAATATCGGTGACGCGAAATCGCTGGTCATACATCCGGCCAGCACCACGCATCACCGCATGGACAGCGATGCCCTGGCAGCGGCTGGCATTTCTGAGGGACTCGTCAGAATTTCGGTCGGTATCGAATCCGTCGATGATTTGATCGAGGACATCGATCGTGGTTTGCACGCTTCACAAAAGGACTGATTCGTGGAGCTGACAGTCGACGATCGCAAGGTGTATATCGCGACCGGCAACCGCGAGATCGATGCGGCCCTGCCGAGCGTCGTCTTTATCCATGGTGCAGGCCAGGACCACACCATCTGGGTGTTGCCGAGCCGTTATTTCGTCCGCCATGGCCGTAATGTGCTGGGCGTAAACCTGCCGGGCCACGGGCGTTCGGCAGGCCCGCCACTGGCGAGTATCGAAGCTCTCGCGGACTGGGTTATCAAGGTGTTCGACGCGGCCGGAATAGAGAAAGCCGCGGTCGTCGGTCATAGCATGGGGTCCTTGATTGCCCTGGAAACCGCGGTCCGACACCCGGATCGGGTGCGTGCGATTGGGCTGGTCGGGACCTCGGTACCGATGCCCGTCAGCGCGGAGCTTTTGCAAAGCGCGAAAAACGATGAGCATGCCGCCGTCGAGATGCTGACGCTTTGGGGCCACAGCCGCGCCGCACAACTGGGCGGCAACGCGACACCAGGCATGTGGATGATGGGTGGCGGCCAACGCCTGCTGGAGCGTGCTGCGCCGGGTGCAATCTACGCCGATCTTAAGGCCTGCAACGATTACGTGAACGGGTTGGAGAGTGCAAAACGCCTGTCCTGCCATGCATTACTGATACTCGGTGGGCGGGATTCGATGACGCCGACCAGTTCAGCCATGGCCGTGGCCAAAGCGATCCCGGATGCGGAGACGGTTATTCTTGAACGGGCCGGCCACGCCTTGTTGTCGGAACGACCGGATCCGGTTCTCGACCTGCTGATCCGCATCGTATAGGGCCTGGCCATGCCGCTCGTCGCACATTCCGGACTGCCAGCGTTTGCGACTCTGCGCGACCAGGGTCTGGATATCATTTCGGCTGAAAAGGCGGCCGCTCTGGAGTTGCCCGCGTTGCGCATCGGCATGCTTAACATGATGCCTGATGCCGCTCTGCAGGCGACCGAGCGCCAGTTTCTGCGCCTGCTCGCAGCTTACGGTTCCGCTGCCAATCTCTACGTTCATCCGTTTGCGCTGCCGGCGGAGTATCGCTCCGAGATCGCAGTGGCGCACATCGACAACTATTACTCGAGTTTTGCCGATCTGCGCGAGCAAGACCTGCATGCTTTGATCATCACCGGCGCCAACCCGATTACCGAAGATATTACCCGCGAAGCATTCTGGACGCCTTTGATGGAGGTCATTGACTGGGGAACAACGCATGTGCAGTCGATACTCTGTTCTTGCCTGGCGACCCATGCGGTGATGCACGAGTACTATCGGAGTGAGCGTGTGGAATTGCCGCAACGACAATGGGGTGTTTACGAGCATGAATTGTTGCAGGACAACCACCCGCTGTTGTCCGGTGTAAGGCCCCCGGTCAGCGCGCCGCACTCGCACCGTTTTGCCGTGTCACGTGCGGATATGGAGAGAGTCGGTGTGACCGTATTGATCTCAAGCGCAGAGGCCGGGGTTCACATGGCGGTAAGCTATGATGAATTGCGCTTTGTATTTTTTCAGGGCCATCCCGAATATGATGCGATCAGCTTGCTGAAAGAATATAAACGTGAGATTCAGCGATTTCTGACCGGCAACCGATCTTCATATCCGCCTTTTCCGGAGCATTATCTGGATACGTCGGCCAAAGCCCGGCTCGAAGCCTATCAGCGGCAGCTCACGGAGTCCGATTTCGAGCAGCAAACACTGCCGCCGTTTCCGGAGGCCGAACTGACCGACGGGCTTGTAAATACCTGGAGCGAAGTGGGCCGGGTAATCTACCGAAATTGGTTGGAACAAGTCAGAATGCGTGCATAGGAAAAAGGGGACTGGCTCCTTTTTTAGATCTTCAAAGCAACGCCGCGCTATAGAAAGAGGGGACTGGCTCCTTTTTTCGAGCTGCCCAAAAATACGCCACCACCGGCAACAAAAAAGGTGCCTGTCCCCTTTTTCCCCACCTAGGTCTAGCCGTATTTCTGCCGCAACAGCTTTTTATCGATTTTCCCGACGCTGGTCAGGTCAATCGTCTCGATAAATTCAACGCGATTCGGCACGGCCCATGGCGAAAGAATGCCACGGTCCGCAAAATCCTTGACGTGTGCCTTGACGATATCCTCAGTGACTTCGGCATCTTCTGTCGTGACGACCAGCGCCAGGGGTCGTTCACCCCATTTTTCATCCGTAATACCGATCACCGCAACCTGAGCAACACCACTGACTTGCGAAATGATGTTCTCGAGCTCCAGCGACGACAGCCATTCGCCGCCGGACTTTATAACGTCCTTGATGCGATCGGTGACCTGCAAATAGCCATCTTTATCGATCGTGGCAATGTCGCCGGTGTGCAAATAGCCACCGGCCCAAAGTTCCTCGGAGCGCTCGTTCTCTTTCAGGTAGCCTGGCGTCAGCCATGGCGCTCGCACCACGATTTCGCCGGTCGACACGCCATCCTGCGGCACATCGATCATGTTTTCGTCGACCACGCGAATCTCGACCAGTGGCGCGGCTCGACCGGTCTTGCAGCGCATCCGAATCTGCTCGTCCGGGTCACCGTTCAGCATCTCGGTAGTCAGATGTGCGGCCGTTAACAGCGGGCAGGTCTCCGACATGCCGTAGGCGGAAAACAAATCGATGCCGTGACTCAACGCCTTTTTCGCGAGTCCCTGCGGCAGGGCAGCGCCACCGATAACCACTTTCCAGTTGCTGAAATCAGTCCGCGCCGCGTTGGGGTGACTCAGCATCATGTTCAGGATCGTCGGCACGCAATGCGAGAATGTGACTTGCTCCCGCGCAATCAAATCGAGCAGCAGCTCCGGCTCGTAGCGGCCTGGATAGACCTGCTTGACACCCATTAAGGTTGCGACGTACGGCACGCCCCAGGCATGCACGTGAAACATCGGCGTAATCGGCATGTAGACATCGTCGCGGTGAAAACGGCCGTGCACGGCGCTCCAACCCAGGGCACTCATAAAACCCATGCTGTGCAGCACGAGTTGCCGGTGAGAAAAGTAAACGCCTTTCGGCGGACCGGTGGTGCCGGTGGTGTAGAAGGTGGTGGCGCGGGTATTCTCGTCGAAGTCGGGAAACATGAATCCGTCCCCGGCAGCAGCCAGGCGGTTTTCATACTCGTCCAGCGGAATGATCTGAATATCTCTTTCAAACCGTTGTTTGATGAGGTCGATGATTGGCATGAAATCGCGATGCACGAGGATCAGATCGTCTTCGGCATGGTTGATCGTATACAGGATCTGTTCGGGCGAAAGGCGGATATTGATCGTATGCAGCACCGCGCCCATCATCGGCACGGCAAAAAAACATTCCAGGTACCGATGGCTGTCCCAGTCCATGACCGCGATCGTACTACTCGGCTGCATGCCGAGATCGGTCAGCATATTGGCAAGACTTTCGATTCGCTTGCCGAGCGTCGCATAACTGAAGCGCTCAGAATCGGCATAAACGATTTCGTGATCCGGTGTCTGGGTCAGCGGCGTATGCAGTAACTGCCTGATCAGCAGCGGGTATTCATATGCGGAGGTTGCGGGCTGCGGATCAATCATGTTGGCAGGTATACTGATTTCTTATGTTTGTTTGACGGCCCGAGTTTGTCCGGCGGGTGCATATCGTGTCAAGATCTTCGTCGCGTCGTGATGTCCAGCCTATGAGTCGCAATAGCCAACATCGAGCCCGGATCGCGATGATCCTGTTGCTGACCGCTGTCCGGGTGGTCGCCGCGGAGGATCCGCTCGTGCGCGTAAATAATGAGCAGCTGCAGGGCCAGTGGGCAGATGAGTCTAAAGCCGTTGCGGTGTTCAAAGGTGTTCCATTTGCCGCGCCACCCACAGGCGCGTTGCGCTGGCGCGCGCCGCAGCCGCACCAACCACGCGAAGGCATCCAGCCGGCCCAGGCGTTTGCGCCGGGCTGCATGCAGGATTCGCATATCATCGACTGGTATGCCGATGTTGCCATGGTTTTCGGGTCCGGGGCTGATGCTACGGCGAGGCCGAACGGGGTCAGCGAGGATTGCCTGTATCTGAATGTATGGACGCCGAACCTGGCAGGCGATGCAAAATTGCCGGTCATGATCTGGTTTCATGGCGGCAGCAACAAGGGCGGATGGTCTTACGAGCCGAACTACATCGGCGCGAATCTGGCGAAAAAAGGTGTCGTCGTGGTCACCGTGACCTATCGCCTCGGGCCGTTTGGTTTTTTTGCCCACCCGGCGCTGACAGCGACTGATGACGACCAAGCGGTCGCGAACTTCGGTTGGCTGGATCAACTGGCGGCGTTGAAATGGAATCATGCGCATATTGCCGCCTTCGGCGGTGATCCCGACAACGTCACGGCCATGGGTGAGTCATCCGGCGCCGGGGATCTGGCTAATATGCTCGGTACCGAAATTGCAGCGGGCGTTTATCAGCGCGCGATTGCGCAGAGCCCGGCTGCAAATCTTGTCGAGCGCAGTTCGCTCAACGACGAGCGTCGTAACGGTGCAAGACTTGCGGAAGAACTTGGGATTGCAAATGACGATGATGCGATCGAAAAATTACGTCAGGTCCCTGCCGAACAAATATTGGCGGCGTCGGAACAGATTTTGCCGGGCCATTATTTCGAGGTTGTCGTCGACGATGTGACTTTTCGGCAAGCGCCGCTCGAAACTCTGCGCCGCGAAAAAAATATCGGCATTGATCTATTGATCGGCACGAACAAGGATGAATGGTACATGTACTACGACGAAGATACGGACTGGGACGATGTCGATCAGTGGCTCGAAGATAACGCGCCGTCGGCCGCCGAACCGCTGCTGGTTCGCGTTGCTGACGAAACCGATCCACGCCGCGCCTTGGATCGATTGGAAACTGCAAAAAATATGCTATGCCCGAACCGGCGCGCTGCCGCGCGAATCACAGCGGCCGGCGGTCGGGTCTGGTTTTATCACTTTACCCGTCAACGTCGCGGCGCCGGCGGCGACAAGCTCGGCGCCTATCATGGCGCGGAGATTCCATATGTTTTTGATACTCACGATGCGTGGCTCCCAACCACTTCGATCGATCGGCGCTTGACGGATGCAGTCATGGATTACTGGGTGCAATTTGCGCGCAGCGGTGATCCGAACTTGCCGGGTCGTTCGCAATGGCCCCAATACCGTCACGACAGGCCGGTTGTCTTGGAGCTCGGTGACAACATCCGGGTTATCCCACCGGTCGATGCCGAATTATGCCGCTGGCTCGGGCCGGAGTAAGCTGAGCGCCTGATCGGGCGGGGGGGAAACAGCTTGGAGCAAAAACAAGTCGATTGGGGCAGCTTCGGCGCGTGTGTCGCGATCGTCCTGGTGGTTTGCCTGCCGCTTGCAGCGTTTCCCGATAGTGGCGGCAAAATAGTACTGCAATGGTATGACTTCATTGCGACCGAATTGGGTTTTCTGTACCTGCTGGCCGGGTCCGCGGCGATTGTCTTGCTGGCTTGGCTGGCGATCGGGCGATTTGGCAAGGTCTTATTGGGCGAGCCCGGCGAACCGGCCGAGTTCCCGGATTTAAGCTGGGCGGCGATGTTGTTTTGCGCCGGAGTGGGCGCGGGCCTGATGGCCTGGGCACCGATCGAATGGGCGTATTACATCGATGCGCCGCCATTTGGCGTCGCGCCGCGTTCCGCCGAGGCCACCGCCTGGGCGGCGACCTATGGCATATTCCATTGGGGTCCTACAGCCTGGTGCTTTTACTGTCTGCCGACGATTGCGATCGCCTATCCTTACTACGTAAAACGCGTGCCGTTCCTGCGTTTTTCGACGGCCTTTCATTTTTGGATGGACGGCCAGGAGGAGACGCTCTGGGGGCGCGGGATCGATCTGCTTTTCATGATTGCGCTATTGGGCGGCGCGGGTTCCTCGCTGGGCTTTTCGACGCCACTGATTGCGGCCTGCATCAGTCGGCTGACCGGCATCGAAAATGGTTTCGGCCTCGAATTTCTGTCGGTGGTGCTGTGCGTCGCGCTATTTGCGACGAGCGTCTGGCTCGGTTTGAAAAAAGGCATCAAGCGCCTCAGCGATTTTAATCTGGCCATCGCATTCATTTTGTTGTTGTTCGTGATCGTGGTCGGACCGACAGTGTTTCTGTTCAAGACGTCGGTCAACAGCGTGGGGTTGATGCTGCAGAATTTTGTGCAAATGAATACCTGGACCGATGCGTTCACGTCTTCCGGTTTTGTCGAGAGCTGGACGATCTTTTATTGGGCCTGGTGGATTGCCTACGGGCCGTTCGTCGGTTTGTTCGTCACGCGCATTTCGCGCGGCCGGACGATACGCCAGGTGATCGCCGGGATGATCGGCTACGGAACGCTTGGCGGTGCGTTGTTTTACATGGTGCTGGGTAACTACAGTCTGTACCTGGAGCTCAACGGCACCCTGGTGGTGTCGGCGTTGCTGAACGAAGCGGGTGCGCCGGCGGCGATTATTGCAACGCTCGATCAACTGCCATTAGGCGGCCTGGTGATTGCGGTTTTCTGCCTGGTCAGCCTCGTGTTTAGCGCGACCACCTACGATTCGGCGTCTTATACGCTGGCGTCGAGTGCGACCCGCCGATTATTGGCCGGTGATGACCCGGCACGTTGGCATCGGGTGTTCTGGGCGATAGCCTTGGCGGTATTGCCATTGACCCTGTTGTTTATCGGCGGATTGAAAGTACTGCAGACCGCGGCACTGGTGGTATCACTGCCGATCCTGATTGTCGGTGTTTTGATGTCGTTGTGCCTTGTGCGGCAGCTGGCGAAAGATCACCAAACATAAAAGACTACAAACCATAAAAGATCATAAACCGGGAGAGACCCATGATGACTCGTCGCAATCTTCTGGCAACCGGCGCAAGCCTGGCGGCCATATCCGTGGACCAGGCGATTGCCGTGGCCGGTCAGGCCGGCGAGGTTTCGACCGGCAGCGCATCGGCGACCAGCGCAAACGCGCTCAAAGGACCGTTCGATACGTTGCGGGACTATATCTCCGCTTTGGATGCGGCCGGCTTACTGCTGCGTTTTGATCGCGTTGATCAGGACGCGTACGAAGCCAGCGCCATCATGTATCGGCTGCGCGACAAGTTTGGCATGTGGGGTGCGCCGGCATTTCTGGCAGAAGAGCTCAAAATCGACGGCGAGTGGGTCAAAGGCCCGGTGATATTTAACGACCAGGGTCCGGCAGGCGCGGAATGTGTTGCCTTCGGTGTCGATCCGGTCCACGGCGATGTCCGGGCCAGTTATCGCAAGGCGGTCGCATACTTCATGGACATGCTCGAGGCCTCGGGCGGCAGTTTTGTGACGATTGACCCGGTCGACGTCCCCGCGGAACGGGCGCTCTGCAAGCAGGTAATTCTGCGCGGTGATGACATCGATCTGACCAGGTTTGCGTTCATAAAGGGTAATCCGGGTGACGCCGGCCGCTACATCAATACCGGCATGGTCTTTACCGAAGATCCGGACATGGGCAAAAATTTTGGCACCTATCGCTGCCAGCTGAAAGGGCCCCGGGAAATCAGCGTGAACTCGGAGCCGAATCAGTCCGGCTGGAAGATGTTGATGGCCGCCACGGAGCGTGGCGAAAAAATTGCCAAGGTGTCGATAGTCCTCAGCGCGGACCCGGTCATCTGGATGATTTCAAGCACGCGCGTCGGCGGCCGGCGCGGCGATGCGCCGGTCGATGAACTGGCGGTGGCCGGCGGGATCAAGGGCCGCGCGATACAGGTGGTTCGCTCCGAGACTAATGACCACATGATCCCGGCCAATGCCGAAATGGTGATCGAGGGCGAGATTCCGTTGGGTGACTACAAACCGGAGGGCCCATACGGCGAAATGCTCGGTTATCAGGGGCGCTACAAGGCTGAAAATTTCTGGATGACAGTCACCGCAGTCACACACCGCAAGGATCCGTGGATCATGAACAATTTTACGGGGGTCAATCGAGGTGCATTCAAGGCGGCCGGTACGGCAATGTCGCGGGTCAGATTCAAGCGCTTGATTCCGGAAATCGTCGATTTTCATACTGCCAGCGAAGCCGTCGGCATGACCTACATCAGTATCGATAAGACCAAACCCGGCCAGGGACTGGAAGTCGGGGAAAAGATCGCCAGATCGATTCCACTCAGCAAGATCGTCGTCGTCGTCGACAAAGATTTGGATGTGCTGAATCATAAGGACATGTTGTTCGCGATGGGTTCGCGTTGGCAGCCGAATACAGCGAGCCGCATATTCGACGAGCTGCGTGGTATGCCCCTGGATCCGAGCCTCGTCAACCGGCCGATGACCAGCAAGATTGTCATCGACGCAACGAAGCAATTGCCCGAAGAAGGGGGTCCCGAAAAATTCGCTGAACTCAATCGAACCCTGCTTGTCGAAGGAGCGCCCGGCGCGTTCGATCTGGTGGATGAAAAGTGGGGCGAAATTTTTAATGAGTTCGCCCGTTCGCAACTAAGTTAGGTCTGATGGTCGAGACCCGAAAGTACTGACCGGGTCAGATTTGATCTTATTTGAACGACTGGTGTCGAGCGTGAAGGCGCAGGCCAGCTATTCAATTGCCGGACTTCCGCTCACGAAACAAATCGGGCAAAAAGATAACCAAGACACAAGGACGATTTATGCTTGAAAGGTGGCAACGCCCCAAAAGGGAAATCATGACGTTCATAGCTAGAATCGTAGTTGCGCTGATAACCGGCTGCTGGTGGACTTTCGCGGGCGCCGCTCAGGAGTCAGAGGCTATCTGGGATCAGGCCGTAGGTAGCGTGGATACAGTCTTTCTCGAGGAAATGACAGCCGGGGAAATTGCTGCTGCGCTGCGCGGTGGCTTCACTTCAGTGATCGTGGCAACCGGTGGAATAGAGCAAAATGGTCCAAACGTGGCGACCGGAAAGCACAACTATGTGCTGCGTATCACCGCAGACGCGATTGCCAGAAAGCATGGAAAAATGCTGGTCTCGTCAATTGTGCAGTTCGTGCCGGAGGGCCAGATCAGCCCGCCAACAGAGGACATGCATTTCCCGGGTACGATTAGCCGGCGCCAAGAAATGTTCGAAGCTTTGTTGACGGATATATGCGGCAGTCTTCGCCAGCATGGGTTCCAGAATATTTTCCTGATTGGCGATAGCGGTGGCAATCAAAGCGGGCTAAAGAACGTTGCCAAAGAGTTGAGCAACAAATGGGCAGGCGGCCCGGCTCGCGTGTTTTACATACCGGAATACTGTTCCGAGGATATATGGAGCTTCGATTACCTCAAGCGACTGGGGTACACACAGTTGCCGGACGAAGCGACTCCTTTCCGAAATAATATCCATACGGATCTGCGCTATGAAGCCATTATGGCAGTGGTTGACCCGCAGTTGGTGCGCGCGGAAGCGCGATTCCGAAATGGAAAATATGAAGTTCACGGCGTTGCAATGGAATCAACATCTGAGCTCATCGAACTAGGCAGAACTCTCGCCGACTACCGCGCGGACATCACTGTCAGAGCCATGAGAAAAGTCGTGGCACCCTAGACGTCGTCCCGGATGATTTCCCCTTATCGCCGTTCGGCCATCCTAGGGTTCGGGCCTTTCGTCGGTCCGGCGACCGCTAACGGCCTGAAAGCCGCCATACGCCTTGCTGCAAGGTATTATGCAGCTACTGACCCGATCAAGACAGATGTCGCAATAAGGTAACCTTCTTCCATTCAGTGGAAGGAGAAAATCGTGGATCATCAGTCGTTCGTCCAGCTGCTGGGCAACTACGGGGAGTTTGTTGGCGCTATAGCGGTTGTTGTAACTCTTGGTTACTTAGCCGTTCAGATTCGCCTTAAGCATCGTGAGTCCAGGCAAAAAGAGATGCAGTGCGCAGCCCAGTCACTCGAAACGGAGAACCGATATGCAATCGAAAACAGTTGATCGGGGCACGGTTCAGACGGTAACGCCCCGCGAGTGGCTTCGCTTGATCATGGCCCATCTTTCCATACCTCTGATCTTATTGGCCTGCGGAGGGGATATCCGTTGGTGGCAGGCCTGGGTCTTTTCCCTGCTCATCGTTGCAGCCGGTGTCGGAGGGCGCATCTGGGCAGAACGGCGGCATCCAGGGCTGATGGCGGAACGAACCAGATCCCTAAAGGCATCAGATGTCAAAGCATGGGATAAAGTCCTTGCCCCGCTGATGGCATTGAGCCTTTCCTTCCCGCTTGTCATTGTGGCGGGGCTGGATCACCGCTTTGGGTGGTCACCCGTGTTCCCCACATGGCTCAACATCACCGGTATCTTCTTAATCGCGCTTGGATACGCCTTCGCTGCGTGGGCTTTGGCGGAGAACCGATTCTTCTCCAGCATGATGCGCATCCAGACCGATCGAGGACATGTGGTATGTGACAGCGGCCCATACCGGATCGTCCGGCACCCGGGTTATGCTGGGAATCTTCTGGCAATTCCAGGCATTGTGCTGGCCCTGGATTCTGCTTGGACACTCATTCCGGTAGGGGTCGCACTGGTTGTCGCCGTGATCAGAACCGCACTGGAAGACCGGACTCTACAGGAAGAGTTGCCGGGATATCGGGAGTACACAAGCCGAGTAAAATATCGGTTGTTTCCTGGAGTTTACTAAGGAGCCCCACCCGCGATGTGATTCGCCCCCGGGGGGGGACATCCCCTCTCCTTGCATTGTTGCATGGCCTAAACCCTGTATGCACCGGACAGGTGGGACTTTGGTTTTTCACGCCCAGGTGGAATCTTTCCCCCAAAACGAATCCAACTCCAGGTCGCTCAGCTCAAACCTTGGGTTCAGTTCATCGCAGAGCGTAGTTAGAAGGATTCTGACTACCAATGTCTGATTATGGCCGTTTTGCGCCTATTGCCACCGCTATATTTGATAAATTATTTCGTCTGCTGTTGGCGCAAAAGCAGTCATCGATTCTGAAAAGTCGAAAATCATGCCATCAACGGCTGCTTACGAGCAGATAGCGGAAGTGCGGGTTGCCGCGCTGCATGGGGCTACAGACGAACCGCAGCAGTCATCGGCCACTGGTCGCTGTTGGCTCATTCAGCGTTATGTAAATGGTGAGTGAAAACCCTGAATTTGGATGGCTAACCCAAATCGAGGCGAGTATGGTTTAAGAATAGTAATTACAAGAATTCTGCGATAAGTCGCTCAAGAAAATTAGTGGTCGGTGCAGGTTCGTGCCTATCGCGAGCGAAGGGACAATGTCATGAATCGACGACTCATTTTTTTCTTATTTGCACTCGTTTTTCTATCTGCTTTTGCTTCAACTGCTGCCGTCGCGGCATCCGTTGCGATAGACCCATCCAATCCAAACAACGGGCTGCTCAATATCTATAGCGCGACTTTCGACGGGCCACTTGGTCCTGGCGACCCTTTCTTCGGAGGGTCGCCACCGCCCAATTGGCCGGGAGATCGCGCGATTGTTATTACGCCGGAGCCGACCGGCGTTCTGGCTGCGGCGGATACCAGTCTGTGCAAGCAAGCGTATGATCCCAGCAATCCAACTGCTCCCATCACGCCTCCGTGTACGACGCTTTATTCAACTGCTATGCCCAGCGCGTTGGATCTTGTACTTAGCTCGGGTAACACGCAGATGGCGATCAATGGTGGCAGTGTGTTCTTTCCGAACCTGACGATGGTGATCGAGGGCGGCACAGCCAATCAGACAGACGTAAGCATCGAAGGTGCCAGTATGATTGACTTCGCTGCTTCATCTGGCGCCGTTCCGGTGGACGGCAATGGCGTGGCGGTTTTCGAAATTGACACCACTCCTGCTATAGCGGTTGACTTTTCCATATTTACCGAAGTCGTGACCGGTTGCACTGGGCCACTTTGCCCACTGATCCCGATACTGACGCTCGACATGATCCGCTATCGGCTGACGATTGATTGGGACCCGACGTTCACGTCCTTTGATGCAGACTTCATCGGGCAGGGGAGTGGTAACTCCATGGTTTTCGCGACTCTGGATTCGGCGGTAGTGCCACTTCCCGGAGCGGCGTACCTATTCGTCTCTGCATTAGGACTGCTCGGCTGGATGCGGCGTAGAGCGACTTGAATTGAATATCGACTTAGGGATGAGACCCGGCCTCTTGCCGAGTCTTCTTTATCCAGTGAATGGCTGGAAGTGGCCGCTTTCTGTCTAACGTCAGCACCAATTTCAATGCAATCTGAGGTCTGCTGTTGACGCAAAAGCAGCCGCTCACTTTTAAAAATTGAAAATCCCGGTCTGTATGACTGGTCACGAGCGGATAGCGGAAGTGCGGGTTGCCGCGCTGCAATGGGCAGAGAACGACTGCGATTTCAACCGATCGACGCAACTCTTAGAATTTGACTTCCGGTGGCAAGCTATGAAGCGACCAAATTTCGTAGGGAACCACTTCCGTCGTAAAAGGATCCGAATACATGCGATCTTCGAACCAATTGAGGCGCATGGCATCTTGGGCCGCAATATCTTCGTCCGTAAAAGGATCGTCTGCACGTTTTTCCGCAAGCGTCAAATATGAATCAAGGAGTGTTTCATAGGCTTCGGTGACGAAATTGAAATTCTCTTCTGTCACCGTAAGCATTGGCTGCACATAGAAACTACCTCCTATACAAGCAACTTTTCGACGGTAGCGCCTATCGGTCGCTGCCGCCGCTTCGTCGTCGCCTTTGCAGCTCAATTCGCGATGCGGCTTGGAATCAACTCCATATTTTTCATAAACCGCATCCATTGCCTCTTTCATATAGAGCAAATCTTCCTCAGGCGTCGCCCCCGGCAGAACGTCGAGAAACCCCCCAATAGAACTTTTACCGTCCGCATAAAACTGAATCACGAAAGCGGCATGAATCATGCCGACCAATGGGGTCTTCGCATGCATGTCGACGGAATAGAATCGGCTCCAGGCGGTCTGCCTTTGAAAGTCCCGCGTGGGCTTTTTTGTAATGTTGTAGGCGCGGCCCCCCTTTTGAATTACTGGCCCGCGCGCCGCCTTGGCGTTATGATCCGAGTATTCCGTGCTCATAACGCGCGTTTCATGTTCGCTGCCACCGTTCATCTTGTCTATGCGGCCGAAATACATGTCCTCCATTCGGGAGAAGAAATGGAGAGCCCGCGCGGCAAATGCTGTTTGCTCTTCATTCAAGCCGGCAAAATCGCTCGTAAAAAGCGTGTCGTTTTTTGCCAATGCAGCAGCCGTAGAAGTTATCGCAAGCAGGATTGCAACCACCATTCCTACGCCGATTGCATCAATCCTATTCAGCCATCCGGCGAAAACCATATTTGCCTCCAATGTAGTTGACGGAACTCTATTGGCGAGCAATTCGCCCCTGGCACAAAAAAACCTTATCCGACATTCCCCATATGAACCGGCAACCAGACCGCAGATTGCGCGATTTTGGTTTTATTGGCAATGCTCTTTGCCCAGAATCCGCCCAAGACTCCCCGACCACGAGCCAGAGGGTGCCATTTCGGGGCAGATGGAACGATTTGGTGGTGATCAAGGCGCACCTACACATCACCGATCTGGTACACGCCGTAATTCCTGAGAAACGCGAATCTGAAGGGTTTCACATGTCTAGTCGATGGCTGCTTCTGGCCGAACTCGGCCATCCTGGGTAGCGTTAATCAACCCGATCTGAGGACCGGTAACGGCTCCAAAGCAGCCATACCTTTTATTGCAGGGAATTAGGCGGAAATCGACCCAAGGAGTCGCTCGACAAAGTCCACGTGCGGCCGTCGCTTTTTTCGTATTATCTGGCACGTGCGGCGCAAATCTAAGAATTCGACAGCCTGAAGGAGTTTGCTTCATGACATCTACAAATTTGGTGACCAAGGAAGTAGTTAGCCAAGCGTGTAAGAGCATTGGCATCAGGGACTGGAGCACTCTCACAGAAATTGAAATATCTGACGATGAGGCACGTGCGATCCTCGACGAGGTTCGAGGAGAAGCTTTTGAGGTTGGTTTAGAAGGTTTTTGCCAAGGCCTTCAGGTTGAACTCGAGCACGGTACGCGATTTCCGGACGCCAACATCACTAACAATCACCCCATCCTCACGGGACAGATCGTTCTCGCACATCTAAAGGAATCACTTCTCTACTACAAG
>Ga0224512_10000573_pt1 | contig 38323 bp, 37 predicted proteins | sample SF_May12_sed_USG_4_FD_169103 | JGI IMG/M metagenome (GOLD analysis project Ga0224512, IMG submission 169103) | Sediment microbial communities from San Francisco Bay, California, United States - SF_May12_sed_USGS_13 | ecosystem: Environmental > Aquatic > Marine > Sediment | place: USA... | reverse complement strand
CGCTGAAGGAAAAGCAGGAATACGTCGACTCGATCAAGCAAGACGTACGCTGGCTGGGGTTCGAGTGGGACGGCGAGTTTCACGCCTCTGATTACTTCGAGCAGCTTTACGAATTTTCAGTCCGGCTGGTTGAAAAAGGCAAGGCCTACGTAGACGATCTTTCGAGTGACGAGATCCGGGAGTATCGCGGCACGCTGACCGAGCCGGGACGAGAGAGCCCGCATCGAAATCGCCCGGTGGAGCAGAACCTGGATCTGCTGGCGCGGATGAAAGCCGGCGAGTTCCCGGACGGCTCGCGAGTCCTGCGCGCCAAGATCGACATGGCGGCCGGCAACCTCAACATGCGTGACCCCGTTCTCTACCGAATCCTCCACGCGCACCACTATCGGCGCGGCGACGACTGGTCGATCTATCCGACCTATGACTTCACGCACGGCCAGTCCGATTCGATCGAGAAGATCACCCATTCGCTCTGTACGCTCGAGTTCGAGGACCACCGACCGCTCTACGACTGGTTCATCGAAGAACTGGGAATCTATCCCTCGCGACAGATCGAATTCGCGCGGTTGAACATCACCCGCACCATCCTGTCCAAGCGCAAGCTTCTGCGTCTCGTCGACGAGGGACTGGTCGATGGCTGGGATGATCCGCGCATGCCGACGATCTCAGGGCTGCGCCGCCGCGGCTACACGCCGGAGGCAATCCGTGACTTCTGCGATCGCATCGGCGTCGCCAAGGCCAACAGTACCGTTGACGTCGCCATGCTCGAGCACTGTCTCCGCGAGCACCTCAACAAGAAAGCGCCGCGGGTGATGGCGGTTTTGAGACCGCTCAAGGTGGTGATCGACAACTACCCCGAGGGAAAGACCGAAGAGCTCGAGGCGGTGAACAACCCGGAAGACGAGTCAGCAGGGATGCGCACGATCCCGTTTTCCCGAGAGCTCTGGGTCGAACATTCGGATTTCATGGAAGAGCCGCCAAGGAAGTTCTTTCGCCTCGCGCCGGGCCGCGAGGTGCGCCTTCGCTACGGGTACTTCATCACCTGCACCGAGGTGGTGAAGGACACCGCCGGGAAGATCACCGAGCTGCGCTGCACCTACGACCCGGACACGAAAGGTGGCTACGCTCCCGATGGGCGCAAAGTCCGCGGCACCATCCACTGGGTTTCCGCCGAGCACGCGCTTCCTGCTGAGGTGCGTCTCTACGACTACCTCTTCTCGGAGGACGACTCAGACAGCGACGTGGATCGCGAGTCGACCGACATGCTGAACCCGGACTCTCTCGAAGTGCTCTCCGACTGCCAGGTCGAGCCGAGTCTCGCCACGGCCGAACCGGGTTTTCGCTGTCAATTCGAGCGCCAGGGCTACTTTTGCGTCGACTCGAAGGATTCGTCGCCGGAGAAGCTGGTCTTCAACCGCACGGTCGGCCTGCGGGACACTTGGGCGAAGATTCAGAAAAAGCAGGGAGGATGAGAGAGGGCGTGGGGGCGTGAGGGGCTGAGGGACTGAGGGCGTGGGGGGTGTGGGGGATTGGGGACTCCTCGCCCTTGGCATCCTTCCCGGCCACCGCTATGCTCGCTCCGCCCAGGAGTAAGCCTCAAAACACCTGTCGATCGCACCAGGAGAGAACCTCACGTCATGACCTCCCCTCTCGGCTCCGACCTCGACCAGATCGCCGTCAATACCATTCGTTTCCTTGCCGTCGACATGGTCGAAAAGGCCAACTCCGGTCACCCGGGCGCACCGATGGGCCAGGCCGAGATGGCCTACGTGCTATGGGCGGGACACCTCAAGCACAACCCGACAAATCCAGCCTGGCCGAATCGCGACCGCTTTGTTCTCTCCTGCGGCCACGCCTCGGCGCTCATCTACTCGCTCCTCCATCTTTCCGGCTATGACCTGACCCTTGACGACATCAAGAGCTTTCGACAGTTCGAATCGAGGACGCCTGGGCATCCCGAACATGGACTCACTCCCGGCGTCGAGACGACGACCGGTCCCCTCGGACAGGGCATCTCGAACGCCGTCGGCATGGCGATCGGCGAGCGCATGCTGGCAGCGCACTTCAACCGTGAGAACTTTCCGGTCATCGACTACCGCACGTGGGTCTTCGCCAGCGACGGCGACCTCATGGAAGGCGTCGCGTCCGAGGCCTGTTCGCTCGCCGGTCATCTCGGTCTCGGCAAGCTCAACGTGCTCTGGGACGACAACAGAATCTCGATCGAGGGCGGAACCGAGCTCGCCTTCACCGAGGACGTCCAGGCCCGATTCCATGCCTACGGCTGGCACGTTGTCTCGGTCGACGACGGACACGACCTCGCAGCGGTCAACAAGGCGATTCAAGCGGCGGCGGCAGAGACCAGCCGCCCGACTCTCGTTCGGGTTCGCACCCACATTGGCTTCGGCAGTCCGAACAAGCAGGACACTGCCTCCTCGCACGGCTCACCCCTGGGCAGCGACGAGATCGACCTCACGAAGAAGCGCCTCGGCTGGCCGCAGGATCCGCCCTTCCACATTCCGGACGAGGCGCGGGAAGCCTTTGCACACGTTTCGACTGACGGCGCCGCGCAAGGATCCGCCTGGAACAAGATGGTCGTGCGCTGGGGCCAGGAGCACCCGGATCTCGCCTCCGAGTTTCAGCGCCGGACCGCGGTTGAGCTGCCTGACGGCTGGGAAGACGCGCTACCCTCATTCGCGGCCAGCGACGGGGCTCTGGCAACGCGCAAAGCCTCGGGCAAGGTCTTGAACGCGATCGCATCCGTGATTCCCGAGCTCACCGGCGGCTCTGCCGATCTCGCAGGCTCCAACAACACGTGGCTCGCCGACGAAGATGCGTTCTCCAAGTCGGTCCACGGAGGGCGCAATTTCCACTTCGGAGTCCGCGAGCACGCCATGGGTGCGATCATGAACGGCCTTGCCCTGACCCCAGGGCTCATTCCTTACGGCGGCACCTTCCTGGTCTTCTCCGACTACATGCGGCCGGCGATCAGGCTCGCTGCGCTGATGGAGATCGGTGTCATCTACGTCTTCACTCACGACTCGATCTTTCTCGGCGAAGATGGTCCGACGCATCAGCCCGAGAGCCACCTGGCGTCGCTCAGATCGATCCCTGGCTTGACGGTCGTCCGGCCTGCCGACGCCAACGAAACGGCCGCTGCCTGGAGAGTGGCGATCGAACGTCGCCACGGACCGACCGCGCTGGTGCTGACGCGTCAGAAGCTGCCGATCCTGGCACAGACCTCCGTCGCGGGAACTGAAGGCGTGGCGCGCGGTGGATACGTCCTGGCTGACCCGGCAGACAGCGACCCGCAGCTGATTCTCATCGCCACCGGCTCAGAAGTGAGTCTCGCGCTGGAGGCACAGGCGGTGCTCAGCGGCGATGGCATTCCGGCGCGGGTCGTGAGCCTCCCGTCCTGGGAGCTCTTCGATGCCCAGACCCGTCAGTACCGCGAGACAGTACTTCCTCCTTCGATTCCGAAACGGCTCGCCATCGAGGCTGCGGTGTCGTTCGGCTGGGAACGCTATGTCGGCGACCGTGGACGCGTCATCGGCGTCGACCGGTTCGGCGCCTCGGCTCCAGCCGGAGATCTGTACGAACCGTTCGGGCTGACGGCAAAAAACATCGCCGATGTCGCCAAGCGATTGCTCTAGCACGGGAGCAGGCCAGCACCCGGTCCGAGTTCTCGTAGAGTGGGGCTCGTGCTGACTCTCGCCGAGATACACGAACTCGAAGTCACGGAGTCTTATCCAGCGGCGATCGACGCCCTGGAGGAAAGGCTGAAAACTCATCCGGCCGAAGAAGAGACCGTCGTCCGTCTCGGCTTCAACTGTTGGCTCGTGGCGGAAGAGGGTGAGCGAATCGACCCGACACTGTCCACCGAGCAGTACGCCGAACGGTTCATGGAGCTCTTTCGCACCTACAAGGACACGTTCTCGGAGAGTGCCGACTTTTGCTTTGCCTTCGGCTTGGGGATGTCCCTCTTCTGGTATCTGTACCCCGGAGCCACGGAACGTCAGGGCAAGGCACTCTTGAAGCGAGCATCGAAGCTTGATTCTTTCTACAAGACGATCATCACTCCCATCAGCACATTCGCCAGATGGAGATACCGCACGGGCAGACATGCCTCGCAGGAGGCGCTGGCCCGGCGATTCTCCGGCCGGGGTGTCTTGGCCAAGTACTACGCTGTCGACTGATACCTCAGCCTGACCGTCTCACTAATCTCCTGGTGCAAGGCCGCTGGCCAAGAGCTCCCACCCGATCTGCCCGCTCTTTGGAAGTTGCCGTTCAGAGCACTACTGCAAAGAAAACCTGATTGTCAGGTTCAAGAACACAGCAACCGGCTCGCCGCCGCGCAAGGCCGGCTTGAACTTCCACTCTCTTGCCGTCTCGACCGCCGACTCGGTGAGGCCCATCGGCAAACCCTTGAGTACCTTGACACCGACAACGTTTCCTTCGCGATCGATGACCACTTCGAGAATCACGACTCCGGTGATCCGCGCCTGCCGGCCTTCCTCTGTATATCTCGGCGACGGATAGTGAATCTTGACAGGCGCCGTGATGTCGGAACCGAGACGAACCGGGCCTTCGCCTCCCAACCCGTACGGATCCGGAGGGCCTTCGGGAATACCGAACACAACATCACCGATCAGATACTCGAGATCCGGCACCTCCACCTCGTCGACCAGAATCGGCTCCGGCTCTTCCGGCGTCGGGTCCGGGATGGGGATGACTCGCTTCTTCTCTTTCTGCTTCGGAATCTGCTGCTGCGCCTCCGGCGGCGGCGCCTTGAAGCGGACCTGTTCCACGACGAACACCTTGCTCGGGTTGGACCTGACCTCCAGCACCTTGCTGCCGGCAGGCAGCTGGACGATGAAGAAGACCAGATGGAACATCGCGGCGAGAGCGATCGCAAGCCGCATTCGGCGCTTGCCGCTCTCGTCCTCGGGCTCGATGTACGGGACGTGTCCGAGATGAACGCCAAGCGCCTTCGGCTTGTCGCCGGCGAATCGGCTCCATGTGTAACTGTCTTCCAACATCGAGATACCTGCCCTCTCGCCCCCTCTTCAACAGTCCACTACGTAGCCGAGATTCCCGAAGTTCGCAGGTTGTTCGGCGTCCCCAGGACATATCGGTCTCGACGACGGCTCGCGCCCAGGCGCCGTAGCGTCGGAATCACCTCATGCGATGGCGACGCGGTGCGTGTCGATGACGGTCGCTTCACACCCTCTCGCGGTAGTAGCATGACCACCGACTCGAGGCTCCAATCAACATGCGTTTCGCACTCCAGAAACTGTTCCTTCTGCCGCTTTTCCTGCACATCGTCGCGTGCTCTCCCCGCGCTGCCGAAGACGCGCCGGGCATCTCCCTTCCGCCGACCAGAGGCTACGTGTTGATCTCGCTCGACACCCTCGGTGCGGATCACCTCGGAGCCTACAGCGCCGCCCACGACACCAGCCCTTTCCTCGATGAATTCGCGTCCCGGGGTGTCCTTTTCGAGAACGCGCTGGCTCAGTATCCCTCAACCCTCGTTTCACACGTTTCGATCTTCACCGGCCTCTATCCGCGCGAGCACGGCGTCTACGTGCCGTCCAGTGTGTTGTCACTCGAGATCGACACGCTGCCGGAGCACTTTCGCCGTCACGGTTTTCGCACCGCAGGCCACACTGAAGGAGGATACGTCTGCACCGACCTCGGCTTCAATCGCGGTTTCGACGAGTTCGTCGATCGCCAAATCAGTTCGGACACGGACATCGAGAAGACCTTCGAACGCGGCCTCGACTTCTTGCGTTCTCTGGAATCGGACGAGCGGTTCTTCCTCTTCTTGCACTCCTACGCCATCCATGATCCTTACGACCCGCCTGAGCCTTTTCGCCCGCTGCATCTGTCGACCGACTCCGCGGATCTTCCTCCCTCGGAGGGTGGTTACCTGCGCGACATCAATATGCGCCGGCGAGAGGTGTCCGCCGACACCGTTGCTCGCTACCACGAGCTCTACGACGGGACGGTGCGCTACGTCGATTCGGTCCTCGAGAGCTTTTTCGCCGAGCTCGATCTGCTGGGACTCAGGGACGAAGTCACCATTATCATCACCTCCGACCACGGCGAGGAGTTCTTCGAGCACGGTCGCTTGAGCCACTCGCAGGTCTACCCCGAGACCCTGCGCGTGCCGCTTCTCATTCTGCATCCCTCCAAGCTCTCCGGGACCCGAGTCGGCGACCTGGTTCGCCTGATCGACGTGGCGCCGACCCTCTACGAGCTCGCTGGAATCCCTTCTCCAGAGCCGATCTCCGGGCGCAGCCTGGTGCCCCTCTTTTCGGCTTCGGGCAAGCTCACGCCGGTGCCAGCGTTCGCCGAAATGGTCGATCTGGAGCAGCAGCAGGCACTGTTTACGCTCGAAGACGGACAGCTCCTTCAATACGTCGTGGCTGAGCGTCTATCCGAAGCGGACGGCACCTGGGTCGCCAAGGAGGCTGTTTTCGACACCGCTGCAGCGACCGTGGACCTCGAGCTGGTCAGCTTTGGCGAGCCACGAGAGATTACGATGGCGATCGACGGCAGAGACGACGAGGCCTTCATCGTCGGAACCGACTGGACGCCGAAGCGTCTACAACTCGGGCCGACCAGCTCTTCTCACCGCGTTCGCCTGTCGACCAGTGGCTGCGATGTTCCTCTCTGGCTCGGATGGGGCAACGACAGCCGCTGCCTTTCGTTCAAGGTCAGAGGCATCTCTTTGCGACGGACAGAGCTCTTCGACCTCTCGAAGGACGCGACGGCTACTCACGATATCTCCTCAGAGCGCGCGGAGCTCACCAAGCGTTTAGCCGGGGATTTAGCGCAAAAGAGGTGGACTCTCGTCGCCGAGCCCGGGTCCCGATCACCCACTTCCGACACCGAGCAAGCACTCCGGGCCCTCGGCTATCTGCAATGACATCAGGTGATGCGATCTCGATGGCAGAGTGGAGGCGATGCGTGAGGAGAGGTGACACGCTCGTTGCCTCTCTGCTCATCGTGCTGTTCACCGCGTGTGACAATGACTCCGCGCGTACGGTGGTTGAACCCCTCGTATCCTCTGGCCGGCGTCCCGACATTCTGATCGAGAGTCGACAAGTCGCGCCGCCCCCTGCTGTAGACGGGAATCGCTTCGTCAGTGGCTGGTGGCCGTGGAAGCGAGAGGGTGAAGTACTCCTGGTTTCTGTCACTCCGTCGCCCCGTCTCGAAGGTGTCCGAATCTCCGACCTCTCGCGCCGCTTGGTCATCGATGGCGAGATTCTGAAGTCTCCCTCGAATGCCTGGATAGAGGCCGTTGTCGGCGGACGCTCGACAGGCCGCACGGCTCTTGCGTTTCCTCTCGAAATCGAACTGCCCACGGATCTCCCGCTCGGACGATTCCTTATCGAGCTCGAACTCTCGGCCGACACGCAAATCGCCGTTCGTACCGCGGGTTTTCGCCATGTGGCGCCTGGTGGCAAGGTCGAGGCCGACGACTCGTCCATCGTCCAATCCGGTTATTCACTCGCTGACTATGTCCTGATGACTGACAGCGGAACCATGTTCGAGACGTCCTTCGAGCCTCCCGCAGGAGCTCATCCCCAACAGCGATTCGAGCTGTGGATCGAGCGCCAGGGCAGCGATCCGACGAAGATCTTCGGCTGGCGGCCGGGATTCTGGAACCGTCTCCGTGGCACCCGTTCGCTTCGCGTCGATCTCGGGGAAGGTCTCGTGCGGCTACGGTTTGCATCCTTTGGCGACGGCCCCTCCGGTCGCTGGCAACGTCCGACACTGGTGCAACCCATCGCCTTGCCAGTGCCAGCAACTCAAGTGTCACGGCGACCGAAACTCGTGCTCGTCTACGTCATGGACGCCCTGCGGGCAGACCATCTGGGTCACCTCGGCGGACCACCGGGCGTGAGCCCGACCCTCGACCGTTTAGCCGAAGGCGGTGTGACGCTGTTGAACCACTACTCGGTCGCACCGAATACCTTCCCTTCTATCAAGTCGCTGTTTCTCGGCCGTACCCCTCGCTACGACGGCGGCTGGAAGCTGCAACCTGGCGGAGAGTTGACGTTGGCGGAGAGTTTCAGGCAGTCCGGGTACCGCACTGGCCTGTTTTCCGGGAACGGCCTCGCGTCGGCACTGTACGGCACCGATCGCGGCTTCGATCACGTCGCCGATGAGGTCGTCGCGCACGGGTTCGGGGCATCCGGCTACAGCGACAACGCGGAGCAGGTGCACCGCGCGATGCTCGACTGGCTCGACGCCCTCTCTCCCGAGGAGCCGGTCTTCATCTATGCCCAGACGCTCCATCCCCACAACCCGTACGCACCGCCACCTTCACTCGAGCAGCTCTTTACGGCCGGCATCGAATCCAACATCAGCGGCTCGACGGCGATCCTTCGCGACATCAAGCAAGGTCGCCTGGAGGCGACCGATGAAGATCGGGCGCGGTTGCGCGCTCTCTACGCCGCGTCGGTACGCTACAACGACGATCTCATCGCCGAGCTCTTGCGCGAGCTTGAAGCACGGTACGAGCCCGATGAAACCCTGTTCATAGCCACCTCGGATCATGGCGACGAGCTCTTCGAGCACGGCGGCGTGCTCCACGGATACACGCTGTACGAAGAGCAAATCCATATCCCGGCAGTCTTCTGGTGGCCCAATCGACTCTCGCCATGCCGGCTCGACACGCCAAGTGACCATCTCGACATCCACTACACGCTGCGGGCTCTCCTCGGAGATTCCGACACAGAGACCTGGAACGGTCGGTCGCTGTGGCCCGAGATCGAGTCGTGTACGTCACTCGTCGACCCCGGGCACGTGCGATTCGTCGCCGCATCCAGCATCAAGGGCGGAATCTTCCTCGCCAGATCCGGCAATCTGAAGTACATTTGGGCTCCTCGCGGAGGCACTCAGTGGGGACAGGGAGAAGGAACCGGGCGCACCCGGGACGGCGAATACGTGTTCGACCTCGCCAGCGACCCGCGGGAGCAGGTCAACCTGGCCGGACAGCCGGACATCGAGATCGACTGGTTGCGCTCGCAGGTACTATCGTGGATCGACAACGACCCGACCAAAGTCGAAGACCAGGAAGAGGCAGTCATTGACGAGAAAGAACGCGATCGTCTCAAGGCGCTCGGTTATCTCGATTGAGAATCGCAGCCCGCACGCTGCGACGAGCGGCGATCTGCCCTCGCCAAGCCATGTGAACGCCGCGCCCTCTCGACGTCTCGGACGGCCGGCGCCGCGAGCTGCAGTACTCGTCTCTCTTTTCTTTGCTGTGACGCACCTCGCAGCCGCGACCTCGGCACAGACTTATCCACGCGTGCTCTTGCGGAGCGATCTCGGTGACATCGTCGTCGAGATCTACGAGACCGCAGCACCCGCCACGGCGGCGAATTTTCTCACCCATGTGGATCAGGAGCTCTTCACCGGAGCTCACTTCTACCGCGTCGTGCGGATGAACAACCAACCCGACAATGAGGTCAAGATCGAGGTCATTCAGGGCGGTCTCGGCTTCGATGCCGATTCATCGACGCCCCCGATCGCGCACGAAACCACTCGCGACACCGGCATTCACCACCTCGATGGCGTGCTGTCGATGGCACGCCTCGAACCGGGCACCGCATCGTCGGAGTTCTTTATCTGCGTTGGTGACCAACCCGAGCTCGACTTCGCCGGCGCACGCAACAGCGATGGTCAAGGGTTTGCCGCTTTCGGGCGCGTCGTCGAAGGGATGGACGTTGTGAAGGCGATTCACCGGCGTGAGGCTGATGGACAGATGCTGCTCGAGCCCGTGGAGATCTCGACAGTCCGGCGCCTCCCGTAGCTCGTGTGGTTGTCCTCGTGATGTCCGCAGCTTCATTACACTTCGCCCGCGGCCGGATTTCCGTTCTTCTCATCGCTCTGCCGGCCGTCACCCTCCTCTGCTGCGGTCCCTCAAGAACTCGCGACACAACAGGTGCGTCGGCAGGCGACTCGGCCGACGAGCAGCAGTTTGCCGCGGACGATCCTCGCTCATGGGTCACGACCTACGATCCGGAGAAGGCGGACAACGGTTACACTCTCGTCCTTCACGGTGCCCGACGACCGACACTCATCGACATGAACGGACGCATCGTCCACTCATGGCCAGGGGCACGAGTCAAATCCCGCGTCCGACTTCTCACTGATGGGTCCCTTCTCGGCCTGGCGCTCGATCGCGCCATCGTCGAATACGACTGGGCCGGGAACCTCACCTGGCGATTCGAGGTCGAAGACGGGTTGCCGCATCACGATGTCATCCGGCTCGAAAATGGCAATACGCTCTTTCCGGTGCTGCCCAACGGCAGCGCGACTGACGAGATCTGGGAGGTCGACAGCGACGGGCAGATCCGCTGGAAATGGTCGGCGGGTACGCACCTCGCTCGGTTCATCGACGAATACGAGGCCGACCGTGGCGATGTGACCCACATCAACTCTCTCCAGGAAATCCCTGTCAACGATCGGTTCCGAGGTGGCGACGAGCGCTTTCGACCGGGAAACCTTCTCATCAGCGCCCGAAACCTGAACGAGATCTTCGTTCTCGACAGAACCTCCGGAGAGGTCGTCTGGTCGTATGGCGTGGATCTCGATCTGCAGCACGAGGCACTCCTTATTCCCCAGAATTACCCTGGCCATGGCCACATCCTGATCTTCGACAACGGCTATCGGAACTCCTATCGGTACCGCCGCAGCCGGATTCTCGAGATCGATCCCGCCCAAGGCTCTCTTGTCTGGGAATTCACGGCCGACGGCTTCTATTCACCGACCCAGGGAGTGGAGCAGCCTCTCGTCAACGGCAACGTCCTGATCGGCTCTTCGCGTGGTGGCCGCGCCTTCGAAGTGAATCGCAAGGGAGAAACCGTATGGCAGTGGGTGCCGCCTTTCGATCCGGTGCGTCCCAGCCGGTATCCGTTCGATCACTGTCCGCAATTAGCGGCTCTGCCCCGACCAGATGCCATGCCGGTACGCCCTCGGCCCGATCAGCGTCACGTCGACCGCTGGACGTACGGCTTCGCGCCTCGTGGCGCATTGCGTGAGGAGATGCTGGAGCGGACCACGCGCACGGTCCTCGTCGACAACAACGACTGCCGGGAGCTTCTGCTGCCGCTGCGACCGCAGCTCACGGTCTCCTACGGTGTCGACCGGCGCCGCGTAGCGAGCGCCGGGCGTACAGAATACGCAGCGCGTTTCCACATGCGCCTTCGGCCTCAGGCTTCCACGGACTGGGTGAGCCTCTTTGAAGACACCATCGATCTGTCTGGCCGGAGATGGCAAGAAAAGACTCTCGCTCTCGATTCCTTCGCCTTGCAGTGGATCGAGCTGTGTGTCGACACTCTCGAACTCGGCGCGGAGAGCGACACTCCGACCGAGGCGTTCGCCTTCTGGAGCAATCCGTCCATACGGCCGGCAGACACACCACCTGCCCCAACTGTCGAAGACGTGGACTCTGCGGACGACCTGACTCCGGCGGAGCTCGAAGTGAGGCGACGGCACCTCAAGGCGCTCGGCTATATCAACTGACCCGGGCGGTGCCGCAAGAGCGCCTTAGCTCACGTCTCCCGGGACAGACTGCGACTCATCGTCCAGAACAAGCTGCATCACGGCGACATCCTTCCGGTGCCCATTCTTGAACCCAATCTCCCGCTGAATGCCGACAAGCTCGTACCCCACGTGCTTGTGAAACTCGATGCTTGCCGCGTTGTCGGCAAAAACCCGTGCCACGAGATGATGGTACGCGTACACCTTGCAGCGCTCGATCACCGCTCGCGCGAGGTGGGTGCCCAGACCTTTTCGAACCTCGCTTCGACGAAGGAATGTCGAGGTCTCGCAGGCATAGCGATAGCCCGAGCGGTTGCTATACCGCTTGATGACCGCCCAGCCCACCACACCGCCGTCTCGCTCGAGCAGGAGGAAGCACTCGCGTGAGCCGAACGCCGACATCTGCCGGCAGATCGACTCTGCGGTCTTCGCCTCGTCGATCATCGTCGAGTCGCCAGCGGCAATCGACTCGTTGTAGATCTCGGCGATAACCGTGGCGTCGTCGAGAGCGGCGTCTCGGATCTTCAAGTGGTCCACGTTTCCTCGCCTTCTCCGGAGTTGCTCTCGCTAGATGTGTCGCACCCGACAACCCGGCCTGGCTCCGGCGGTCTTCTCGCTCACGTCATCTCCGCAGCTTGTTCAAGAATCTCCGATTCATCACTCAACCGCTTGGTTTCCAGAATCGCTGTCGGCATTCCCCTCTCCCAAGCCCTCGACCTCTTCTGGCGCTTCACCCTCGTCCCGCGGCTTCCAGATCTCGCCTTGCGGTTCCTTGCCTTCGATGTTCTTTCCACGCCAGGTCAACAAGTGAGCAACAACCGCGTCGACGCGCTCGGATCCGAGCTGTCGGCCCCAAGCCGCCATGCCCTTGTCGACGACACCCATGACGATCGTGTTGTGAATATCTACGGCCCGACCGCCGTGAATCCAGTAATCGTCCGTGAGGTTCGGCCCGACGAGACCTTGACCCTGCGACAGGTGGCATACCTGGCAGAGGTGTTCGTAGACCTCGCGTCCCGTCCGCAGCATCTCGGAGTCGTTACTCATGCGGATGAGATCTTCCTCAGTCAGACCCCGCGCGTCGAGATCGGCCACAGAGTCGGCCGGCGTCTCAACTGCAGGTTCGTACTCCGCGACCGGATCTTCCGCCCGGCCGCAGGTGTGAAATGCGAACCAGGAGGCGACCGCGAAGACAACGACACCCCCGAGGGTCCACAACGACCACTTCGGGGGTGCCGTGTCGCCTTCCTCAATGCCGTCGCAGTCTTGGTCGGAGACACGATCAGGCTGACAGGTGTCTTTATCGCTCATCCGCCTCTTGCCTTTCGACGCGTCGACTGTCTCCTGTCTCGAGTGGAAGTGCAACATCAGACTCGAGCGGCAGCGCGAGATTCTCGACTGTGGACCGCTCCCGAAATCCGACTGCAACGTGCTGCTGCCGGTCGCTAATACGGCGTATCCCCGCCGTCGACGTTGATCGACTGACCGCGAATGATCGTCGCGCTCTCGGAGAGGAGAAAGGCAACCACCCGTCCGACCTCGATCGGCTGAATGTGACGTCCGAGTTGGGCCGGTCTCATCAGCGGCAGGAGCTCCGCCGGATCCACGCCTTCCCGCTCACCGATCCAACCCGCCACCTGAGAGAGCATCGGCGTGTCGACCCCTCCCGGGCACACCGCGTTGCAATTGATTCCGTGCTCGGCCCACTCCGCCGCCAGTGAGCGCGTCAGGCTGATGACCGCTGCCTTGCTGGCGTTGTAGACCGCCATGTTGGGATACCCGACTTTCCCGGCATTCGACGCCACGTTGACAATCGCTCCGCCTGATCCCTGCGCCACCATCTGCCGCGCTGCCAGTCGCGAGCAGGTGAGGACGGCGCGCGCGTTGACATCGAACTGCGCCGCCCAGTCCTCGGCCTCGCTCCCGTCCTCGAGCGCCGGCCCCATGCGCAAGACACCGGCGTTGTTGACCCAACCGTCGAGCTGGCCGACGGTCTTCACGGTGTCATCGATCACTTGCGACACCGCTGTGTGATCAGTCACGTCGACAGCATGCACTGTCCCGCTGCCACCGAGCTCTTCGACCCTACGCATCGTGTCCTCGGCGGCAGCCAGATCCAGGTCCGTCGCCACCACGCGACCGCCCGCCTCCGCCACGGCGCACGCAATGCCGCAGCCGATGCCCTGGCCCGCGCCCGTCACCACAATCGTTCGTCCGGTCAGCATCTCTCTGTTCACCGCTCAACGACCTAGAACACCGGACGCGCAAGCACGCCGCCGTCGACCAGCAGCGTCGTTCCGGTGATCCATCGCGCTGCCGGAGACGCCAGAAACAGGCACGCATCTGCCACCTCTTCCGGCCGACCGAGGCGACCGAGCGGCGCCGTGTCGCGCCATCGCTGCACGCCCTCGGGCCACTCCTCTTCGAGACCCTGTCGCCAGATGAGCCCCGGCGACACGGCGTTCACGCGAATGTTCTCGGATCCCAGCTCGAGCGCTGCTGAGCGGGTGTGCATCAGGACACCCGCCTTGGCCGAGGTGTAGTGGCTGTGAGCCGGTGCGGGTGACAGGCCTTCGACTGAGGCCACGTTGACGATAGCTCCGCCCTCGCCTTGAGCGATCATGATGCGCGCCGCTGCCTGCGTTGCCAGAAAGACACTCTTCAGATTGGCGTCGATCACCGCATCCCATTCCGTCTCAGCCATCTCGGTCAGCAGGCTCAGCGGGTAGATGCCTGCATTGTTGATGAGGATGTCGAGGCGGCCGAGATGCTCCACGACCTGCGCCACGAGATGCTCGACCTGCCGACCGTCGGTGAGCTCGGCGGCCAGCGCTACGGCTCGACCGCCATCACGGCAAAGACCATCGACAAGAGCCTGGGCACCGTCGGCGCTCGACCTGTAGTGCACCGCAACCGCCGCTCCAGCCTCGCCGAAGCGCCGGGCGATAGCGGCACCGATGCCGCGTCCGGCGCCGGTCACCAGGGCGACGCAACTCGCCAGGTCGAAGAGTTCCTCGACCGTGGGTGGAGTGTCGGCTGGACTTCCTCGTTTCGCTCCCATGCCTCTCATCCCCTGCCCTTACAGCCCGAGAAGACCGCTCTGCCCGTGGTAGAAGACGCCGGCGACACACCCGGTCAAGAGCGTCGCCAGTGTGGCAGCCGCCAACGCCCGCAGGCCGAGCCCTGCCAGATCGTCGAGACGTTCCGGCGCCAGCGCTCCGAAGCCGCCTACCGCAATCCCCATGCCGCCGACGTGCGCGAAGCCGCAGAGCGCGTACGACAACACCAAAAGCGTTCGCGGGGAAAACCGGTTCTCCGCCGCCAGGACGCCGAGCTCCTGATAGCTCACCACCTCTGTCAGGACGAGACGCTGACCCAGCAGGCGACCGGCGAGGGCGAAATCGCCCTGCTCGATCCCCAGGAGCCAGGCCAACGGCATGAAACCCCACCCGAGGAGGCGCGCCAGGCTCAGGGGTTCGGCATCGGTAAGCACGAGCCGACCGGCCGAAGCCAGGATCACATCGATCACCCCGACCAGGCCGAGAATAGCGATCAGAATCGTGGTGATCCCCGCCGCCACCTTGAGTCCGTCCCAAGCGCCGGCAGCCAGCGCTCCCATGACACTCCCGTGCTTTTCGGCGCGCGCCATCTCCGGCACCGCACCTCGCGTTTCGGGCACACCCGTTTCCGGCAGCATGAGCTTTGCTGCCAGGACCGAGCAGGGTATCGACAGAAGTGATGCCGACACCAAGTGGCCGGCAATCTGCGGGAAGACATCGCGCAAGAAGATCACGTAGACGGCAAGCGTTGTCGAAGCGACCGTCGACAGGTTCGACGCCAACACCACGAGCAGCTCCGAGCGAGTCATCGTCCCGAGGTACGGCCGCACCGCGGCTGCGGTCTCGACGCCGAAAAACATATGGACCGAGCCGGTCAGCGCCTCGGCACCCGAAAGCTCCAGGGTGCGGTGAAAAATGCGACCGAAGAAACGCACCACCGGCTCGATGAGGCCGAGGTGGTGAAAAACACCCATCAACGCGGCAAAGAAGATCACCGCCGGCAGCACCTGTGCGGCGAGCACGAACCCGATCGACGGCTCACCGCCAGCAGTGCTCTGCCCCGGGCTCAAGGCCAGCGGCCCGAGGAGAAACACGGCGCCCTTGGCGCTGCTCCCCAAACCGACGAGGATGATCTCGTTCAGCACCAGGAGGAGTCGGCGGCTGAACGGCACCAGGAATACCACCGCTCCGAGGCCGAAAGTGAGCGCCGTCGAGCCCAGGACCGTCCGCCACGGTAGCGGCCGCTTGACGCCGCCGATGAGCCACGCCAGGCCGCACAGCACGACCCAGCCGAGAAGCGAAACGAGATTGAGATACGTCATGGCTGCGACATCGATCGATCGCAAGGCATGAGAAAGCCGTGACTCCACACGGGCGGTGACCACCGACCATCGACACAGCTCGTGAACCCGCTCGATCGAGGCCGAGAGTATACGTCAGGACCCGCGAAAAACTCCGCCGGCTCAGTCCATCCAGTCGTCCTTCAGAGACTCACCGTCCCCGGCGAGTGGGGCCATAAGGGGGCCAGATCTTCAACTGTCGACGTGAGACTGCTTGCGAGCATGAGCGCGCTCATGTGGTCACGGCTCTTGCAGACGGCGGGTTCGAATCCCGTACGGTCTGGCGGAGGGGGCGGGATTCGAAGGCCGCTGCGCGACCTTCGGTTCGACGTGCTTGCTGGCGCCCTCGCGACAAGCGCTCGGGACGCTCGGGTTCGAATACCGACCACGCTCCGAACATCACAGTTTGATGACAACGATTCTACCGCTAGCCATCGCATGTCGTGGCGGAGGGGGCGGGATTCGAAGGCCGCTGCGCGACCTTCGGTTCGACGTGCTTGCTGGCGCCCTCGCGACAAGCGCTCGGGACGCTCGGGTTCGAATCCTGACCACGCTCCGAACATCACAGTTTGATGACAACGATTCTACCGCTAGCCATCGCATGTCGTGGCGGAGGGGGCGGGATTCGAAGGCCGCGGCGCGACCTTCGGTTCGACGTGCTTTCTGGCGCCCTCGCGACAAGCGCTCGGGACGCTCGGGTTCGAATCCCGACCACGCTCCGAACATCACAGTTCGACGACAACGATTCTACCGCTAGCCATCGCATGTCGTGGCGGAGGGGGCGGGATTCGAACCCGCGGACCCCGTGAAGGGTCGCCGGTTTTCAAGACCGGTGCATTCGACCACTCTGCCACCCCTCCGCTCAGGGCAGAGTATACGGCGCGCTCATTCCGAGTTCGGCACCGGAATCTCGATCGTCTGCGGAGCGCTGGTCCAGGAGATCTCGCCGACGGCAATCCCGAGTCGGCGAATATCGCGCGACGCGGGAAGGTCCGGGAAGCGCCGGTAGTCGCTGAACGGTCGGAAGGTCCGGCTCACCGCAATCTCGAGAAGCACTGCGTCTTTGGTCGGCGGTCCCAGGTAGATCCCCAGCTTCTGCCATCCCTCACCGGCAACACACTGCTTGACCACCGCTCCATCGACCAGCACTTCCACCAGAACCGGCTCGACAGAGGCCTTCGGATGACCGTTGGCCACCGCAAGCTGAAGAACCTGATCCTCCCACGCCAGACGCCGGACCGCGCGACGCGCCGAGGTCCACTGATGCGTCGCCTTCTGCGCCCCGTGCTCGGGGGGATGAAAGCCGAAGCTCTGCTCGCTCCGCGCCGGAGCCGGTTCCCACGCCAAGGCTCTCAACGGCAGCAAGATGAGCGCCGCCGCGATGAGTGCTTGGCCGATCCGCACCGCCTTGCGTCCGGTGACACCGGGGTCGAGCGTCGCCACCGAGCCGAGGAGCAGCCAGACGAGAAAGGCGTTTGCCCGCGGGAAGAAGAGGTACTGAACCACTCCGTACATCGCAAAGCCCGCCGCACTGATGAGAAGTCCGAGAGCTAGAGCCCTCGACGCCGAGGCGTCGTCACGCACGACTCGCCCGGAGATCGTCACCGCGAGCCACCCGACCAACAAAAGACTGGCCAGCCCCAGAGCTCCACGTTCCGCCAGGAACATCAGGTACGTGCTATGAGCCGTGAGCCAGCCGTGATGGTGTCCCAGCGTCGCTCGGCCCGGAACTCGCGAGTCCTGGGAGCTTTCAGGCAGGACTTCCAGATCCAGTACCGGCGAAAAGCTCCCGGCTCCCCAGCCCAAGAGCGGGCGATCGCCGGCCATATCGAGCGCTGCTCTCCAGACAAACGTCCGGTTGGAGAGGTTCTTCGTCGCGTTTCCCAACCGCTCTTCGAGCGACGAACCCACCTCCGGTCGCGCCAGCACGACGCCCAGCACCAGGACCGCCATCGTCGTCACGCCAGCGGCCGCGAAACGCCAGCGACGCCGCCCGTGAAGCAATGAGCGACCCAGGACGGCCGCCACTATCACCACTTGAAAAAGGGCTGCAAACCAGGCGCCCCGTTGCCCACTGAGGAGAACGGCCGTCAGTGCCAGAAACGCCAGAGCTGCGGCAACTCGCGGTTTTGCGCGTGTCCCGCTCGCCCATGCCCCGACGGCAACCGGCGTCGCCAGCACTACGAACTCGGCCATCCATCCCGAGTGAAAGAAGAGCGAATGAAATCGCTGGTCGAAGATCGCCAAACCTATCGGCCGATAGCCCGAGAGATCGATCCATCCTGCGAGCTCGAAGAACCCGAGACCCAGCACCGCCAGCAGTCCGACACCAAGAGCCCGTCCCAATGCCAGCGGCGACGTGCGTCCGAACGCTCGCTTGACGGACAGATAGAGGCCGATTCCCAGCAGCACGTTCGCGACAGCCCTCCATGTATAGAGGCTCGACCAGCTCTCGACGCCCGGAAGCATGGTCATGAGCTTGAAGAGAGTCCCGGGTGACCAGTCCGGCGGCCTGTAAGCAAGCGGAAAGAACGCCGCCAGCGTGACGACGACAACCGCCAGTACTCCGACGTCGAGCGAGCTGCGCCGGCTGCGTCCCGCTCGCAAGCCGGTACCGATGGCAGCCAGGGCAGCGACATCCAGAGCTCCAAGATACGGTCCGCCTGGCGGGGCTCCGAAAAGAGGCAAGGTTGCCGCCAAGACCAGGAGCCCGGCCCGCGGCCACCACAGTCCGGCAAGAGCGACCGAGATCGGCACCAGCCAGATCAGCGTTTCGTACACGTCACCCCCCACCATCCGTGGAGACTCGGACCTACTGCGCGCGCAGGGCGTAATTCATGCGCCACCGGCTTCCTCGCTCTCTTGGCCCACGACGTTCACAGTGCCTTCCACCAGCGGAGCGCCGACCATGCTCTCGAACCAAGCCACGCCCTCGGCCACCAGATCCACTTTCACCCGATACGAGCCCGGTTTCCACGGCCAGCGAATCTCGAGCGGTAGCGCAAGCTCCGCAGTCGGCCTGATCGCACCTCCCAGAGGATTCCGTTGCCCTTCCTCTACCTCACTGCGGCCGTTCTTCAGCGGCTCAAGCGTGTAGCTCAAGAAGACGGGAAACAGACCCTCCGATCGCCACGCGCCGCGGCTCTGATTACGCGCGCGGATCGTGACTCTCGAGACCGAACCCGCCACGACCGAATCCGGCAGCTCCGCCGCCAGGACGGTCCGCTCGAAGAGGTCCGGTGGGAACTTCTCGCGTCCAAGGAAGCGAATCGTTGCGGCCGCCGGCAAGCCGTCCACGGACCGCAGCCCGACTCGGAAGACGCGCACCCAGTAGGGCTTGCCATGGTCCCAGAGGTTGCGAAACCAGAGCGGATGGTACCGAATCGGTGGTGTTGGCGCGAGTTCGACAACCCCTCTGAGACCGAGCGGCTTCTCGAGCACGACGGACACCTTCTGTCCGTAGTCCGAGTACTCCAGTTCGATGCTCGGGGCCGCAGAGTGGACCAAGAAGCGCACCGCTTCCTCGCGCTCGAGGTTGGCGAGCGCGATCTCGGCCGCCGGCCGGTCGCTCTGCAGCTCGAAGATCCACTCGCCGGCGCCAATGAACGGATCGACCGTGCGAACAAAGTCCTTGCCGAAGTAATGGTCGCGACTCCCTTCGAGATCTGAGGCTGTCGTTTCATACGGAAGCCATCGAAAGATGCCGGCGTGAGCGTGACTCTGACTCGTGCGTCCCTCGATCGGCGTTATTCGCTCGGAAGTGACTGCAGAGGAAGCGACGACCGCGGCGAGAAGCCAGCAGCCCACCAGGCTCCATCGCCCCAGCGGCCTTCGAAGGGCCAGCGGCAGCGCCGCGTAGCTCGCCAGAAAGTAGCGATTCCCGATGCAGCTCCCTCCACCGAAGTAGTTGAACGGTAACCACACAAGAAAGAAGGTGCTGGCGGCAATGACGCCGCCCAGAACCAACAGGCTCGTTCGATCAGGCGAACGGACGACTGTCCACAACAGAAAGAAAAGCGCCGGGAAATAGATCAGCGCCCCGGTGTGGCGCCCGATCAGGAAGTAGAGAGACGAGTAGGCGGAGACTCTGGGTTTCCAATCCGGCACAACGCCCAGGCTCGACGTCGCGCGCCCGGCCTCAAACTGAGTCGAAACCGTCTCGACGTCATCCCCGGCAGGGTAGCCGGTCTGGGAGTTGAAAGTCGCGCGCTCGGCTTTGTAAGGCATGGCGCTGTCGAAGACGAGCAACCCGACGCCGCCGACGGCAAGAAGAGTGAGGACCATTGCCGTCGCTACTCCGGCGCCGTGGCGTCGCCTGCCGGAGGCGATCAGGGCGAGCGGTGCGATCCCGGCGATGAAAATGTTGGGTGGCCGCAGGGCAACGAGCACGCCGAGAAGTGCGGCGCCCAGCCACAGCGACCAGTTTTGATCGAGAAGATCGGAGCTCCGATCCGCCGAGATCGGCTTGCGCAGACGGCCGAGGCACAGCGTCAGGCCGGTGAGCGCCAGGCACGCCTGCAGGAGATCACTCGTCTGCCACACAACATATGGCAACAGCGAACCGCTGGCGGCAAAGGTGACGAGCGTCAAGGCCGATGCGCCGCTGCCACCGAGGCGTCTCAAATAGAGCCACAGCGCGACCAGAGCGGCAGCCAGCACCAACACGTTGGCAACGATCAGTCCGCGTGCTCCGACAAGCGCAAAGAACGGCGCCGCAACCAAGGCAGGCACGAAGGGTTTCGAGTAAGAGATGCCGCGCTGCGTTCGCTGCAGGATGACCGTCCTACGACCCGGTTCTGGGGCGCCGGAAACGCGGGCTTCGTCTTCTTCCCGGAATTCGAGGTCGAAATCGAGCGCCAGGCTCTCGGCCATCGCAACGTAGGTACCCTCATCGCCGGAAACGCGCCCAATCGATCCGCGTTCGATTGCCAGGAGGATGAGCACTGACATCGCAGCCAGGCCCAATACCGTCGCTATCAAGAGCTGTCGTGATGGCTTTGTCGGATCGCCGACCATTCTCCCAACCTTGCGCGGACGGCCAGACAGCGAACAGCGTCACCTGGAGTCCTCTCCTGGCAGAGAATCCTATCGGAGCGGCTCGAAAGAGGCCTTGCTCGAGGACGATCAGACAGGAAGACAGAGAGCCGACTCGCCGCCCGGAGTCTACGTTGACCGTGTCAGGACGCGGCGGTGATCTTCTCGAGACCACCGAAGTACGGACGCAAGACCTCGGGTATCAGAACCGACCCGTCCTCGCACTGGTAGTTCTCGAGCACCGCAACCAGCGTTCGTCCGGCCGCTAACGCCGACCCGTTCAGCGAATGCAGGAAGCGCGGCTTACCGCCGTCCTTCGGTCGGTATCGGAGTCCGGCCCGCCGCGCCTGAAATGCCTCGCAGTTCGAGCATGAAGAAATCTCGCGATAGGCATTCTGCCCGGGAAGCCACACTTCGAGATCGTAGGTCTTCGCCGCGCCGAATCCCATATCTCCAGTCGACAAACAGACCACTCGATACGGAAGCTCGAGAAGCTGGAGAACGCGCTCGGCACTCGCTGTCAGCTCTTCCAGAGCCTGATAGCTCGTCTCTGGCGTCGTCAAGTGAACCAGCTCGACCTTGTTGAACTGGTGCTGGCGAATCAGTCCGCGGACGTCGCGCCCGTAGGAGCCGGCCTCGGCGCGGAAGCACGGCGTATAGGCCACATACTTCACGGGTAGCTCGTCTTCGTCGAGAATCTCCTGTCGATGAAGATTGGTGACCGGCACCTCGGCAGTGGGAATCAGGTAGTACTCGTGACCTTCGAGCTTGAACAGGTCGTCTCCGAACTTTGGGAGCTGACCGGTGCCGATCAGCGCGTCCGTGTTGACGATGAACGGCGGCTGCACCTCTCGATAGCCGTGCTGGCTGGTATGAAGGTCGAGCATGAAGTTGATGAGTGCTCGCTCCAGCCGCGCCCCGGCTCCGAAGTAGGCGGTGAAGCGTGCTCCCGCAACTTTGGCACCGCGCTCGAAGTCGAGGATGCCGAGCTCCGGTCCAAGATCCCAGTGGGCCTTGGACTCGAACGAGAATTGTCTCGGTTCACCGACCACACGCTCGACTCGGTTGGCCTCTTCATCGACACCTGCAGGAACGCTCTCATGAGCGATGTTGGGAAATGAAAGCGCCGTTTCCTCCAACGCACCGTCGACGGCCGCCACTTCGGCTTCGAAACCGGTGACTCGGCCTTTGAGATCGGCCACTTCGGCGATGAGATCCTCGGTGTCCTCGCCCTTGCGTTTGAGCTCGCCGATTCGCTTGCTCGCTTCGTTGCGCCGCCGCTTGAGCTCTTCGAGATCGCCGAGAAGCTGGCGCCGGTTGCGATCCAGCTCCACCCAGCGGTCAACCAGATCCGCGTCGGCGCCACGAGCGGCGATCTTCTCTCTGACGTTCTCGGAATCGCTGCGCAGCAGGTCACGGGACAACATAGATTGCCAGTCTACCGACGCCTGTTGAAACCGGTCAACGAAGAAGCCTCTTCATGCCCGGCGCCTCGGGAGACGACCCGAGACGAGATCGCACGTCGTCTCACACACCATCCGCAAGGGTGTGGCATCGGCGAGACCCTGACCGGCGATCTCGAAACCCGTCCCATGATCGACCGACGTACGCAGAAACGGCAGTCCGAGTGTCCAGTTCGTCGAACCTCCAAAGGCGAGAGTCTTGACGGCGATCAGGCCCTGATCATGGAACAACGCCAGCACCCAGTCGAACTCACCGCGACGGGCGCGCGAGAACACCGAGTCGGCGCTCTCGGGTCCCGCCACGTCGATGCCAGCCGTGCGACCCGCCTCGACCGCCGGCCGGATGAGGTCCGCCTCCTCGCCGCCCAAAAGGCCGCCTTCTCCAGCGTGCGGGTTGAGGCCGGCGACGGCGATGCGGCCACCGGCATGGCGATGCAGACACTCAAGAGCGGCCGACAGGGCCTCGGTCGATACACTCCTCACCGCCTCGACGAGCGGAACGTGCGTGGTGAGGAGCGCCACCTGCAGCTCCGATGTCAGAAACGCCATCAGATACTCGCGCCCGTAGCGCTCCAACCCACAGCGTTCGGCCAGGTAGTCGGTATGGCCGCGAAAGCTCGGCAGATGATGCGTGGCGATCGACGCCTTGCTGACCGGCGCCGTGACCAGCGCATCCACTACATTCTGTTGCGCCAAACGGATCCCGGCGTCCAGACACGCGAGGGCACCCGCCGCATCAGCAGCGCCGGAACGGCCGAAGCGCACCTGTCGAGGTTCGGCTACCGGATCGAGAACCGAGATGACATGCGGGGGCTGCTCATCCAATGCGTCTCGACTCGGCGCGCCGGTGAGATAGTGGAAACTCACTCCCGCTGTCTCGGAGACGGCGGCTGAGACCTGCGACAGCGCAGCTTCCTCGGCGACCAGCAGGAGTCGATACCGAGAGCTCTCGGATACCGCGAGAGCTACCAGAATCTCCGGGCCGACGCCGGCAGCGTCACCCTGGGTGACGGCAAGAATTGGAGCTCGGCTGCGCGCAGCCATGACAGGAGTTTAGCGACTTCTGCGAAGATTCTGCCGCCCTCAGGTGGCGCGCTTGTGCCGGCGCTTGAGCTCTTCCTCTTTGAACATGTAGCGAATGTTGTGTTTCAGGAGCAGGAGATTGGGCGCACCCTGGCGGTTGAGCTTGATGGCATTCTTGTCGTACCACTCGATCCAGCCGCGCAGTTCGCTCCCATCGGTCAGCACGACGACCATTGCCGTGCGCGCCGCCATCTGCTTCAGGTAGTAAAACTCCTCGGCATTCGTCTGCTCGGGCGGCGTCTGTTTCCTGCGCACCGCGCGACCGGCGGTTCCCTTCATCTCCGAGAGGTCGGGTCGAATCAGCTTTCTGTTACTCATGTCAGTTCGCTCGTGTTGGACTCTGCTTCGCCTTGGGCTTCTGATACTGATCGTCCTCGTAGGCCAGGCAACAGAGAAGCCTTCCGCACTGACCGGAGATCTTCGAAGGATTGAGACTCAGGCCCTGGCGCTTCGCCATCTGGATCGAGATGGGCCTGAAGTCCTTGAGCCAGGTTGAACAACAGAGCGTCCGGCCGCACACCCCGACACCACCGATGAGGCCGGCTTCATCGCGAGTGCCCACCTGGACCATCCGCACCTTTACCGAGAAGCGCCCGGACAAGTCCCGCACTAATTCACGGAAGTCGATTCGTCCGTCGGCAGTGAAGAAAAAGCGGGCCAAGCTTCCATCGAGCGAGAACTGGACTTTCGATACTTTCATCTCCAGGGACAGGCTGTGAACGCGCTCCTGAGCGAATCGCTTCGCGCTCATCTCACGCGTGAGCTGGCGCTCGTGGAGCTCTCGATCTTTCTCTCCGGCGCGACGCAGAATGCGGCCCGAATTCGACTTCTGGCACGGCTTGAAGATCGGCATCGGTGAGCGCTCGATGCGTCCGACCGCGGGGCCCGAGTCGAGCTCGACGACGACTGTTTCGCCTTGCGAGTAGATCTCCTCCCCGCTTTCACACAGCGTGAGATTGGTCTCTTCCCGGAAACGCACACCGACGAAGTTATGCTCAATCGCGGTCGAGATTCCCGTGTATGAACATCCCTGACAGCTCATGATTCTCTCGCAGGTACGGCGAGCTCCCGGCTACAGCGCGCCCTCATTCCGCCTTCGTTCGGCTCGTCGCCGGACGGCGTCTGTAGTTCGAGAACCCTCACCCGTCTCACTCCCTGATTGCAGCGCTTGGCGCCATTGTTGCAATTGACCTTTTCGTCTGTCAACTCAGTCCTTCATGTGAAGGCCTCACGCTAGCTGGCCGACTCGCTAGACATCATCGTCAACACTCGGCGCCCGACATCACTCCGCAACACGGCGCCCGGCCAGCGAATTTCCCCCGCAGCCAGATATGCCTTTCGCAAGGCTTCACGCAAGTTCAGGCCGGTCGCGCAGACGTTGAGCACTCGGCCGCCCGCGGTAATCACCTGACCCCCATCGAGAGCCGTACCGGCGTGGAAGATCTCCACTCCGTCGACCTCCGGGGCGGTAGCGAGCGTCTGAATCGGATCACCCTTGACGGGATTGTCTGGATAGCCGGCCGCGGCAAGGACGAGGCACACTGCAGCCTCCTTGCGAAATCGGATCCGCTCAGTCTCGAAGAACCCCGCGGCACCCTCGGCAAGCACCGGCAGTAGGTCGTCTTCCAGGCGAAGCAGAATACTCTGTGCTTCCGGGTCACCCAGCCGCACATTGAACTCGAGCACTTGTGGTCCGTCCTCGGTGAGGATCAGTCCGGCGTAGAGAAAGCCCTCGAAAGGCCGGTTTTCCTCCGCCATCCCCGAGACCACGGGTCGCATCACCCGCTCCATGATGTCGCCGGCGTGCCGACCGCTCAGTACTCCCGAGGGACTGTGCGACCCCATGCCACCGGTGTTAGGTCCGCAATCGTTATCGAGCAAGCGCTTGTAATCCTTGCTCGTCGCCAACGGGAGCAACCTGCGCCCATCACTCAGAGCAATCAGCGACACCTCCTCGCCCACGAGATGACGCTCGACGATGATCCGATCGCCACTGGCTCCGAATCGCCGTTCGACGAAGAACGCATCGAGCGCCTCCGCGAGTTCCCGCTTGTCCTGCGGAATCAGGACGCCCTTGCCCGCCGCCAGGCCGTCGGCCTTGAGAACGACAGGAAATCCGAACTTCCGAGCTGCCTTCTCCGCCTCCCGTCGCTCATGAACGACGACGGAATCCGCCGTTGGGATCCCGTGACGCTGCATGAACTCCTTGGCGAAGACTTTTGATCCCTCGAGCTCGGCAGCTTGCTTGCGAGGGCCGAAGACGCCAAGCTCCCGCGATCTGAATTCGTCGGCGAGGCCCAAAGTCAGCGGCAACTCGGGACCCACAATCGTCAGATCCACCTTCAGGTCGACGGCGAAGTCGGCCAACTTCTTGATCTCTTCGGCCTGAATCGAGACCACATCCGCCACTTCGGCAATGCCAGGGTTTCCTGGCGCGCAATACAGCTCGTCGAGCAACGGGCTTTGGCGCAGCTTCCAGCACAGGGCGTGTTCGCGGCCGCCGCTCCCGACTACCAGGACTCGCATGTTTGCTTCTTCTCTCCTACGGCTGTTGGCGACGGTCTCGGTCGTAGAACGGCGACTGCAACACGACAGCACGCCTACCGCAGTTTCGCGGCTTCCTCTTCTTCTACCCCTTTCGAACCGTCGCAGAGGCTGTGCAGTGATCTTACCAGACCGCGCCTGCTCGGCATGGGCCGTCCTGGATTGCGGCCGACTGTCCCCTCAACAGGCCGATTTCGGCTGAGAATCAGCCACTTTGAAGCGCCTGGCTCACCTGGCATCACAGTTGCTCATCACTCACGTGTTTGCAGAAACCGGCACTAAGGAGAAAGACGATGATCGGAAAAAAACTCATGTGGCTGGCTCCCGTGCTCATGCTGCTTCTCGCCTCGCACGCCGTCGCTGCCAACGGTGGCGGCACCCGCGGCCACTGGGGCGAGGACCAGATCTTTCGGTTCGACCTCGGCTCCTTCGAGCCGGAAGCCGACTCCCAGTATTGGAGCGACAAGGCCGCCGATTTTACCGGCGACAGTGGAGATTTCGATGACGCCGCCATCGGTATCGAATGGGTGCGGTTCCTCGGAGATCGCCTGGGACTTGCATTCTCCGGCTCGTTCTATGAGGGCGCCGCGCGGCAGGAGTACTTGCGGTTCGAGGATCAGTTTGGTGCTCCGATCAGGCACACGACAGAGCTCGACATCAGCTCCTTCACGCTGGGCTTGCTGGTGCACCTGGCGCAACGCGATCGCGCGCTGGTTCCTTACGTCGGGCTCGGCGGTGGAGTCTGGGCCTGGCGCCTGCGTGAGTTCGGAGACTTCATCGACTTCACAACCGCCGACTTCGAGATCTTCGATGACTTCTTCGAAGACGAGGGCGGCGCTCTCGGCTACTATTGGCGTGCCGGGCTCGAGGCGCCCATTGCGACGAACTGGTCTGTCTACGCAGAAGGTCGCTGGCAACGGGTCGACGACGAGCTCGGGAGCGATTTCGAAGGACTGGGCGAACTCGACCTGTCCGGGCGTACGCTCTCAGCGGGCCTTTCGGTCAGTTTCTGAGCGTTCCTCAAGCGTCCCAACCCCTGCGGAGTCAACCTTCGCAGGGGTCTTCTCCATCAGCTCTTCGACCCCAGGCCCCTTGCGGCGGAGTCCCGCGGCCGACCGCGCACCGGGCATCACCAGACTGCCGCCGACGACATTGGTAGCATGGACGCGCCGACTTCCCGTCCCATGACACCCGAAAGATTCCAGCGCATCCGTCACGTTCTCGACCGCCGCCAGCCGGATCTCACGGTGCTGCTGGAGAACGTCCACAAGCCGCACAACTTCGCCGCCATCTTGCGGACCGCCGATGCAGTCGGACTGCTGGAAGCGCATGCCGTGTTCGCCCACGGCAGATTGCGCACCTCGCTCGTCAGCTCCAGCGGCTCGGATCGCTGGCTTGAGGTCCACGTTCACAGGAGCGCACGCCTTGGCCTCGACCATCTGCGCCAGCACGGCCTTCGCATTCTTGCCGCCCATCCGGGAGATACCACAACAGACTATCGGGAGGTCGACTTTACCCAGCCGACGGCCATTCTGCTCGGCCAGGAAAAAGACGGAATCACACCGCAAACGCTCGTCGCTGCCGACGAGCTCGTATCGATTCCAATGAGCGGTTTCGTCACCTCGCTCAACGTCTCGGTGGCGGCAGCCGTGCTCCTTTTCGAAGCGCAGCGGCAGCGCATAGCGGCCGGCCTCTATGCGTCTCGACGATTGGACCAAGAGCTATACGACCGCAAGCTCTTCGAGTGGTCCTACCCCGAGCTCGCCGACATCTGCCGACGCCGTGACACACCCTATCCAGCTCTCAGCGATACCGGGGAGCTCCTCGGCGACGTCCCTCGGTGACCCTCCGCCTCGACGTTCCGACCGGAGCCATGGGGAATCTCATCTTCCATCGGCGCCCGAACGAACGGCCGTGATGGCTCAGACTTCTTGTCGTCGTGCAAACGTCGAGTAATCGAGAAGTCCCGTTTGCGCGATCATCTTCCACTCGCCAGCGACCTTCGAGTAGATCTTCCCGGCTCGCCCCAGCCAGTGGAAATCGCCACCGTCGCGGTGACGCCACAACGTGTCGACGTCTACCACCGCCAGGGCGCCGTCCTTTTGCGCCGATACGACGACCTTGAGAATTCGTCTCCGATTGTGGACCAGCTCGTGGGTCGCGAACAGATCGCTCCACCCGGCTCGCCAGCGCGTCTCGTCGAATCGGCCCCACTCGAGAACCCACTCCAACGGATCATGGGCATCCTTGTGAGGTGGCCACGGCCACACCATGTCGGGATGGAAGACCGTCAACAAGAGATCCAGATCCTGAGTGTCCCAGGCGCGCGTCTCGCGCTCCACGATCTCGTCGATCTCTGCCCGCGCTCCGACCACCACTCTCAGCCTCGTTGCGCTCGAGTAAAGAGGCGCAAGACGTACCAGAACATCATGCCGATCGAGGCGAAGAGACCCAACGCCGCACCCACGTATTGATCGCCCCGGTAGCGGCGAGCGATCTTGGCCGTGTCATAGAGGATCGACCCTCCCGACAGCGCGATCATGCCGACGCTGAACCAGGTGCCGAGTCGAAATCCGAAGACCAGCGCCGCAACGATCAGGATCAGTGCCACCGTCCCGCCCCAGTAAAGATACGGGCGCAATGACGAAAAGTCGTTCTTCACCGAGAAGGCGACGATTGTCAAACCGAGCGCGCCGAGCAGTGTGACCTGCGCTGCCTGGTTGATCAAACCGTCGGCCACGCGCTCGGCGCGGTACAGCAGCGGTACGAAGATGACACCTTTGGCGACGATGTAGGTCCCGAGACCGAGGTATTGCACCGAGCGCGATTCCATGCGGTGCGCAAGGCGCGTCGCAAACCAGGCGATCAACAGGAACGCTCCGAGAATCAGACCCCACGGCACCTGCATCATCGCCCGCGCCATACGGTCGGCGATACCCGAGCCGAAGAGCGCGGCCTCGAAAGCGACAAAGACGAGAATGGCCCCGAACAGGTGGCCGTACGTACGGTGGATGAACTGCGCCCGGGCGTCCGCCGAGACTTCGGGTCGAGAAAGGCTCCTGGTCGTCATTTCGCGTTCGCCTCTCAGGCCACGTGCGAGCCGTCTGTGGGAAAGAAGTCGGTGAGCAGCTGGCGCAGAAAGCGACAAGCGTCGACGGCGGTGAAGATCCCGACGACACGCTCGGACTTCACGACAATCGCCGAGCCGATGCGTCGACGCAGCATCTCATCGAGAACGCCGTCGAGTCGCTCCGTCAGCTCGACGACAAAGACATCTCGCTCGCAGATGTCTCGGATAGCGAGATCCTCATCTGCTACTCGCCCTGAGGACGGCTCGGTCACCAGGCGTAGATCGCGATCGCTGACGATCCCGATGAGCTTCTCACGCTCGACCACGGGCAAGTGTCTGATGCCGTGCTCGTGCATCAGGAGTCGTGCCTCTTCCACTCTCGCCCCGGCCTCTATCGAGTACGGGAATGGCGTCATCACCGCCTTGACGAAGGGGATTCGCCGTTGCATCAGCCTCGATCCCCCAGCAGATAACGCACAATTTCCACATAGTCGATGGCGAGCGAGATGAGATTGGTGACGAAGAGCGTGCGCACCCAGCCATCGAAGAGTCGTTCGCCGGAGAGCGAGTCGCGTCGCCGGTGGAGATAGATCACCAGTGGCGTCCACGAAACAACGTGCGACAGGCTGAGCAAGCGGTTGAAGCCGTTGAGCTCGAAGAGCGCCGTCATGAAGAGAATGTTGCCGACCCACGCCACCAACACCCAGCGCGCCTCGACCTGGCGCAAGAAGAATATGCACGCCGTATTGATGACAATGAGCCAAAAGACCCATATCTGAAGAAAAAGCGGTTCAGCCAGAATGTGCGGCAGCATGAAACTAGACTTTTATTGTATAGATCCCGGTTCTCTCGCCCCGCAGACGAGCAGGGGAATCGTGACCCACAGACCACTAGTGCGCCACCCATAAGGCCGAAATCAGTCTGCTGTCGGGCTTCTGGTGAGGGTCCGTCGAGCTCTTGTGTCGCGAAGCCCGTTTCCTTCCGGTTCGCTGGACACACTCAGAATCGCAGCGACATGCACGAGAGTCCGCCGTCCATTCTCCGCGCCTCGCTGACATCGAGGACGACGAGAGGGAATCCCCGCGCTTCGAGCTTTCGAAGGACGCCCGGATAGCCGGCAGGTACCAGCAGCGTGCCGTTGACCGCCAGCGTATTCGCCGCGTATTCCTCGCCTGTCTCGACGACGACCTTCTCCCAGGCCTTCAGCTCCTGTCGATTGACGTATTCCGGCGTGACCAGAAGGGTCTCATCGTCGAGAGCAGCAAGACTCGATTTCAAATGGAGACCTGAGCCCACTGCCATCGCGCTCCAGGTCTTTCCGTGGCGAGAAAGAATCTCTCCGAGCTGGCCCGCCCCTTCCTCGTTCGTGCGATCCGAAACTCCGATCAGAAAATGATCTCCCACCTCCAGCACGTCGCCACCATCAACGGTACCCGGCGAACCGATTCTTTCGATCGGGCGGAAACGAGCCAGCACCGGCTCGATGGATTCCTCCTCACCGCGGCGTTCTTCAGCACCCGGGCGCGTCACTACCGCCACCGTCTCGCACACGACTGCCGTGTCCTCGACGAAGTAAGCGTCCGGGAACCTCGACAAGGCGTCGAGCTCCACGACGTCGACTCCGAGCCTCGCCAGCGCCTCGATGTAGGCGCGATGCTGTTCCAGAGCCTTCTCGAAGTCCGGCGGTTCGCCCGTCGCCGTCGTCAGCCCAGTACCGAAGTCCGGTCCAGGACGTCGGACAATCGCCGTCTTGAACTCGCCACTCATATCATCTCCCGGCCGAGGGTTCTGCCATCGAGTAGCTGCCGACCGCCTCCGTCAATGAGAACAGCGGTCGAACCGGCGTGTGTCATCTCGTCACTTTTCTCGGCGTCCACGGTCCGTGCTTCGACCATCAGTTCTCGACGCTCACTCGACTCGCCAGCACGAACTTGTGATTATCGTGCGCCAATCGGAGAAAACTCCCGTCGGCCCCCTCGATTTTTCCATTGATTTCGTCGCGTCCCACGATCTCGATCCGATCGCCTTCATCAACACTCGCAAGTGAGCGAAGGACGATCTCGTTTTCGGGAATGATGTGAAGCGCGACAAGCGTGCCCTGCGGCTGTTTCTTCGACCTCCAATAGAAGTTGCCGCCGCCGGTGCTTTCGATCTCGACGATCGACGAGTCACTGAACTCTCCACTCGTCAGAACTGCATCATAGATCACCATCGGCACAGACTTGGTGTAGGCACGGGACAAGTAACGGATATCCCCGCTGCGCACGATCGAATCACTCCAGGTCGCCGCATAGCGCACGTCCGCGTATTCGATGGTTCCCGCCGGAATACTCACTTCCATGCCTCGAACGATCTTCGCAGCGGATGGCGGCCGCATGATGACGTAGATGGCCACCGCAGCGATCAAAACCACGAGGTGCCACGCTCTCACTTCACTTCTCTCCTCTTCCGACTATCCGTTGTCGGCATGGGACCTGGCGCGAGGCGAAAGCCGGCATCGGCCCTCTTCCGCGGCATGCCCCCAAACGCTCGGAGATCGCGATCTAGACTTGCTTCCACTTCGAAGAGCTCGCCAGTTCTTCCATCGCCGATGACCTGGCGAAGAAGCGAGTCAGGCCGCAGTCTGCACACACGACGACTCGGAACTTCTCGGCTGCGAACATGCCCCCCAGGCCGGGAAGATAGTTGGGCGCGTATCCACCACCAGCGCTGACGTCTTTCTGCGTCGAATAGAGATTGCCGCCGCGGCAGTTCGGGCACGGTGCGTAAGACTCCATCAGGACAGCTCCTTCCGCTCGACAAACGGCGCCCGGACTCCGGAGCACCCTCCGCCAGCTTCTACTCTACCCTCGTCACCTGAGGCGGCGGCCTTCACACATTCTGCCAAGTGATCGTGAGCACTACGAGAAAGACGACGAATGCGGCCACCACCGCGGTCAGACGACCCAGGCGCGGCGCAGAGAGGGCCGCGCCGACGACAGACCCTGCGACAGCCAACTCCAGCGCCTCGGCCAGCCCCCACCACATTGCGAGCTGTGGGCTCAAAGTGGTGATCGATACCAACGCTAGACTGTGAGCACCAGCGAGAACCGTTCCTACAACAGATCCAAAGGCGAGACCCTGGCGCCAGCCCATCAGCTCGAGCCGAGCTCCGATCCACACGACAAGACCCGTCAGGAGGAGAAAGCTTGCATACCCCAGCGGAATCCTCGCAAACGCCTGCTCCAGCGACAGCAGCGCCGGAGCACCGCGCTGGTACCACTCCGCCAGAAGAGCTCCGTGAACAAAGAAATCGATCCCCAGGAAGGCGAGCCAGGCGAGAAGGGTGATCTTGGTGAACCGTCCGACCGAAAGCGGCCGTGCAAAGGAATGAGACATCTCACACTCCCGCCAGATCGGCAAGGCCGTCGAGGTCCGCCACCTCGACGTCCGGCACGATGCGCGTGACCGGGGCGACGCCGACACCGGGACAGCAACTTTGACGGTTGACCCAAGCCGTCTTCAACCCCAGGCGCTGCGCCGGCACATGGTCGTGGTAGAGACTTTGAGCGACATGCAGCAATTGCCCTGACCGGATTCCGAGGCGGTCCAAGGCGACTTCGAAATGCCGCGTCGAGGGCTTGTAGCTGCCAATCTGCTCAGCGGTCACGATGTCCTCGAACTCGACTCCCAGAGCTTCACGCGTTTCCGCGAACATCGCATCGTCGATGTTCGAGAGGATCACCAGCCGATAACGCTTCGCCAGGCGCGCCAGCGCTTGCACCGTGTCCGGAAATGCCGGCCACCTGCCGACCGACTCCGGAAGCGCCTGCAGGTCGTCTTCCGTCGGGAGAAAGCCAAACTCACGTGCGAACCGGTTCATCACACCGCGCAAGACATGTCGGTACGCCACGAAGTCACCGGCTTCTATTTCCGCTTCGAAGCCCGCATAAGAGCGAATGATCTCGGCAGGCTGCAGGTCCACTCGATGCCGCTGCAGCACCTTGTCGACCGCCGCAAGAATGCCGCTCTCCCAATCGATGAGCGTGCCGTAGCAATCGAAGCTCAGGTGAGAGAAGGACGAATAATTCAGCATCGATTCAGTCCCCGCGCCGCTTCCCCCGCCGGCAATTGCAGCGAGTGTCAGACCCCATCGATGTCGAACGTCTCATGGTAGGCCACGGTACCGGAATCAACCGACGCTCCTTCCGCACTTACGCACTGGACAAAGAAATAGTCGTCCAATCGTGAATCAACGTAGTGGAAGCTGCTGTCGACTGCCGGAAGGAATCCAAAGCGAGGGTAGAACGCAGGGTGGCCGAGAACGAAGACGAGCTCGGTACCGGCCGTGCGGCAGGCCGCGAGACCCTCTTCGACAAGGCGGGACCCGATGCCCTGGTTCTGGTATCTCGGATGAACCGCCATCGGAGCGAGACCCATGAACTCGATGTCACCACCTCGTCTGTCGATCGTCACTGGCGAGAACATGATGTGTCCGACCACCTCGCCGCGGTCGAGCTCGGCGACGATCGAGATGAGCGGCTCTACGGCCTGACGCAAGGTCTCGACAATTGCAGCTTCCAGCCCGGTTTCGAAGGCAAGCCTGTGAATCGCATCGACGCTCGGGTGATCGCCGGACCGTTCCGCGCGTGTTCTCGCCACTCGATCTCCGGTCATTAGTCGTGCGTGTCGGCCGGAGCCATCGACTCCGCCCCCGGCAGCCGGCCCGCCAGCCGTTGAGGGTCGTGAATCAGCAATGGAAGGTGTTGTGGGCAAATCCATCGCGTTGCGCCTTGAAAGACGAGGGCGATGAGCGGCACCTCGTTCGATCCCCGGTCGCACGCCAAACACGCTTCTCGAACAGCATCCTGCGCCATTTTCATTCCCTCCGCTCATTCACTGACGATTTGATTTCGTATCACTGGCGTACTCGCGCGTCATCGGGCAGCTTTCCGCGTCAACTTCCGCCCTTCTTCGAACTCTCGCAACGGCTCCTCGTCCCCGGGGGTGGTCTCGAATCTGGCATTGGCGACGGTTCCCATGACGAATCTCCCTTCTCTCCTGTGCTGAGGCGCCGGGCTCGCCGCCGCCGCTCTCGCGATGCTACCTCCGCTCCCGCTCTCCCGTCTCGTCTGCCCCGATCTCGTGGGCAAGCTCAGCCAGAAAGGCCTCGATGATTCGGACTCGTCGTTTCGCCTCCACTCGACCCGACTCGGTTCGCATGCTCTCCGGCAGTCTCAGGAGCTTGACGAAAAAATGATCGAGCACGGTATGCCGGTCGTCCGCTTCCCGCGCTCGGCAGAAGGGATCGTCCTCGTCGTAGAGAGGCAGACCGAGCCGGCCGCCGACGGTGAAGCAGCGAGCGATGCCGACAGCTCCGAGGGCGTCAAGACGGTCGGCATCCTGCACGACAGCGGCCTCGAGCGTCTCCGGCGCAATCCCCGCCGAAAAGCTGTGTGATCGAATTGCATGATGCACCGCTTTCAGATGGCGATGTGGATATTGAAGCTCGAGAAGATACTCGAGCGCACGGTCGGCTGCCAGAGTCGATGCGCGCGCACGGTCCGGTGAATCCTTCTCGATCATCACGCAGTCATGCAACCAGGCAGCCGGGACCACGACTTCCACCTCAGCGCCTTCGAGGTTCCCCAGCCGCTTCGCGATCCTCACCACTCTCTTGACGTGGTCGAGTCCATGTGAGGCGTCGCCGCTGGTCTGATGTCGCAAGACGTTCTCGAACCGCTCTTCCCAGACTCTCATCTCCACACTGGCCATCAGGCAGCACCTCGATTCGCTGCTCGACTCTCCGTCAACCGATTCAGGTTGCGCAGCAGCACCGCGCCTGCGACGCCGACCGGTATCGCCGTCCACAGGCCGGGGAAATAGCCCGCCGCGCGAATCGACATCACGGGGTGAGCGATGCTGTTGACAGCGGAGGCGAGGCCCAGAAACCAGACGGGGAAGAGCGCAGCGTGAAATCCGCGTCGCACGCCAACAATGCTCAGGATCCACACTGCGATCCAGCTGAGATTGAGGGTGGCGAAAGACTCGGCCGACCATGGATGGAGGCCGCGTAAGGCCGGGAAGCGTTGGTGAAAGTCGGTAGCCAGCTCTTCGGCGAAGTGGATGCTCTGGAGCGCCAGAGTGAGAACGCCCAGCTGCACTACATCGGGCCGCGCGCGCTCTTTCGACCCGCCGCTTCCTCGTGCCACCGTCAGCGCGAGAGCCACGAGCGCGATGATGTCGAGGCCGATCGTGCCAACGAGAATGCTCTCGAGCTCGTCACTCATCGTCGCCTCACCTCGCCTCCATGCCCCGAGCTCGGCTCCCGAACACTCGGGATGGCCGGCCTAGATGCGATCTCGAGAAGCTGTGATGGGTTCTCGGAATGGTTCATCTCAGCGATTGCCTTCTTCATTTCGAAATGCTGTCGGTCTCGACGCTCGGCGACGGCCTACTTCACTTCGATGCGAATCTCGGTTTCCCCGCTGGCGACCGTGAACCTGGCCTTGCTCCACTTCGGAGGCCCGAAGGCCGCACGCACGTTGTTCGAGAATCCGTACGGCTCCTTGGGTATTCCGAACAGATTGCGATCGTTCTTGCCGTTTTCGTTCAGATCGTGGAGAACAACGACTCCGTAGTCGCCGGCGGCAACGTTGCCCACACTCCACCGGCATTTGGGTTTCTCGAGATCCAGCACGACCGAATATGCAGCTGTTTCGAGCCACGTAACCTCGGACGCGAAGACGGCTATCCTCACCTGTCCTCGAGTCGACTCGAGTCCCACTACCTCCACCGTCAACGTGCCGGGATCTTCAGATTCGGCTGACGCCATCGCATCGTCGACTGGCAGGCTGCCCATCACCACCGCGACGACGAGCACGTGGCTCCGGGCTTTCGCCTTCCAGGTTCCAGCCACTCCTCGCTCCATCACTCGTGCATTCATACCGTCGTGCTCTTCCGGCATTGTACGACCACCAACAGCAGCCCGCCCTCTCGACGTGCTCTCCGGGCTGTCGCGTTTCCGCTCGACGACCGGGACGCTCGATACTGTTGGCGGGTGCAACTGCCCTCGTGAGGCGGTAAGCTCGGTTGGTGGCTGCCGCTCAGGATTCCTACGGCTACTGTTTGACGGCAGTGGGTCGCCCGCTGGAGCGCATCGATCTCGGGCCACTGACCCCTGCCCCAGACGAGGTCATCGTCGAGGTGGCGGGCTGCGGCGTGTGCCACACCGATGTCAGCTTCGCTTATGACGGCGTTCCAACCCGCCATGAGTTGCCTCTTATCCTGGGACACGAGATCGCCGGGCGAGTCGTGGCCTGTGGCAAGGCGACTGAGCGCTGGCTCGGCAAGTCGGTCATCGTACCGGCGGTCATTGCATGCGGTGAATGCCCCGCCTGTCGAGCAGGAAGACCCACCATCTGTCGTCGCCAGTTCATGCCCGGCAACGATGGCCACGGAGGCTTTGCCAGTCATGTACGGGTGCCGTCCCGGGGCCTCTGTCCGGTGCCGGAGGCGCTCCCTGACGGCCTCGAGCTCGCTCACCTCTCGGTCGTTGCCGACGCCGTGACGACCCCGTTCGAGGCAGCTCGGCGAGCTCATCTCGGTTCCGACGACGTTGCGGTCTTCGTCGGCGTCGGCGGCATCGGCGGCTTCGGCGTGCAGGTTGCGGCCGCCCTCGGCGCCGCGGTCGCTGCCATCGACGTCGACGGCGACCGACTCGATCTGGTCGCCACACACGGTGCAGATCTCGTTCTCAATGCCACTGAGATGGGCTTCAAGGAGCTGCGTGCAGCTATCCGCGGATTCGCCAAGAAGAGCGGTCGCTCGGGCGTCGGACTCAAGATCTTCGAGACCAGCGGCACCGCTGCCGGCCAGCGCACCGCCTTCGGCCTGCTCGACCATGGCGCGCACCTCGCGGTCGTCGGTTTCACTGCCGAAAGGCTCGAGCTCAGGTTGTCGAATCTCATGGCCTTCGACGCGACGGCGCAGGGCAACTGGGGATGCCCGCCGGAGCAGTACCCGGCGGCCCTCGCTCTCGTCCTCGACGGCAAAGTCGAGCTCGAGGCGTTCATCGAGGAGCATTCCCTGAACGATGCGCCTGAAGTTCTTGCCAGAGCGTCACGCCACGAGCTGTCACGGCGCGCGATATTGCGGCCGTGACGAGAGGAGGAGAGACTGACGTGACATCGCACGACCTGACCAGAGAGTTCTCGCCGCGCGAGATCCTGTACGAAGAAAAACCGGTGCTCGATCACGGCGGTGAGCCGGCGCCGGGGCTCCACAACGTCTGGATCACTCTCAACAATCCAGCCGAGCTCAACAGCTACACCACCGAAATGGTCAAGGAGATCATTCTGGCGCTGCGGCGTGCGAGCAACGACCGTGCAGCGGTGGCGGTGGTTTTGACCGGCGCCGGCAGCAGAGCTTTCTGCGCCGGCGGCAATACGCGTGAGTACGCCGAGGTTTACGCCGGCGCACCGTCCGAGTACCGCCAGTACATGCGTCTCTTCAACGATATGGTGACCGCCGTTTTGCACTGCGACAAGCCGGTCATCTGCCGCGTCAACGGCATGCGGGTCGGCGGCGGCCAGGAAGTCGGCATGGCGTGCGATTTTTCCGTCGCCTCGGACCTGGCGCTCTTCAGCCAGGCCGGTCCCAAGCACGGCTCGGCGCCGGACGGCGGCTCGACCGATTTCCTGCCGCTGTTCGTCGGTATCGAGGCAGCGATGTACTCCGGCACCCTGTGCGAGCCGTGGAGCGCCCACCGCTTCTATCAGCTCGGCGGCCTGACGGCGATTGTGCCGGCCCTGAAAGTCGACGGCGAGTGGACGCCAAATCCCATCGTCGTCACCGATCGCCTTCTCGATGAGTGGGGTCGCGTCGTCCTCGGCGAGTGGAAGAAGGGCGCGGAGCGTGAGAAAGGCAAGGAGCTGATGGGACAGGGGGAGGTCGACCTGGCGCTGCTCGATGAAGCTGTGGACTCGATGTGCACAAAGCTCCTCCACACCATGCCGGACTGCCTCATCAAAACCACAGAGAGCCTGCGCAAGCACAAACTGGCGCACTGGGACAAGAACCGCGAGAGCAATCGCGCCTGGCTGTCTTTGAACATGATGACCGAGGCCAACGCCGGCTTTCGCGCCTTCCACTACGGCACCAAACAGACCGGCCGCGAGGTCGATTTTCCGCTCC
>Ga0224512_10000572_pt1 | contig 38386 bp, 42 predicted proteins | sample SF_May12_sed_USG_4_FD_169103 | JGI IMG/M metagenome (GOLD analysis project Ga0224512, IMG submission 169103) | Sediment microbial communities from San Francisco Bay, California, United States - SF_May12_sed_USGS_13 | ecosystem: Environmental > Aquatic > Marine > Sediment | place: USA... | reverse complement strand
ACTTCCGCTGAGCTCCGCCGGGCCCTCGCAGCTCGGCTGGACGGTGTCGCCCCGGCAGCCGCCGATCTGCTGAACGGATAGAGCTCAAAGGATGGAGAGATGTTGCCGAACACGACACCTTTCCGTTTTCCTGCCCACCGCAGCCATGACTCGGAGACCAAGTACACCACCGCCCGCAACGCCGAACAAAATGCCGACGAACACCAGGAGCTCAATCGTCCCCTCCACGGTGATCTCCCCCACCCGGTTGCCGTTTTCGGTTAACGCCCGATCACACCATCGTCGGCGGCTGGCGCGGCAACATGAGCAGTCGACCGCCGCCGCCAACTAGCAGCCCGGCCAGAGCTCCGGCAATACCAATGGTCGCAATATGGCGAAAGAGGCCGGCCACGCGGTGGGCGTTTCCCTGTGCCAGGGTTTGATCCATCAGGTGCCTCCTCACGAACGCACAATCAAGCAGAACACATCTGGGAATTCACAAAGACACAAGAGCATGAATGGTGGGCCCGCTGGCGCGCATGTCCCGCCGGGGCCTGTCCGTGCCGCAAACCGTCCCCTAATCTCCCCCTATGGCCGACTTCCACCTGACGGTTGTTTCGACTGGCGGGACGATTGAAAAAACCTATGAAGCAGCCTCCGGATCACTCGCCAACCGCGAGACCGTGCTCGATCACATGCTCGCCCAGCTGCGGACGCCGGATCTGCGGATCGACCGTATCCGGCTCATGAACAAAGACAGCCTCGACATGACCGCCGAGGACCACCACGCAATTGCCCGCTCCGCCCATGAGGCGGCAGACGGCGCGGACGGAGTGATTGTCGTGCATGGCACCGACCGGTTGACCGAGAGTGGCGAAACGACCCACAGTGTCGGTGTACCGGCCGCACCGATCATATTTACCGGAGCCATGCGCCCATTTGAGCTGAGAGACACCGACGCCTTGCAGAACCTCACCGAGGCGTTGCTGGCCGTCCGGTTGCTAGACCCGGGCGTGTACGTGGTCATGCACAACCGGGTGTTGGCCTTTCCGGGAGTCGTGAAGGACCGCGCCGCAGGCACATTTGTGAGACCAAGTTGACGTGCCGCTAAGGTCGAGGCATGACGACCATACGACGCCTCACCGACTCCTGCCTCGTCGTCACCACCGACGCAGGCGCCACGCTGTTCGACCCCGGCTTCCATACGTTCGATTCCGGCGAGATCGACCTCGACTCAATCGGCGACATCTCCCGAGTGCTGATCACTCACGAACACGGCGACCATGTGAAACCCGACTTTGTGCGATGGCTGGTCGACCGGCGATCGGACATCACCGTGCACTCCAACCAGGCCGTTGCCGACCTGCTGGACGGTCACGGAATTGAGGTGATGACGGCCGACCCGATCGGTGTCAGCTCGGAGGATGTCGTCCATGAAATGATTCCTACCGGTGCCCAGCCACCCAACCGGGCCTTCACGATTGACGGCGTGCTCACCCACCCCGGCGACAGCTACCAGCCAACCACATCGGCGCCGGTGCTGGCGCTACCGCTCATCGTCCCTTGGGGATCGACCACGCGATCGGTCGAGTTTGCCCGCCGCTTAGCACCAGACCAGGTGATCCCCATCCACGACTTCTATCTCAACGAAGCCGGCCGGAGCTTCATCTACGGCATGGTCAAGACCGTGCTCGCTCAATCCGGCATCGAAGCAATCACCCTCAACTGGGGCGAGACGGCCACCGTCTGAAACAGCACTGCCTCACGGCGATGACGCAGCTGCAATCGGCCCGCGTAGGGTGAGGTCGACATGACGACGGCACGAAGCCTGGCACCGCTCGTGGTCCTCGGCGACGAGGCGGTGGCACTCGGCGCCCTGCACGCCGGCTTGACCGCTGCTTATGGGTATCCCGGAACACCTTCTACCGAGATCCTCGAATACCTCCTGCGCACTCCGGACCGAGACCTCAAGGTCGCCTGGTGCGCTAATGAGAAAACCGCTTACGAGGCAGCGATCGGCGTGTCGATGGTAGGGCGGCGCGCCTTGGTCACGATGAAGCATGTCGGCCTCAACATCGCTGCCGACCCCTTCATCAATTCGGCTCTGGTTGAGATTGGCGGTGGTCTGGTCGTGGCCGTCGCCGACGATCCCGGCATGCACTCGTCCCAGAACGAACAGGACTCGCGTTACTACGCCGACTTCGCCCGCATTCTCTGCCTGGAACCGGCTGACCAGCAGCAGGCCTACGAGATGACACGCGAGGCCTTCGACCTATCAGAACGCTTCCACCTACCAGTGATGATCCGGTTGGTGACCCGTCTGGCGCACAGCCGCTCGGTGGTCCAGCCGACAGCACCACGGGAGGAGCTGCCGCTCGGCGACCTGCCGGACGGATCCGATTGGACCCTGCTCCCGGCCAATGCCCGGCGTCGCTGGGCCGACCTGCTGGGGCGGCAACCCGCCCTTCTGGCGCACAGCGAGAGTGCCGCGGCACTGCACCTTGCTTCTTCCGGGCTGGGAGTGATCACCTCCGGTATTGCCCGAAACTACTTCCTCGAGCATCTGGCTGAGATGAAAGACGAACCGTCCCACCTCCACATCGGGACCTACCCGATCCCGATCGCAGCAGTACGCAGGCTCGTCGGACACGTCCAGCGGATCGTTGTGCTGGAGGACGGCTACCCCTACGTCGAGCGGCTACTGCGTGGCCTGCTCCCCGAGCCGCTGACCATCGACGGAAAACTGAACGGCCGGGTGCCCGCCGGCGGCGAACTCGACCCCGACGTCGTGGGGTGGGTGCTCGATCTGCCCGATCGGCGCCCGACGGATCTTCCCCAGATCGATCTGGCCGGACGACCTCCGCAACTCTGCCGTGGTTGCCCCCACGCCGACAGTTTCCATGCGCTGATCGACGCCCTGGGTGAGCTGGAAGGACCGCTGGTGTGCTCGGACATCGGCTGCTACACCCTCGGTGCCCTCCCTCCCTACCGGGCCATCCAGTCCTGTGTTTGCATGGGTGCTTCGATAGGCATGGCCCGCGGGGCAGCCGACGCCGGGTACCAGCCGGCCGTCGCCGTCATCGGCGACTCGACGTTCCTTCACTCCGGGATGACGCCGCTGCTCGACGCCGTGGCCGACCATGCCGATCTGACAGTGCTGATACTCGACAATCACAGCATTGCGATGACGGGCGCCCAACCCACTCTTGTCCCGTCAGAGCGTTTGCCCGAAATCATCCTCGGCCTGGGAGTCGACCCCGCCCACCTCCACGTGTTGCGGGCCAGCCGGAAAGGTGAAGCCAACTTGATCGCCACGATCAAGAAGGAGATCGCCTACTCCGGCGTCTCGGTGGTAATCGCCGAGCGGGAGTGCATCGAAGCTGTCAAACGGAACCGCAAGGAGCGCCAAGGTTGAAGCTCGACGTCATCCTGGCGGGGGTGGGAGGTCAGGGGGTGCTCTCGGTATCGGCCGTGATCGCCGGTGCGACGGCCGGGTGGGGATGGCATATCAAGCAGTCTGAGGTACACGGTATGGCTCAGCGCGGTGGAGCGGTGCTTGCCCACCTGCGGATGGCGGACGGGCCGGTCTACAGCGATCTGATCCCCCGGGGGAGCGCCGACCTCATTCTCTCTCTCGAACCAATGGAGGGCCTCCGCTATCTCGAGTACCTGAGCGCCACCGGGACCATGGTCACCGACGTCGATCCCGTCCGCAACATCGACGACTACCCCGACCTCGACTACCTGCTGGCGGCCATCAGAGCGGTCCCGTCGAGCATCATGGTGGAAGCCACCTCCCTCGCCAGACAGGCCGGCAACGTCAAAGCGGCCAACATGGTGATGGTGGGGGCCGTCGCCCACCTGCTGCCGGTAACCGAGGAAGCCCTTACTTCCGAAATCTCTCGGATGTTCGGCGGACGACCCAAGCTGCTCGAAGCTAACCTCGAGGCGTTCCGCCTGGGGCGTACGGTGGGGGCCGATATCCGGCCAGCCACAGGCGATGTGGATAAAAGAACCTGACCCGGTTCCTCACGGGATCAGTCGAGGAGGAAGCAGATGGTCGAGGATCGACCGGTTGGATTGACCCAGGACGCCGGGTGGCAAATCGGCGTGCAACGAACCGTACGTGTGCCACTCGATGAGGTTTGGCGCTACCTGACTTCACCGGCCGGACTGGACCAATGGGTGGGCGAGGGAGCTCAATTGGGCGACGCCCAAGGCACCCTCTACCAGGCTCGCGACGGGACCCGCGGGGAGCTCCGCAGTCGCCGTCACCACGATCGCATCCGCATAACCTGGCAGCCCGATACATGGGACCACGACTCGACGGTCCAAGTAGCGGTGCGTACCACACCGACCGGTACCGCCCTCCGGTTCCACCACGAGCGTCTCGTCTCCGCAGAAGAGCGAGTTCTGATGCGCCGTCGCTGGGAAGAAGTCGCCTTGACCATCAAAGATGAGCTCGAACAACGCTGACCCTCTGGAAACCCGCCGGCTGGCGTCAACGTCAAAAGTGCGAAACGAGATTCCACGATCGTGTCCGGCGGACATAGGAGGAAGAAGTGAACAGCCTTCGTCCAATGAGGTTGATGCTGATCGGAGCCATCCTGGCTCTGCTGGCCGTGGCTTGCGGCCCCAACGGTGACGTCGGGACCGGGACGGAGCCAACCACGACCCCCACCTCGGCTACCTCGACCACCTCCGCAGACGAGTTCACAGCCGATTTGACCATCACGATCGGCACCGCCGATCAACCCGGTGAGTTCGAAGCAAACCTGCGTTGCGGGACCGGTACCGACGGTACCGGATACCTTGCGGACACCGCTGCGGCCGCCTGTGCCTTTCTTCGCGCTTCGGCGGATGCACAGCTCTTATTGTCTGAAGGCCCTGTCACCGATCGAGCCTGCACCGAAATCTACGGTGGTGGGGAAATCGCTCGCATCGGCGGGACGCTCGACGGCATCTCCGTCAACGTGACCATCGACCGGGCCAACGGATGCGGCATTGCCGACTGGGATCTGCTGCAGCCCATACTGATCGAGCCATACGACCTCACCCGACAGAATGCCGCCGACTGTTCCGGGGCCACCGCGCCGACCGGGGACAGGGACCAGGGGGAACTCCCTCCCGTTGTGTCCGAAGTCCGCAGTGCCCTGCTGCAGGAAGCGGCCTCGTGCGAAATCGACAGGCTTGCCGCGAGAGCGCTGGCCGACGGCACCAACGTGTCGTTCGGGGGATCGGACGACCCGGCCGGGCTATGGCGTGATCTCGAGTCCCGGAATTCTACCCCGATGGCCGACCTGATCGCCGTTCTGCAACTCGCTCCGGGCACGATTGCTGACGGGCAAGGCACCGTCTTCTATGTGTGGCCGGCGGTAGCCGCGCTGGACGACTGGAATAACGCCACCGAGGAGCAGCGATCCGAGCTGGCCGACTTGTTTGGCGCCGACGCCCTGGCCGACTGGGACCTGTTCGGCGGTTACATCGGCTACCGGGTCGGGATCACAGATGCGGGCCGCTGGGCCTTCTTCGTCGAAGGCGACTGACCACCGGACCGCATCGCCCAACTCAGACGTGCTCGGAGAAGAACCCGAGGATGCGACGCCAAGCATCCTCGGCTTCTTCGGGCCGGTACCCGACGGCGGCCAATTTGCCGACCGTCCGGACGAGGGCCGGTCCCCCGTCGTTCATGAAGGAGTGTCCTGCGCCCTCGTAGATCTTGATGTCGTTGGGAATGGCCGCCGCCTCGAGGACGGCCCGCAGACGTTCCGGCTGACCCCGGAACGCCCGATCTCTTGCCCCGTAAGAGGCCACCGTCGGGCAAAGCTGCCGGACTAGTTCGTCGTCGGGCACCAGACCGTAGTTGGGAGCGATAGCTTTCACGTCTTGAACCATCCCCATCAGGAGCGCGAACCCGCCGCCCATGCAAAACCCCGTCACTGCCACACGGCGCTGGTCAACGTCCGGATGATCGGCCATCCAGCTAACGACGTTTCGGAGGGTGTCGACTGAGTCACCGTGCCCGGACCGCAGGTCGCGGAACGCCCGGATGATGCAGGTGAGCCGGCCTCCCTCGACCAGGTCGGGCGCTAGGGCCAGGTAACCGTTGTCGGCAAAACGCTCGGCGATGCGGCGTATGTCGTCGTTCAGACCGAAGGCTTCATGGACAATACACACCGCCGGCCACGGTCCGGAGCCCTCCGGTCGAGCCGTGTAGGCCCGGATGGTGACGTCGGCGAAGGCGATAGGTCCGTCGGGCATCCAGGCAAGATAGCCGGAGCGAACCGCGAATGCTCAACCTGGTCATGCGGGGCGCAGAACATAGTGCGAAACACCCCAGGGTTCACCTGCTTCGTATCCGAAGAGCTCTGAACACGCCATCAGGAACATCCTCCAGCGCTGCGCGGCCCGCGACGGATGCGGCTCGCCGGCAGCATTCAGGACGGCCTCGGCCGTCTCCCGGTGAAGATCGAGCTGCTCCAGCCATGCGTCAAGGGTCTTCTGATAATGCAGGCCGGAGAGGCGCCATGACTCCTCGACCCGCAAATGCTCACCAAAAGAAGCGAACAGTTCGTGGGCAGGCATCACTCCCCCGCTGAAGAACTCGCGGGCCATCCAGTCCGCCGGGCCGCGATCTTCGAAGAGGTAGGGGGCAGTAGAGTGAGCAAACACGTGGACGAAGGCGAGGCCATCCGGTTTCAGCCATCCCGCCATCCTCCGGAACACCTCCCGGTAGTTGCGAACGTGCTCCAGCATTTCAACAGTGACCACCCGATCGAATCGAAGCTCGGTGCTGAAGTCGGCGATGTCCGCAACCCTCACCTCGATGCCGTCCAGACCGCGTTCGGCCGCGCAAAGATTGATGTAGGTGGCCTGGCTCGTCGAATTAGTGACGGCGGCGATTTCAATGTCGCGGAAATGCTCGGCCATCCACAAGGTCAGGGAGCCCCACCCGCACCCTAATTCGAGAATCCGCTGGCCGTTTTCGATCCGGGCGCGTTCCGAGGTGAGCTGCAGCATGGCTTCCTCGGCGGCCGGAAGAGTGGTGGTCGGCTCCTCCCACAGGCAACTCGAATACTTGAGTCGCGGTCCGAGCATCGCCGCGAATAGTGCCGCCGGGACCTCGTAGTGCTGCCGGTTGGCCAGTTCCGGCACTTCCGTCACCGACCCGGTACCCAGGTAGTCGACGATCGCACTGCCTTCGGCCGGATCGCGTTTTCCGAGCGAGGCGGCCCGGGCGGCGATTGTCCGGCGCATAGCGGCGCGTATCCCCTGGTCGGGCACCCGACCCGATTCAGCCAGGCGGATACCGCCCGCAATCAACGCGTTCCTCACAGAGCCTCTCCCTCTTTCACCTCAGCCCGCCTGACACGTCGGACACCACCAGATCAGCCGGCCGGCCATCTCTGTCAACCGAACCACGTCGCCGCATCTTCGGCACGGCAGGCCCTCCCGCTTGTAGACGTAGAGTCTCTCGTGGCGAGGTATGTCGGCACGCCGCCGTACGCCCACGTCTGACGGAGCAACGGTGACGATCCTCCCGGCCTTCTCGCCGCGACGCAGCTCGGCAGTGATCGTGGACCACAGTCGGCCAGCCCTCTCACGGTCCAACCGGTTGGCAGGCAGATGTGGATCGATACCCAACTTGAAGAGCACTTCAGCCCGATACACATTGCCGACCCCGGCCACCACCCGTTGATCGAGCAGGGCCGCACCGATGGAAATCCGGCGGCGGGCCAGATTGTCGGTGAACTGTTGCAAGGCCCGCCGCTTGGCGAGCGGATCCGGACCGAGGCGGGCTCGCAGACGCTCCTCCTCTTCAGGATCGATCAATTCGCAGATGGTCGGCCCGGCCAGGTATACCACCGACCGGCCGTTGGCCATCGCCAATCGAGTCGTTTCGGTTGGGGTCGGTGGATCGTTGTCGAAGGTCTTGAATTTGCCAAACAAGCCAAGATGAACGTGCAGCGTTTCATCCCCTTCCCAGCGGTAGAAGAGGTGTTTTCCCAGCGCCTCGATATCATCCAACCGGCGGCCGTCGAGGCGTGCCGCACCCGCCGAGAAACGGCCTTGCGGTGACCAGGCGCTCACTCGCGACCCTCCCAGGACCTCCTTCTGCAGTCGGGCGTGTCGGTGGATCGTGTGGCCTTCGGGCATGCGTCAGGCTCCGATCCGGCAGGGAAGACAAATACGCACGTCCACCTCGGGCGCGTAGTACACGAGCGGATCCTCATGAGGAGGCGGAGAGCCGGCCGAAGCTACCACCTCGTCGCCGAGATCAGAGAGAGCCGCTTGGTTGAGGAGCCGGGGCCGATTCTCAACGAGCGCGCCGACCTCGCCCCCGGACCGGCTGTACCGATCCCGGCGGGCGGTGAGGAAACGAACCGCAACATCACGACGCATACTCACCGGCCTACATTTAACGGTGCGTGGTCTGATCAAGCTGCCGGCCGGTGTTCTCCGCGCAATCCGGAGAAGAGTTGAGCCGTTTCGGCTGCGGCGCTGAGCTGAGCAAACGTCACGGTGCCGATCGGTTCCGAACCATCCCAAACCACCGTCAAACGCGCCACCATCTTGAGGGCCAGTTCAGAGGCCGGGTCGTCGGCCTGCGCGGCGGGGAGTTCGGTCAGAGGCCGGGCAACCGTTCGAACCGAAGTGGTGTACCGATCGACCAACGGCACGGCGGCCAGAGCCTCGAGCGACACCACTCGGCGGCTTTCCCCGTCCGGACCGACGAGAAAATAGACAGGCCGGCGATCTTCGTTCACATGGCGGTCGATGAAAGCTGCCACCGACATCCAGTCGCCGAGCACCGGTCCCGCCGGGGTCATGATGTCGCGCACGGGGATTCCGGCCAGGTCGTTCTGCAGCGAGCTGTAGCGACCCTCGGCCGTAGCGGCTCCCCGCAGGAACCATCCGATGAAAGCCGTCCACAAGCCGCCGGCGCCCCCCGCCACGAACTGAACCAGACCGAGCCCGATCAATCCGGAACCGACGATCCGCCCGGCTCGTGTGGCGGTGGCGGTGGCCCGTGCTTTATCCCCATGGCGATACCACAGCCAGGCCCGTAGCAAACGGCCACCATCCAAAGGGGCACCGGGGATCAGGTTGAAAACACCGAGGATGATGTTGATGGTTGCCAGCCAGGCGACGACTGCGCCGCCGATACCGGGGAGGGACGCAGCCGGCAGGAGTAGACCGAGCCCGAGCAGCAAGCTGACGGCGGGGCCGACTCCGGCGATCTTGAATTCCGCCTTGGGAGATGCCGCCTCGCCTTCGAGCTGGGCGACGCCGCCGAAGGCCCACAGGCTGATGCGCTTGACGTCGACGCCGTTGCGACGAGCCACCAGGGCGTGTCCGAGTTCGTGCACGAGGATGCTGACCAGCAAGCCAATGGCGGCGACCAACCCGCCGAGGAAATAGGCGGTGGTCTCATAGCCCGGCGCCGCGGAGGGGAGAATCCCGCCGGCGACGGAAATGGTCACGAGCGCGGCGATGGCAAGCACGGTCCAGTTCAGCTCGACCGAAACACCTGCTAGACGGCCCATTTTGATGCTGCTATTCATTTGTCTTGCTCCTTTGGGTATTTGCGCCGGGAGTACGCCCCTCGCCGCTTGATACCCGGTTAGTAGAACAAATTGGCTTTCCGCGGTGTTCCCGGTTGACTCACGGCGCCGGCGTCGAACGGCTGTCGAGAAACGCCATGAGATCGGACTTCTTGGCCGGGTCCAAAGGTCCCCGGTTGTGCCACAAAACCTCGCCCGAACGATCGACGAGAATTGCGTAAATCGTGCCGTCGTCGCTGATTTCGAGCGCATCGAGGAACTCAGCTTTGTCCAGATAGAGCGTGATGGTTCGCTCGCGCACCTGGGGGTTGGGAATCCCCGCCCTCATGCCGCTGTCGATGAACCACCGCGAGAAGCGGCTGCGGTTCTGGATGACGGGGAGTTCGTACGCCGCGAAGCCTTCGTATCGCTCCTCAATTCTCTGCGCCAAAGGCATCCACGTGTCCACCAGCGCCTGGTGACGTTGCCAGAACGCTACCAAGAGCAAATTGATCTCACCGGCGAGATCACGCGGCAATGTCATCCGGCGCCGCTGCAGATTTGTGCCCGAAACCGACGGAAAGCGCACACCGATCTCCTTGAAACTTCTACTAGATATACGAAGTTGGGCCCCGGCCGGATGGTGCAATCGCTGGTCGAGGATCCTCAGAATCCGACTGAACGAATGATCCGGCGAATCGTCTCGGCGCTGGCATCGAGACGAAGCTGCTCGTCCCCGGACAGCGGCACGCCGATACGGCGCACCACGCCGCCGGTGCCGATGACAGCGGGCAACGAAAGGCACACGTCCGAGATTCCGTGCTTGTTCTCCTGAAGCATGCTGACCGGCAGGATGCGGTGTTCGTTGTTGAGGATGGCAGCGAGAATGCTGGTGACTGCCAGCCCAATGGCATACGTGGTTGCCCCTTTGCCAAGAATGATGTCGTAGGCGGCATGTTTGACGCGTTCGGCGATTTCGTCGAGTTCGGCTGTGCTCAGAGCTCCTCCGCTCGGTGTTATCCACCGGCTGAGCGGCACCGTCCCGATCGAAGCGGTGCTCCACAATGCAAACTCCGAGTCCCCATGCTCACCGGCAATCGTGGCGTGGACATTGGAGACGGCCACTCCACATCGCTCGGCCAGAAGGTAATGCAGGCGGGACGTGTCCAGCACCGTACCCGAGCCGATCACCCGGGAGGCCGGGTAGCCGCTGAGCTGCAGGGCAACATAGGTGAGAACGTCGACGGGGTTGGTAACCACCAGCAGCACCGATTCTGATGCCTGTTCTACGAGGGCGGGAACAAGTTCGCGAAAGATGTCCGTGTTGCGGTCTGCCAGGTCGAGCCGGGTCTCGCTGGGACGCTGTTTGGCACCGGCTGTGATCACAACGATGTCGGCGTCGCGACAAACGTCGAGCTCGTCGCTCCCGACCACCCGGGCAGTGGGGGTAAACCTGAGTCCATGGTTGAGGTCGAGAACCTCGGCGTTGACTTTGGCGGGGTCGATATCGTACAGGGCAATCTCTCGGGCCACACCGTTGATGAGCGTCGCATAGGCGATCGTTGCTCCTACCCCACCGGCCCCGACGACGGCGATCTTCGAACCGTTCATGACCGGGACCCTATAGAGGTTGGGCCATTAGGCGCGTCGCCATGACGGTGATACCGGTAGGTGTAGTCGAAGGCCTCGCCGGAGACGACCACCGTTCCCGCTCGTCGATCGAAGGCCACAGTGTCCCAGTGCGCGTTCAACCCGTGGAGCGGCATGAAAGATGTGGAGGTCCCATCCCGGCCGAGCACCAGGCCGGTACCCGCCCCACCAGCCGAGAAGGAAGCGATGTCGAAGTCCGTCAGCACCGTCCCCAGCCCTTCGAAAAAGGCGGCGAAAGCGGTCACCACGGCTTCCCAATCGGTTCTCTCGATAGATTCCACTCGCGCAGGGTACCCACGCAGCGCCCCCAGGCAGGCAACGTGCCATCATCAGACGCATGGAAGTGCGGGTTGTGATCGTGGGCGCCGGGATCGCCGGACTGACCGCCGCCCGCGCCTTGCGACAAAAGGGTGTGGAGTCGGTCCTGGTGGACAAGAGCCGGGCGGTAGGCGGCCGAATGGCCACGCGAACGATTGGCGACGCCCGATTCGACCACGGCGCTCAGCATTTCGGGATCCGCTCGGAGCGGTTTGGTGAGATCGCCCGGGTCTGGCGGGAGGAAGGCGTCATGCGCGAGTGGTACCGGACCGAGAACCTCGAACCTCGCAACGTCGGGGTCGGAGGGATGCGACGAATCCCGGAGTATCTGGCTGCCGACCTGGACGTTCGGACGGCGACTTCGGTCGAGCGAGTCGAACAGGACGGGAGCGGAGTTGCCGTCGTTGCTGCCAACGGTGACCGTATCCAAGGCTCGGCAGCGATCGTGACCCCACCGATCCCGCAAACTATTGCCCTCCTTTCCGCCGGCCAAATCGATCTTCCCGCCGGTCTGGAGAAGACCCTCGCAGCCATCCACTACCAAGCCTGCTTGGCAGTGATGCTGCAGCCGGACGGCCCTACCGGACTTCCGGACGGGCACCTCTCCGATGCAGGAGGGTCCATCGCCTGGATAGCCGACAATGCCGACAAAGGAACCTCGCCGGTTCCGTCGCTCACCATCCACAGCACCCCCGCTTTCGCCGCCCGCCATCTCGAGGAAAGCCCGGAGCAATGGAAGAGTTTGCTCGTCACTGAAGCCCGAAGATGGGTAGGAGGGCCCGCCACCGGCGCGGTCGGTCATCGATGGCGCTTCGCCGAGCCGACCTCCATCGTCGACCTGGGATCTGTCCTCCTCGATGCGCCGGTGGCATTGGCGGGAGAAGTTTTCGCCGGCGCCAGGGTCGAAGGGGCGGTGCTTTCGGGGCTGGCGGCTGCCGACGCCATCATCGAGCGACTCCCGTGAAGCCGGGGAGCGACGGAGCGGCCCCCCTGATCGTTCTTGCGTCAGTTCGTTGCACATAGCGAAGAGAACTGGCGCAAGAACGGGAAACCGTTCCGTCCTCACCCGGTGTTGCGCATCCCGGCCGCGATCCCGTTGACGGTGAGCAACAGCGCTCGCTCCAGGGCGTCATCTTTTTCGCCGGCCCGGCGCCGCTCCAGGAGCGCCACCTGCACGAAGTTCAGCGGATCGAGGTAATAATCCCGGACCGCCAGGGTTCGCTGCAGGATCGGGAGCCGATCGAGGATTCCTGTCCCGGTCAAGCCTCGAATCTCGGCAACGGTCCGGTCGTGTTCTTCCCGGATCCGCTCGAAGAGATGATGGTGTGACGGATCGACCAGTTGCCGAACATAGCGAGATGCAACCTCGAGATCCGTCTTGGTGAGCGTCATCTCGACATTGGAGATGAACGTTTGCAGGAAGAGCCATCTGTCGAACATATCCTCGATCACCTCCCCCCTCCCCTGCCGGCGTATGGCCTCCAGACCGGAACCGACCCCGTACCAACCGGGGATGATCTGGCGGGATTGGGTCCAACCGAACACCCATGGAATGGCCCGCAGGTCGTCCAGCCCGGCACCACCCCCCGGGCGACGGGAAGGACGCGAACCGATGTTCATCTCGGCGAGTTCCTCCACCGGCGTAGCCGCCAGGAAGTACTCAACCAGCCCAGGTGATTCAACCAGTTCCCGGTACGCGCCGAACGCTGCCTCCGAGAAGGCCTCCATCGTCTCGGTCCAACGATCTAGAACTTCTTTGGTTTGCCGGGATTCTCGATGTAGCAATGAAGCCTCCAACACCGAAGAAAGGGCCAGCTCCAGATTGCGATGGGCGAGGCCGGTCAACCCGTACTTGTCGGAAATGACCTCGCCCTGCTCGGTCACCTTGAGTTGACCGTCGACCGTCCCAAAGGGTTGGGCGAGGATGGCTTGATGGGTGGGACCGCCGCCCCGCCCGATCGTCCCGCCTCGTCCGTGGAACAACCGCAGGGTCACGCCGTGCCGGTGGGCAACGTTGCGGAGCAGTCGTTGGGCTTTGTAGATCTCCCACTGGGAAGTCGTGATTCCGCCGATCTTGTTGGAGTCCGAGTAGCCCAGCATCACCTCTTGAAATGTGCTCCGCAGCTCGACGATCTCCCGATACGGCCTGCAGCTCAGCAGACCGTCGAGAAGCTCTCCGGCCCGGCCCAACTCCTCGATAGTCTCGAAGAGAGGCACGAACCCGATCCGGGCGATTCCGTTGTGGAGATCGATCAGACCGGCGTCCCGGGCGAGGACGGCCGGGCCAAGCACGTCGTCCACATCGCGGGTCATGGAGATTATGTACGACTCGATGACACCGGGGCCGAAGCGGTCGAGGGCCTGGCGGATGGTTGCGAAAGTCTCGAAAGTGGCCGCCGCCGGCTCACGGAGATCGGTGGTCGGCGACGCCAGCGGCCGCGGGTTGGCAAGCTCCTCGGTGAGCAGTTCGATGCGAGCGGGACGGTCGAGTTCCGCGTAGCGAACCCCGATTCGATCGTGGAGCTGCTCGAGGACCTCGTGATGGCGGTCGGCGTGTTCGCGGACATCCATCGTCGCCAGATGGAACCCGAAGGTCGTCACGCCACGCATCAGCCGCAATAGCACCCCGTCGGCGATGAGTTGCCCGGCGTTGGCCTGCAGCGACCGGCGCATCACGCTCAGTTCATCGAGAAGACCGTGGCTGGTCAGATAGTCCTTCCCCGGCGCGTGACCGGCGTCTTCCGCATAGCGTTGCCGGGTGTTGGCGAGTCGCTGGTGGATGAAGGCACACTTCAGCCGATACGGCTCATCGCGGTTGAGGGTATGGAAACGCCGCCACACCTCCGGCAGCTCTCGACGATCAACATCCAGCGCATCGGATAACTCATCGGTCACGTTACGCAACCGTGAGGAAGTGGACAGCTCTTCGGCCAGCTCCTCCACCTGGGCAATCAGGTTACGCAGGCCATGGTCGTGTTGCACCTCCAACACCTGCATCGTGACCGACGAGGTCACCGCCGGGTTTCCATCCCGATCGCCTCCCACCCAGGTCCCGAAACGGATCGGAGCGTGGTCGGAGGCGAGGTCCCCGCCGAGGCGCTCGAGACCGATGGCCACCTCCTCGGCCAAAGCGGGCAGCACCTCGGTGGCGAGCTGATCCAGATAGAAGATGGCTGATCGAGCCTCGTCGATGGGGTCCGGTCGTTCAGCTCTCAGCTCGTCGGTCTGCCAGATCTGGTCGATGATCTCCGCGACCCGGCGGTCTATTCGCGCCCAGTCGGCTGCCGGCGCCTCGGCCCTGGCCATCAACAGGTCGGCGATCCTTCCGAGCTTGGTAAGGAGGGTACGGCGGACTGCCTCGGTCGGGTGAGCGGTGAACACGGGCCGCAGCTCGAGTCGGTCCACAACATCCGCCAGCAGATCAGCGTCGAGCCCGGTGTCGGCGATACGATCCACGGTGGCGGCGAACGTGCGCCCCTCATCGGCCATGGCCAGGTCGCCGATGCGATGGGTTTGCTCCGCAACGTTGGCCAAGTAGAAGTAAGCCGAAAAGGCCCGCACCAGATTGATGGCCTGCCCGAGGTCGAGCTCCCCGAGCACCATTTGCAGGCGGGAGCCGGCCTCGAGGTCCGCGTCAGTGCGGATCGACTTGGTGAGGGCTCGCACTTCCTCGACGAGATCCAGCAGCTCATGCCCATGCTGACGTGTCAGCGCGTCGCCCAGTTGCGCCCCGAGCCGGCGGATGTCGGCCCGCAGTCGATCGTCGCGAACATTCTGAGGAATGGGTTCCATGCGGGCCCGAGGCTACTCACTGCCACCGAGATACATCAGAGTTCCTCAGTCGTTCTCCCGCTGCATGGAAAATGGGACTCGCTGGTCCCGGTAGCCTCGGGACGAGGAGGTAATAATGCGCAAGTGGATTGCCTGCGTGCTGGTGGCAGTTGCTTTGTCGGCCTGTGCACCGGGAACCGACGAGTACAGCGCCGCTGATCCGGCCGGATTCTTCAGCGGGATCTGGCATGGATGGATCGCTCCCGTCACGCTGATCGTGCAGATATTCAACGACGACATCCGCATCTACGAATCCGACAACAGCGGTTTGGCATACGACTTCGGTTTCTATATCGCCGTGATCGCCGGATTCGGCTCGCTCAGCCTGGTCCGCCGCAAGGACAAAAAACGCAGGCGTCCCGGCTAATCCACCGTCAAGGCCCGATGACGCTCGGCCGATAGGGAGCGGGTGACGTTCTCTAGAGGGGTTCGCTCCCGGGCGATACCGCGCTGGACCCTGGCAGCTCTAACCGGGTCGATCCTCGCCAGCATGGCGGTCGACGTGATGCTGGCCACTCTCGATTATCGATCGCTTGACACTTACTATCGAACGAGGGGGCTCACTGCATCCGAGGTCCTGGGGTCGCTGAGCGATCACGTGTTGTGGGGCCTCCGGGAAGGATGGTTCCTTTCCCTGGTCGTGGTGGTCGGCTACGTTCTAGCGCGCCGGGGCCGGCGGTGGTTGTTCGCCGGGCCGGCACTGGGTTTTGTCCTGGCTCCCTTCCTGGTAGGCCTCCTCCGGGGAACCCCGGCTACGCCTGGATTCGGTTTGTACGGTTGGCTGGCGCGAGAAAGCGAAGCCTGGGTGAGCTGGATGGTTACCGGCGTCCGAGTCTTCATCCTCCTGCTACCCGGGTTCATCGTGGCCCGTCACGCCGAGCAAGAACGAAATCCTTTCCGGATCCCGGCACTGCTCCTAGTTGCCATCCCGGCGCTCGTAGCCGGCTACCTCGCCGTTCTCGTCCTCTCGCCGACCGGACGGATTCAAGACAGTCCGTTAGGCCCTTTTCTGGCAGCCTTTTTTCTTGGTGCGGCGATGGGGTTCGACCGCCCCCTCTGGCCGTGGTTCCTGGTGGCGATTCCCGCCCTATTCGAAGGCTGGTCGGCCCTGTTGGTCACCGGCGATGGCAACGGAGCGGTGGTTGTGCTCATCACCTTGGTGGGCGCCGCCAGCGTGCCGTTCTCCCGGATCCTCTATCGGGGGTGGCGGCAGAACGCCGCGCCCGGATCACCCCACGAGCCGGTTTCTTCGGCCGGTTGACCACTGCGGTTCCACCAGCTCGCCGACCGAACCGCCCTCGATCGGCGTGTGCCGCGCCAGTTTCGATCTCATCAGTGGGGCAAGGCGACCTCAGCGACAAAGTAGGCAAGGACCAGCAAACCGAAGGTGGTCGTGATCAGCACGGCAATGGAGCGCTCCCGATCCCGCACGATGCTGGAGAAGCCCGCGCCCGCAGCCGCGACGGCGCTGGCGGTTGCCGCCATGAGTGTTCCGGCCAGCCAGAGGTTGGAGAAGAACGTGTCGCCGCCCTTCTGGCCACCGATGACCAACCCGAAGAACGCCGCAAACCAGCACACGGCGATGACCGCCAGAATCAGAGACCAGCGGGCGGATCGGCTGCGCAGCATGAGAGGTCCTCTCACCCATATCGTCTCCCTTCCCTCGTCTGTCTGCAAGCGCATGGGCAAACGTCTGGGTAGATTCCACCGGATGCGGGTGTTGGTCACAGGAGGTCGGGGCACATTCGGGCGCCTCGTCACGCCGCGCCTGCAGGCCGCCGGGCATGAGGTCATCATCACCTCGCGATCCCAGGGCCCCGCCCCGGAGGGAACGCAATGCCGAGTCCTCGACCTGTCCCGTAGCCGGGTCCCACCGGGAATCCTCGACGGGATCGACGCCATCGTCCACGCCGCGAGTAATCCGGTCCGTCCCGTCTCCGTCGATGTGCGCGGTACGGCGCTTATCGCGGAAGCTGCTGAGCAAGCAGGGACCGGCCACATGGTCTATCTGTCGATCGTCGGCGTCGATGCTCACCCGTTCCCCTACTACAAGGCAAAAGCGGCTGCGGAACGGACGATCGAAGCCGGCACTGCTCCCCACTCCATTCTGCGAGCCACCCAGTTCCACGAGTTCCTCGACCGGATCTTTAGGACCGGCCCCTTTATTACAATCTTCCCCGGCTTCGAGTTTCAGGTCATCGACGGCGGGGCCGTAGCAGAACGGGTCGCGGAGCTGGTTGCAGCCGGGCCTCAGGGACGCGTTGCCGACCTCGGTGGCCCCCAGACCGAGCGAATGCAAAGGATGGCCACGACATGGAAACAGGCCACCGGATCACGCAAGCCAATCGTTTCCATGCCGGTCTGGGGAAGAACGGCCCGGGCTTTCCGCCAAAGGCGTCACCACAGCCCCAACCATGCAACAGGTACCCGGACGTGGGATGCGTGGCTGAGCGACACGTATGGGGCGGCCCGGTAGAGGCCGGATTCAGACAGCATCTACTGGCGGTGATCCGGCGAACCGACCAGTGAGAATCCACCCCACCGGCCTTACCACTTGGTGTATGTTGTAACCACGGCCGGAAACGTAAGTCCTTCTGGGCTGGATCACCGTAGGTCGAGGGTCGGTCCGCCAGGACCGCCCCGAACAGGAGCCCCATAGGCGGAAACGTCTGTGGGGCTCCTGGCGTCACCTGAGCAATCCGTAGGTCAAACCCATCGTGACGAGCACCAGGGTCGCCACGGCAGAGATGGTGAGCAAACCGGAGCGTTTGCGGATCATGGCCACGATCATCACGGTGCCCGAAGGCAGGCCGACCATGATCGCCACCCATTCCCGGCCGGACCACGCTCCGCTCATTCCACGCCCCAGGATCAGCACACCGGCGCCGACCAGCAGCAGCACGATCAACGCCTGGGTGCGAACCCGACCGACCCGGACCGCCAGCACGCGTTTACCGGTGGACTCGTCCGTATCGAGATCCGGTAGTTCAAAAGCCAGCATCATTGCCACATGAACGGGAAGTACAACTGCGATTGCCCAACCGAGCGCCGACGTGAGCCCTCCTCCCTGGGCGAAGGCACCAATCACCGGCACAACGGCGGCCACGACCACCGAAGCGGCTACCTCTCCGAAACCGGAGCCGAGCAACCGCAACGGCGGCATTGAGTACGACCAAGAGACCAGAACTGCCGCCACGCCCAGCAGCGCGGCGGGCCAGCTGAGGAACGCCAGGGCGCCGGCGGCGATCATCGTCAGACCGGTACTGATCCACGCTGCCCGGATCGCCACCGCCGGATGCAACAGGCCACCCACCAGAACCCCGCTCCCGCCCGAGAAGAGAGTGCGGCTTTTGATCGCCCGGTCGGGTTCGAGATCGGCGTATTCGTTGACGTAGTGAGCAGTGATCTGGGCTGTGCTGACCATCAACTGGCCCACGGCGTACCCGACTAGATCGAAACGCCCCGTGGTTGCGGCTCCGAGCGCGAACATGAGCACTCCGCCCATCAGGAAATGGGGTCTGCTGAGCCTGATGAATGCCCACAGGGACTGCATCTCCCGATTCTCCTAAGTCGTTGGGAAGGGCAGTTGCCACCAGGCCGGTCGACTGTCGACTTCGACGCTTGCCACCCATTTGATCCACCAGAAGCCGCGCCGTCCCGGAGCCACCAGACGGACCGGGGCCCCGTGTGCAGTGCCGAGAGGCTCTCCGCCGAGCCGGGTGGCCAAGAGCATTCGACTCGCTTCCCGCATCGGGAACCGGCGGCGGTAGCCGGTCTCCGAAGTGACCACGATCGAGCCTTCGGCGCCGGGAGGGATCAGATCCCCAAGGAGCGCCCCCTCCCACTCCTGGGTCGAGTACCAACCGCTCGTGCAATCCAGGGTGGCGACCAACTGATCGCCTCGATCGATGTCCTCGCTGGTCAGGCTCCACTCTTCGCCCGCCACTCTGAACCGCACTAAGTGCTCACCTGTTGGGGGACGATCGTTGAACCACTGGGTGACGGGCAAGCCGGCCGGATCGAACGAACCACGTTCGTGGGAGCCGGTGAACCGGCGCCGGCTGCCGGGTAAATCGACCGCGCGCAGAGTGCCCTCGAAACCCAACCAGGCGAGGCCGACCAGAACCGCAAGGCCTCCCGCCCGCAAAAACTCCCTCCGGCCTACTTCAGCCACTTTGACCGGCCTGTTCCGCACGTGCACCAGGGTGAGCATTACCGTCGCGAACGCAGAGCCGACGTGGACTTGCATTGTGCTGAACGGCCCGAGCCGCAGCGATACCCCGGAGGTCTGCAGGAACCCCGAGGCAAGGACGGCTACGGCTGCCCCCACCAATAGCAGGGAAACCACCAGGCGTCTCCCATCCCGTCGACGGCGCAGCCCTCGGCCTGCGGCGATCGCCTTCCAGGGGCCGACCACCACGATTCCTATCCCGGCGACACCGTGTAGCACTACCGCCAGCACGGCAATGCGGTTACCAAGAGAGAATGCCACCAGACCGGTCGCTGTTGCGGCGACGACCAGGAAGAGGATGGCCAGGTTAACGCGTGACGCCTGCATGGCGACTTAGAGTAGGCCGCCCGGGCAGCCACAGCCCTCCCCTCAGCACGTCGAGTGGAACAGACCTCCTATGGGCCGGTCACGTGCGAGTGAGTTGTAGACCTCAACCGCCTCTTCGGTCCGCTCCACGTGTGCCTCAATGCCACCGATCTCGAGCAGCTCCAGCGTTTCCTGACAGACGCCGAGCGAGCCCAGCATGCCCCGCCCGAGCACGACTACTTCGCTTCCGTGTTCGAGAAGTTCATCAACATCCGACGGCTGTATCCCCGGCCGGTGGGTCGTGCCCGTCTCGTTCCAGTCCCAGGTCCGACCCCCGCCGGGCCACAGCTTGACGTCCTTGAACGTACCCAACCCCTCGACCTGAGTACGTGCCCACGAAATGTGCTCGATCGGAGGCGAACGGTCTGCCTTGCCCTTGATCGGGTCAATTTGTCCCCTCATGAGTGCGACTCCATACAGTCAAGGTCAACGGAACCAATCACATCCGCTTCCACAATCCTACGTCGCGTCCCTCCGACCTTCGCCCGTCACCAACGGACCACCCGTGGGTAATCTTGATCTTCACCAAAGAGGAATGCCGCCATGATCTTCACGAGTCCCCTCCCGGAGGTGGAACTGCCATCCGCCGCGATCACCCCGACCGTCTTTCGCCACGCCGAAGAACTGGCCGACAAGACCGCGGTGATCGACGGCCCCACCGGCCGATCCTATACCTACGGCCGGCTCTACGATCTCACCAGGCGAGTCGCCGGAGGACTGGCTGCCGGCGGGTTCGGCAAGGGCGATGTGCTGGCGATCATGGCCCCCAACATGCCCGAATACGCGATTGCGTTTCACGCCGCGGCGCTACTCGGCGGAATCTCGACCACCATCAACCCCACCTACACGGCCGAAGAGGTCGAATACCAGCTCAACGACGCCGGAGCCAAGCTGTTGGTGACCGTTTCGCAGTTCCTCGAAACCGGCGGCCGGGCCGCCGCCCAAAGCCGGGTCGAGGAGATCTTCACCTTCGATCCTATCGAGGGGGCCACACCGTTCCCGTCTCTGTTCACCGCCGAGCCTGTCGAAAGCCAGACGCCCGTCGATCCCTACGAGGATCTGGTCACCCTCCCCTACTCGAGCGGCACGACGGGGCTCCCCAAAGGGGTAATGCTCACCCACCACAACCTGGTGGCCAACCTGGCCCAAGCCCAGCATGCCGTGGTGATGGGCAGCGACGAAGTGGTTATCGCCGTACTCCCGTTCTTCCACATCTACGGCATGCAGGTATTGATGAACGGAGTACTCCACCACGGCGGCACAACCATTACTCTGCCCCGTTTCGATCTGGAGCAATTCCTGCAAGTCATTCAAGAGCACCGCGTTACCCAGGCTTATTTGGTCCCACCGATAGTGCTGGCGCTCGCCAAACACCCGATGGTGGATGCCTACGACCTCTCCTCTCTCCGTCGGGTCTTCTCCGGCGCGGCGCCGCTCGCCGCCGAAGTCGCCGACCAGGCAGCCGGGAGGATCGGGTGTGAGGTCGTCCAGGGATACGGCCTCACGGAGACCAGCCCGATCACCCACGCCACCCCACCCGGGCAGTATCGACCAGGGTCGATCGGGGTGGCCATCTCTAACACGGAGACCAGGATCGTCGATCCGGTCACCGAGTCGGATCTCGGTCGCAACCAAGACGGCGAGCTGTGGGTCCGCGGACCCCAGGTCATGAAGGGCTACCTCAACAAACCCCAGGCCACCGCCATCACCATCGACCCCGAAGGTTGGTTGCACACCGGCGACATCGGCCACGTCGACGACGACGGCCACTACTTCATCGTCGACCGGCTCAAGGAACTGATCAAATACAAGGGGTTCCAGGTGGCACCGGCCGAGCTCGAGGGACTTCTGTTGGCCCATCCGGACGTGGCCGACGCGGCGGTAATCCCGGTCCCCGATCTCGAAGCCGGCGAACTCCCAAAGGGATTCGTGGTGCTGAAACCAGGTCACTCGGCCTCGCCGGACGAACTGATGGCTTTCGTGGCGGGCCACGTGGCCCACTACAAGCAGATCCGGCTGCTGGAACTGGTGGACGAAATCCCCAAGTCGGCTTCCGGCAAGATCCTCCGCCGGGTGTTGCGAGACCGCGAGCAACATCGGGCCTGACTCGCCACGGCTCAGATCAGCGCCGGCCCGGGCACCCACTGGACCCCCGAAGCAGGCTCAGTACGAGGGGCAGGGGCGGAAAGGAAACCCCCACTCCGATACCATGAAAGGCAATGAGCCAGCCTCCGCCCAATCGGGGCATCTTCTGCAACCGGACCCTCAACCTTCGTTCGATCAAGGCGATCGGGTACGACCTCGATTACACGCTGGTGCATTACAACACCGTCGAGTGGGAGCGGCGCGCCTACCACCACACCAAGCTGCGGCTCGCGGAGCGGGGCTGGCCCGTCGCCGACCTGGTATTCGACCCCGACCAGGTGATCCAAGGTCTCACCATTGACTTGGAGCTCGGGAACCTCCTGAAGGTGACCAGGTTCGGCTATGTGATAAGGGCGTCGCACGGCACCCGGTTGCTCGAATTCGATGAGGTGCGCCGCGCCTACGCCGGTGTTGTGGTCGACCTGAACCAGAATCGCTGGGTCTTCCTCAACACCCTCTTCTCACTGTCGGAGGCCTCGCTGTTCGCTCAGCTGGTCGATCTGGCCGACGAGGGGACCATCCCCGAGGTGGTCGGCTACGAGGACCTGTACCGCATCGTGCGCCGGGCGTTGGACGCCGCCCACATGGAGGGGACGCTCAAGGGCGAGGTGCTCGCGGACCCGGACCGGTTCATCGAACCCGACCCTGAGGTGGTGCCGATGCTGACCGATCAGAAGGAGGCCGGGAAGCAGTTGATGCTGATCACCAACTCGGAATGGGAGTACGCCGAGAGAATCCTCACCCACGTGTTCGACCCCCAACTGCCCGCGGGGCACACCTGGCAAGACCTCTTTGATACTGTGATCGTCTCGGCCGCCAAGCCCGAGTTCTTCGAGAGCGACCAGCGTCTGTACCGCGTGGTTGATGAGGATCGGGCGTTGCTCAAGCCACACTTCGGTGCGATGGAACCGGGTGGGGTGTACTTCGGCGGTTCTGCCCACCGGGTCGAGACGAGTCTGGGCCTTGCCGGAGAAGAGATCCTATATGTGGGCGACCATCTGTTCGGTGACGTTCATGCCTCCAAGTCGGCGCTCCGCTGGCGCACCGCCTTGGTGATCTACGAGCTGGAAGCGGAGATTGACGCCCTGGAGGGTTTCGCCAAGCAGGAGACCGAGTTGATCGAGTTGATGGGCGCCAAAGAGCAGCTCGAGGCAGAACAGGCCGACCTGCGCCTCGCCCGCCAGCGCAACCGCTCCGCACCGGGCGAAACGGCCCGCAGCAACCGCAGCGTCGATCGCGAAATCGAAGACGTCCGCAACCGCCTGGCCGACCTCGACGAGGTCATAGCCCCCTTGGCCATCAGCGCCGGGACGCTCAACAACGATCGCTGGGGTCTGCTGATGCGCGCGGGAGTCGACAAGAGCCTTTTCGCCCGCCAGGTCGAGCGGTACGCGGACGTCTACACATCGAGGGTTTCGAACCTCCTCTTCGCGACGCCGCACGGGTTCTTGCGGGCGTTCCGCAGTCCGCTCCCCCACGACCAGGTGTAGCCACTCCGGCCCTTTCAACAGCCTGATCGACAACTCGTTGATCATGATCGGACCTGCCATTGAGCCCTCCTGCCGCAAGTTCGACCCTTCATCTCCACCGGGCTCTGCAAAGCCCGCCCAGACGGTTGGGGCCGTTCGGCCGGGAATAGCCGCGCGGATGCAACGGTTGTTTATCACTCATGGACGCACAGGTAATCAGCGCCCTCGAACAGGGTGGCGTGGTAGACATCACCACCACCGGCCGCCAGACCGGCCAGAAGCGCCGGATCGAGATCTTCATCCATCAGTTGGATGGTGATTACTTCATCACCGGCCGACCGGGACACAAACGAGACTGGTTGGCCAACCTGATAGCCAACCCGGAATTCACCCTGCACCTCAAACGAACAGCGAAGGCCGACCTGCCGGCCGTTGCCACTGCCATAACCGACCCGGGCGAGCGGGCCACGATCCTGTTTCGTATCCTGACGGAATCCTGGAACACCGATCACAACCAAGCGAGAGGCGACCTAGACCGCTGGGTCACCGGTGCACCGTTGATCCGGTTCTCCCTGGCCTGATCAAAGGGTTCCCGAGGCGTCCACAGGCCACGGAACGCCAAGTCAGGCGGCGCTGTGAGCCGTCCGCGACAGGCGGATCACCGGCATCACCCGGTCGGTCTTCAGCGAGTAGCTACCGAAGAAAGGCATCGCCTCCACGATGTTGGCAAACGCTGCCGCCCGCTCCTCTCCTTCGAGAGTCGTAGCGGTGGCCTCAAAGAAGTCAGCCTTGTTGCGGACCCACACCTGTGGGTTGGCATCGATGTTCAGATACCAGGTGGGGTTATGGTCGGCGCCGCCCTTGGAGGCGACGACGATCAGGTCGTCTCCGTCCTCGATACTGACCAGCGGTACCCGGCGGATCTGCCCAGACTTGCGGCCGCTGAAGTAGAGCAGGATCAGCCGGTCGGCGAACGGATGATCGACCTCGGCGCCACCGGTATCGAGGTACTGGCGAGCCTGCCCGGCCACGTGTTCACTGGGACTGTCCAGGGCTTTGCTTTCGATTGGGTGCATGCAGCGGCGTCCTTTTTCGGTTGATGTAATCAATCAAATCCGGCCCCGGTCCATTCCCTTGAAAGGTCTTGCTCTGGCAGGATCTCTCTTCGAGCTGGCGCCGCTACTCCTCGAGATCGGCCTTGCGCCCCAGATACTCGTCGCGATCGATCTCGCCCTTGGCATAGCGCTCATCGAGCAGCGCCCGGGCCCGCCCTGAGACCGGCGGCATCTGCCCCGGCTTGCGCGCGATTGAGGCGACCAGCCATGTGAGCAAACCGATCAGGGCGGCCATGAAGAGAAGCCCGATGAGGGCCGGCACCCAGCCCCAGCCGTTCATGTGATCGAAGCCATACCTGCCCACCTGGGCGAGTGTGAGAACCGTTGTCATACGCATCTCCTCGTGAGCTTCTCAATCCAGATAAGGCCGCCCACCTAAGAGGGATCTGAAGAGCGATTAGGAATCCGGTGAGAAGCTCGTCCGCCCGGACAGACAGAATCCAGCCGGATCACCGTCGGGTCATAGTGGCGACGACGGGAATGTAATCGAGAGAGGCGCCGCTGTGGATGACAAACGCATCGAGGGTGTCAAGGTCCGAAGTGTGAGACACATAGTCGATACGGGTGAACAAACCCTTGCCTTCCGTGGATTACACCGGACCACGGCCGACCTCCCAGGCGTCTCGGAAATCGGCCAACGTCGCTGCGAACCCTCACCCGGAAGAGGTCGACGATCAACAACTCCGGACATTCATCGGTTCATCGCCAGTTCGACCTCCGTCCCCTGGCCGGGGACGCTGCGAATCGCCGCTGTCCCCTGGTGACGGGCCATTCTCCCGATAATCGAGTCGCTGATTCCCCGACGGTCCTCCGATATGCCCTGGAGGTCGAAGCCCCGTCCCCGATCCCGGACGAACATGCTGATCCGCTCATCGGTGGCCTCGACGTAGACGGCCACGGTCTCCGCACCCGAGTGAACGGCTGCATTGACAACCGCTTCTCGGCCGGCTTGCAGGAGAGCTGCGAGTTGCTCGTCCACGGGCGCGTCCCCGACCGTCACCAGATCGACCGGTACGCGGTGTCGCTGCTCCACCTCGGCGCACAACGCCCGGAGCTGTTCCATCAACAGGCGGCCCGTAGAAGGTGGGGTCGCTCCGAACAGCCAGTCGCGCAAGTCCCGTTCCTGGCTTCGGGCCAGCAAGACCACCTCCTGCGGGCGGGTGCTGTTGAGCTGAATCAAACTCAGCGTCTGCAACACCGAGTCGTGCAGATGGCCTGCGACTTCGGCTCGCTCCTCGGCCCGGCCCCTTCTCTCGCGTTCGGAGGCCAGCGCCTCCTCCGCGGTGTGGCGCCTCAGATCACTGGAGCGGAGCAAGCCGATCGCCCATGCGGCGACCGCCCCGGCGAACAGATAGTTGACCACTTTCGCCAGCGAGGTGGTCACGTCCGCCGGACTCTCCGAGATCCAACCGGCCAGCTCGCTCCCGGCCACCACCACGCTGGAGGCCAAACCGCCGATCATGCCCCGGGCGGAAGCAGCGAGGAAGATGGTTGACATCGGGTATCCGCCGTAGAAGTCGCCGCTGACCGCCACCATGGGTGCCATCAACGCCCAGGCCGCCGTTCCGGCATCGACGGCCAACCAGGTCCACCTCCCGAGCAGCCCGGCAGCTTTCGCATGGAGCACTACGGTTACCGCCGCCCACACGGTGGTCCCCGCCATAGTGGCGACCACCACCCACCGATGCTCCGGTTGCCCGGTGACGAGTTCGACGCCTCCCAGGGAGACCAGCCACAGAGCCGCCACCACCCGGTAGCCGATGAACACTCTACGGATGGTGAGGTCAATGCCGCCTTCCGGCTGGCCACCTTCCATCATGGGAGACTAGGCCGTCCGACTGGTGCCGGGCCATCGGGCTGCGTCTTTCTTTGCGGGGGCTGCTGCGGCCCAATTGAGGATCGTCTTTCGCCGACGCCTCGACAGATTGGCGGCACAGCTGATCCGTTCGGGTGGTAGGCGTCGGCGCGACTAGGGTTCGATTCGTGCGCTATATCCTCACCACCCGATGTCGAGTTCAGCCGGGCAAAATGGAGACATTTCTCCGGGATGTTCAGCAATGGGAGGAAACGGCCATGGGATCCCCCGAAGCCCCCGAGTACCACGCCGTGTACCTCAATCGGGTCGACCCCTCCCAAGCCTTGATCATCACCCAGTTCGACGGCAAAGAGCGGGCCGACGCCTTTACGGCCACCAAACTCCTCGAGAGCTTTCACGAGCGGATTCTGTCCTGCGTCGTCGACTCGACGGCTGCGGAAGGCTACGACCTCTACTACGCCGCCGGCTCTGGCGGCCCGCGCGTTGTGTTCGGCCAGGACACCTGATCGTCCCGGCTGGCTCGCTGCTCTCGTTGGGATGCGGTGGGCACGGTTCGCGATGGAATGACTACGATCGGGCCAAGGAAGAGACAGGAGCGGGATGTCCGCGACCATCGTCTTTGATGTCAACGAGACACTGCTCGACTTGACAGGACTGCAGGCGAACTTTCAACGCCTGTTTGGAGACGAAACGGCCCGACGGGAGTGGTTTACCCTGCTGCTGCAATTGGCGCTGGTGGTCACCATCACCGACACCTACCGCGACTTCAAGACTCTGGCGGGAGAGGCACTCGAAGTGGTGGCCGGCCGGCGCCGGGTGGAGCTGGACGATCAAGCCACGTCATCGATACTGGGAGGAATCGCCCACCTTCCCCCGCACCCGGAGGTGCCCGCGGCTCTTGATCGGCTGGGGGCCGCCGGGTTCCGACTGGCCGCGCTCACCAACTCGCCGCCCGCAACTGCCCAAGCACAACTGACGAACGCCGGTCTGATCGATCGTTTCGATCTGGTGATGTCGGTGGATGCCACCCGACACTTCAAACCCCACCCCGCTCCCTATCGCATGGCTGCCGAGCAACTGGGAGTGGAGCCAGCGGACCTGTGGATGGTGGCCGCCCACGACTGGGACGTCGCCGGTGCCATGCAAGTGGGATTTCGGGGTGCGTTCATTGCCCGTCCCGGTCAAGGGTATGCGCACGGATATCCGGCCCCGGATCTGAGCGAAGCGGACCTCATGGAGGTTGCCGAAGCTCTGATCGGCCGTTTTGGTCTAGAGGGGTGAGACTACCGGCCTGGGACGACGGTGACCGGGCACCGTCTCCAGGATCCGGATCACCTCACGCAGGTCGCGCAGATTCGCAGCCGGGAGGAAGTCATCGACGTAGGGCAACGCTGCTTGCATGCCGCGCGTGTCGGGGGCAAAGCCCGGCCGCCCGGCGAGAGGATTGAGCCAGATCACCCGGTGCACATTCCTGTTGAAGATCCTCATCTGGGCCCTCAGCAACGCCGGGTCCCCCCGGTCCCACCCGTCGGAGACGATCAGGGCGATCGGCCCACCCCGGGCGACCCGGCGACTCCAATCCCGATTGAAAGCCTCCAGCGACTCACCGATCCGGGTGCCTCCCGACCAGTCGGTTACGGCTGCTGAGATCTGTGAAAGAGACACCCTCGGATCGCGGTGCCGCACCTGGCGGGTGATGCGGGTGAGGTGGGTGGCGAACACAAACGCTTCCAGGCGTCCCAACCGACCCCGGGCGGCGTGGATGAAGTACAGCAGCATCTCAACGTAGCGTTCCATCGACCCGGACACGTCGGCCAAGACCAGCAGGGGGCGGCGCCGGGGACGGGGAGTTGAAAAGGCCAGCGGGAGAAGATCAGCCTGGCTCCCGACGAGGTTCCGGAGGGTGCGCCGGAGATCTGGGCGGGCTCCGGTCCGAGCAGGTTCCCACCGCCGACTCACCGTATCGGCCGGCTGCCACATCATCCGGGCCATGACCCGCCGGATCTCTTCCTGTTCCTCCGCCGTCAGTTCGGTGAAATCTGTGCGAGCCAGTCGTTCCGTATATGACCCACCCATCTGCTCGGCGAGTTCCTTGGGCTCGGCGGGATCCTCATCAACTAGGGCTGTCGCCGTCGGAGCAATCACCCGCAACGTCGGATTACGACGCCAGGTCTTGAATTCGATCGTATCGAGGTTGGTCGCCCGGGGAGCGCGACCCGAGCCGAAGAACAGATCCCATGCTTCGTTGAAGATCGGCTGGTGGTCGGGCCGGGTGATCGTGACCGAGCGGAAAGCGTGATAGGTGTCGCCCGGGCGGTCGAGTCCGACCGTCAAGGCAGCCCTCAGCAAATCGGCAGCCGTTTCCGAGGTGACGGGAAGGCCACGGTTGCGAAGGTAGCGGGCGAAATGGACGAGGTTGTCGGTGAAGGGTTCGGTGGGAGGGAGCAGGCTCATCCGGCGACTAGGAGCTTCTCGACGCCGGCGGCCCGAACCCGCTCGATGTCTTCTTGATACTTGAGGATGACCCCGAGGGTGGTATCGGCGACTTCCGGCGAGAGACGGGCCGATCCGAGCACGGCAAGAGAGGTGGCCCAGTCGAGGGTCTCGGCAACGCCGGGCGGTTTGAATAGGTCCATGGCGCGCAGCCGTTCCATTGCCCGGGCGAGTTCGGCCGCCAGTTCCGAGCCGACGTCGGGAATCTTCCTGTGGATGATCGCCGTCTCGCGCTCGAAACTCGGGTAGTCGATCCAGTGGTAAATACACCGCCGCTTGAGGGCATCGTGGATTTCCCGCGTCCGGTTGGAGGTCACTACCACAACCGGAGCGGTTACCGCCCTGATGGTGCCGATCTCGGGAATCGTGACCTGGAAGTCGGAGAGAAACTCCAGCAGGTAAGCCTCGAACTCCTCGTCGGCGCGATCGAGCTCGTCGATGAGCAAGACGGGACGACGGCCGGTGGCGGCCGCTTCGACAGCCTGGAGTAGCGGACGGGCGACGAGGTAGTCCCGGCTCATTATGTCGGCGACGTCGGCTCGCGCCCCTTCACCCTGAGCCTCGAGAAGACGGATCGCCAGCATCTGGCGGGCGTAGTCCCACTCGTAGAGGGCGTGGTTGGCGTCGAGGCCTTCGTAGCACTGGAGGCGGATAAGGGGTTCGTCTAGCACCGCCGCCAGTACCTTGGCGACCTCCGTTTTGCCAACGCCTGCCTCACCCTCGAGAAACAGCGGCCGCCCTAGTTCCAAAGCAAGGTGCACCGTCACAGCCAGGCTGCGATCGGCGATGTAGTCGCGGGAAGCGAAGGCCTCGCCGACCTGATCGACTGATGAAGGGATCACAGTTCCGAGCGTAACCGGAGTGGGGCGGTGCGTGCCGCCCCACTCCGGGTCGAAGCTCAGCCGGCGGCGCGCTCGGCCGCCGCGGCCAACGCTCGTCTGGCCAGGACGCCCGCCAGGTGAACCCGAAACTCGCCCGAGGCGTACAGATCTCCCAGCGGGTTGTCAAGCGCCTCACCCACCGCCGCGGCGGCGGAGGCGAACGCCTCGGCAGACGGAGCTTGGCCCGCCAATCCGGAGACGTCGACGGTGACCGGTTTGCCGGCCACTCCCCCGACGGCGAGCCGCGCCCCGGTGATCGAAGCACCGTCCAGCATGACGAGGGCGGCAACGCCGACCACGGCGTAGCTCGACGCCGGATGGCGGTGCTTGACGTAGGCGCCGCCGGTTCCGGCCGGCATCGAAGGAACGGTGACCGATGTGACCAGTTCACCCGGCTCGAGAGCCGTTGTGAAGATGTCCACGAAGAAGTCGCCTGCTGCGATCTGCCTGGTCCCGCCCGCCGAGGCCGTGTTGACCGTTGCCCCCAGCGCCAGCAGCGCCGTGGGATAGTCGGCGGCCGGGTCGGCGTGGGCGATGCTGCCTCCGATCGTGCCGCGGGCCCGTACCTGGGCATCGCCGATGTGCCGGGCCGTTTCGGCGAGGAGCGGGCAATCCGCGGCGACTACTTCCGAAGCAGCAACCGCCTCGTGCGTGGTTAGAGCGCCGATGGTCAACCCTCCGCCGTTCTGCTCGATGGCTCCCATGCCGGGGATGCGGCCGATGTCGACCAGCGTCGTCGGGCTGCTCACTCGCAGCTTCATCGCCGGAAGGAGACTGTGACCGCCAGCCAGAGGACGAGCGCCCTCCTTGCCGAGGAGACTGAAAGCCTCATCGAGAGTGGCCGGCCGCTCATAGTCGAAAGGTGCAGCGTGCATCAGTGACCTCCCTCCGCCGCGCTTATCGCTCGCCAGACCCGCTCCGGCGTCATCGGCATGTCGATCTTCTTGATCCCGAAAGGCCGGAGCGCATCCATAACGGCGTTGTAGACTGCGGGAGTCGAGGCAATCGTGCCCGTTTCTCCGACGCCTTTCACCCCGAGAGGGTTGACCGGGGTCGGTGTCTCCGTCTTGCCGAGCTCGAACGGCGGGAAGGATTCGGCCTTCGGGATGGCGTAGTCCATCAAGGAGCCGGTAACGAGGTTGCCGACCTCGTCGTATCCTGCCGTCTCCCATAGGGCTTGCGCAACGCCCTGGACGATCCCCCCGTGGATCTGGCCCTCGACGATCATCGGATTGATGATCGGGCCGCAATCGTCGACTGCTGCATACCGTTGCAGTTCGATCTCCCCGGTCTCCGGATCGACTTCCACCACCGCGATATGAGTTCCGAACGGGTAGACGAAGTTGGACGGGTTGAAGAAGGCCGAAGCTTCGAGTCCGGGCTCCACCCCTTCGGGCATGTCCCAGGCGGTGTTGGCCGCCAGTGCGATGTCCTGGATGGTCATCGCCTTGTCTCTCGAGCCCTTCACCGAGAACTTGCCGTCGGCAAACTCGATGTCTTCCGTCGAAGCTTCGAGGAGATGGGCGGCGATCTTCACGCCCTTCTCCTTGATCTTGGCGATCGCACCCATGATGGCTCCGCTGGCCACCGGCGTGGTACGACTGCCGTAGGTTCCCCAGCCCATTGGGGTCTTGTCGGTGTCGCCGTAGATGATCTCGACATCGCCCACCGGCAGACCGAGCTGATCTCCGACGATCTGAGCGAAGGTGGTACCTTCCCCCTGGCCGTGAGGACTGACGCCGACCATCACGTTGACCTTGCCGGACGGATGGAAACGCACGATGGCGCTCTCCCACAATCCGCCGCCAAAGCCGACCGCACCGGCCACCTCCGACGGGCCGAGCCCACAGATCTCCGTGTATGTCACCACCCCGATACCGAGGTATCTCCCTTCTTCGCGGAATTGCGCTTGCTGCTTCCGCAACGCCGCATAGTCGACCATCTCCAATGCCAGATCGAGCGCCGGCTCATAGTTGCCGGTGTCGTAGACCAGCCCCGTGATCACCTCGTGCCCCTCCGTGAAGGGCGGGATCAGGTTCTTGCGTCGCACCTCGACCGGATCCATTCCGATCTCGTGGGCGACCAGATCAACCAGGCGTTCAACCATGAAGGTGGCTTCCGGGCGTCCGGCGCCGCGGTAGGCATCGACCGGGGTCGTATTGGTGAAGACGCCGTAGACATCCTCGTGGACGGCCGGGAGTGTGTAGGCACCCGACAGCATGAGCCCATGCAGGATGGTGGGCACACCCGTTGAGGCCGTTGAAAGATACGCCCCCAGGTTTGCCCAGACTTTGGCCCTGAGGCCAAGGATCTTGCCATCGGAAGTGGCCGCCATCTCCACCTCCTGGTGGTGGTCACGTCCGTGGCTCGTTGCCTGGAAGTTCTCGCTGCGGCTCTCGTGCCACTTGACCGGCCTACCCGTCTGCTGGGAGGCGAAGATCACCATCGAGTCTTCCGGATAGTGGGGAATCTTCGATCCGAACCCACCTCCCACGTCGGGGGCGATCACCCGGATCTTGTGTTCGGGAATGCCGGTGTCGAGCGACAGTAGGAAACGAGCAATGTGCGGGTTTTGACTGGTGACCCACAATGTCAGCTCCTCCATCGCGACGTCCCAGCGGGCCAGGGCGGCTCGTGGTTCCATCGCCATGGGGATCAAACGCTGATTGATGATCGTGTCGGAGACGACCACGTCCGCCTCGGCAAACGCCGTATCGATATCGCCTCCCGCCACCGTCCAGTGGAAGCCCACGTTGTTCTCCACGTCATCGTGAAGTTGCGGAGCCCCTTCCTCGGTCGCGGCGCGGCCGTCGGTGACCGCATCGAGAACGTCGTAGCCGACGTCGACCGCATACGCGCCGTCCCGGGCTTGTTGCTCCGTTTCGGCCACAACGATCGCTACCGCATCCCCAACGTAGCGGACGGTGTCGACGGCGATCGGCGGATGTTCCGGTGTCTTGGTGTCCGAGTCAGGGACCACCCATGCGCAGGGAATGCCACCGAACCCGGCGTCGCGGATCTGCTGACCCGTGTACACACCAACGACCCCCGGCAGGGCGGCTGCTTCGGTTGTGTCGATGGATTGGATGCGGGCGTGAGCGTAGGGCGATCTGACGACCGCCATGTGAACCATGCCCGGGATCTCGAAGTTGTTCGTGTAGCGACCCTTGCCGGTGATGAGGCGGGCGTCCTCGACACGTTTGAGCGAAGCACCAAATGGTCGATCGGTCATGACTGCCTCCTCGCCGCCAGTTCCTCGGCTTCGCGCAGAGTGCGGTGTTGGTCCACGGCCTCGTCACCCTCGAGGGGAGCGTGGGCGGCCGTTTCGCGGGCGACGTGCTGAATCGAACGTACGATGTTTTCGTAACCGGTACAGCGACATAGGTTCCCTTCGAGCCCTTGGCGAATGCCATGCTCCGATAGGTCACCGCCGTCCTCGATGAGCTTGACGGCGGCCATGATCATCCCGGACGTGCAGAACCCACACTGGAGGCCGTGCATCTCACGAAAGGCCTCCTGCATCGGGTGTAATTGACCGTTGCTCGCCAAACCCTCGATCGTGGTGACCGTGCTGCCGTCGGCTTGTAAAGCCAGGATCGTGCAGGACTTGACCGGCCGGCCGTCCACGTGCACGGTACAGGCACCGCACTGGCTGGTGTCACAGCCAATGTTGGTGCCCTTCAGACTCAGCTCATTGCGCAGGTAGTCGACAAGAAAAGTGCGCGGTTCGACATCGGATTCGTGTGTCGTACCGTTGACGGTAATGGTTGTTCTCAAGACTCGACCTCCCTTATGCCGAACGATCATTGCGCGGTAGCGCCGGCGGGGCGCGGGTGTGACCTCCGATGGTCGCGGATCCAAACGCCGGGCCACCGATTCGGTCCATGGAAATGCAGGGCACCCGGGGGGGCATGGCCATGCGATGCCTTGGGAATCGACTGGCCCTGACCCTACACGTGTGGCGGCCGGGGATGCCGGGCAGATTGCATCTGATTTGCCGGAACGCTACGCAACCACGGTTGCCAGCATGGGTTTGAGGTCGCGATCGGGGCATCGATGAGCTGTTGTACGGCATGAAGCGCATCCACCTTGTGGCGACGCTCGCTAGTGCTGCCACTGCTTGGTGTCCGCGGTCCGGGCCGGCCGGACCGGGGATAGACGAGCATGACCGCCGCCACCGCGATAGCGTGGATCAGGAGGTGACGAGGTGGCCGACCGACCCAACGTGGTGTATTTGACCGAAGCCGACATGCGGCGATCAATGACCATGCCTGAAGCCATCGCGTTGGCCGAGCGGGGCATCGAGGCCGACGGAGCCGGGGACGTGGCCGGCGACAAGTTCTACATGCCGGTCGGCGGCCACGGATTCATCAAGCCATTCTCCGGGTATCTGGCGGGCGAGGAGTTGGCCTATGTCAAGACGTTCAGTTTCTTCGAAGAGAACGCCACGGTGGGCCTACCCGTGACCGATTCGCTGGTGTTGTTGTTCGAAGCTGCGACCGGCTTGCCCGTTGCGGTGATGGAGGCCAACTGGATCACCGGGCTCAAGACGGGAGCTTCGACCGCGGTAACAGCCCGGCGACTGGCCCGACCCGGCGCCCGGGTGGCGACGATCTTCGGCGCCGGCGGGTTGGGTCGCCACCATGGCGAGGCGCTCGATCACGTATTCAGCCTCGACGAGATCCGCGTCGTGGACGCAGTACCCGAGGTCGCCTACCGCTTCGCTCTCGAAATGGCCGCTCGCCTGCAGGCCCCAATCCGGGTGGTCGAAGAATCCGAGGCAGCCGTCCGGGGCGCCGATATCGTGGTTACCGTGACGACGGGTAGCGCCGTCAACGTCGAGCCGGGTTGGGTGGAACCGGGAGCCTTCCTCGCCCGCCTCGGCTCCTACCAGGAAGTAGCTCTCGAACTGTTCGAGGGGGTCGACCGACTGGTGGTCGACCGGTGGCAGTATGTGAGCGCTCGTATACCCGAGATGGTCGGCCTCATATCCGAAGGCCGGTTGAGCCAGAGCGACGCTGTTGAGTGGCCGGACATCGTTGCCGGCCGAGTCCCGGGACGGCAATCGGAAGGTGAGGTGATCCTCTACGTGGCCCTAGGAATTTGGGGCGAGTACGCGGCAATTCTCCCCGAAGCGTACCGCCGGGCCCGCAGGGCGGGCCTCGGCACCCTGATCGCCGGCAACTGAATCATGGAACGTCTGCCGGGGCCAACCTTGCCAGGGGTAGACGCCCCCTTCCAATTCGAGGTGGAAACCCAGGCGGCGTGACCGAAGCAAACAGGAAGAACCGGCACGGTGACCCAAGTACCCCCCGCCCGCTCCGCCGGCGACGAATGTCGGCGACCCATTGCCGAGTTCGACCGAAGACCGCGCCACGGAACGTGGCAACCCAATATCTGGGATCAGATCGATATTGAGTCTCGTATCACTTGCCGGGAGGGTGGACCAAGAGACCACCGGACCTGGCGTTAACAGGACCGGTGACGGTCTCCCACCCGACCGGTGAGCCAGGGTCCGCCGGCGAGTCATTCGAAAGACAACCCACACTCGAGGGTATCAGCCGGTTCGCGAGCCAGACCGAACCCCAGGAACTAACCAACCGTAGATTCAAACCGAGGGTGACAGCCATCCACCACGATCAGCGCACCCCCACATCCTCCCTGCCGGTTCCAGAGCGTTGGTGGGTGCCCGATTTCGCTCCTGGCGGTGGGCGATCTGTGCGCTCCGCTGTGGTGTTATCTCCACTCGGCCCAGGAATCTCGGAGGGTCGGATCGGAGGGACCTCGCCCTCGATCCGATCCGATCGATCTTGAGGCCGGGTAGCGTTGTTGCCGTGGCTGGCGATCTCGACCCCGACCATCTCTTCACGCGGGTCATGGTTGACGGAACAGAGGAGGCGATCGCCGCGTGGATCGGTACTGGCCCCGAGTCGGTGCACCGTCTCTACCAACAGCTGACGCACGAGCTGCGAGTAGTTGTGCCCGAAGGTACCTCGGACCGACTGTTGCTGGACAACCTCGGTTGGGCGTCACACGAGGTCGCTCGTGCCTTCCCCGACGAGTTCCTGTCTGTCTTCGCAGATGATCGGTGGGATGAGAGCCCCTTCGTGTGCTCAGGGTTGGGAACGATCCGCCGCCCTGAGGTCACCGAGCGGCTCATGCGCATACTGAGGAGCAAGAACCACTGGCTTCGGATTGACGCAGCTGTGGCCCTGCGTGGCCACAGGCACCCAGACCTAGAAGCGGTTCTGGTGGCCGCACTCGAGGACCCCGACTACCTCGTGCGCTATCACGTTGAAGAACGACTCGCTGAGGTCGGTGATGAAACTCGATCGCCAAATCTCGAGCAATGAGACGCCAACCACACCTACCGACGAGGAACCCGCCGGCCGCGCTCAGATCGATCGATTCTGCGCTGAAACGAGCAGTTCGCCGACTGCATCGAGAACGATTCCTGTTTGGTTGTCAAGGGGGTTTGTGGGGTGGTTGGGACGCGATAGGGCGGCTCGGCGATGACCGAGCCGATCGGTGGGCGTAGGCTGGGAGACGGCCCGGGGTGGCTGGACCGAAGAGCCGCTTGATCAGGGTGCGATAGCGGCCGCGCAGGCTTATTAGACGCCCCTGGGTGCCCTCCGGGCCCTAATTCTTGTTGTGGCGTTGTTGGTCGGCTTGGAGGTGGCGGTAGACGACGTCGGAGAGGCGCCGCTTCAACGCCCGGATGGCTTCCTTCTTGGTTTTACCCTCGGCCAGTTTCTTCTCGTAGAAGACCCGGCCTTCGGTGGTCGGGTAGCGGAGTTGGGTGATGGCGATCAGGTGGAGGGCATGGTTGAGCATCCGGTTACCCCGCGGGTTGAGCCGATACCGCTTCTTGGGCCCTGAGGAGGCTTCGATGGGGGCAGTGCCGTTGTAGGCGGCGTAGTGATGTCTGGTCGGAAAGCGGGTGATGTCGCCGCTGTAACCGATCAGCAGCCCCGCAACCACCGCACCGACTCCGTAGATGTCGGTCAGCGAAGTAGCGGCGGCCTCCACCGCCACACCCAGCCGGGCTTTGGAGGCGGTGAGCTCCCTCTCGAGGCGTCGCACCTCGGCGAGCAGCTGATGGGCGATACGTTTCCGCTCCTCCTCGACCATCGTGGTAGGTCGGATGCGACCCAACAGCTGAGAGGCCTGCCGGGGCACCATCTCCTTGCCGAGACCACCCGGGGTCAACTGGGCGAGCACAGCATACAGCCGGCAGGCGGCCTGGGTCTTCAAACTGGCGAGCTGCTTGTGGCGTTTGGCCAGCATCCGCAACACCGCCACATGATCCTCCGCCACCACCTGCCGGAGCCCGGGTTGGCGGAGAGCGACGACCGCCACGGAGCGGGCGTCGTTGGGGTCGTTCTTCTGTGACCTTGTCGACCCCAACACCCGCACCCTGGCTGCCAGCGTGGCCGGCACATCAACAACATGCTCACCAGCCGCAACCAACTGCTGGGCCAACAGATAGCCGTGACCGTTGGCGGCTTCGATTGCCCAGCGCCGAGCCGGGAACCGCTCCGCCCAACCCAACAGCTCTCAGGTTTGGCGGCGAGTTGCGCCCACCCTAAGCTCGGCCACAGTCCCTTCCCCCTCATCGACGGCCACCGCCGCATGAGAACCCTTGTGAGGGTCGATTCCAATCAACACCGACATGACACACCTCCTCGTACTTGGGGGTCGGTGGATCTGACGGTGGGCACTCCTGATACGGATCTCGGTGCTACACCTGTTTCGAGCCACACCGCCAGCAAGAGGTCCCGACAAGCCGGCAACTCGTTCGAAAGCCAACCCAAAGGTGGCAGGCACCTCGAGAGCCACACCCGCCGGGCATCCTGCAACGCTACGGGACCGAAACCCGCAACACACCCATAGACCTATCAGGCACCTCCGCGCTCGGCGCTGTTCAGACTGTCGACCACGTTGAGTGGAGACTCATAGCTCCGATCGTCTGGTCGGTTGCCACTCAGTCTCCGGTGTTAGGTGGCGGTGGGCTGCCCGTCGACCTTGGCACCGCCTGCCACGATGATGCGTTCGCCCTCGATCAGCTTCGGCTCGAAACGACAGCGTGTCCTTCCCGGACCAGCTTGGCGATGGTCGGGTTCTCCGACAGCCGCTCCCCGACCCCAACCACTAGCTCCCGGCCGACAGCCGCGGCCAGTTTCTCGAGGGTGTCGAGGGTTGGCCGGGTGCCGCCGCCCTCCATGCGAGCGATGGCCGACTGCGTGGTCCCCATCCGCTGGGCAAGTTCGGCTTGCGTCAGTTCCGCTTCGGTTCGGAGCCGAAAGACCAACTCACGGAAGGCGGTAATCCTGGCCTCGTCGGCGTACGCGGCTCTGCCGGCTTCCGACAGCGGCTTGGATGCCTTCAGTTCCTGCCAGCCGGTTCGCTTGCTCATCCGATCACTCCTCACCTGCAGTGTGTTGTTCCGCCATGCACCGCTCCATGGCTCGCTTCGCCCGGCCAACCTCAACCCGCTCTTGCCGCCGGGTCTTCGAGAACACGGTCAGCAGGATGACCCGCCTACCG
>Ga0224512_10000571_pt1 | contig 38429 bp, 46 predicted proteins | sample SF_May12_sed_USG_4_FD_169103 | JGI IMG/M metagenome (GOLD analysis project Ga0224512, IMG submission 169103) | Sediment microbial communities from San Francisco Bay, California, United States - SF_May12_sed_USGS_13 | ecosystem: Environmental > Aquatic > Marine > Sediment | place: USA... | reverse complement strand
ACCGCTCCTACATGCGTTTTAGGAAGCGGTGAGAGATTCACAGCTTAGATTTACAGGCCAGTAGCTCAATTGGCAGAGCGGCGGTCTCCAAAACCGCAGGTTGGGGGTTCGATTCCCTCCTGGCCTGCCACAATACAGGCGCCGCGCGGCGGGCAGCGCGGGCGAGGGACCGAGGACCTCGTGAGATCGCCCGGGGACGACGGCAAAGTGACCGTTGAAGCGAGTTTGTGAAACGTTGAGACGGATGCGCGAAACGCATCGGGACGCGTATTCGATATGGGCGTGACGGTCGAGACAAGGAGCACCATGCCGGACCAGCTCAAATGGTTGATGGCCGCTATCCTGCTGGCAGGTGGCCTGACGGGCTTCTACTACTTCGGCGATCAGTCGCTGCCGCTGAGAGTGATCGGCATTCTGATCGCCGCGGGCGCGGCCGCAGCGATTGCGTTCCAGACGGAAAAGGGACGGCATGCATGGGAATTCATGCGCGAATCGCGCACGGAGCTTCGAAAAATAGTATGGCCTACCCGAAACGAGACATTACAAACCACGATGATCGTCATCGCGATGGTCGCGCTGGTCGCCATAATCCTGTGGATGCTGGACGGATTGTTGGCGTGGATCATGCGCTTGATTTTGGGGCAGGGAGCATGACCGCGGCGCGGCGCTGGTATGTGGTACACGCCTACTCGGGGTTCGAGCAGCAGGTTGCGCGTCTTCTAAAGGAGCGCATCGAACGCAGCGGTATGGAGGGCATGTTTGGCGACGTGCTGGTGCCGACCGAGGAAGTGGTCGAGATGCGCGACGGTCAAAAGCGCAAGAGCGACCGCAAGTTCTTCCCCGGCTACGTGCTGGTGAACATGGAAATGAACGACGACACCTGGCACCTGGTCAAAAGCGTGCCCAAGGTGATGGGTTTCATCGGCGGCAGCAGCGACCGTCCCGCGCCCATCTCTGACAAGGAGGCCAACACCATACTCGAGCGGATTCAGGAAGGCGTGGACAAGCCGAGGCCAAAGGTTCTGTTCGAGCCTGGCGAGGTGGTGAGAGTCATCGACGGGCCGTTCAATGATTTCAACGGCGTGGTGGAAGAAGTGAATTATGAGAAAAGCCGCCTGCGGGTGGAAGTGACCATCTTTGGGCGTTCCACTCCGGTGGAGCTTGAGTTCAGTCAGGTGGAAAAGGATTAGTGATTAGCGCGTTAGCGGTCTACTCACAGGCCACGAATCACTAATCACCAATCACGAATCACCCGTACGGGGAGCCTGGACTTTGAGCCAGGCGTTTGAACCCAACAGGAGTAGAAGGTGGCGAAAAAGATACAGGCTTACATCAAGCTGCAGGTGCCGGCGGGACAGGCGAACCCGAGTCCCCCGGTGGGACCGGCGCTGGGCCAGCACGGCGTCAACATCATGGAGTTCTGTAAGGCGTTCAACGCCCAGACCCAGAATGCGGAGCAGGGTTTGCCTACTCCCTGTGTGATTACCGTGTATGCGGATCGGAGCTTCTCGTTCGTTACAAAGACGCCGCCGGCGTCGGTGCTGATCAAGAAGGCGCTCAACCTCCCCAAGGGCAGCAGCGTCCCCAACACGCAGAAGGTTGGAAAAGCGACCCGCGCTCAGCTGGAGGAAATTGCCAAGACCAAGATGCCGGATCTCAACACCGAGGACCTGGACGCCGCCGTGCGCACCATTGCGGGCAGCGCCCGCAGCATGGGTGTCGAGACAGAGGGGGCGGAGTAATGTCGAAGCAATCAAAGCGCCAGCGGGCTCTGCGTGAAAAGCTCGACAGGAATCGTCAGTACGACATCACCGAAGCCCTTGGCATGGTCAAGGAATTTGCCACCGCTAAATTTAACGAGTCGGTGGACGTGAGCATTAATCTCGGCGTCGATCCGCGCAAATCCGACCAGGTGGTGCGCGGCGCCACGGATTTGCCCCACGGCACTGGCAAAAAGACCCGCGTTGCAGTGTTTGCACAGGGGGCCGGAGCGGACGCGGCCAAAGAGGCGGGCGCGGATATTGTCGGCATGGACGATCTCGCCGAGCAGGTCAAGGCGGGCAAGCTGGATTTTGACGTAGTGGTCGCGGCGCCGGACGCCATGCGCGTGGTTGGACAGCTGGGAAAGATTCTCGGTCCCCGCGGGCTTATGCCCAATCCCAAGGTGGGTACCGTGACCCCGGATGTGGCCGAAGCGGTGAGGAAGGCGAAAGCAGGGCAGGTGCAGTTTCGTACCGACAAAGCCGGGCTAATTCACTGCAGCATCGGTAAGGCCGATTTCGAGCCCAAGGCGCTGAAAGAGAATCTCGATGCGCTGCTGGTCGATCTGAACAAAGCCAAACCCGCGGCGTCCAAAGGCGTGTTCGTAAAGAAAGTTGTGGTTTCGAGCACCATGGGGCCGGGCGTGCCGGTGGAGAAGACAAGTTTAGGAGTGTAGTGATTCGTGATTAGTGAATAGTGATTAGCGGCTGATACGTGGCGTCATGCGAGTCGTCGACTCATGCGCTACGAATCACTAATCACCAATCACTACTCACTGAAATAAGGGCTTTGGGCTGTTCCGCAATGAGCGGAGGAGCTGTCAAAGACCGCAGGCGCGCAAGGGATTGCGCTTAATCCGGGACGCTGAATGTCTCGACCTGCGCAGACGGTGTCGCCCGAACGGCTGAATGTTTGGCCACCGTAAATGAGCGGACTCGAGAAATCGCGTCCATGTGGATGTCGCTAAAGAGATCCAGGAGGTTGTTAGAAGTGCCCTTGTCACTTGAGACAAAAAAAGCGGTGGTCGCGGAGGTCCATGAGGTGGCCAAGACTGCGCATTCCGCGGTTGCGGCCGAATACATCGGCCTGACCGTTGCGCAGATGACGAATCTGCGTGTTCAGGCGCGCAACTCGGGCGTCTATGTGCGCGTGGTTCGTAACACCCTGGCCCGCCGCGCCTTGGAAGATACCGGATTCGCCTGCATGCAGGAAAAGCTCCAGGGTCCCCTGGTACTGGCTTTCTCCAAAGAAGAGCCGGGCGCCGCAGCGCGGGTGATTAAGAGTTTTTCTAAGGACAACGACAAGCTGGTCGTAAAACTGGTTTCGGTCGAAGGCAAGCTGCTCGAGCCAACAGCGCTTGACATGCTGGCTTCCCTTCCGACGCGAGACGAGGCAATCGCTCAGCTCATGTCAGTTTTGATTGCGCCCGTATCAAAATTTGTGCGAACGCTCGCAGAACCCCATGCGAGACTCGTGCGCACCTTGGGCGCGATCCGGGATCAGAAACAGGCGGCTTGAGTATTTAAGGAAACGGCACAGGCCGAATCAGGAGAATTGTAATGGCATTGTCCAACGAAGAAATCATCAGCGCCATCAAGCAAAAACCCGTGATGGAAATCGTGGAACTCGTCAAAGCGATGGAAGACGAGTTCGGCGTGTCGGCGGCGGTGGCAGCCGTCGCAGCAGCGCCCGCTGCCGGTGGCGCGGCTGCGGAGGCCGAAGAGGAACAGACGGAGTTCGATGTCGTGATGTCCAGCTTTGGCGCAAACAAGGTATCGGTCATCAAGGCGGTTCGGGCAATCACGTCGCTCGGTCTCAAGGAAGCCAAGGACCTCGTCGAAAGTGCGCCTGCCAGCATCAAGGAAGGCGTATCCAAGGAAGAGGCCGAGAATTTCAAGAAGCAACTTGAAGAGGCCGGGGCCGCTGTCGAGATTAAATAAGCTCGTCTTGGTCCATTTATTACCGCGTTATTTCTCGGGCTGGCGGCCTTCGGGCCGTCGGCTTGCACGCGTATGTTTCGCGCGCGCCACGTCGTTGGCGCCAACCACTCGCTGTCGAGGTTAGATGATGGCTTACTCATTTACTGAGAAAAAGCGGATTCGAAAGGATTTTGGCAAACGGCCAAGTATCCTCGAAGCCCCGTACCTGCTTGCGATCCAGCTCGATTCCTTTCGCCAGTTTCTTCAGGAGGGCGTCGCCCCGGAGGCACGAGAGGACGCGGGACTGCACGCGGCTTTCAAGTCCGTCTTTCCTATTGAGAGTTATTCCGGAGACGCCGCGCTCGAATACGTGAGCTACCGTCTCGGGAATCCGATTTTTGATGTCAAGGAATGTCAGCTCCGCGGCATGACCTACGCCGCCTCACTCAGGGTGAAGCTCCACCTGGTGCTCTACGACAAGGACAGCGCCGGGGACACCCGCGCGGTCAAGGACATTAAAGAGCAGGAAGTGTACATGGGCGAAATTCCGCTCATGACCGAGAACGGCACCTTTATTATTAATGGTACCGAGCGTGTCATCGTCGCCCAGCTGCACCGCTCGCCCGGCGTGTTCTTTGAGCACGATCGCGGCAAGACGCACTCCTCCGGCAAGCTGCTGTTTTCGGCCCGGGTGATTCCTTACCGCGGCTCGTGGCTCGACTTCGAGTTCGATCCCAAAGACCTGGTCTTTGTCAGAATCGACCGACGGCGCAAGCTTCCGGCAACGGTGTTGCTGCGCGCGCTGGATATGACCAAAGAGCAGATCCTCGAGATCTTCTTCGATTTCAACGCTTTTACCATTATGCCCAAGGGCCTGCGCTTTGAGCTCATCCCGGAGCGGCTTCGCGGCGAGACCGCGGCCTTCGATATCAAGGACAAGAAAGGAAAAGTTCTGGTTGAGGCCGGCCGCAGGATAACCGCCCGCCACATAAATCAGATGGCGAAAGCGGGCCTGAAAACGCTGCAAGTGGTGGACGATTACGTCTACGGTCGCATCCTCGCCCGCGACGTTATTGATCAGGAAACCGGCGAAATAGTCGCCGACGGGAACACCGAGATCACCGAAGAGTTGATGCTTAAATTGCGCGAAGCGGGGATCAAATCGTTCGAGACCCTCTTCGTCAACGACGTGGACAGGGGACCGTACATTTCCACCACTTTAGGCGCGGATTCGACCAACAACCAGGCCGAGGCGCAGGTGGAGATTTACCGCATGATGCGTCCCGGCGAGCCGCCCACCAAGGATGCGGCGCAGACGCTGTTCAATAATCTGTTCTTTAGCCCTGAGCGCTACGATCTATCTGGCGTCGGGCGTATGAAATTCAATCGCCGCGTGGGCCGCCAGGAAGTCACCGGCGAGGGAGTGCTCTCCAGGGAAGACATCATCGATGTGTTAAAGGTGCTCATCGACATCAAGAACGGAAACGGAAACGTCGATGATATCGACCATCTCGGCAACCGGCGCATTCGCAGCGTCGGCGAAATGGCGGAAAACCAGTTCCGAATCGGGTTGGTGAGGGTTGAGCGGGCGGTAAAAGAGCGCCTGAGTCTGGCTGAAACCGACGAGCTGATGCCGCAAGAGCTGATTAACGCCAAGCCGGTTTCGGCGGTGATAAAGGAATTTTTCGGCTCGAGTCAGCTTTCCCAGTTCATGGACCAGAACAATCCGCTGTCCGAGGTCACCCACAAGCGGCGCGTTTCCGCGCTGGGCCCGGGCGGACTTACTCGCGAGCGGGCGGGTTTCGAAGTGCGTGACGTGCACCCGACGCATTACGGCCGTGTTTGCCCTATCGAGACCCCGGAAGGTCCGAACATCGGTCTGATTAATTCTCTGGCCGTGTACGCCCGAACAAATCAGTACGGCTTTCTCGAAACCCCGTATCGCAAAGTCGATAAGGGCAAGGTCACCGATCAGATCGAATATCTTTCGGCCATCGAGGAGGGCCAGTACGTCATCGCCCAGGCCAACGCCGGGCTGGACGCGCGAAACCGGCTGACCGACGACTTGGTGACCTGCCGGCATCAGAACGAGTTCACCCTGTCGACGCCCGACAAAGTGGATTACATGGACGTTTCGCCCAAGCAGATTGTTTCGGTAGCGGCGTCGCTGATTCCATTTCTCGAGCACGATGACGCCAACCGCGCGCTGATGGGCTCCAACATGCAGCGCCAGGCGGTGCCGACTCTGAAGACTGAAAAACCGCTGGTGGGCACCGGCATGGAGCGTATCGTGGCGGTGGATTCCGGCGTCACCGTGGTGGGCAAACGCGGCGGCGAGGTCGACTCGGTGGACGCGGCCCGCATCGTGGTGCGAGTGAACGACGAGGAGACCGATGCGGGTGAACCCGGCGTGGACATCTATACGCTGACCAAGTACACGCGCTCGAACCAGAACACTTGCATCAATCAGCGGCCGCTGGTGAAGACCGGCGACAAGATCTCACGCGGCGACGTACTGGCCGACGGACCGGCTACCGACATGGGCGAGCTGGCCCTGGGTCAGAACATGCTGGTCGCGTTCATGCCGTGGAACGGTTACAACTTCGAGGACTCGATCCTCATTTCCGAGCGCGTGGCCCAGGAGGATCGCTACACCACCATCCATATCGAGGAGCTGGTGTGCGTTGCCCGGGACACCAAGCTCGGGCCGGAAGAGGTCACCTCGGACATTCCCAACGTCAGCGAGAGCGCGCTTTCAAAGCTGGACGAGTCCGGCATTGTCTATGTCGGCGCTGAGGTCAATCCCGGAGACATTCTGGTTGGCAAGGTGACGCCCAAAGGCGAAACCCAGCTCACGCCTGAAGAGAAACTTCTGCGCGCAATCTTTGGCGAGAAGGCCTCCGACGTTAAGGATACTTCGCTACGCGTGCCTTCGGGCATGAACGGCACGGTGATCGACGTGCAGGTTTTCACCCGCGATGGAGTTGAGAAAGACGCCCGCGCCAAGCAGATCGAGGAGCAGGAGCTGGAAAAGGTCCGCAAGGACCTCCACGACCAGTACCGCATCGTCGAGGACGACACCTACATGCGCCTGGAGAACATGCTCATCGGCAAAATCGCTGACGGCGGTCCCGGTGGTCTGAAGAAGAGCGCGCGGGTGACCAAGAGCTACCTCGACGAGCTGCCGCGGGAGAAGTGGTTCGAAATCCGCTTGCGCAACGAGAGCGCCATTCAGCAGCTGGAAAAAGCCAAGGAACAGCTTGCGCAGCAGGAGCGCACGCTGGACGAACGGTTTGAGGAAAAGCGCATCAAGCTGACCTCCGGCGACGACCTGGCACCCGGCGTGCTGAAAATGGCCAAGGTCTATCTGGCGGTGAAGCGGCGCCTTCAGCCGGGAGACAAGATGGCTGGACGGCATGGAAACAAAGGCGTCATTTCGATGATCGTGCCGGTGGAAGACATGCCTTATACCCACGACGGTACACCGGTAGACATCGTTCTGAATCCTCTGGGTGTGCCTTCGCGCATGAACGTCGGTCAGGTACTGGAAGCGCATCTTGGCTGGGCCTCGAAAGAACTCGGCCGGAAGGTTGGGCGCTTGATCGACGCCAACGAGAAGGTCGCGGAGCTGCGAAAGCTGCTGCAGCAGATCTACGCGGTGGAGGGCAAAGCCGATCCGATTAAGGGTTTTAAAAACGAAGAGCTGTTTGAGCTGGCTGAAAATCTGCGCAGCGGTATTCCCATGGCGACACCGGTTTTCGACGGTGCCAGCGAGCGGGAAATCAAAGAGATGCTGAAGCTCGCCGAGCTGCCCGAAAGCGGCCAGACGCGCCTTCATGACGGTCGAACCGGCGATCCTTTCGATCGCGAGGTCACCGTGGGATATATGTACATGCTGAAGCTCAACCACCTGGTCGACGACAAGATGCACGCGCGCTCCACCGGGCCCTACAGTCTGGTTACGCAACAGCCGCTGGGCGGCAAGGCGCAGTTCGGCGGTCAGCGATTCGGAGAGATGGAGGTCTGGGCGCTGGAGGCCTACGGGGCTTCTTACACGCTTCAGGAAATGCTTACGGTCAAGTCCGATGACGTGAACGGTCGCACCAAGATGTACAAGAACATCGTGGACGGCGACCACCGGATGGAAGCCGGAATGCCGGAATCCTTCAACGTTCTAATGAAAGAAATCCGTTCACTTGGAATCGACATCGAGCTCGAACAAGATTGACATGGTCTACGCTAATCGGCAGCGGCGTTCCAATTGCGTCGTCCGAGCAGCGTGAACCTGGGACGCTTAGGCGGGAGATAAGATGAAAGATTTACTGAATCTTCTAAGGCAACAGGGCCAGGTCGAAGGCTTCGACGCCATTCGAATTGGGCTGGCTTCGCCGGACAAGATCCGTTCATGGTCTTTCGGCGAAGTGAAAAAGCCGGAGACCATCAACTACCGGACCTTCAAGCCGGAGCGGGACGGTCTTTTCTGCGCGAAGATTTTCGGTCCCATCAAGGACTACGAGTGCCTCTGCGGCAAGTACAAGCGGCTGAAACACCGAGGCGTCATCTGCGAAAAGTGTGGCGTGGAGGTTACGCTGGCCAAGGTGCGCCGCGAGCGCATGGGCCACATTGAACTGGCAAGCCCGGTGGCGCACATCTGGTATCTGAAATCCTTGCCGTCTCGCATGGGGCTGTTGTTGGACATGACGCTCCGCGACATCGAGCGGATCCTCTATTTCGAGGCCTTCGTGGTCACCGATCCCGGAATGACCCAGCTCGAGCGCGGCCAGCTGCTTTCCGATGATATGTACCTCGAGGCCATCGAGCAGTATGGCGACGAGTTCGAGGCAAAGATGGGGGCGGAAGCGATCTACGAGCTGCTGCGGACCATCGAGCTGGAAACCGAAGTCGTCACGGTTCGCGAAGATTTGCAGAAGACGGGGTCCGAGTCGAAGATCAAGAAGCTTTCCAAGCGCCTCAAGCTGATGGAAGCCTTCACCGCGTCGGGCAACCGACCCGAGTGGATGGTTTTGAGGGTCCTGCCGGTGCTGCCGCCGGAGCTTCGGCCTTTGGTGCCGCTGGACGGCGGTCGCTTCGCCACCTCGGACCTAAACGATCTCTATCGCCGGGTCATCAACCGGAATAACCGATTGAAAAGGCTGCTGGATCTCAACGCCCCGGACATCATTGTGCGCAACGAGAAGCGCATGCTGCAGGAGTCCGTGGACGCGCTCCTGGACAATGGCCGCCGCGGACGCGCCATCACCGGCACCAACAAGCGGGCGCTGAAATCGCTGGCCGACATGATTAAAGGCAAGCAGGGCCGCTTCCGTCAGAACCTGCTGGGCAAGCGTGTGGACTACTCCGGCCGTTCGGTGGTCGTGGTGGGGCCGACGCTCAAGCTGCACCAGTGTGGTCTGCCGAAGAAGATGGCGCTGGAGCTGTTCAAGCCGTTTGTGTTCGGAAAGCTGGAGATGCGCGGGCTTGCCACCACCATCAAAGCCGCCAAGAAGCTGGTGGAGCGCGAGGGGCCGGAGGTGTGGGATATTCTGGAAGAGGTGATCCGCGAGCACCCCGTGCTGCTTAACCGCGCGCCCACGCTGCACCGACTGGGCATTCAGGCTTTCGAGCCGGTACTCATCGAGGGCAAGGCCATCCAGCTTCATCCGCTGGTCTGTACCGCCTTCAACGCCGACTTCGACGGCGACCAGATGGCGGTACACGTGCCGCTTTCCATCGAGGCGCAGCTGGAAGCGCGGACGCTGATGATGTCCACCAATAATATTCTCTCTCCCGCTCACGGGGAGCCCATCATCGTGCCCACCCAGGACGTGGTCATGGGGCTCTACTACCTGACCCGGGAACGGGTCGACGCCAAGGGCACGGGAATGATCTTTGCTGACGTTTCCGAGGTGCATCGCGCCTACGGCAACCGGGTCGTCGATCTTCACGCCCGAATCAAGGTCCGGGTCAAGGACACCAGCGCCAGCAAAGGTGAAGAGACAAGCGGCGAGCTCAAGCTGGTGGACACCACCGTTGGCCGGGCTCTGCTTTCGGAACTTTTGCCGCAGGGACTTTCCTTCGATTTGATCAACACCACGCTGAAGAAAAAGGAAATTTCCTCGCTTATCAACGGCTGCTACCGCCAGGTGGGTCTCAAAGAGACCGTGGTATTTGCCGACCAGCTGATGTACATGGGCTTCAACTATGCCACCAAGGCCGGAATCTCCATTGGTGTGGACGACATGGTGGTGCCGGAACAAAAGAAGAAGATCCTGGAGTCGGCTGAAGCCGCGGTGAAGGAAATCGAAGGGCAGTACGCCTCAGGTCTCGTCACCTTCGGCGAGCGCTACAACAAGGTCGTTGACATCTGGTCGTATACCAACGAGCAGGTGGCCAAGGCCATGATGAGCAAGCTGGGCACCGACACGGTCAAGGACAAGGACGGCAACAAGATTGATCAGCCGTCATTCAACTCGATCTTCATGATGGCTGATTCCGGCGCCAGAGGTTCGGCGGCTCAGATCCGGCAGCTGGCTGGTATGCGCGGCCTCATGGCCAAGCCCGACGGCTCCATCATCGAGACTCCGATTACCGCCAATTTCCGCGAAGGTCTGGATGTGCTCCAGTACTTCATCTCCACCCACGGTGCGCGCAAGGGTCTCGCTGATACGGCGCTGAAGACCGCTAACTCCGGTTACCTGACGCGGCGGCTGGTGGACGTGGCCCAGGACCTGGTGGTTACAGAACCGGATTGCGGTACCGAGTTCGGGCTAATCATGACGCCGCTCATCGAAGGCGGCGACGTGGTGGAGCCTCTGCGCGAGCGCGTGCTTGGCCGCACCACCGCCATCGATCTCCTGACTCCGGGAAGCGACGAGGTCGCGGTTCCGGCCGGCACCCTGCTGGACGAGGAGTGGGTCGACCGACTCGAGCATCTCGGTATCGACGAGGTGAGGGTTCGCTCCGCAATCACCTGCCAAACCCGCTTCGGCGTTTGCGGCGCCTGCTACGGACGCGATCTCGCCCGCGGCGAGCCGGTCAACATCGGCGAAGCCGTCGGCGTGGTGGCGGCGCAGTCCATTGGCGAGCCGGGCACCCAGCTCACCATGCGGACTTTCCATATCGGCGGGGCCGCGTCCCGGGCGGCCGCGGTGGACAGTATCGAGGTCAAATCCAGGGGCAGCGTCAAGCTCCACAATATAAAAGTGGTGGAGCACGCCAGCGGCAACTACGTCGCGGTGTCGCGCTCCGGCGAGCTCGCGGTGCTGGACGAAAACGGCCGCGAACGCGAGCGTTACAAGGTGCCCTACGGCGCGGTGATCACCGCAGCCGACGGCGACACCGTCGAAGGCGGTCAGGTGGTGGCCAACTGGGATCCCCACACTCATCCGGTAATCTCGGAAGTAGCCGGAACGGTGCGCTTCAGCGATGCGGTCGAGGGCGTCACGGTGCAGCACCAGACCGACGAAGTCACCGGTCTTTCCAACATCGTGGTCATGGATCCCAAGCAGCGCAGCGCTGCGGCCCGGGATTTGCGGCCCATGGTTCGCCTGGTGGATGAGGACGAAAAGGAGCTGCGCCTTCCGGGCACAGACGCAGAGGCGCACTACGTGCTCTCGCCGGGAGCGGTGATTACGGTCCAGGATGGCGGCAAGGCGGGCGTGGGCGATGTCATCGCACGTTTGCCCCAGGAGTCGTCCAAGACCCGTGACATCACCGGCGGTCTGCCCCGGGTGGCGGATCTTTTTGAGGCCCGCAAGCCCAAGGAGGCGGCAGTGCTGGCGGAAACCGACGGCGTGGTCAGTTTCGGCAAGGAAACCAAGGGCAAGCAGCGGCTCGTCATCACCGACGAGGAGGCTGTCGAGCACGAAATCCTGGTGCCCAAGTGGCGTCATATCGTGGTTTTCGAGGGCGAGCACGTGCAGAAGGGCGAGACCGTGGTGGAAGGTATGCCCAGCCCCCACGACATCCTCCGGCTGCTCGGCGTTAGCGCTCTGGCGAGCTACATCGTCAACGAGGTGCAGGAGGTCTACCGCCTTCAGGGCGTGAAGATTAACGACAAGCACATCGAGGTCATCGTACGCCAAATGCTGCGAAAAGCGGAGATCACCGAGCCTGGAGACACCAAATTCCTGCGCGGAGAGCAGGTGGACCGGGCCAGGGTGCTGGAAGAGAACGAGATCGCCGAAACCAAGGACCAGGCGTCGGCGGAATGGCTGCCGGTGCTTCTCGGCATCACCAAGGCGTCTCTGGCGACCGAGTCGTTCATCTCGGCGGCCTCATTCCAGGAAACCACCCGGGTGCTTACCGAGGCCTCGGTCAACGGCAAGCTGGATGAGCTTCGCGGCCTGAAGGAGAATGTCATTGTGGGCCGGCTGATTCCGGCCGGCACTGGTTTCGCCTATCACCAGGATCGCCGCCGCCGCCGGCGCGAAGCGGCCGCCGGGCTGACCCCGGAGGCGGTGGACGCGGCCCTGGCCGAGGCGGTCTCCAAGGAGACCGAAACCACCGCCGGAGACGGCTGAAAGTCGCGGATTCTGGCGCCTTTCCCGCGCCAGAGTCTTGACACTTCTCGAGGGTATTTTTACAATCCCGCTTCTGTGACAGGCAGGGTCCATCCTGCCTGTCATTTTTTTAGCTGCAGATCCCATCTCCGCGCCTCGTCCCCGGCGACGAGGCGGTAGTGCAAACCAATCACGGCGAGGGCCGGCCGCAGGTCCGCGGCTAGGCCGTTCCGGTTCGGTTGAAGCAGGAGAAAAGGGAATGCGCGTGGCGATTTCGCGGTAATCGCGGGGAACAACGACGGATCGAACATGGCGACCATCAATCAACTGGTGCGCAAGCCGCGAAAGGTGAAGCGCAAGAAGAGCGACGTACCGGCGCTAAACGGCTGTCCGCAGAAACGTGGCGTGTGCACGCGCGTCTACACCACCACGCCGAAAAAACCTAACTCGGCGCTGAGGAAAGTTGCCCGCGTTCGGTTGACCACCGGTAGCGAGGTGACCACCTATATCGGCGGCGAAGGTCACAATCTTCAAGAACACTCGGTGATTCTCATCCGCGGCGGACGGGTAAAAGATCTTCCGGGCGTGCGCTACCACACGGTGCGCGGAAGCCTGGACACTTCAGGCGTAGGCGATCGTCGTCAGGGCCGGTCGAAGTACGGCGCAAAACGGCCCAAAGGCTAGGTTCGAACCATGTCCAGACGACGTGAAATACCCACCCGCGATATCTTGCCGGATCCGAAATTCGGCAATCAGACGTTGGCCAAGTTTATCAACGTAATGATGTACGGCGGCAAGAAGTCCGTCGCCGAGCGAATAGTCTACGGTGCGTTGGATCAGGTGGCGGGCAAGAGCAAGGAAGATCCGCTCGAGATTTTTACCCGCGCGCTCGACAACGTGCGCCCGGTGGTGGAAGTCAAATCCCGACGGGTGGGCGGCGCCACCTATCAGGTGCCGGTGGAAGTGCGCCCGTCCAGACGCACCGCGCTGGCCATGCGTTGGCTGGTAGACGCTGCGCGCAAGCGCGGCGAGAAGTCCATGGGTATCCGTCTCGCCAACGAGCTGATGGAAGCGGCAGACAATCGCGGTTCCGCGGTGAAAAAGCGTGAGGACACGCACCGCATGGCTGATGCCAACAAGGCGTTCTCCCACTACCGCTGGTAAGCGGCTGCTTGTGTTGATGATCATTTAAGGTTCCGAGGAAAGCAGAAGTGCCGCGAAAGACACCCATCGAGCGCTACCGCAATATCGGGATCATGGCGCACATCGACGCCGGTAAGACCACCACCACCGAGCGGGTGCTCTATTACACCGGCATCTCCCACAAGATTGGAGAGGTGCACGATGGTGCGGCGGTGATGGACTGGATGGTGCAGGAGCAGGAGCGCGGTATCACCATCACCTCGGCTGCCACGACCTGCTTCTGGAAAGGCATGGATAAGCAGTACGAGGACCACCGGATCAACATTATCGACACGCCGGGGCACGTGGACTTCACCATCGAGGTGGAGCGTGCGCTTCGCGTGCTGGATGGCGCCTGCGCCGTGTTCTGCGCCGTCGGCGGCGTCGAGCCCCAGTCCGAGACCGTGTGGCGCCAGGCCAACCGCTACCACGTACCACGCGTCGCATTCGTCAACAAGATGGACCGTCAGGGGGCGAACTTCTTCGACGTGGTGGCTCAGATAAAAAAGCGTCTTCTCGCCACGCCCGTGCCGCTGCAGGTTCCCATCGGATCCGAGGAAGCTTTCGAGGGTGTGGTCGACCTGATCAGAATGAAAGCCATCTACTGGAGCCAGGAAACCCTGGGAATGACCTACGAGGCGCGCAACATTCCGGGCAACCTGGAAGGCTTATGTAATGAGTGGCGAGAAAAGCTCGTCGAGGCCGCGGCCGAAGCCAATGAACAGCTGATGGAGAAGTACCTGGAAGAGAGCGATCTTTCCGAGGACGAAATTCGCCTGGGAATTCGTACTCGCACGCTCAATAATGAAATTGTGCCGACGCTTTGCGGATCGGCATTCAAGAACAAGGGTGTGCAGGCGCTGCTCGATGCGGTGGTGGAGTTTCTGCCCGCGCCCAACGATGTGGCGGCGGTCAAAGGCATCAGCGCCAACGGCGCCGAGAAGGAGGTGACCCGGGAGCCTTCCGACAATGCCCCGTTTGCCGCGCTCGCGTTCAAGATTGCTACTGACCCTTTTGTCGGATCCTTGACCTTCTTCCGGGTCTACTCGGGCGTCCTCAGGTCCGGGGACACCGTGTACAATCCGATCAAGCAGAAGAAGGAGCGTATTGGGCGCATCCTTCAGATGCACGCCAATCACCGTGATGAAATCAGCGAAGTTTATGCCGGCGATATCGCCGCGGCGGTAGGTCTCAAGGACGTTACCACCGGCGAGACGCTGTGCGACACTAAAGATCCGGTGATGCTCGAGCGGATGGAGTTTCCTGAGCCGGTGATTTCGGTGGCCGTTGAGCCCAAGACCAAGAGCGACCAGGAGAAGATGGGACTTGCGCTCAGCAAGCTCGCCCAGGAAGACCCTTCATTCCGTGTCAGCACCGATGAGGAATCCGGACAGACGATTATTTCCGGCATGGGTGAACTGCATCTTGAGATCATCGTCGATCGCATGAAGCGCGAGTTCAAGGTGGAGGCCAACGTCGGTAAGCCGCAGGTCGCTTACCGCGAGACCATCCGCAAGGCGCTGGAGCAGGAAGGTAAATTCGTTCGCCAGTCCGGCGGCCGAGGCCAGTACGGCCACGTGTGGATCAAGCTCGAGCCGCAGGAGCCTGGCAAAGGCTACGAGTTCGTCGATGCCGTCGTCGGCGGCGTGATTCCGAGGGAATACATCCCGGCTGTCAACAAGGGCATCAAAGAGCAGCTGGAAAATGGCGTCATTGCCGGCTACCCGGTGGTGGACGTCAAGGTGACGCTGTTCGACGGTTCCTACCACGACGTGGACTCCAGCGAGATGGCTTTCAAAATTGCCGGCTCCATGGCGTTCAAGGAAGGCGCGGCCAAAGCCAAGCCTGTGCTCCTCGAGCCCATCATGAAGGTGGAATCGGTGATGCCCGAGGAATACATGGGCGACGTCATGGGCGACCTCAATCGTCGCCGCGGTCTGGTCCAGGGTATGGAAGACACGCCGGCGGGCAAGGCCGTGCGCGCCGAGGTCCCGCTGAAGGAGATGTTCGGCTACGCCACGGATCTGCGCTCACTGACCCAGGGACGCGCCACCTTCACCATGGAGTTCCTCAAGTACACCGAGGTGCCGTCGAGCATCGCGGACGAAATCATCAAGAAGAATCAGTAAGCATAAGCTCGAGTCGCAAACGCAAAAGTATTCGGAGTAAAGAGGTATGTCCAAGGAAAAATTCCAGCGCACGAAGCCGCACGTAAACGTAGGGACGATTGGTCACGTGGACCATGGGAAGACGACGTTGACGGCGGCGTTGACGCGGGTACTGGCGTCGCACGGTGGGAATTTTGTGCCGTTTGACGACATTGACAAGGCGCCTGAGGAGCGTGCACGTGGGATAACGATTGCGACCTCGCACGTGGAGTATCAGACGGAGAATCGTCATTACGCGCACGTTGATTGTCCGGGTCACGCGGATTATGTGAAGAACATGATTACGGGTGCGGCGCAGATGGACGGAGCGATATTGGTAGTGAGTGCTGCGGACGGTCCGATGCCGCAGACGCGGGAGCACATATTGTTAGCGCGTCAGGTGGGTGTTCCGTTCATTGTGGTGTACATGAACAAGTGCGACATGGTGGACGATGAGGAGTTACTCGAGCTGGTGGAGATGGAGGTTCGGGAGTTATTGGACAAGTACGAGTTTCCTGGGGACGACACGCCGATCATAAGAGGTAGTGCGTTGAAGGCGTTGGAGGGGGACACGTCTGATATGGGAGAGCCGTCGATATTGAAGTTAGCGGAGGCTTTGGACGCATACATACCTGAGCCTGAGCGGGCGGTGGACGGTGCGTTTTTGATGCCGGTTGAGGATGTATTTTCGATATCGGGACGTGGCACGGTGGCGACGGGTCGGGTTGAGCGTGGCAAGGTGAAGGTTGGTGAGGAAGTCGAGATTGTCGGTATCAAGGCGACGACGAAGACGACGTGCACGGGTGTGGAGATGTTTCGCAAGCTTCTTGATGAGGGGATAGCGGGAGACAACGTTGGGGTGTTGTTGCGAGGAGTGAAGCGAGAGGACATTGAGCGTGGTCAGGTGTTGGCGAAGCCAGGGAGCATAACGCCGCACACGCATTTTGAGGCGGAGGTGTACGTATTATCCAAGGAGGAGGGTGGTCGTCACACGCCGTTTTTCAAGGGTTACAGGCCGCAGTTTTATTTTCGGACGACGGACGTGACTGGAGAGGTGACGTTGCCGGACGGAGTTGAGATGGTGATGCCGGGCGACAACATTCAGATGAAGGTGAATTTGATAGCGCCGATAGCGATGGAGGAGGGGGTTCGGTTTGCGATACGCGAAGGTGGCCGGACGGTCGGCGCAGGCGTGGTCGCCAAGATCCTCGAGTAATGGCAATGGCAAATCAGCGCATCCGAATCCGCCTCAAAGCCTTCGACCACCGGCTGATCGATCAGTCGGCGGTGGAAATCGTCGAGACCGCGAGGCGCACCGGGGCCATGGTGAAAGGGCCCATACCGCTACCCACGCGGATGGAGCGTTTTACGGTGCTGGTATCGCCCCACGTCAACAAAGACGCCCGGGACCAGTACGAGATTCGCACCCACAAGCGCATCCTCGATATCGTGAATCCCACCGACAAGACGGTGGATGCGCTGATGAAGCTGGATCTGGCGGCGGGAGTCGATGTTCAGATCAAGCTGAATTGATCGGGCCGAGTATTAGAGAGGCTCTGGAACGGTAACACGTAACAAGTAACACGTGACATGTAAGAGGCACTGCCTCTTTCTTACTTGTTACTTGTCAAATGTCACCAGTCACTTTTCCAGAGCATGACGGAAAGCGAACAGCGTAACGTAAACGAGATTCAGGAAAGGCAACGAAAAGTGCCCATCGGAATTGTAGGACGAAAAGCAGGCATGACCCGGGTGTTCACCGAGGAGGGTGAGTCCGTCCCGGTCACCGTCATCGAGGTGCAGCCCAACCGCATCACCCAGCTGAAGTCATCGGACGCGGACGGCTATCGCGCCATTCAGGTGACCGCGGGTGCGCGGCGGCCAAGCCGGGTGAACAAGGCAGCTGCCGGTCACTTCGCCAAAGCAAAGGTCGAAGCGGGTCGCGGGCTGTGGGAATTTCGCCTGTCCGACGGCGAGGGAGAAGGCCTCGAGGTCGGTCATGAGATCAAGGCGAGTATTTTCGAAGCCGGCCAGGTGGTCGACGCCCAGGCGTTTACCATAGGCAAAGGTTTCGCCGGAGTGGTCAAGCGCCACAACTTCGCCACCCAGGACGCGACCCACGGCAACTCCCTGTCTCATCGTGCGCCGGGGTCCATTGGCCAGAACCAGTCTCCCGGGCGCGTTTTCAAGGGCAAGCGCATGGCGGGGCAGATGGGCAATGTGCGGCGCACGGCACAGAACCTGCAGGTTGTGCAGATCCGGGAAGAGCAGAACGTGATCCTCATCAGAGGTGCCGTACCCGGGCCCAGGGGCGGTGATGTGGTCATCAGGCCCGCGGTAAAACGCAAAGGAAGCTAAGGGACGACTGCAATGGAGCTCGGACTCATCAGCGACAGCGGCAAGAAGGCAAAGGGCAAGGTCGAAGTGACCGACGCAGCCTTTTCTGTCGGCTTCAACGAAGCGCTGGTCCATCAAGTGGTGACGGCGTTTATGGCGGGCGCCCGCGCCGGGACTAAGGCTCAAAAAAACCGTTCCGAGGTGCGCGGCGGCGGGAAAAAGCCGTGGCGTCAAAAGGGCACCGGAAGCGCCCGGGCGGGCAGTATCCGCAGCCCCATCTGGCGCGGCGGCGGCGTCACCTTTGCGGCGCGGCCAAGAGACTATTCGCAAAAGATCAACAGGAAAATGTACCGCGGAGCCATGCGCTCGATACTTTCCGAGCTTGTGCGCCAGGATCGACTGGTGGTTGCCGAAAGCTTTTCGCTGGAGTCGCCAAAGACCAAGTTACTGGTGGAAAAGCTCAAGGCGTTCGCCCTCGAAGATACGCTCATCGTGGTCGATACGGAGGATGCGAATCTTCAGCTGGCCGCGCGCAATCTTCACTCGGCCGCCGTTATTCAGGCGAGCAACGCCAATCCCGTGAGCCTATTGGCCTTCGACAAGGTGCTGATCACGGTGCCGGCGCTGAAACAGCTGGAGGCGCGACTGGGATGAACGAGCAGCGGCTCACGAGAATACTGATCTCTCCGCATATTTCGGAGAAGACCACGCGCGTCGCGGATTCTTCAAATCAGGTAGTGTTCAAAGTTCGCGTGGACGCCCGCAAGCTCGAGATCAAAAAGGCGGTGGAGAAACTCTTCAACGTTAAAGTTCAGAGCGTGTCTACGGCAAACATGCTCGGCAAGTACAAGTCTTTCATGGGTGACGTCGGCCGCCGTCCGGGATGGAAGAAGGCATACGTCCGCCTCAAGCCCGGTCACGACATTGATTTTCTTGGTGGCGAATAGCTGAGGTAGAAGTCATGGCGCTTATAAAGACAAAACCGACTTCGCCGGGACGCCGCTTTGTCGTCAAGGTCAAATCCCAAGATCTGCACAAGGGCGAGCCGGTTGCAGGGTTGATTGAGAAAAAAACCAGAAAGGGTGGCCGCAACAACGCCGGTCGGATTACCACCCGGCACCGCGGCGGCGGACACAAACGCCGTTACCGCATCGTCGACTTCAAGCGGAACAAGGACGGGGTGCCGGCAAAGGTGGAGCGCATCGAATATGACCCGAACCGCACCGCCCATCTGGCTCTGTTGCTCTACGCGGACGGCGAGCGGCGCTACATGATCGCCCCCAAAGGTGTTTCCGCTGGTGACGAAGTCAGCTCGGGTGCTACTGCTGCGATCAAGAGTGGCAACGCGCTGCCGCTCAGGAATATCCCCGTGGGCACCGTGGTGCACTGTGTGGAGCTGCAGCCGGGCAAGGGCGCTCAGCTCGCCCGCAGCGCCGGCGCGGGTGTCCAGCTGGTGGCTCGGGAAGGCCTGCACGCCACCCTGCGACTACGTTCGGGCGAGATCCGTCGGGTGCCCATCGAATGCCGGGCAACCGTGGGAGAAGTGGGCAACGCCGAGCATGCGCTGCGGTCGCTGGGCAAGGCCGGGGCAACCCGCTGGCGTGGAAAGCGGCCCACCGTTCGCGGCGTGGCCATGAACCCCGTGGACCATCCGCACGGCGGCGGTGAGGGCAAGACCTCCGGGGGCCGGCATCCAGTGACCCCGTGGGGACAGTCCACCAAGGGCCACAAGACGCGTCAGAACAAACGCACCGACAGCATGATTGTGCGCCGCAGAAAGAAATAAGTCTGGAGATAAGCGAGTGCCACGTTCAGTAAAAAAAGGCCCGTTCGTCGACTACCACTTGACCAAGAAGGTCAACGAGGCGCGGGCGACGAGCAGCAAACGTCCGATCAAGACCTGGTCGCGCCGTTCGATGATCGTGCCAGACATGGTGGGTTTCACCATCGCCGTTCACAACGGGCGGCAACACGTGCCGGTTCTGGTGACCGAGAACATGGTGGGCCACAAGCTGGGCGAATTTGCGCCGACGCGCATCTTCAAGGGGCATTCCGGCGATCGCAAGGTGAAGAAGCCAGAGGAATGACGATGGAAGCATCGGCAAAGCTCAAGTTCGTGCGCCTCTCACCGCAGAAGGCGAGGCTGGTTGCGGACCAGATTCGCGGCCTTCCCGTGGAACGCGCGGTGGAGTTGCTGGTTTTCAGCAACAAGAAAGCCGCCGGGGTGATAAAGAAAGTGCTGGAATCGGCTATCGCCAACGCCGAGCACAACGAGGGCGCGGATATCGACGAGCTCAAAGTCCGCGCTATCTGCATCGATCAGGGTCCGACCTTCAAGCGGTGGCGAGCGCGTGCGCGCGGCCGGGCGAATCAAATCTTGAAGCCGACGAGCCATATCACGCTGACGGTGTCCGACAACTAAGAGGCAACTCGATGGGTCAGAAAGTACATCCGACGGGAATAAGGCTGGGGATCGTAAAGGACTGGAATTCAGTCTGGTACGCCGAGCGGGCGGACTATGCGGATAATTTATACAAAGACATCCGCGTTCGCGAATTCATTCGTAAAAAGCTTGCGCACGCCTCCGTCAGCCAGATTCAAATCCATCGGCCGGCGAAAAATGCCCGCATCATCATTCATACCGCGCGTCCGGGAATCGTCATCGGAAAGAAAGGTGAGGACATCGAGGCGTTGCGGCAGGAAGTCTCGAAAATGATGGGTGTGCCGGTGAACATCGGCGTCGAAGAAGTGCGCAAGCCGGAGCTTGACGCATACCTGGTGGCAGAAAGCATTGCCGGACAGCTGATGCGAAGGATTATGTTTCGCCGAGCAATGAAACGGGCCGTGACCAATGCCATGCGTCTCGGCGCGGAAGGTATCAAGGTCAGAGTCAGCGGCCGCCTGAACGGCGCCGAGATTGCCCGTTCCGAGTGGTACCGAGAAGGCCGGGTTCCGCTTCACACCCTTCGCGCCGACATCGACTATGGCTTGGCCGAAGCGCGCACGACTTACGGTGTTATTGGCGTAAAGGTTTGGATATTTAAGGGCGAGGTATTCGAGAAGGTCGAGGAGAGCGAAGCTCCCGAGGCCGAGCAGGCAGCGGCAAGCTGAACGGGATAGATCATGCTGCAACCTAAGCGAACAAAGTTCCGGAAACAGCAAAAGGGCCGAAACCGCGGCAAAGCCTTGGTGGGTAACAAGGTGAGCTTCGGCGAATACGGGCTCAAGGCGACCGCACGCGGCAGGATCACTGCCCGGCAGCTGGAAGCCGGCCGCCGTGCCATCACCCGTCACGTGAAGCGCGGGGCCAAGATCTGGATCCGAATATTTCCCGATAAACCCATCAGCAAAAAGCCGCTGGAGGTTCGTCAGGGAAAGGGTAAGGGCAACGTCGAGTACTGGGTGGCCCAGGTTCAGCCCGGCCGGATGATTTTCGAAATCCAGGGTGTTGAAGAGGCTCTGGCTCAGGAGGCGTTTCGTCTCGCGGCGGCAAAACTGCCGGTAAAAACCGCGTTCACGGAGCGGACGGTGCTTTAAATGAACGCGCAGGAATTAAGAGCGAAGAGCGACGACGAGCTCACAAAAGAACTGGATGAGCTTTCCCGTGAGGCTTTCAATCTGCGTATGCAGCAGGGAACGGGCCAGCATGCGCGGCCGAGTCAGTTCAAAGCCGTGCGCCGGGACATTGCCCGGGTGATGACCATTATTAATGAGAGACGTCGGACGAAATGAGCGATAGCAATAACGTCGAGCAGCCCGAAAAGGCCGAACAAATCGCCGCCTCAGAAAAGGGGGCGCGATATATGGTTGGGCAAGTCGTCAGCGACAAGATGCAGAAAAGCATAACGGTGCTCGTTGAGCGTAAGGTCAAACATCCCTTGTACAAGAAGTACATAAAACGTTCGAGCAAAATTCACGCTCACGATGAAAATGACGAATGTAAAGTAGGCGACAAAGTCAGCATCGAGCAATGCAGGCCCCTGTCCAAGACCAAGGCTTGGCGCTTGCACGAAATTCTCGAGCGGGCGAAGTGAGCTCAACCGGACTCCCGGGCAAGAATGGATTAATGCGATGATTCAGACCGAGACAGTACTTAACGCGGCCGACAACAGCGGTGCCCGGCGCCTGATGTGCGTCAAGGTGCTCGGCGGTTCGCGCCGGCGGTATGCTGGTGTGGGCGACATCATCAAAGTCAGCGTCAAGGAGGCCATTCCCAAGGGAAAGGTCAAGAAGGGCGAGCTTTATAACGCAGTTGTGGTGCGTACGAGAAAAGGCGTTCGTCGCTCCGACGGGTCTGTCATACGATTCGATAGCAATGCGGCAGTGCTTTTGAACAATCAGCTTCAGCCCATCGGCACCCGAATTTTTGGCCCGGTGACGCGCGAGCTCCGTACGGAGCGGTTTATGAAAATTGTTTCGTTGGCGCCGGAAGTTCTGTAACTGCGAGCGGCAAAAAGCAATGGGCATGAAAAAGATTCGCCAGGGTGACGAGGTCATCGTCATTGCGGGCCGCGACAAGGGCAAGCGCGGAACCGTCAGCAAGATAGTTTCTGACGAGCACTTTCTTGTCGAAGGTGTGAACGTGGTCAAGCGTCACACCCGCGCGAACCCGTCAAAGGGTACGACCGGTGGCATCCTGGAGAAAGAATTGCCGGTACACAGGTCCAATATCGCGCTTTACAACCCACAGCTAAGCAAAGCCGATCGGGTTGGAGTTAAACGTCTGGAGGACGGTAAGAAAGTCAGGTATTTCAAGTCGACCGGTGAGGTCGTGGATATCTAGGTGAGATGATGTCAAGGCTTTTAGATCATTACAGGCAAACCGTCGTAGGTCAGCTGCAGCAGCAGTTTGGCTATAAGTCGGTCATGCAAGTGCCGCGGCTGGTCAAGGTCACGCTCAATATGGGCGTAGGCGAGGCGATCGGGGATAAGAAGATCCTGGATAACGCGGTAGACGATCTTACGAGAATCTCGGGCCAGAAGCCCATCGTCACCAACGCGCGTAAGTCAGTCGCCGCGTTCAAAATCCGCGAAGGCTGGCCGATTGGTTGCAAGGTCACCTTGCGCCGTGAGCGCATGTTCGAGTTTCTGGACAGGTTGATCAATATCGCCGTTCCGAGAACACGTGATTTCCGTGGGTTCAGCCCAAAGGCGTTCGACGGGCGCGGTAACTACAGCTTAGGGGTAAAGGAACAGATCATTTTCCCGGAGATCGATTACGACAAAATCGACACAATCCGGGGACTGGATGTAACGATCACGACTACTGCGAAGACGGACGAGGAAGGTCGTGCGCTGCTGGGCGCGTTCAGCTTTCCGTTCCGTTAAGAGCGAAGAATCAGGAGCAAATATGGCAAGACTCGCGATCATCAACCGGGAAGCGAAACGGAACAAGCTGGTTCGTAAGTACGCACGAAAGCGCGCCGAGCTGAAAAAGAAGCTTTTGGATCCCGCGTTGAGCTCCGAGGAGCGCCAGGTGGTGTCGAAGAACCTGCAAAAACTGCCGAAGAACTCGAGCCCGGTGCGATTGCAAAATCGTTGCCGTTTGACCGGGCGGCCGCACGGCTTCTACCGCAAGTTTGGGCTCAGCAGAAACAAGCTTCGGGAGGCCGCGATGCGGGGCGACGTGCCGGGGCTGGTGAAGGCGAGCTGGTAACGGAAAGTATGTCGTATATCGTATTTCGTATATCGGTATATTCTGAGTCGTTCGATTGCGGGACGGCGACATACGACATACGACATACGATATACGGATGAGACTCCTTAGTCAGGCAAGGCAGTGACAGTGATGAACACCGCAGGGTTTACAGGACAATCAAACAAATGACTATGCAGGACCCTATTTCCGACATGTTGACGCGGATCCGCAACGGCCTGGCTGCGGGCAAGGTGCACGTGGCGATGCCTCTGTCCAAGCAGAAGCGGGCCATCGCCGAGGTTTTGAAAAGCGAAGGCTACGTTAAGGATTTCACCATAGAAACGTTGGAAGGCAAGCAGGAACTGTACATCGTATTGAAGTATTTTGACGGCAAACCGGTTATCGATCGCCTTAAGCGAGTCAGCCGTCCTGGTCTGCGGATTTACAGGGGCAAGGACGAGCTTCCTTCGGTGCTCGGTGGGCTCGGGGTTGCCATTATTTCCACCTCGCATGGGCTCATGACCGACCGCGCAGCGCGGGCGGCTGGGTACGGCGGCGAAGTTGTTTGTTACGTGGCGTAGCGGAGAGTCGAGATGTCCAGAGTTGCCAACGCGCCAGTGCCTTTGCCTAAGGGCGTTGAAGTCTCCGTAAACGGGGCAGCTGTTCATATTAAGGGTCCCAAAGGCGCCCTCACCTACACGCTACCCGACGCGGTGTCGTTGGCGCAGGAAGACGGTGCGGTAAAGTTCCAGGCCGCGGAGGGCGAACCGGGAGCGGTAGCTCTTGCGGGTACCGCGCGCTCCATCATCAATGGCATGGTGACCGGCGTGTCGCAGGGATTCGAAAAGCGTCTCACCCTTGTCGGCGTGGGCTACCGAGCACAAATACAGGGCAAGTCTCTGAACCTGACGTTGGGCTACTCGCATCCGATCAACTTTCCGGTACCGGAAGGTATACAGATCGAGACGCCGAGCCAGACTGAAATCACCGTGCGCGGATTCGACAAGCAGCAGGTCGGCCAGGTCGCGGCGAAGATTCGAGGCTTCAGGCCGCCAGAGCCGTACAAGGGCAAAGGCGTGAGATACGTGGACGAAAACGTCGTTCGAAAGGAAGCAAAAAAGAAGTAGGAACGGGCATGGACAAAAAGAGTGCGCGGCAGAGAAGGGCGAAACGCACCCGGATCAAGATTCGGGAGCTGGGTCAACGCAGGTTGTGCGTACACCGCACGCCCAGGCACATTTATGCGCAGATTACCGAGCCGGATGGCGCACGAGTGATAGTCAGCGCGTCCACCGTAGACCCGGAGGCTAAAAAGGAATTGAGCAACGGCGGCAACATTGCGGCTGCCAAAGTGATCGGGCGGCTGTTAGCCGAGCGCGCCAAATCCGCCGGCATCGATCAAGTGGCCTTCGATCGTTCCGGTTACAAATATCATGGTCGCGTCAAGGCGCTGGCCGATAGCGCACGGGAAGGCGGGCTGAAATTTTAGACGGGAGTGCTGCCGAACGCCGCGCTCAAAGACGGAAATTAATTTATGGCGAATTTTCAATCATCAGGCGGAGACGACGAGTATCTTGAGAAGCTCGTCAATATCAACCGCGTTGCCAAGGTGGTCAAAGGTGGACGCCAGTTCGGCTTCACCGCGCTGACCGTCGTGGGTGACGGAAAAGGACGTGTAGGTATGGGTAAGGGCAAGGCCCGCGAGGTTCCGGCCGCAATTCAGAAGTCCATGGAAAGCGCTCGTAAGAATATGGTCCGCGTGCCGCTCAAGGACGACACCCTGCATTACGCGATTACCGCCCGCCACGGCGCTGCAAAGGTGTACATGCAGCCAGCATCCCAGGGAACTGGGATTATCGCCGGCGGGCCTATGCGGGCGGTGTTCGAGGTGCTGGGCGTTCGCGATGTGCTCGCCAAGTGCATCGGTTCTCCTAATCCCGTCAACGTCATTCGCGCCACCATCAAGGGCTTGAGCCAGATGTCGAATCCGGAAGCCATCGCCGGCAAGCGTGGCAAGACGCTGGAAGAAATACGGGGCTGAAATCATGGCGGTGAAGAAGAAAACAAAAGTCAAAACGGGCAAAACCGCCAAGGCGGGCAAGAAGCGCGTGGCCAAGACCGGGCAGAAGGCTCCGGCAAAGAAAGCGCCGGCAAAGAAGGGGCCAGTGAAGAAGGCTGAAGCGACGACGGCTGAGAAAGCCCCGGTTAAGCCTAAGTCAAAGGACAAAGCGTCGGCGAAGGCGGTGGAGAAAGCCCCTGCGCCGGCGGTGGAAAAGGCAGCCGCCAAAAGCACGCGGCCTCAGTCGACGGTGAAATTGAGAGTGACGCTGAGAAAAAGCATTCACGGCAGGTTGGCGGCCCACCGGGCCTGCGCCATGGGTTTGGGTTTGAGACGTCGCCACCAAACCGTGGAGATTGAAGACACGCCGTGTACCCGCGGAATGATCAACAGAATTCGCTACATGCTCGAAGTTGAGGGCCAATAGCCGTGCGCTTCAATGACTTACATCCGGCTCCCGGTTCCAAGCGGGAAGCAAAACGCGTTGGCCGCGGCACCGCGTCGGGTATCGGAAAGACCGGCGGGCGCGGCCACAAAGGGCAGAAATCTCGCCCCGGCGGGGGTCCGGCGCGCGGATTCGAGGGCGGCCAAATGCCGCTGCATCGCCGTTTGCCCAAGTTCGGGTTCAGCTCCCGCAAAGGCCGATATAACGCCGAGCTCAAGGTGGAAAAACTCGCGTTGTTGAACGAGGACACGGTGGATCTAGAGATGCTGAAGGCAGCGAAGCTTGTTGCTCGTCGCGCGCAGCGGGTGAAAATTATCGCCGGCGGCAAACTTGAACGTGCCATCGTGGTCAAAAATCTGAAGGTCACGCGCGGCGCCCGCGCGGCTATAGAAGCGGCCGGCGGGAAGATCGAAGACTGACAAACATGGCGAAGAAAGCGAAAAGCGCGGCAGCGATACCTGGAGGCGGACCGTCGGCGGAGCTCAAGCACCGCCTGCTGTTCGTCCTGGGCGCGCTGGTGGTTTTTCGCGTCGGTACCTTCATTCCGGTGCCGGGTATCGATCCCGTTGCCCTTGAAGTCATGTTCGACCAGCAGCGCGGCACCATCCTCGACATGTTCAACATGTTTTCGGGGGGGGCCCTTGAGCGTTTCTCTCTTTTTGCCATCGGCATTATGCCGTACATTTCCGCCGCCATTATCATTCAGCTCATGAGTCACGTGGAGCCGAGACTCAAAGAGCTGCGCAAGGAAGGCGAATCGGGGCGGCGCAAAATCACCCGCTATACCCGCTACGGCACCGTGTTTCTCGCCACCTTCCAGGCACTCGGCGTAGCCATTGCTCTGGAGTCCCAGCGGGCCGGCGGTCAGCCCATCGTGATCGACGCGGGCTGGGGATTTCGCATTACCGCGGTGGCGACCCTGGTGACCGGGACGGTATTTCTGATGTGGCTCGGCGAGCAGATCAGCGAGCGCGGTATCGGTAACGGCATTTCCATCATTATTTTCGCCGGCATCGCCGCCGGGCTGCCGGCCGCCGTCGGCGGCACGCTGGAGCTGGCACGCACCGGGGAGCTCCACGTGCTGTTGGTGATGCTCATTCTGGTGCTGGCGCTGGCGGTCACCGGGTTCGTGGTGTTCGTCGAGCGAGGCCAGAGGCGCATTACCGTCAACTACGCCAAGCGGCAGGTGGGACGGCGCATGTACGCGGGCCAGAGCAGCCATCTGCCGCTCAAGCTGAACATGGCCGGCGTCATCCCGCCGATTTTCGCTTCCAGCATCATTCTGTTCCCGGCGACGCTGGGCGGCTGGTTTGGCAGTGCCGAAGGCATGAGCTGGCTTAGGGACCTGTCCACCACGCTGTCGCCGGGCCAGCCCCTTTACGTCATGTTTTACGCCAGCGCAATTATTTTCTTCTGCTTCTTCTACACCGCGCTGGTGTTCGATCCCAAGGACACGGCTGAGAATCTGAAAAAGTCGGGGGCGTTCATCCCCGGGATCCGCCCCGGCGACCAGACTGCCCGCTATATAGACACCGTCATGACCCGGCTGACGCTTTGGGGCGCCGCCTATATCACCGCGGTCTGCCTGCTTCCTGAGTTTCTGATCCTGAAGTGGAACGTGCCGTTTTACTTCGGCGGGACGTCATTGCTGATCATCGTCATTGTGACCATGGACTTCATGGCCCAGGTGCAGGCGCACATGATGTCGCACCAGTACGAAGGGCTTTTAAAGAAGGCCAACCTCAAAGGTTACGGACGGGCCGGCGTGCCCAGGTAGCGGCGCGAAGAAAAGAGGATCAAAGAGATGAAAGTTCGTGCTTCCGTAAAAAAGATGTGCCGGCACTGCAAGATAATCCGGCGCCGAGGCGTCGTACGAATTATTTGCAAGAACGCGCGACACAAGCAAAAGCAGGGCTGAATCGTCTGCCGTGCGCGAAAGATTTCAATTGAACATGCTAGAGGCTGAATGAAATGGCTCGAATTGCCGGCGTAAATGTTCCGGACCGTAAGCACGCGTGGGTCTCGCTGACGTCGATATACGGTGTCGGTAAAACCGTCGCACATCAGATTTGCGAGAGCGTTGGAATCAAGCCGAGCGTTCAGATTAAAGATCTGACCGAGGAAGAGCTCGATAAGATCCGCACGGCGATCCAGAAATACTCCATCGAAGGTGACCTGAGGCGGGAGGTGTCCATGAACATCAAGCGGCTCATGGATCTGGGCACCTACAGAGGCATTCGGCACAGGCGCGGACTCCCCGTGCGCGGGCAGCGCACCAGTACAAATGCGCGAACCCGTAAGGGCCCGCGGAGAATGATCAAACGTTGAGAGTGGGTGGCTGATAAATGGCTAAAGCAAAGGCAAGACCGAAAAAGAAGGTCAAGCGCACGGTGACGGACGGCGTGGCGCATATCCATGCTTCCTTCAACAATACCGTGATTACCATTACCGATCGCCAGGGAAACGCACTGGCGTGGGGAACCGCGGGCGCGAGCGGCTTTAAGGGCTCGAGGAAGAGCACGCCCTTTGCGGCTCAGATCGCCGCGAGCAAGGTCGGAGAGGCCGCGCAGGAATATGGTTTGAAAAACCTAGAAGTGCGGGTAAAGGGGCCGGGGCCCGGACGCGAATCCGCGGTTCGCGCACTCAATAACGCCGGCTTCAAGATCACGACCATCACGGACGTCACCCCCATTCCGCACAACGGCTGCCGTCCACCGAAGAAACGCCGCGTTTAACGGAATTATTGAACTATGGCCAGATACACAGGTCCCAAATGCCGGCTGAGTCGGCGCGAGGGCGCCGACCTCATGCTGAAAAGCCGTGCCCGCGCGCTTGACTCCAAGTGCAAGCTTGACACGCCTCCCGGTCAGCATGGCGCCAGGCGCCAGCGCCGGATGTCGGACTACGCGCTGCAGCTTCGCGAAAAGCAGAAGCTGCGCCGAATCTACGGAGTTCTAGAGCGTCAGTTTCGAAACTATTACAAGCGCGCGGCGCAAAAGAAGGGCGCCACCGGCGAGAACCTTCTTAAGCTTTTGGAATGCCGCCTGGACAACGTGGTTTACCGAATGGGTTTCGGCGCGACGCGCGCGGAATCGCGTCAGCTGGTTAGTCATCGGGCAATCATGGTGAACGGGCGTTGCGTCAACATTGCCTCTTATCAGGTCAAGGCCAACGACGTGATCACGGTTCGCGAGAAGGCGAAAAAACAGGCTCGCATCCAGGATGCCCTGACTATCGCAGAGCAAATCGGTTTCCCAGAGTGGGTGGAAGTGGATTCCACGAAAATGGAGGGCGTGTTCAAGGCCATTCCTGACCGGGAAGATCTGCCGCCCGACATCAACGAGCAGCTCGTGGTCGAACTTTACTCGAAGTAGCACACACATTATTCAGGAGAGGAATGCCATGCAGGCGTCCGCTACACAGCTTCTCAAGCCCCGGCTGGTCGATGTTCGGCAGTTGGGCACCAATACGGCGAAAATCACCATCGAACCGCTGGATCGCGGTTTCGGTCATACGCTCGGCAACGCGCTCCGCCGCGTGCTGCTTTCTTCGATGCCTGGCTGTGCGATTACCGAAGTGGAAATTGACAGCGTGCTGCATGAGTACACCACTATAGAGGGTGTGCAGGAGGACGTTACCGAGATACTGCTCAATCTAAAGGGTCTCGCCATCCGCATGCACGCAAAGCAGGAATCCACGCTCACCCTGAACAAGAAGGGACCGGGTGTGGTGCTGGCGAGCGACATTACCGTCGACCACGATGTCGAGGTGGTCAACCCCGACCATGTTATCGCCCACCTTACAAAGGAAGGCGAGCTCAACATGAGCATGAAGGTCGAGGTGGGACGCGGCTACCAGCCCGCCGCCGCGCGAATGGACGAAGAGGAGGGGGACCGCCCTATCGGCAAGCTGCTGCTGGATGCGTCGTTCAGCCCCGTTCGTCGCGTGGCCTACGTGGTGGAAAGCGCCCGCGTCGAACAGCAGACCAACCTGGACAAGCTGCTGGTGGAGATTGAGACCAACGGCACCCTGGACCCGGAACAGGCGGTGCGGCACGCGGCCGATCTGCTCAGGGACCAGCTGGCCGTGTTCGTCGACCTGAGCGGCAAGGAGGCCGAGGCGCCGTCGGCTCAGGAAGCCGAGATTGATCCCATTCTGCTTCGTCCCGTGGACGATCTGGAGCTCACCGTGCGTTCGGCCAACTGCCTCAAGGCGGAGAGCATCTACTACGTGGGCGATCTCATCCAGCGCACCGAGGTAGAGCTTTTGAAAACGCCCAATCTCGGCAAGAAGTCGCTTACGGAGATCAAGGACGTTCTCGCCTCCCGCGGCTTGTCTCTTGGAATGCGACTGGAAAACTGGCCGCCGCCGGGTCTGCACGGCCAGCGAAAAGAGGCTTAAGCAGAACTTGAGCGGCTTAAACAGCTTTAAGCAGGATTAGTGCCATGCGACATCGAAATAGCGGCCGACATCTGAACCGAACCAGCAGCCACAGACGGGCCATGTTCAGGAACATGTCCGCCTCGCTGGTACGCCATGAGTTCATCAAGACCACCGTTCCCAAGGCCAAAGAGCTCAGAAGGGTGGTGGAGCCGTTGATTACCCTGGCCAAGCAGGACTCCGTGGCCAAGCGGCGCATTGCCTTCGCGCGGCTGAGAGACCGGGACTCCGTGACCAAGCTGTTCAACGAGCTGGGCCCCAGATACAAGAACCGCCTGGGCGGCTATCTGCGCATTCTCAAGTGCGGGTATCGCCCCGGAGACCGCGCGCCCATGGCCTACGTGGAGCTGGTCGACCGGCCGGCGGCGGACTCGGCCGAAACCGAGGACGCCAAGTCCTGAAGTTCGTGAGGTCCGCCCGAGCCAAAAAAACCCCGCCTTATCGAGCGGGGTTTTTTCTTATTGAGACCTGACTTCGGTAGTTGACGATGATTGTGCTGTTTACCGATTTCGGACCCCGCGGACCCTACCTCGGCCAGATGCGCGCGGTGCTCGAGGCGTGGGCCCCGGGGGTGCCGGTGTTGGAGCTCATGTCCGACGCCCCGGCCTTCTCCCCCCGTCCCGCATCCTGCCTGCTGGCCGCTCTGGTGGCGCCGTTTCCCCAGGGAAGCGTGTTTCTTTGCGTCGTCGACCCGGGGGTGGGGACGGCGCGGGAGCCCGTATTCCTCAGACTGGACGGGCGCTGGTATGTGGGACCTGACAACGGGCTCTTCGATCGGGTGGCAAAGCGCTCCAGCTCGGTCGAGGTCTGGCGCATCGACTGGCGGCCCGAGGCCATGAGCGAGAGTTTCCACGGACGCGACCTGTTTGCACCGGTGGCGGCCATGCTGGCCCGGGGCGAAGAGGTCCCCGCCACACGGCTTAAATCCTATCCGCGGCGGCTGGACGAGATGCCAGAGGACCTGGCAGAAATGATTTACGTGGACCACTTCGGCAACGCCATGAGCGGTATTCGCGCCGATGCCTTAGCAGACGATAGCGTGCTCGGGATCGGCGGCCGGCGCGTCTGCTTTGCCCGCACCTTCGGGGAAGCGGCAAAAGGCGCGGTCTTCTGGTACCGGAACGCGCTGGGGCTGGTGGAGATTGCGGTGAATCAGGGGAGCGCAGCGGAGGCGCTGGGGCTTCGGGTTGGGGATCCGATTGCGATCAGCTAAGCGGAGCCCTGAAAGGCCCACAGCTCGTATGTCGTATATCGTATTTCGTATTTCGTATTTCGTATATCGGAGGGCGCCAGAGTGATAATTAATCTTCCCGATATACGACATACGATATACGATTTAGCCCGTTAGCTTCTTCTTCAACATCTCGTTCACCTGCCCCGGATTCGCCTTGCCCTTCGAGTCTTTCATCACCTGACCGACGAAAAATCCGAGCACTTTGTGCTTACCGTCGCGGTACTGCGCCACCTGTTCCGGGTTTGCCGCGATGACGGCGTCCACGAGGGCTTCGATGGCGGTGGCGTCCGTGACCTGTTTCAATCCCCTGGCTTCGATGACGGCATCAGCCCGGCCTTCGCCGTTCCACATGGCTTCGAACACCTGCTTGGCCAGCTTTCCGGAAAGGGTTTTATCGGCGACGCGTTTGAGCATGCCACCGAGCAGCTCGGGCGTCACCGGGCTCTGGTCGATTTCAACACCGGCCCTGTTCAGCGCGCCGGCGAGCTCACCGGAGATCCAGTTGGCGCAGAGCTTCGGGCTTGCGCCGGAGACTTCGACAGTGCGCTCGAAGAAGTCGGCCAGCTCGTGGGTCCCGGTAAGGTTCGACGCGTCGTAGGCATTCAGGGCGTAATCAGCAGAGAAACGTTGCCGTTTGGCGTCCGGAAGCTCGGGCAGGGAAGCCTTGATCTCAGCGAGTAAATCGGCGGAAACTTCCACCGGGAGTAAATCCGGATCCGGGAAGTAGCGATAGTCGTTGGCTTCTTCTTTGCTGCGCATGGAGCGGGTCTCGTTGGCGTCGGCATCGTACAGCCGGGTTTCCTGAATCACCGCGCCGCCGCTTTCCAGCACCTCGATCTGACGCTCGATTTCGTACTCGATGGCGCGCTCAACGAAGCGAAACGAGTTTAGATTCTTGAGTTCCGCTCGAGTGCCGAGCCTGGACTCGCCTTTCTTTCGCACTGAAACGTTTGCGTCGCAGCGAAACGAGCCTTCCTGCATGTTGCCGTCGCAGATTTCCAGGTAGCGCACGATGGAGTGAACCTTGCGCATGTAGGCAATCGCCTCGGACACGCTGCGCATGTCCGGTTCCGAAACGATCTCGAGCAGGGGCGTCCCCGCGCGGTTCAGGTCGATACCGGTCACATTTGGAAACGCATCGTGAACGGACTTTCCGGCGTCTTCCTCCAGGTGAGCGCGGGTGACGCCGATGGTTTTTAGCTCGCCGGATTCAGTCTGGATTGTGACCTCGCCTTTGCTGACGATGGGCAGCTCGTACTGGCTGATCTGGTAGCCCTTGGGCAGATCCGGATAGAAGTAATTTTTCCTCGCGAAGACCGAGCGCGGCAAGATGTTTGCGTTGATGGCAAGTCCGAACTTAACCGCCATGCGCACCACCTCGGCGTTCAGCACCGGCAGCACGCCGGGCAAGCCGAGGTCCACCGCACACGCCTGAGTGTTGGGCGCCGCGCCGTAAGCCGTTGATGCGCCAGAAAATATCTTGCTTTTGGTGGAGAGCTGGGCGTGCAGCTCGAGGCCGATGACGGGTTCCCAATCCATACTAAATGCCTTTTGTCTACTCGAACCCCTTGGGAGCCCGCGAGTGCCAATCCGTGATCTGCTGGTAGCGGTGGGCGACGTTGAGCAGGCGGCCTTCGTCGAAATAGTTGCCGATGATGTGCAGTCCCACGGGCATGCCTTTGACGAATCCCGCCGGGATCGACATCGCCGGGAGGCCGGCCAGGTTCACCGCGTTGGTGTAGATATCGCAAAGATACATGGTCACCGGATCGGCGAGTTTTTCTCCGAGTCTAAAGGCAACGCTTGGCGAAGTCGGTCCCATGAGCACGTCTGCGTTGTCGAAAGCCCGCTGAAAATCCTCCTTGATAAGTCGCCGAAGCTGCTGCGCTTTGAGATAGTAAGCGTCGTAGTAGCCGGCGGAAAGCACGTAGGTTCCGATCATGATGCGGCGTTTGACTTCAGCGCCAAAGCCTTGACTGCGGCTTCGCTTGTAAAGATCTTCGAGCCCCTGCGGGTTTTCCGCCCGGTGACCAAAACGGACGCCGTCATAGCGTGCTAGGTTGGACGACGCCTCCGCCGGGGCGACCACGTAGTAGGCCGGTATGGATAAATCCGTGTTTTCCAGATCGACCTCGACAATCTTTGCACCCATACGCTTGTACTCAGCGATGGCTGCCTCCACGCAGGCGCCGACCTCGTGGTCAAGGCCTTCGCCGAAGTGTTGCCTTGGCAGTCCTATACGCAAGCCGTCCAGCGGCGCGTCGAGGTTTTCAGAAAACCGCTCTTCGAGGCGCTCCACACTGGTGGAGTCACGCTCATCAAAACCCGCCATGACGCTTAGCAAAAGCGCGGCGTCGGCTGCGCTCAAGGCCATGACTCCGGCCTGATCCAGGCTCGAAGCAAAGGCGATCATGCCGTAGCGGGACACCCGCCCGTAGGTGGGTTTGATACCTGTTATTCCCGAAAGCGACGCTGGCTGCCGTATGGACCCGCCGGTATCGGTGCAGGTGGCCAGGGGCGAAAGCCTTGCGGCAACCGCAGCCGCGGCGCCTCCCGAGGAGCCGCCGGGAACACGGTCTAAAGACCACGGATTTCGCACCGGCCCGTAGTAGCTGGTCTCGTTGGAGGAGCCCATGGCGAACTCGTCCATATTTGTTTTGCCCAGCATGACCAGGCCGTGGTCGCGGCAGCGCTCCACCACCGTGGCGTCGTAGGGGGCGATAAAGTTATCCAGCATCTTGGAGCCGCAGGTGGTTCGAACGCCAAAGGTGCAGAAAAGATCTTTGTGGGCGAGAGGAATTCCGGTGAGCGGCCCGGCTTCGCCGCGGGCGATCATTGCATCGGCACGGTCGGCCTGTTCGATTGCCTGGGCCTTGGTCACGGTGATAAATGCATTCAGCTCGGGATCTTTCTCTTCTATCCTTTTGAGGAAATGCTCGGTCAACTCGCGGCTGCTCAATTTCTTTGCGCGCAGCGCTTGTGAAAGTTCGGATACGGATTTGATGTGCATGCCTGGAAAGTTTTTTTAATTTTTCAGTCGAGAACGCCGGCTGCGCGCAGGCCGCACAGAAAAACTGGCCGCAATTTTGCTGGGGCCGAGAAGGCGGCTGCGGTTGAAATCACTCGATGACCTTCGGGACGAGGTAGAAGCCGTCGCGCACCGCCGGCGCGATTTCCTGGAACGCGACCCGCTGGTCGGTTTCCGTTACCACGTCGGGACGCAGCCGCTGAGTTCCGTCGAGAGGATGCGCCATGGGCGCGACGCCGGACGTGTTTACGGCGTTCATGCGATCCACCAGCGCGAGGATGTTGGACAGCTCGCCTGCGTGGCGCTCGACCTCGGCGTCGTCGACGCCCAGCCGGGCCAAATGGGCGATTTTCAGAACTTCTTCCCTGGGTAGGCTCAAAGCTTCGAAGGACCGTTAGAAATCGGGCTTAACTACCTAAAATAGTTGCTGATATGGGTACCCACTGCTACATTAGAAATGGTTAACGGGGGCCCCCATTGCTGTATCCGCTCGATCCCGCGAGCCCGGTTCCGGCGCGAGGTGCGGCCAAAATTATACTCGTCGGTTTGCGGCAATGGTAATGCGCCTCGAAGCAGGCATGAGGGACTATGTTCAAGAGAATCCGCGGACTTTTCTCCAACGACCTTTCAATAGATCTGGGTACAGCCAATACGCTTATCTACGTCCGAGGCAAAGGCATAGTCCTCAACGAGCCCTCGGTTGTGGCCATTCGCCAGGAACGAGGACCGGGCGGGGCCAAGAACATCGCCGCCGTGGGCAAAGCCGCCAAGAGCATGCTCGGGCGCACGCCGGGCAATATCCAGGCGATTCGGCCGCTTAAGGACGGCGTCATCGCGGATTTCACCGTGACGGAGAAAATGCTCCAGCATTTCATCCGCAAGGCCCACGAAACCAAGTTTCTCCGCCCCAGTCCGCGGGTATTGGTGTGCGTGCCCTGCGGGTCCACCCAGGTGGAGCGGCGCGCCATTCGAGAGTCGGCCGCCGGGGCGGGCGCCCGTGAAGTCTATCTAATCGAGGAACCCATGGCCGCCGCCATCGGCGCCGGCATGCCGGTGAGCGAGGCCAGCGGCTCCATGGTGCTGGACATCGGCGGCGGCACCACCGAGGTTGCGGTCATTTCTTTGAACGGCATCGTTTACTCGGAGTCGGTGCGCATCGGCGGTGATCGTTTCGACGAGGCCATTATCAACTACATCCGGCGCAACTACGGCACCCTCATTGGCGAGGCCACCGCGGAACGAATCAAACATCAGATCGGGTCCGCCTATCCGGGGAACGAGGTTAAAGAAATCGAGGTTCGGGGTCGAAATCTCGCCGAAGGCATTCCGCGTAGCTTCGTACTCAACAGCAACGAGATCCTCGAGTCACTGCAGGAGCCGCTCGCCGGGATTGTCAGCGCGGTAAAGACCGCGCTGGAGCAGACACCGCCGGAGCTCGGCGCGGACGTGGCCGAGCGGGGCATGGTGCTCACCGGCGGAAGCGCACTGCTCAGGGACATCGACCGGTTGCTGATGGAAGAAACCGGTATTCCCGTCATCATCGCCGAGGATCCACTCACCTGCGTTGCCCGCGGGGGCGGACGTGCATTGGAAATGCTCGACGAGAAAGGCGTCGACGTATTTGCAACGGAATGAGTCTCACCACGCACCGGAGAGTTACGACGCATTAGCTACGGAGCTTGGCCATTAATCCGATAAAGCCGCTGTACTTCCGTCGTCCCTCGGCCCTCGTGCGGCTGGTCGTCGTCGGGATCGTTTCCATTGCGCTGATGACAGCGGATCACAAAGGCCGTCACCTGGAATTTCTACGCGGCGTCCTCGCCACAATCGTTTATCCGCTTCAGTACGCAGTCGATTTGCCCATCCAGGTCGGAACATGGATGGCCGAAACGGTGACCTCCCGTTCGGAGCTGATGCAGCAAAATTACCGCCTGCGGCGCGAAAACTTGCGCATCCATTCGAGGCTGGAAAAATTCGCCGAGCTGGAAGCCGAGAACCGGAGGCTCAGAAGCCTGCTGGATTCTTCCATCAAGGTGGGTGACAAGGTGCTTATCGCCGAACTGCTGTCGGTGGATATGGATCCATTCGCGCGCCGTATTGTTTTGAACAAAGGGACGCGCGACGGGGTCTTTTCCGGGCAGTCGCTGATCGACTCCAACGGGGTTATGGGTCAGGTCGTTCAGGCAGGACCGTTTTCCAGTAACGCGCTTCTGATAACGGACCCGAGTCATGCATTGCCGGTACAGGTTCATCGCAGCGGCTATCGCGCCGTCGCCGTCGGCGTCGGGCCGCAGAATCTGCTCGAACTTCTCCACATCCCCAATAACGCCGACCTGCGGGTTGGCGATCTGCTGGTCACTTCAGGCTTGGGCGGGCGCTTTCCCTCAGGGTATCCGGTGGGACACATCATCAGCGTCGAGCGCGACCGCGGCCGTCCCTTCGCCTCGGTCAAGGTCGAGCCGACGGCGAGGCTCGAGCGCAACCGCGAAGTGCTGCTGGTCTGGCCCGCGCAAGGCGGCGAAACGCTCGAGGGCATGAATCCGGGGACTATTATTAAATGAATCAGCAGGCACACCGTAGCAACTGGGTCATTGTCATGAGCTTCGTCATTGCCTTGATGCTCATGGCGCTACCGATGCCCGACTGGGCTGGAATCTGGCGGCCCGCGTGGGTAGCGCTGGTACTTATCTACTGGTGTATGGCGCTACCTGCCCGGGTGGGCATTATGGTCGCCTTTACCCTCGGCATATTTTTAGACGTGCTTTCCGGCACACTTCTCGGTCAAAACGCTCTGGCGCTGAGTGTAGTCGCTTTCATCACACTTCAATTCTATCAGCGCGTGCGCGTGCTGCCGCTGTGGCAACAGGGTATCACTGTATTCGGTCTCGCTTTTATCCATCAGGTGCTACTGCTGTGGATAAATGGCATTCAGGGAATGCCCGTATCATTTTCCGATTACTGGGCGTCTCCGCTCATCAGCATGGTTTTATGGCCGTGGATTTTCGTCGTATTGCGCGATATGCGGCGCAAGTACCAGGTTGCCTAATTCCCGCGGTGCCCAACAGGAACACATTGGTCCAGTTTAGTGTCAGCGACGGGGAGAATAGCTTTCCAGCGAGCGATACGCTGAGGCCTTTCCCGTGAAACCCATTCTCACGATTAAGGATATCGCCCGGGAAGCGCAGCTGATCAAGGCGCGGGTGGTCATTTGCTGCGTGCTCATCGCCTGCATGTCTGTCTTCATCCTGGTGCGAATGTTCCAGCTCCAGGTGATCGGCTACGAGCATTTCGCGACGCTTTCCGAGGACAACCGCGTAAAGATCGTACCGGTTGCACCTACCCGCGGACTGGTATTCGACCGCAACGGCACCGTGATTGCGCAGAACGTTCCCACGTATAGTCTCGAAGTCGTACCTGAGGCGGTAGACGACATTGATGCGCTCATCGAAAGCCTCAGGCGTATCGTCCCGATTTCCGAGGACCACGAGACCCGGTTTCGTGAGCTGCTGAAGAAGAAACGCCGCTTTGACAGCCTTCCCCTTCGTTATCGGCTGAATGAAGAGGAGGTCGCTCGGTTTTCGGTAAACCGCCATCTGTTTCCAGGCGTCGACGTCGAGGCGCGACTGAGTCGTGATTATCCGCTGGGAGAAATCGGCTCACACCTCATCGGCTATGTGGGTCGAATAAACGAGGAAGAGCTGCAGAGCATAGATTCATCTAATTATCGTGCCACGGCGC